>Ga0302251_1000160_pt1 | contig 77753 bp, 70 predicted proteins | sample AAG_RA_Gln_MG_FD_193534 | JGI IMG/M metagenome (GOLD analysis project Ga0302251, IMG submission 193534) | Enriched activated sludge microbial communities from anaerobic digester in WTTP, New Holstein, Wisconsin, United States - AAG_RA_Gln | ecosystem: Engineered > Bioreactor > Anaerobic >... | reverse complement strand
GCTCGAACTAGCCGGGTATGACCTGTCCCAGATGCCGATGCCCTGGCTCTGTCGGGGCTACAGCCTGGAGTGGCCCATTGTGCAGGAGGTGCCGGATGCCGTTGTCCCCAACCCGTAACGCTCGCGGCCGGGGCATTGCGCGGCACCCTCCTTTCTGCTACAATGGCCCCGGTAGGGGCGGGGCAGGCCCCCGCCCCGGCCAAAGCGGATCCATTTCGAAGCAGCGAACGGGCCCCGATGGGGCGCCATGAAGATGGGCGGGGCCGGACAATCGCCTGTTTTCATGCCTAGCGAAAGGAGAACCTCCATGCCTGTGCGCGATTCGATCGGCATCTTTTTCCGCCGGCCGGCGGTCCTGTGGGCGCTCCTCTTCCTGGCCGCCCTGGGCCTCGGCGTCGCCGCGTCGTTTCTCTGGATGCCGGCCCCGCGGGTCGCCGTCATCCGCTTCAACGACACGATCTGGTCCGACACCGCGGCCAACCTGGAGGCGCAGCTGCGCTACGCCGAGGACGATCCCTCGATCCGGGCGGTCGTCGTCGAGGTGGACAGCCCCGGCGGCGAGGCGGCCGCCAGCGAGCGCCTCTACTTTGACATCCTCCGCCTGCGCGAGCGCAAGCCGGTCGTCGTCATGGTAAACACGCTCGCCGCCAGCGGCGGCTACTACCTGGCCTCCGCCGCCGACCTGATCTATGCCACCCCCTCTTCTTCCATCGGCAACATCGGCGTCATCGCCCAGGCTCCGGAGGCCTCTTTCGTGGTCGAAGAGTACCTCTTCACCGGCCCGTTCAAGGCCTTTGGCAACACGCGGGACTCGTTCACCCGGCAGATGGAGCTCCTGAAGGACTCGTTCCTGGCGTGCGTCTTTGCGCAGCGCGGCGACCGGCTGCGGGTGGACGCGGACACCCTTTCGCGGGGCGAGCTCTACGTGGGGACGGTCGCGGTGCAGATGGGGCTGGCCGACGCCTTGGGCGCGCGGGGGGACGCGGTGGGCCGGGCGGCCGAGATGGCCGGCCTGGCGCGCTACGCGGAGGTGGACGTGGCCGCGGAGATGGTCGGCCGGGGCGCCCTGGCCCCCACGCCGACACCGACCTATCCGGAATATGCCTACGAGCGTGTGCAGCAGCCATCGTGGGCGCCGGGATACTACTACCTCTATGTCGCCCCGCGGGCCGGAGGTGCGCGATGAAAGGCCGCCGGACCCTCGGGCTCCTGATCCCGCTCCTGCTCCTGGTGCTGGCGGCCGTGCCGGCCGCGCGCTTCCTGTGGTACTATCGCGGGATGCCGGGCCCCCGCGACGTCCCCCAGCCCGACCTGTCCCGGCTGGCGGTGCCTACGCCGGGCGCCGGCGCCTATGTGGACCGGCCCGCGGTGGGCCGCGGCCTGGTACTGGTCGACCGGGCCCACGAGAACCTGTACAGCGCGACCGAGCTGTCCGTCCTGACGGCGCGTCTGACCGCCCGCGGGCTGACGGTGCGCGAGCTTGCGGCCGGCGACGACCTCGAACAGGCGCTGCGGCCGGCCTCGGCCCTGATCGTCGTCGCCCCCGGCCGCGCCTTTACGCCACAGGAAATCGCCGCCGTCCGCCGGTTCGTCGACCGCGGCGGCCGGGCGCTCCTGGTCGCCGATCCGACCCGCTACACGGTGCTCTATGACGACTATGGCGAGGCGGCCTTTGCCGACACCGCCGTGCTCATCAACCCCCTGGCCACGCCCTTTGGCCTCTCCTTCGAGGACGACTACCTGTACAACGTCGTCCGGCACGAGGGCAACTACCAGAACATCCTGCTGCGCGACTTTGCCGCGGGGGCGCTCACGGCCGGCCTGGCGGAAGTGGCCTTCTACGCCACCCACTCGATCCACGTGGCCGGAGGCGGCCTGATCGTCGCCGACGCCGACACCCACTCCTCCACCGACGAACTGGGCGGGGAGCTGGCCGTCGCGGCGCTGGACGGCACGGGAAAGGTGCTGCTGTTGGGCGACCTGACCTTTATGACCAGCCCCTATGCCGGCGTCCTGGACAACGGCCGGCTGGTGGCCAACGTCGCCGACTTTCTGGCCGCGGCCGAGCGGCGCTACGGCCTCGCCGACTTTCCCTACTTTTTCGGGGACGAGGTCGCCCTGGTGCCCAGCGGCGGCTCCCCACTGGGGGCCGGGCCGATCGCCGACAGCGGTGCCCTGCAGGCAGCGCTGCAGGCCGCGGACCGGCGCACCGTTGTCCGCGCCGCGGCGGATCCCGCGCGGGACAACCTTTTTGTGGGCGTTTTTTCCGACACGGCCGCGGTGGCCGACGCGCTGGAAGCGGCCGGCATCGCCGTCCAGGCCGTGGAGGCGGAGGAGGGCTTTTCCTACACCCTGACGATCTCGGGCACCGGCGCGGTGGACGGCACCGACCTGGCCCTCTTTCTCCTGCAGCAGGGCGGAGACCAGACGAACCTCACGCTGCTGGCCGATCGCGGGGAAACGATGCCGGAGGCCGTGCAGCGGCTGACGGAGGGCAACTTTTCCGGCTGCCTGGCGCTGAGCGAGACGCTGCTGCTCTGCGCCCTGGGCGAGGGCCGCGGCGGCTGGGACGGCGGCGGGGACGATGGCGGCGGGGAGGACGGCGCTGGGGATGGCGCGGGGATCCTCGTGGTGTCGGACGACGAGCTCTATATGACGACAGACTGTTCGGTCGGGGCGTACTACTATGAGCTGTTCCTGTACGCGGACTATACGGTAGAGCTCTGGTCCGTCTACGACCAGGGCAACCCCACGCTGGAGGATCTGCGGCAGCACGTGGCCGTCTTTTGGGTCGCCGGCACCTGCGCTGGCGTGGTCCCCTCGGCCGAGAACGCGGAGACGCTGCGGAGCTATGTCGCGGGCGGCGGCCGGCTGCTGCTCGAGGGGGCGTACATCGGGACCGATTGGGGCGGCAGCGACTTTTACACCGAGGTGTGCCGCGCCGAGTACCTCGGCAACGGCGAGCTGTTGGATCTGGCGGTCGCGGACGCCGGCCATCCGCTGGCCCAGGGGTGGGCCAAGGAGCAGACGCTCACCTTGGTGGATGGCGGAGGGGCCGATCAACCGGATGTCGTGGGGGCGCTGGCCGGCGCGGCGGTGGTTCTGGCGCGGGGTCCGACGAGCGCGGAGCCCGGCACGCCGGCCGTTATCGCCTACGAGGAGGGCGACGCCCGCGTGGTCTATGCGGCCTTTCCCCTCTTCTCGCTGAGCGAGGAGGACCTGGACACCCTGATCCGCAACGCCGCGGCGTGGCTGGTGGACTGATCAGGTCACCGGGCTCAGCCGGGGATTGGGGCGATAGGACAGGCCGGCCTGGGCGTACGGCTTGCCGTCCACGGCGACCACATCGGCGTAGAAGGCATAGTCGCCCCGCAAGAGGTACTGCCCGACGGCGTAGGCGTCGATGGGGACGCCGGCCTGCTCCAGGGCGCGGATGTGCTCCGGCGTCAGGTCGTCGGTACCGACGACCTTGACGTATTCGAAGCCGGCGTGATCCAGGGCCTGGCGGACGTGCCGCACCTGTTCGGCGCGGGCCGGGCCGGCCGGCGTGCGGGTGGAGGATTCGATCCCCAGGCGCACGCCCCAGAGGCGCCGGCCCAGCGCTTCGGCCACGGCTAGGGCGGTGGCCTCGTAGTGCGCGTCCAGGTCCACGGCGACGATGAGGTCGACCCCTTCTTCCAGGTGCTGGGCGAAGCGTTCGGCAGCGCGCACGGTATCGCCGCCGTAGCAGGCGATCAGCGAGGGCGGGACGGTGGCGATCCCCCGCTGGCCCCACCAGGCGCCCTGGGCGTCGGTGCCGACTCCGAGCGCCCCGCTGATATAGGCGGCATAGCCATCCCCTGTCTGTACCAGATGGTGGTCGAAGCGTGCGGGGAAAAAGAGCACCGGTTTGCCCCCGGCGGCCTCGACCACGGCCGTCGTGTTGGTCGCGACCCGGGTGCGCCGGGCTAGCACGCCGAGAAAGTCAGTTTCCAGTTGGGCGAAGAGAGCATAGTCCCCCGCGATCGTCAGCACCGGTTCCTCCGGCCTGGCGCGCTCGCCATCGTAGAGGCTGTGCACCTGGAGCTGTTCCCACCCCGGCACCCAGCGGTCGGCCTCGTCATGGTAGCCGCTGCACAGTTTGAGGATGGCGATGGCCTCGTCGGTCCCGCAGACGACGACATCCTGCCGCTGATAGACGACGACCAGCACCTCGGGGTGGTAGCCGTCGCGGCGCAGCACCTGCTGGGCCCGCGAGAGGTCCTGGTCGGCATAGTAACCGACGCGCATCTTTTCCACCGGCAGGTTGAGGATCGCGGGATCCAGCCGTTTTCGCAGCAGCATAGCGCACCTCGTAGCGTTTGCCGGGCCAGACGGCGGTGCCGCGCGGGGCCCGGGGGCCGCGCCGCCCTATTATATGCCGGGAACGGGCTGCTGGCAAGGGGCGGTTGACAAAGGGGCCCCGTCGTGATATACTTTGCAAGGCGAAATAATTCCACTGCGAAGTAATCTGGGACTGTAAGGAGAGGCCGGTGGACAGCTTGACCGACGATTTGGAGACGATCGCCGCGCTGTTGCCCCGCATCGTCGAGGCGCAGCGCCGGCGGCTGGTCCGCGAACTGGCCGATCATGGTCTGACATTTCCCCAGTTCATCACCCTCACCGCGCTGGAGCCTTTTGCCGAGGGCCGCCGGATGGGGCCGTTGGCCGCGGCGGCGCTGCAGAGCGCGGCTTCGATGACCGGGATCGTGGACCGGCTGTTGGAGCAGGGGCTTGTCGAGCGGGAGCGACACCCCGAGGACCGCCGCGCGGTGATCGTCCGCTTGACCGCCAAGGGGAGCGCCCTGCTTGCCCAGGTCAAGGCGACCCGCCGGCAAGAAGGGCGGGCGCTGCTGGAATCGTTTTCCCCTCAGGACCGTCACCAACTGCGCCGTGTTCTGACCCGGGTCGTGGAGCAGATGGAAACGAATACGGACGGCGACTGAGGGGACGTTGTGGGCGAGGAGAGACTCGAACCCTCACGCCTTGCGGCACATGCTCCTAAGGCATGCGTGTCTGCCATTCCACCACTCGCCCGTGCCTATGATGATATCACAACTTGACCGGGCGTCAAGCGGGGGCGCGCATTTGAACAAAGCCCCATTTCGTGCTAGAATAGGGCCGGCCGATACGGGTGGATCGAGGTGGCCGGTATCGTCCCGGGGTATGGCGATGGACCCGGTCCTTGTGCTCAACCAGAATCTGGAGCCGTTGAACGTCTGCAACGTCAGGCGGGCCTTGGTGCTTGTCCTGGGCGGCAAGGCCGAGGTGTTGGCCCAGAACCATCGTCAGATCCACACGGTGACGCGCACCCTCGAGTGTCCCGCGGTGATCCGGCTGTACGCGCTTGTGCGCCGGCCGCTGCCGCAGGTGCGCCTGACGCGGCGCGAGATCATGCGCCGCGACAACTACCTCTGCCAATACTGTGGGCAGCCGACGAACCATCCGACGTTGGACCACGTGGTGCCGCGCCACCGGGGCGGCCAGCACACGTGGGAGAACCTGGTGACGGCCTGTATGCGCTGCAACCACCGCAAGGGCGGCCGGCCGTTGGAAGAGGCCGGGATGCGCCTCCTGCGCCCGCCGGTGCGCCCGCGGGCCACGCCCTACTACTTTTTGCAGGGGTGGGGACAGCGCTCGCCAGAGGAGTGGCGGCCCTTTCTGCCGATGCTGTACTCCTGAGCCGGCCGCGAACATGTTGGAACCACAGAGACACAAGGGCCCAGAAAAGATTGAAAATCGTGCCTCCTCTCCCGTGAGGCCACCGCGTGCCCCAAACCCAGTCGTGTGATGCGAGGCAACCATGGACCTGAGCAAACAGATCGAATCGGAGCAGCGCCGCCTGCAGGAGCGTTCGCAGTTGGCCCATCTGCAAGGACAGTTGGACGAACTGCGCCACCGCCTGGAACAACAGGCGGCCCGGACGCAGCTGGCCAGCGACCAGGCCCGCCAGGTCCAGGACCTCGTCGCCCAACTGGAGACCAAGGCCGAGGCGCAGGTGGGAGAAAACCGGCTGCAGGAACAGTCGCGGCAGCGGGCGATGCAGGCCTTGCAGAAGGAGACGGCCGAACTGCGCGTCCGGGTCGAGGAGCCAGCCCGCCAGATCTTGACCCTGATGTCGCAGGTCCAGGACCTCCACGAAGGGATCCGTGTCTTGCGGGAGCAGACCGGGCAACGGCAGGAGGAGACGAAGCAGCTGGAACAGCGGATGGAGGAGCTGCGCGCGCAGGGACTGCTGCGGGAGGAGCGCCTGGCCCGGCTGGATACGCTGATCAGCCAGCTCCTGCAGATGGAGGAGGAGCGCAAGCAGGCGATCGCCCAGGTGCGCACCGAGGTCGAGGGGGAGCGGCAGAACCTGCGGCGCCAGGCGAACGAGGTGGAGCGAACCTCGGCCGATCTGCGCGGTGAGCAGCAAGAGTTCCTTTCGCGCCTGAACCGGCAGATCGAGATGCAGCGCCAGGCGGCCGCGGCCGTCAAGGCGCTCGAGGAACGCATCGACGCGCAGAACACGCAGTTCGATCGCCTGTCCTCCGAACTGCAGCGGATCGACCGGGAGGCCATCGAGCGGGCCTTGCAGGGGCAAGAGCGCGTGGAGACGCTGCGCCAGAGTGTTCAGCGTGAGTGGGGGGAGCTGCGGGCGGCGGAGGAACGCCGCGGCGAGAGCCAGAATACCTGGCTGCGCCGGATCGAGGAGCTGTACCACGGGCTGGACGAGCGGCTGGTCAAGCGCGATGAGGAGGCCGGGCAGGGGATCAGCAGGCTGGCCGGCCGCCTGGACCGGGTGGAGAGCCATTTGGACAGCGTCTTGCGGGCCCTGCTCGGCCTCTTTCAGCAGCAGTTGGAGCGTCAGGCCGAAAGCCGGCTGCAAGGGGATCCTTCCCAGCCGCCCCAGTGACCGGAATGTTTCACGTGAAACAGAGCTCGGAGGGCCGGCCACCGCCTCCTGCGGGGCGCCGGCCCGGGAGGATGAGGTGGTCCAGGTTGTGGTGCACAGTGTGCGGGTCAGCCCGCTGACCCAGAACCGCGTCGTCGTTCTCACGGAGACGGCCGGACGGCGCTACCTGCCGATCTGGATCGGGGCCGACGTAGCCGATGCGATTGCCCTCCAACTGCAAGGGGTGGAACTGGCGCGCCCCATGACCCACGACCTGCTGCGCGCGGTGATCGAGGTGCTGGGGGCCCATGTCGACCGCGTCCTGGTGAACGACATCCACGAGAACACCTTTTTCGCCCGCATCATCTTTGACGTGGGCGGCCGGTACGCGGAGGTAGATTCCCGCCCCAGCGATGCCCTGGCCCTGGCCGTGCGGGTGAATTGCCCCATCTTTGTCGAAGACAACGTCCTGGAGGAAGCCGCCCTGTTCCTGGAAGAGGCGGTCAGCGGCGCGCGCAAGGGGGAGGGCGACCTGGGCGTCTTTCGACAGTTCTTTGATCAGATGGGCCAAGGAGAGCCGCCGCCCCAACCCGCAGAAGAAGGTGGGGCGGAGGTGGAGCCCGCCCCGTGACCTTGCGCCGGCCCGGTCACGGCGTCGCGCCCCATGGGTCTTGTGGAACTGCTCTGAAAGTATACGAACGGCCAGGCCGCCCGTGGCGGAGCCCGCGGGCGGCCTGGCCGCTGGGGGAGTCGCTCCGAACTCAGGGTTGGGGAACCTGCACCACGATCACCGAGATGTTGTCCTCCCCCCCCGCCTCGTTGGCCTGCCCCACGAGCTGCTCGCAGATCACCTGGGCGTCGCCCCCTTGGGTCAGCGCCTGCAGGATGGCCCCTTCGGCCACGACACCCCACAGCCCGTCACTGCACAACAGCAGATGCTCGCAGCCGTCCAGGGAGTAGGAGTCCGACTCCACCTCGATCTCGTCCTGCTGCCCCACCGATTGGTAGAGATAGTTGCGTTTGGGATGGTGTTTCGCTTCCTCGGGCGAGATCTGCCCCAGCTCCAGCAGCCGGGCAACCATCGAGTGGTCCCGCGTCCGGCACTGGAGGCCGGCAGCCGTGTGGGTGTAGAGGCGGCTGTCTCCCACGTGGGCCTGGTAGCAGCGCCCCCCGAGGAGCAGCGCGGCCGTCACCGTCGTCCCCATGTCGTTGTGCTGCCGGGCCGCCTCGTCGAGGATGCGGCGGTTGGCGGTCAGGAGCGCTTCCCGCACGAGGTCCTGGACGGCCGCGGGCAGGTCGCCGCACAGGATCGGCAGCACCAGCCCCCGGAGTACCTCCCCCGTCACGATCTCGACGGCCCGTGCGCTGGCCGTGGCCCCGCCGGTGTGCCCGCCCATCCCGTCGGCCACGACAAAGAACCCCAACGTTTCCTGGCCGTTGGGCGTCGGGAGCGAAAGCTGCAGCGCCACGATGTGGTCCTGGTTCGTAGGGCGGACCCGGCCGACGTCGGAGATGGCCCCAAAGGCCATCCCCTTGCGCTTCTCCGGCGGCGGTGGGGCCGCGGTCTTTTGGCGGCGACTCTTCCAGAATCCCATTGCGCTTGCCTCCTACGCCCGCAGGGCATAGACCCGCTGGTCCATCGATCCCACGTAGACGACCCCTTCCACAATGGCCGGCGTTCCGGGGACCGGTTTCCCCGTCTGGAACGCCCAGAGCTCCCGGCCGGATTCGGCATCCAGGCAATAGACCCGGCCGTTGCCGGCTCCGAAGTAGACCTTGCCCCCCGCGACCTGGGGGGAGGAGGTGATGAAGCTGCCGGACTCAAACTTCCAGAGCTGCTTGCCGTTGCGCGTCTCCAGGCAATAGAGGTTGCCGTCGGACGAGCCGACATAGACGCGGCTGCCGTAGACAAAGGGCGTGGACGTCACCCGCCCGTTGGTGCGAAACTTCCACGCCGGCCAGCCGCTGCGCTGGTCGAGGGCGTAGAGGTGGGCATCCCACGAGCCGACAAAGATCAACCCCTCGCTGGCCACCGGCGACGACACCACCGCCTGCCCCGTACGCGTCTTCCACTGCGCTTCGCCACGCCGGGACTCGATGGCGTATACGTGCCCATCGTCGGAGCCGATCAGGATCATCCCGCCCACGTTGCTCGCCGACGAGCGCACCGCGCCCCACGTGCGATAGCTCCAGAGCTGCTCTCCCTTGCGCAGGTCAAAGGCATAGACGTTCTGGTCGTCCGATCCCACGAACAGGGCGTCGAGCAGGATGCGCGGCGAGGAGCGGATCGACCCGCTCGTGCGCGCCGTCCACTGCACCTGGCCGGACTGGGCGTGGAGCGCATAGAGGTTGCCATCCTCCGAGCCCACGGCCACAAAGCGCTCCCAGGCGCACGCCGTCGAGCAGATGCCCCGCTGGGTGGGAAACTTCCACAGAAACTTGCCCGCTCCGGCGTCGACGGCGTAGAGGTTGTTGTCATAGGCCCCGACGTAGACAATGCCGTTATAGACCAGCGGGGAGGCCCGCACCTCTTCCTCGCAGTCAAAGGACCAGAGCAGCCGGTCTGCCGCGCTGGTGGGTCCGGCCGCCGGGCTGCTGCCGGAGCGCAGGTCCGTGACGTCGAGATGGGCCAGGTCGAGCAGCGCCGTGCGCATCTCGGCTGCCGAGGCCCACCGCTGGCGCGAATCGTACTCCAGCGCCTTCATGATGACGGCTTCAACCTGGGAAGAGAGGTGGGGGTTCAGCGAGGTCGGCGGCCGCTCGTGAAAGGTGAAAGGGGTCTCCAGGCGGGGGTCCGACCGGGTCAGGAGGTGATGCATCGTCGCGCCCAGCGCGTAGAGGTCACCCCGCGGGTCGGTCACGCCGCGATACTGCTCCGGCGGGGAGTAGCCCTCGGTACCGATCATTGTGCCTTTTTGGTCGGCCTCAAAGATACGCGCGATCCCAAAGTCGATCAACACGATCCGCTCGTCGGGCGCGATCATGACGTTGGAGGGTTTGATATCGCGAAAGATGATGGGCTCGGGCTTGTGGTTGTGCAGATAGGACAGGACATCGCAGATCTGGATCGCCCAGCGGACGACCCGCTCCTCTTCCAGCGCGTCGGTCGATTCGTCCAGGATATCTTCCAGGTTATTGCCCTCGATAAACTCCAGGACCAGATAGATGCGCCCCTCTACGACAAAGTAGTCATAGATCTTGGGAATGGCCGGGTGGTTCAGCGTCGCCAGCAGGCTGGCTTCGCGCTCAAAGTTCTTCAAGGTGATGCCGCGCGTCTGGCTGTTGGGCGAACGATCGATCATCTCCTTGATGGCGCACGGGCGGTAGACGCCCTTGAAACGGGTGTCGCGGCCCTTGTAGACCACGCTCATGCCGCCGATCCCCAGGATCGACTCGATCTGGTAGCGCTCTTCCAGGACCGCGCCGACGGACAGCGTCGGCGCGCGGGGGGGCGCCTCCGCCTTGGCGGGCGCGGCCGGCCCGCCGATGATGGGCTCGGCCTCCATGGGCCGCGTCATGGGCACCGCGGGGCCGGCCGCGTCCGGCTGCACCTGGCGTGTCCCTGGCCGGGCCGGTACGGCCGGCGCCTCCCCTGTCAGCCGAACGGTCCCGGCGTCGCCCTCCGCAGCGGCGGGGGGGGCCTCTTTCCGTCCCCCCACTTTCTTGAGCAGTGGCATTGCCTCTCTCCTCAGACCACAGTCTATCGACGTTCGTATTCAGGTGACCGCCCTACCAAGATACGCGCCTGCCGCTACTTGGCCCTACCAGGGTCACTGCATCCTGCGCCCGCAACGTGCGCGGCGATCAGGCGGGTGTCAGATGGTGAGCCCAACTTCTTGCCTATTTATAGCCGCCCGTCCGGTCCGGCGCAGGTGGGCCGCGCCTCAGGCCGCCGGGGCTGGCCCCCGGATCGCCGCCGCGGCGTAGCCCACGACGTAGCCATCGCGCTCCCCGGTCACGTCCCCCGAGTTGGTGCGGTGGAGGATCTGTACTGCCTCCGCACCCCAGCGGTGGGCCGTTAGGAGCACCGTGGCGACGGCCCCAAAGCCGCACGCCCCGTGCAGCGCACCCGCCGCCTTCCAAAAACCCTGGGCCTCCCCGCGCTCCAGCGCCGTCAGCGTGGCCGCATCGGTCGAGCGCACCTGCTCATAGTTGTGGGCATGGCAGAGATCGCTGCTGGCCACCAGCAGCGGCCGCTCCGCCCCCAGGACACGGTCCAGGGCTTCCGCCAGCTCCTGGCAGTCCGGCCAGCTCTGGTTCTGCAGCATCACGGGCACCAGCGTAAAGTCGCCCAGCACCCGCTGCAGGAAAGGCAGCTGAATCTCCAGCGAGTGCTCTCGATCGCGTTCCAGGCGCGTGATCGGGATGTACGCCGCCAGCTGCTCCACGGCGGCCTCGTCGATCGGGACCACGCCCAGCGGGGTCACATAGTGGCGCGCGGAGACGAGGAAGCGCCCGGGATAGAGATCGTGGCAGGGGCTCAGGACGACCACCCGAGAGCGCGGCTGCCCCTGAAGCAGCCGGTAGGCATAGGCCGCTGTCTGGCCGGAATAGATGTAGCCGGCGTGGGGGGCAACCAGGCCCAGGAGCCGCCCGGGAACCTCCTGGGCCGGCACGTTGGCCAGAAAGCCGTCGATCATCGCCGCCAGCGCCTCCGGGGTCCCGGGATACCACGTGCCGGCGATGGGCGAGGGCCGCAGATCGTTGGGCGACACCCGTTCTCTGGACATCTTGACCTCGCGTGCCGCGGTGCGCCGCGCGGGGTTGGGCCCGCGCGCCCCCGCGGCGTCATTTAAAGATCGAACGCCGGAGATAGATCTCTTGCCCACACTGGGAGCACTTGTTGCCTTCGAGCCCGGTGAGCTTGACCTTGAACTGGCCCTCGCGATGGACGACGACGTTCCCACAGGCCGGACAGAGGGTCGAGGTGAGCCCGCCTTCCTGGGCAGTCTGGACGTACACATACCGCAGGCCGGCCATCGCGCCCACTTCGCGGGCGTGCGCCAGGGACTCGGGCGCCGTCGCCTGCTGGTCGGCCAGCTCCCCGGCCGGCTCGTAACGCCACAGATGCCAGGGGACGTCGGGGCCGAGCGTGTCGCGGATCCAGACGGCCAGGTCGTTCACCGCCTCATCCGCATCGTTACGGCCGGGGATCAGGGGCGTGTGCAGCTCGATGTGGCAGCGCCACTGCCGCTGCATGTGGACCACGTTCGCCAGGATGATGTCGACCTGGGCCTCCGGGCAGAGCGCCGCATAGTCGCGGGGGGACAGGGCGGGCAGCTCGACGATGTAGGCGTCCATGTACGGCCCCAGCAGATCCAACGCCTCCTGGGTGGCGTACCCGTTCGTGATCATCATGGTAAACATCCCGTTGGCCCGGACCAGCATCGCCGAATCGAGGAGATACTCCAGCCACGTAATGGGCTCCTGAAAACCCCAGGCGACGCCGCGGCAGCGGCGGTCGATGGCAAAGCTGATGGCCTTTTCGGGATCGAGGGTGCGGGTCTTTTCGGCCGGGGGGAGCGCCGGGTTGGCCGGCCGGTAGCGGCAGGAGAGGTTGCTGCCCCAGCCGCCCAGCGAAAGGATCATGCTTCCGGGAAAGAGGTGGTAGAGCCCCCGCCGCTCGATGGGGTCCAGGGCGGCCGCCGCAACGAGGCCATAGTTCAGCGCATAGAGGGTCCCTTCCCGGTTCTCGCGGACCTGGCAGCGCCCCTTCTCGCCTGGCCCGATCTGGCAGTCCCACGGGCACACCCGGCAGCGAACGCGGCCGTCGTCCAACCGATCATAGAGTACTGCTTCGTGCATCTTGTTGTCCTCCACGCTAGGGGCTCGCTCCCGATTGGCGGCTTGCAATTCGCCCCGGTTGTATTATAATGTCTCACAGCACGATCTGGAGGCAGCGTATGGCTTGGCCGTTGTCCGCGCCCCTGGAGGGCGAAGAACCCGTTACGATCGACCCCGTACCGCCGGCCGAGGCCGCGCCGGCGGCCGCGGCGAGCAGCGCTCCGGCCCGGACGATGCTCCGGGAGATGCTGGAGACGCTCCTCTTTACCCTGCTAATCTTTTTCCTGGTGCGCAGCGTCATCCAGAACTTTCGCGTCGAAGGCAGCAGCATGGAGACGAACCTGCACACCGGCCAGTACATCATTGTCAACCGCATCGAATACCTGCACCTGGACCTGAACTTTTTCCAGCGACTGCTGCCCGGAAAGCAGGACCTGGCGCCGAAGCTGGCCTACCTCTTTCACCTGCCCCGCCGGGGCGACATCGTCGTCTTTGAGTATCCCCGGGACACCAGCCGCGACTTTATCAAACGCGTCATCGGCCTGCCCGGGGAGACCGTCGAGATCCGCAACAACCAGGTGCTGATCGACGGCCGGCCGCTCGACGAACCGTACCTGTCCTCCGCCGCGCGGACGCAGATGGGCAATATGGCTTCTGTCGTCGTGCCGGCCGACGCCGTCTTTGTGATGGGCGACAACCGGGGCAACAGCAGCGACTCGCGCAGCTGGGGGGCGCTGCCGCTGGTCAAGATCGTCGGCCGGGCCTGGTTCATCTACTGGCCCCAGGAGTACTGGGGAGTCATCCCCCACACGGCCCCCACCCTGGCCGCACCGTGACCCGGTGGTGCCAAGCGCTCTGTTGTCAACGTGCCGATCGCGTCTCTGAAATACAACGGTGTGCTGGAAGCTGAACCTATTATAGCCGTTGTCGGGGATTCCTGTCAAGACGAAAATGGACGAGCCCACTGGTGCGCCCAAATCCAAGACGATGGACCCACGCCTGCTCTGGGCCCTTGCGGGCACAGCGGGGATTGCCTGGGCCGCCTGGATCTATTTCCTCTTTATCTTTGACGTCGGCGCGATCCCCAACCTCTGGGATCCCTGGCGGATCATTTTCTACGTCCTGTTGCTGCTGGCCCCGACCCTCACCTTTGTCCCCATCGCCCTGCGGTTGGAGTGGTATTTCTTCGCCCCGTACGCCGTGCTCGGCTGGGCGGTCTGGGGCTACCTCCTGGCGTTCCTGCCGCCCCCGTTGGGCGTCCTCACCCAGCGCCAATCGCCGCTGGCGATCTGGTACTTTTTTCTCGACCTGTTCGTGGTGTTGAGCACGATCCTGGCTCCCCTCGCCCATATCGTGGGGCTGCGGTTTCTGTCCTCCCGAACGCACCAACGCGACTTTGCGCGGGCCTGGCGCGAAGCGGGGCTCCTGTCCCTCTACCTGGTGGGGTTGGCCATTGCCCGCAGCCTCGAACTGATCACCTGGCCGATCGCCCTGCTCGGCCTGCTCTTCCTGGTGCTCGTGGAGGCCCTCTTCCTGGCGCGAAAAGAGTAGCCCCCCGCCCCTATTCCAGCCGCCGGAACGGTTCCCCCTGGCCCCGCTGCGCATAGGCCTCGCGCAGCAGCTGCTGCAGGTCGGTGTCGGTGATCAGATAGGTCTCCATCTGCGGGCCCGGCTTGGCCTTGCCGCTGCGCGGCGCCGGCCGCCCCTGAAAGATCAGCCCGTCCTCGACCTCGATGATGCGAATCCCTACGTATTGGTTGGTGTCGATGAACCGCCCCAACGCCCGCAGGATATCCTGGTAGTCTGTCTGGGAAACGCCTTCGAAGAGTTTCATCCGTTCCTCCTCACGGTCTTGCCGTGCCGCCTACCGTTCCAGCTCGGCGATCTGCTCGTAGCTCCACGTCTCGGACACCAGTTGGCGGATATAGCCCTCGCTCGTGGAGTCGACCCGCATCGCCTGGAGGATGATCCCCTTCTCGAACTCGAGCAGGCAGACCTCGTCCAGTTTGTGCTCATCGCAGAACCGGCCGATGGCGCGCAGCATCTTTTCGTACCCCAGCTTGTACTTGAACATGCGGCCTTCTTCCATGGTAGACCTCCTCCTCAATAGCGCACGCGTTCGTCGCCTACGCGACGGGTGACCTTGCGCCGGTCCAGCTCCTCGAGCAGGGCCAGGGCGTACTTGCGGCTCGTCTGGAACATGTCGCGCACCTGGGCCACGGTGATCGGGCCGTGGCGGTCGATCTCTTCCAGGACCCGGGCGACCATCGCCTCGTAGACCTCGGGCAGGAAGGCGGCTTCCGGGTTCAATCGGACGACGCGCCCCTCTTCCTCGAGCGCGCTCAGGACCGGATCGTCGATCCCCCAGTCCTGGCGCGGCGGCGGAGCGTAGGGCTGGCGCCGCAGGATGCGGACCAGGTTGTCCACCTGGGCCTGCTGTTCCGGCGTGTAGCGCGGGCGATAGCCCGGCCGGCGGACAAGGGCCCCCAGCACATCCAGCGAGCCGCCGGCCTCGGCCCAGGCCAGAAAGTCGTTGAACGCGCGGGCCTCGAGGCGCAGCTGGCTCTTGAGCTCCTCCTTGGGCATGCCGGCCCGGAGGGGCGAGCGGGCGTGATAGTCGTCCAGCAGCGCGTGGAGGCGCCCGCGCAGCTCCTCTACCTGGAGCCGGGGCAGGAGCAGCGTCTGGGGCTGCAGCTGGGCCGCCCCGGCCTGCAGCGCGACAAGCTCGCCCGTCTGCCAGAGGGCGCGCAGCGCCTCTTCGGCCTGGGGGGGCGGGAGGCCGCTTTCCTCGCCGGCCTGGCGGGCCGTCCGCGGTTCGCCGCGGAACGCCTGGAGGAGCAGATCCTCCGGCCGGCCGCGCGCCAGCGTCTCCAGCGAGTCGACGACCTCGGGCCGAAAGCGCCGCAGCCGACCCGGGTGCGGATCGACCACCGTCCCACCGCCCACGGTGCGGCCGGGAGACGGGCGGCGGACGATGAAACGGTCCCCGCGCACCACGGCGATGGGCTGCTCCAGCCGCAGGAGCACCCACCCCAGCGCGCCTGGCGCCAGCTCCTCGGCGTCGAGGAGCGTCACCCGCGCGCGGCGCTCGGCCGACCCCATAAAGAGGTCCAGCTCGTCGTCCTGGCCCAGGGGGTGCGCCGCGCCGTCCAGCAGGTGCAGGTTGACGGCCAGGCGTTGGGTGGGTTCCAGCCACCCCGGCGTGGTGAGCACGTCCCCGCGGGCGATGTCGTCCGGCGCGACCCCGACGAGGTTGACGGCGGTGCGCCGGCCGGGCAGGGCCTCCTCGACCTTTTTCTTGTGTGTCTGGAGGCCGCGGATACGCCCCCGCAGCCCGCCGGGCAAGAGTTCGACCTCCTGCCCCAGGAGCAGCCGGCCGTCCTGGAGCGTCCCGGTGACGACGGTGCCGAAGCCGGCCATCGTAAAGACGCGGTCCACGGGGAGGCGCGGGCGGCCCTGGTCCGGCCGCGGCGCGGCCGTGGCCAGCACGCCGTCGATGGCGGCGGCGAGCTCCTTCAGCCCCTGGCGCGTGCGGGCGGAGACGGGGACGATGGGCGCGCCTGCCAGCGGCGTGCCGCGCAGCCGCTCGCGCACCTCCTCGACCACCAGCTCCAGCCACTCGGGATCCGGCGCCAGGTCGGTCTTGGTGATGGCGACGACGCCGCGGGGGACCTCGAGCAGGGTGAGGATATCCAGGTGCTCCTGGGTCTGGGGCATCAGCCCCTCGTCGGCGGCGACGATGAGGAGGGCGGCGTCGATCCCCCCGACGCCGGCCAGCATGTTTTTAACGAACCGCTCGTGGCCGGGCACGTCCACGACGCTGACCTCGCGGCCGCTGGGCAGCACCAGCCAGGCAAAGCCCAGGTCGATCGTCATCTCCCGTTCCTGTTCCTCGACCAGGCGGTCCGGGTTGATGCCGGTGAGCGCCTCGACGAGGGTGGACTTGCCATGGTCCACGTGGCCGGCCGTGCCGATGACGAACAAGGGAACCTCCAGAATGCGGCCTCATTCTAACACAGCGAGCGCAGCAATTTGCCGTGGAACCGATTACAGCGGGATGACAATCGCCAAGCCTGTTTCACGACTCCACGGCCTGCCCGCAGACCCGCAGTCCCGCGCGGGCAGCCGATCCCTGGCTTCGGCCGGGGACAGGATGGTCAGGGTCGCCCGCAGCCGTGTCAGCTGCTGCCGGTTGCGCGTGGTGCAAACGGCCCACCGTCGTGGATGGCTGTCTGACGGTGGTATCATTATATGCGGAGGGAAAACGATTGTCAAGGCAGGGAACTGATATCCATCCCTAACCGGCGGGCCTATTGCACCGCCACCAGGCGGGCCCGGCGAAAGCGCGCCTGGGCCAGCGCTACCACTGCTACGTCCAGCAGCGCCAGCAGCGCCGCGGCAGCGAGCCCGATCTGGCCGGGGGACTGCGTTCGGAGCCAGGCGTCGACCTGGTCGGAGAAGAGAAAGGCTCCCACGGCCAGGACCATAGGCGGCAGCATAAAGATGGCCATCAGCATCTGGGCCGCTTCCCGGGCCGTGGCCGCATGGAGCGAAATGAGGACCCCCACCCCGGCAAAGAGCACGGTCGCCAGGAGGCTGAAAACGAGGTTGGCCAGGGCGACGGCCGGCCGGTAGAACACGATGGCGCCCGTCCAGTGGGCCACGTTGACGGTGACCAGGCTCAGGAGGAGGACCAGCAGCGTCGTGCCCCAGCTGACGGCGATGGCCAGCCCGAGTTTTCCGAAAAGGATCGCCCGATCGTTGAGCCGGCTGGCCAGCAGGGTCTCGAGGGTATGCCGCTCCCGCTCCCCAGCAAAGGAGTCGGGGACCGTGACGGACACCAGCATCAGCGGAACCAGCACCGCGATGAACAAAGAGGTGCTATAGGCCTCGGTCCAGCGCATGCCAGCGTCGAGCGGCACATAGACGGCCAGGGCCAGCGGGCCCAGCCAGGTCAACAGGTAGCGGAGCCGGCTTCCCTGGTGACGGAACAGGCATTTCGCCTCTTTCCACGCGACGGTCAGCAGGTCGGTCATGGCCTTTCCTCCGCGATGAGCTGGAGCAGCGCCTGCTCCATGCTGGCACTAGCCCGGCGGACTTCCTGTACTTGCGCGCCCGCCCTGACGAGCAGCGCCACCAGGGCGGCCAGGTCGGGGTCCCCTTGCAGGTCGACGATCAGCCGGCCGTCGTCGCCGCGTACGGCGGCGACCTCGGGCCGCTCGCGCAGGCGGCGCAGCGCTTCTTCGTTCCAGCCGCAGCCGACCACCTCGAGCTGCGGCCGGCCGGCCTGGGCGCGCAGGTCCTGCGGCCGGCCCTGGGCGACCGGCCGGCCCTGGCGAATGACCACGACCTGCTGGCAGAGCGTCTCCACCTCGGCCATGTTGTGGGTCGTCAGAAAGATGGTCACCCCTTCCTGGGCAACCAGCGCGGAAAGGGCCTCGCGCACCGCCGCGGCCGCCTGGACGTCGAGGCCGGCCGTCGGCTCGTCCAGGAGGACCAGGGCGGGCCGGTGCAGGAGCGTCCGGGCCAGGGCCAGCTTCTGCTGCATGCCCCGACTCCACGTCCCGGCCCGGTCCTGGCGCCGCTCCCACAGGCCCATCACGGTCAGCACTTCCCGGACGCGGGTGTGGCGCACGGCCGCGGGCATCTGCCAAATGCGCCCATAAAAGTCGAGGTTATCCTGCGCGCTCAACTGCTCATAGATGCCGGTGTGGTCGAGCAGGGCCCCCGTCCGCGCGCGCACGGCGTCGGCCCGCGTGCGGGTGTCCAGGCCGAGCACCTCGGCCTGGCCGGCCGTCGGCTCCAGCAGGCCCAGCAGCAGCCGGATGGTCGTCGTCTTGCCGGCGCCATTGGGCCCCAGGAAACCGAAAATCGTCCCCGGCGCGACTTCCAGGCTCAACCCATCGAGGGCCCGGACCGGGCCAAAAGTACGCGACAGGTTCTCCGTGCGGATCGCTGGCCCGTTCATCGGTTTCCTCCTCAATCCGGCAGGTCGGCCAGGATTTGCTGCATGCTTTCTTTATAGGCCCGGAAAGCCTCCCGCCCTTGCGCGCTGAGGCGGACCATGGTCAGCGGCTTCTTTCCCTTGAACTCTTTTTCAATCGCCACGTAACCGGCCTCTTCCAGCTTGCCCAGGTGCGAAGAGAGGTTGCCGGGGGTCAATCCGGTCAGGCGGACCAAGTAGACAAAGTCGGTGCTTTCGACGACATACAGGTACATCATGACCTTGAGCCGGGCAGGGGAATGGATGACCGCATCGATCTCGGCCTGCGGATAGTAGGCCCGATCCTTATCCGTGGCCATAGAGATCCTCCCCCGCGAGCGGCGGGTAGGCACGCAGGAAGCGGGTCAGCAGCAAGCCCCCGATCGCGAGCATGACCGCGGCCGAGATAAGGCTCGGGACAAGGGGGAGCGCGCCCAGGTCGGGCCGCGTTCTCAGCAGGGCCTGGGCCGGATGGACGAGCGCGTACATCGCTCCATATAGGTAGAGCCGGGGTAGCCCCAGGGTATGGGCCGCGAGGCTGAAAGAAAACAGCGAGATCGCCGCCCAGAGGATGGTGGGGGAGAGCATCTCCCCCACCCATTCGGGCAAGTGCCCCTGTCCGAGCCAAAACCAGGCCATACCAACCAGCAAGCCGCCCAGAACGATGATGCCCAGAATGGTTGCCACCGCCTGCATGCGGACCTTGCGCGCGGGCAAGAAGCGGACGCGGCCCAGGCGTGGGGTGGTGAGCAAGCGCTTGCCGGCAGCCAGGGCAACCAGAATGGGCAGCGAGAGCAGGGCGATCCACCAATCGGCGAGCGGCCTGGTCCGTTCGAGCAGCGGGGCCAGGACCAGGGCCACAAGCTCGAGGCCCAGGGCCAGGTCGAGCAGCCCATCCTGAAAGGCCAGAGTAAACGCCTTGCGTTCGGCTTGCTGTAGATCGAGCGCTTCGGGCATCGCGGACCTCCACGTCTCTCTAGATTCAAACTACTTTGTTTTTCAGAGTACTTGGCGTCATTATATCATGCGCCTGTCCTTCTGTCAAGTGGGGTCTGTGGGGGGGTGCCCTGGCGCAACCCTTTTCAGTGCCGAGGCGGGGACGCAGAGGGCGCGGAGTATTCTGGCCATGAAATGCCTTGGCGTCCGCGGGGGTGAAAAGGGGCTTGCTGCAAGAGCACCAGGATCGTATGGGCTGAGTAGGCCTGCTCCTAGCTGCGCACCGCGATGTCCCCGGCCACGACGCGTTCCACGCGGCCGTCCTCCCGCCGCACCAGCAGCGCCCCGTCGGCGGCGACGTCGAGCGCGCGCCCGGAGAAGGGGCCCTCGGGGGCGGCGACCTCGACCTCTCGGCCGAGGGTAGACAGCCGGGCGCGCCATCCCTTCCAGACCTGCTCGGCGCGGCCGGCCCGTACGGCCTCGTAGTGCGACTCCAGCCGCTCCAGGCAGGCCAACAGCAGCGGCAGCCGCGGCAGCGGCCGGCCGGCGGCCTCCGCCAGGCTGGTGGCCCGGGCGCGCAGCTCGGGGGCGCCGCCAAAGGCCACGTTGACGTTCAGCCCCCAGCCCACGACGGCCCACTCCAGCCGGCCGGCCTGCCCCTCCAGCTCCACCAGGATGCCGCACACCTTGCGCCCCTCCACCAGGACGTCGTTGGGCCACTTGATCTGCGCCGGCAGCGCGGCCTCTTGCTCGACCGCCTCGGCCACGCCCAGCGCGGCCAGGGCGACGAGGGCAAAGGCCTGGTCCGCGGGCAGAAAGGTGGGGCGCAGGAGTAGGGAGGCCAGGAGGCTGCTGCCCGCGGGGGCCTCCCAGTGCCGGCTGTAGCGGCCGCGGCCGGCCGTCTGTTCCTCCGCCAGGACGAGCAGCCCTTCGGGCGCGCCGGACTGGGCCCGGGCCCGGACCTCGTCGTTGGTGGAGCGGACGGAGGTAAAGTGCACGAGTGGATGGCCGAAGCAGCGCGTGCGCAGGCCGGCCTGCACGTCCTCGGGCAGCAGTGGGGGGGGCAGCACGCCTGGAAAGATGGTCAGCGGCATGGGCTAGTCCTGTGCCGGCAGCGGGCAGGCGTTGGTCAGGGTGATGACCATGACGGCCGGCCCGCGCCGTGCCGCGCGCGCGAAGCCCTCACGCAGCGCTGCCAGGACGGCCGCGTCCTCACCGTGGACGACGGTGCTCAGTGGCCCGGGCGTCTGCGGCAGGTCGGCCTCCGCCAGCGCGTCCCAGACGTCCTGGATGCCGGGCAGGAGGTCGGACTGCCCCAGGGGATAGAGGCTCACTTGCGCTCCGACTACCATGGTAACCTCCTGTGTGAGGGCGGCCGCCAGGGCCGCCCGACCGGGGGGCCGTTCCTACGGGCCGCGGCCCGCGGCCGGCGGGGTCGCGCTGCGGGCCGCCAGGGCGATAAAGGCCCCGCCGGGGAGCGGCCCGCCTTCCAGTGGCAGCCAACGGGGCCAGAGCGTCGTGGTCCAGGCGATCTCGACGGGCCGGCCGGCCGTCTCCCGCACCAGCCGCGCCAGCTCCCCCGGCCCATAGAAGCGGGCGGTGTTGTAGACGTCGGGCCGCCGCAGGCTCTCGACCCGGCGGGCCCAGGCGATGGGGCTGGCGCGGTTGAGCACGCCCAGGAGCAGCCCCCGCCGGGCCGTGCGCCAGGCCTCCGCCAGCGCGGCGCGCGCGTCCGGCAGGAACTCGAGCACGGTGACGAGGGCCGTGACATCCACGGCCCCGTCGGGAAAGGGCAGCGTCAGCGCCTCGCCCCGGACGGCCGGCGGGCTGCCCCGGCTGCGGGCCTGGGCGAGCATGGGGGCCGAGTGGTCCAGCCCGACGACGCACCAGCCCCGCTCGGCCAGCCACCGGCCAAAGTGCCCGGTGCCGCAGCCGACCTCCAGGAGGGCGCCCGGCGGCTCCAGGGCCGCCAGCACCCGGGCGAGGGCGGCCTTTTCCAGGCCGTCGGCCCGCCGGCCTTCCGGCGTGGCGAACCAGGGCTCGTAGAAGGGGGCGATGCCTTCGTCGAACAGGATGGGGGCCATCTTGGCCATCCTGATACGGCAGCGAAGCTGCCGCACTCCCGGGGCTATTCCGCCCCGATGTGCGCCTGGACGATCATCTCGGGCGGGTTCTCGATGAGCTTTTTCACGGCGCAGAGCTCGGCCGCGCGCACCACCGCGCCGACGTACCGCTCGGGGAAACCGGCCGGCAGGGCGATGGACAGCGCGATGCGCGTGACCTCGCGCGTCTCCGGGTCGGTCTCCACACTCTGCTGTATGCGGATGCCCGCGGTCGGGATGTCGCGCTGCCGGCAAAAGTTCAGGACAAAGATGCCGGCGCACGTGCCGAGCGAGGCCAGAAAGAGCAGAAAAGGCGACGGTGCCGTGCCCTCGCCGCCGGCGTAGGTGGGCTGGTCGGTGTGGACCGTGAAATTGCCAAAGGTGGCGTCGACTCGCGCGCCGCCGGGAAAGGTAATCTCCATAATCATCGTTGGCCTCCTTTTGCCTGGACAGTATAGCACACCATCGCGGATGGCGCAAAAGGTTGATTTCCCTTTTCCTTTGCGGTATAATCGGTACAAGGGTAGCTGCTGGGGCCCGGCGCGCAAGGAGCTGAACGACGCCGTGCTGCAGGACAACCTCTCCAAGATGCAGTGGAATCTGACGGTCGACGGGCAGTCGTACGCCTCCAGCATCGCGACCAAGGGCTATTGGCCCTCAGGCCGTGCCTGTGTGTACGCGGGGGCGATCATCCGCGGCTGGACGGCCGGCCGTACCTATGTCGTCGACTGGGGTTTCACCTTAACCCAGGAAATCAACGATGGCTGGGGCTCCTATCCGGCCGGGCAGTACGTGTGGCGGTTCACGACCCACGTGCCGTAGGCAGGCAGTCTTCCCGGCGCGGCCCTCCCCAAGGGGGCCGCGTCGGGAAGCCGGAAGTGGAGCCATGGTACACCGACAATGGCTGCGCCGGCCCGTGGGCCTGGGGCTGATGTTCCTGCTCGTGGCCAGGGCAGGCCGCGCGGGAGAGATCCCGAGCCGGCTCCTCTCAACCGGCAACCTTATCCCAGCACAGCCCCGGCCTTGACCAACCTCCAACTTGCCCGGCCCCCATTTGCCAAGCGCCCGAAATCCGGTATAATGGGGACACGCTGGCCGACAACCCATTTCGACGCAGAAAAGGAGGAACCCCTATGCCTTACGAGAACGTCACCCTCCAGGTGGACGGCGGCCTCGCCGTCCTCACGGTGAACCGCCCCAAGGTCTTGAACGCCCTCAGCCACGCCACCGTCCGGGAGCTGGCCGCGGCCTTTCACGAGGCCGAGGCCGACGAAGCGGTCCGCGTGCTCATCGTGACCGGGGCCGGCCCCAAATCGTTCGTCGCCGGCGCCGACATCAACGAGCTGCGCGTCCTGACCCCCGCCGAAGGCGAGCAGATGTGCGTCCGCGCGGAAAAGCTGCTCCTCGGTATGGAGCATTCGCGCCTGGTCGTGCTGATGGCGATCAACGGCTTTGCCCTCGGCGGCGGGTGCGAGCTGGCGATGTCCGGCGACATCCGCCTGGCCGCCGACAACGCCCGCCTGGGCCAGCCCGAGGTCAACCTGGGCGTCATCCCCGGCTATGGCGGGACGCAGCGCCTGCCCCGGCTCGTGGGCCTGGGCCAGGCCATGCGCCTGGTGCTCACCGCCGACCCCGTCGCTGCCCTGGAGGCGAAAGCGCTCGGCCTGGTGGACGTCGTCGTCTGCCGCGCCTGCGGCCAGGAGATGCCCGGCGCCCCCTGTCACGGCGAGGCCTGCGAGCACGGCCACTGCCCCAACTGCGGCCAGCCGGTCCGGTCCTGTGAAAAGTGCGGGGGCCCGTTGGACAAATGGGGCCACTGCCACGCCTGTACCCCCGACGCCCCCAACACCGTCCTCAGCGCGGCGCGCGACATGGCGGCCAAGATCTTGAAGAAGGGGCCACTGGCCATCGAGGCGGCCAAGCGCTGCCTGCGCACTGGCCTGGAGACCACCATCGACAAGGCCGTCGCCTACGAGGCGGCCCAGTTCGGCCTGATCTGCGCCACGGAAGACAAGGCCGAGGGGACGGCGGCCTTCCTGGAGAAGCGCGAGGCGCACTTTCAGAGAAAGTAGGGGACCGCCGCCGGAAGTACGGCCAGGTCAGTGGCGAGAAGGCGAGAAGGCGAAAAGGCGATAAGGCGATAAGGCGATAAGGCGATAAGGCGAAGCCCCTTGCCTGCCGGAAAGGGTTGTTGCTCTATCGCCTTTTCGCTCTATCGCCTTTTCGCTCTATCGCCTTTTCGCCTGGTAACTGCTTTCTGCTTCGCCTGCCCCTGGTTCAGAGCTTTCCGGCAATCGCCCTGGCCATGTCCAGCGTGCTGGCCGCGCCGCCCATATCGTACGTCCGCACCTGGCCCGCGGCCAGGACGGCGGCGACGGCGCCCTCCAGCTGGGCGGCCTTGTCCGTCTCGCCCAACCAATCCAGCATCATCTTGGCCGCCAGGATCGTGGCGATCGGGTTGACCTTGTACTGGCCGGCGTACTTGGGCGCGGAGCCGTGGGTCGGCTCGAAGACGGCATAGTTCGTGCCGATGTTGCCGCTGCAGCCAAAGCCCAGACCCCCCACCATCTGCGCGCACAGGTCCGAGATAATGTCGCCAAAGAGGTTGGTGGTGACGATCACGTCATAGTTCAGCGGGTTCTTGAGCAGCCACATCCCCATGGCGTCGATGTTGGCGTCGTCGAAGGGGATCTCGGGATACTCGGCCGCGACCTTGCGCGCCGCGGCCATAAAGACGCCGTCGGTCTGCCGCACGACGTTGGCCTTGTGCACGGCCGTCACCCGGCGCCGGCCGTGCTGGCGGGCGAACTCGAAGGCGGCGCGCACGATCCGCTCGGACCCGCCCGGCGTAATCGCCCGGATGGAGATGGCCGCGTCGCGGGCGATCTTGTCCATCCCCTTGACGGCGTAGAACGCCTCCGGCACCTTTTCGAACTCGACGCCGATGTACATGCCCTCGGTGTTCTCCCGAAAGACCACCAGGTCGATGCCCTCGCGATAGTTCAGCGGGTTGCCCGGGTAGGCCTTGCAGGGCCGCAGGCAGATGTACAGGTCCAGCAGCTGGCGCATCGCTACGATCGGGCTGCGGTAGGAAAAGCCCTGGCCCTGGAGCGCGGCGTCCAGCTCCTTGTCGGCCACGTCCTTGCCCTTGGAGGTGATCGCCCCAAAAAAGGCGCAGTCGGTCTTTTTCATCAGGTCCAGCGTGCGCTGAGGCAGGGGGTTGCCCTCGTGGCGCCAGAACTCCCAGCCGATGTCGCCGGGGATGTACTCGGCGTCCAGGTCCATCCGCTCCAGCACGATCTTGGCCGCGTCGCACACGTCGACGCCGACCCCGTCTCCGGGAAGCCAGGCAATGCGGTATTTGGCCATGGGTATCCTCCTTGATATCCGATAGGTTCTTGTGTCGGTACTTCCGGTAAAGAGGTGCAACGTGAAAACGTGAAATACGGCGAGTGTCGCGCGCGCTATTTGAGACCGAGCTGCTGCTGCACGTACGGGATCAGCCCGCCGGCCAGGAGAATGCCCATCACCTCGGCCGGCATGGGGGGGAAGCTGTAGGCTCCGCGCGGCGTCGTCACCGTGCCGGCCGCGAAATCGATCGTGATCTCCTCGCCCGACTCGACCCCATCCACCGCGTCGCAGGTGACGATGGGCAGCGCCTCGTTGATACAGTTGCGGTAATAGATGCGGGCAAAGGAGCGGGCCACAATCGCCCCCACGCCGATCTCTTTCAGGCAGACGACGGCCTGCTCGCGGGAGGAGCCGCAGCCCCAGTTCTTGCCGGCGACGATGATGTCGCCCGGCCGCACGTTCTGCACAAAGGTCGGGTCCAGGTCTTCCAGGGCGTGCCGGGCCATCTCCTGCCGGTCGGTGACCGAGTAGGTGTACTTGCCGGCAAAGATGACGTCGGTGTTGACGTCGTCGCCATACTTCCAGACGCGGCCGGTAATCTTGCTCTCCATCTTAGACCTCCCGCGGGTCGGTAATGACGCCGGTGAGCGCCGAGGCCGCCACCGTGGCCGGGCTGGCCAGGTAGGTAAAGGCCTCTTTGGAGCCCATCCGTCCCTTGAAATTGCGGTTCGCCGTCGAGATCGTCACCTCGCCGGGCGCCATGATGCCCTGGTGCGCGCCCAGGCACGGCCCGCAGCCGGGGTTCAGGACGGTCGCGCCGGCCGCGACCAGGTCGGCGATGAGCCCCTTCTCCAGCGCCGCCAGCAGCACCTCGCGCGAGGCCGGCAGGACGAGCAGCCGCACGTTCCGGGCGATCTGCTTGCCGCGCAGGATCTCGCCCGCCGCCTCCAGGTCTTCCAGCCGGCCGTTGGTGCAGGTCCCGATCAGCGCCTGGTGGATCGGCCGGCCCGCGACCTCGCCCACCGGGCAGACGTTGTCCACCGTGTGCGGCCGGGCGACCTGGGGGGCCAGGTGCGTCACGTCATAGGGGATGACCCGCTCGTAGACGGCGTCGGGGTCGGCGTGGACCTCGACGTACGGGCGGGTGACGCGGCCGGCGAGCCAGGCGCGGGTCGTTTCGTCGGGCTCGACGACGGCGTTCTTGGCCCCCATCTCGGCCGACATGTTGCACAGGACCATGCGGCCGGCCACGCTCAACGCGCGGATGGCCGGCCCGGCGAACTCGACCGAGCGGTAGTCGGCCCCGTCGGCGCGCAGGTCCCCGATGATGTGCAGGATCAGGTCCTTGGCCGAGACGCGCGCCGGCCAGGTGCCCTCGACGACGATGCGGAAGGAGCCGGGCACACGCAGCCACAGCTGCCCCGTCGCCATGACCGCGGCGGCCTCGGTGCGGCCGATGCCGGCGGCAAAGGCGCCCAGGGCGCCGTGGGTGGGGGTGTGCGAGTCGCTGCCGACGATGACGGCCCCCGGCCAGGCATGCCCATACTCCGGCAGCACCTGGTGGCAGATGCCCGTGCCGACGTCGTAGAAACCGGCGATGCCCTGCCGGGCCACGAACTCGCGGATCACCTTGTGGTTGACGGCGTCAGCCTCGGAGGCGGCCGGCACGACGTGGTCGAGGACGATCACCTCCACGTCGGGGTTGTGGACCCGCTCCAGGCCGATTTTGTAAAAGTGCTTGGAGATGGCCGCCGTATTGTCGTGGCTGAGCAGCTTGTCCGGCCGGGCGATGATGATCTGCCCCGCCGTCACGCCGTCCAGCCCGACGTTGCGCGCCAGGACTTTTTCGGCAAAGGTTTTACCCATCTTGTCCCTCCAGCTGCTTGCCGTAGGCAAAGATGTCCCCGGCCTGGTAGATGTCCATCTGCACCTGCGAAAAGGGCTCGGCCCGGTAGACCTGCCCGTTGCGGACGACCTCGCCGGTGGCGAAATCCACCGCCAGCGTGTCGCCGCTGTGGAAGGCGCCGGCCAGCCCGACCAGGCCCGGCAGGGCGACGATGGGCAGACCGCTGTTGATGGCGTTGCGCTTGTAGATGGCGCCAAAGCTCTCGGCGACGATGGCGGCGATGCCCAACGCGCGGAAGCAGTCCACCGCCTGCTGGCGGGACGAGCCCGCGCCAAAGTTGCCGCCGGCCACGACGATGTCGCCGGGCTGGGCCTTTTTTGCGAAATCCTCCCAGCCCTTGAGGTTGTCCAGGCTGTACTGCCCCATCTGCGCCACGTCGGTGATGTGCAGGTAGCGGTTGTGAAAGATCTGGTCGGTGTCGATGTCGTTATAGAGCCGGCCTTCCGGGTTGGTCAGCGCCCAGATGCGGCCTTGAATCCTGGTTGCCTTCATCGCAGCACCTCCGGCACCGTGATCTGGCCCTCGATCGCGCTCCAGGCGGCCGTCAGCGGGCTGACCAGGTAGGTCTCGCCGGCGCCCTGCTTGCCCGGAAAGTTGCGGTTGCTGGTGCTCACCTGCACCTCGCCCTTGCCCGTCATCCCGATGTGGCCGGAGGCGCAGCCGCCGCAGCCGGGGTTGCTGACGATGAACCCGGCGTCGAAAAGGGTCTGCACCAGGCCGCTTGCGAGCATCTGGCCGTAGACCTCGCGCGTGGCCGGCACGACAGAGGCCATCACGCCGGGGGCGACGTGTCGGCCCCGGGCGACCGCGGCCACCAGCGCAAAATCCTCGTAGCGGCCGTTGGTGCAGGAGCCGAAAAAGGCCGAGTCGATCCGCTTGCCGGCCACCTCGCGCACCGGCTTGACGTTGTCCGGCGCCGGCGGGCAGGCGATGAGCGGCTCCAGGTCCGTGATGTCGATCTGGACCGTCTCGACGTAGTGGGCGTCGGGGTCGGCATAGTGGGCGGGGAGGTCGGCGCGGCCGGCGCGCTGCCGGCAATAGGCCAGGACCTCTTCCGAGGGCGGGATGAGGCCGATGATGCCGCCCATCTCGGTGGCCATGCTGGAGAGGGTGATGCGGCCGGCCAGGTCGAGCGCCTCGACGGCCGGCCCGTAGAACTCGATCGCCCGGCCCAGGGCGCCGCTGGCGCCCAGCCGGCCCACCACCGCCAGTGTCAGGTCGCGGGCGGTGCAGGGGGGCTTGAGCTCGCCGGCGATGACCACCTTCATCGTCGGCGGCACCTCGAACCAGGTGCGGCCGGTCTTGAAGGCAAAGGCGATGTCCTGGTCGCCCATGCCCTGGCCAAAGGCGCCGATGGCCCCCAGGACGTTCAGGTGGCTGTCGGTGCCGACGAGGGTGACGCCGGGGTAGGCCAGGCCCTGCTCGATGGCCACGTGCGAGCCGATGCCGGCATCCACGTCGTAAACCTTGATCCCCTGCTCGCGGGCAAAGATGCGGCACTGCTGCTGATTGTTGGCGTAGGGGATGTTGTTGGCCGGCACGACCAGGTCAAAGGTGAAAAAGGTCCGCGCCTTGTCGGCGACGGGGTCTTGGCCGTAATGGGCGCGATAGTTCTGGACGACGTTGGCCCCGGCAAAGTCGCGGGCCGTGCGCACGTCCAGGTCGAGCCAGATAATGTTCCCGGGGACAACCGGGACATCGCCGGCGGTGTGGGACTGGAAGATTTTCTCGAGGATCGTCTGACCGGACATTGCCTCACTCCATGCGCGACTGCGCCGGCGCGCCGGCGGCCTTGAGGGCCCGCTGAAAACTGTGAAAGCTCATAAAGTCGGCGTGGTTGACGAGCGTCGCCTCCGTGGTGCGGTTGACCTTGTCCCCCTCGTCGGCGTGGGCGGCGATGATGTGCCGCACCTCGAGGGGCAGTCCGCAGCGCGCGGCCAGCTCCATACCGCTGATGGGGTGGCGCAGCAGCCGGCCGCTGTACGCCGTCACCGTCATGCCGTCGGCGCGCGGCTCGTACTCCACCAGCTTGCCGACGTCGTGTAGCAGCGCCCCGGCCACCAGCAGGTCCATCCGCACCGGGAGCCGGCCGCCATAGACGGCGCCAAAGACCTCGGCCGCGCGAACGGCGCACAGGGTGACCGCCCGCACGTGCTCCACGTACGAGGCCGGGCAGGGGTTCAGGAGCAGCGTAAAGGGCATCCGCGCCAGGTCGTCCGGCTGCCAGCCCCCTTCTTTCAGGGCCAGCTCGTAGGTATCCAGGCACTTGGCCCGGAGGCCGGGGTCCTGGATCAGGGCGAATTCGGGAAATAGCTCGAGTAGACGATCACGCATGGTTCTTCTCCTTAAATCCGGGCTATAGGTTCCAGGTTGCAGGTTACAGGTTGGCAAGTTGCAGGTTCCAGGTTAACCTGTAGGCCTGCGGCTTGTAGCAGACTAACCTGCAACCTGTGAACCTGCAACCTGCTAACCTGTAACTGGCCCAGCTCGCACGCCAGGGCTCTTGCCTTACAAGGCGCGTTCCGCGGGTCCGGTGTACGCCTGCGCCGTCGGGGAGATGCGCCGCATCGGCGACTGCGCCGTGATCTCGTCAAAGACGTGCGCCGTCAGGCCGACCACGCGGGAGATGGCAAAGAGGCCGTTGCCCATCTCCGGCGGAAAGCCCAGCTCGCACAGGACCGCGGCGATGGCCCCGTCGACGTTCATCGGCAGGTCCTTGCCGATCGACTCTTTCGTCGCCTGGCGGATGGCCTCGCCCATCTCGATGTATTCGCCGGCCAGGCCCTCTTCCGCGCAGATGGCAAAGAGTCTTCTGGTGCGGGGGTCGTCGGTGTGGACGCGGTGGCCGTAGCCGGGGAAGCGCTTCTTGGCGGCGCGATACTCGGCGGCCAGCTCGCGGGCCGTCGTCAGGGCGTCCTGCCCCTTTTCGTGCTTGCGCGCCACGGCCTTGAGCAGCATGCGCATGGAATCCTCGATCGCCCCGCCGTGGTGGCGGTTGATCGTCATGATGCCGGCCGCGATGCCGGTCGTCAGCGGCGCGCCGCCCGAGGCCACCGTCCGCGCGGCCAGCGCCGAGGGCGGGGTCGCCCCGTGGTCCACGCTCGAGACCAGGATGGCGTCCATCACGCGCCCCTGGGCCGGCGTGGGCAGTTCACCCCGCAGCACCAGGTAGGCCACGTGCGCGAACGGGATCCGGCCCATCAGCTCGTCGATGCGGTAGCCGCGCACGGCCACCTTGTTCGGCTCGATTTTCGTAATCGGTTGCGACCACGTTTCCTCAGACATTGTCTTCCCTCTCTACAGACTCTGCCGGGCAAAGCCCGATTCACCAAAAGAGCGCACCATTCCAACGTTCTATCGCTGCTGCGCCACGGCCTACAAGCCCAGCCTGGCCAGCGCCTCTTTCGTCGCCCGCGGCAGCTCGCCGAACGACTCGACGACCGTCGCGCCCACCTCGCGCAGCCGCGTCACCTTGCCCTCATAGGTCCCGCGCCCGCCCTCGACGATGGCGCCGGCGTGGGAGAAGCGGGTGCCGCTCTTGGCAGCTTTGCCGCCGATGTAGGCGACGAGCGGCTTGGTGAGCTCGCCGGCCGCGATCATGTCGGCCACCTGCTCTTCCTGGCTCGTCCCGATCTCGCCAAACATCACCACCGCCTTGGTGTCGGGATCCTGCTCGAAGAGCCGCATGACCTCGGGGTGCGGCAGGCCGACGACGGCGTCGCCGCCGACGTGCACCAGCGTCGTCGCCCCGATGCCCTCTTTCGAGAGGTAGTAGGCCATCGAGGAGGTGATGCCGCCGCTGCGCGACGAGATGCCCACCGGCCCCGGCTGGAACCAGGCGCGGGCGGAGGCGGCGGCGCCGCCCATCATCCCCAGCACGCCCTTGCCCGGGCTGAGCACGCCCAGCGTGTTCGGGCCGACGAACTTGGCCCCCGCCGCGCGCGCCTTTTTGGCGATGACGAGGACGTCATAGATCGGCACGCGGTCGGGGACGATGACGAGCAGCCTGACGCCGGCGGCGATCGATTCCAGCGCCGCGTCCTTGACGAGCGGCGCAGGGATAAAGAGGACGCTGATGTCGATCGGGCCGGCCTGCGACCAGGCCTCTTCCACCGTGTCATAGACGGGGATGCCCTCGACCTGCTCGCCGCCGCGGCCCGGCGTCACGCCGGCCACCACCTGGGTGCCGTAGCCGACCATCAACTTGGTCCGGGCCATCCCCTCGCGCCCGGTGATGCCCTGGACCAGCACTCGTTTGGTTTGATCAATGAGAATAGACATCGCGATCTCCTTTTGGGAATTCGAAATTCGAAATTCGAAATTCGAAATTTCACTCCAACCCCGGAATCGGCAGCCGCACGTACCCACCGCCGGCCCCTTGGAACGCGCACTCTACCTCGCATGCCAGGCACTCGGAGCAGCGCCCCTTTTTGGCCTCTTCGGGGGTGATGTTGAGCACCGGGCAGCCCTCGTCGTTCAGCTGGAGGATCTTTTGCGCGCACTCCTTGACACAGACCTTGCTCTCGCAGCCGGCGCAGACGGCGTGGTCAAAGGTGACGGTGCCGCCGGTGACGGTGGCGAAGCGGTACGGTTTCTGCGGTTCAGGGCGGGGCTGCGGCGGCGGCACGTCGCGTACCGTCCCGGCCTGGATGAGCGCGGCGAGGCGCTGTGCGCAATAGTCGGGCGAGTCGTCCTTGCGGTACCCCTCGACGGGGGCCGGGATGCGGCCGTTGAGCCGCTCCAGAATCTCGACCGCCTTGTCCTCGGCGTTGCCGCCCATGCGAACGACCACGGGGACGGCCACGTGGGCTTCCAAAAAGGCCTTGACCAGGCCGCGGGCCGAGTGGAACTGCTCCTGGCTGGCGACGCCGGAGCCGGAGCCAAAGTAGCCGTCGATGGGCCCGGTCGCCAGGACGATGCGGGCCGCGCGATAGACCTTGCTGGCCGGCGGGTTGCCGCTGGTGTCCACAAAGGTGGCCAGCTTGTAGCCCTGGCGGAGGATGGCGTCCATGCTCATCATCGAGCCGCCGCCGCCGGCGCCGTGGAAGCCGACGTACCCTTCGCCATGCGCAAAGTCGCCGGCCATCTGGATAAAGTAAAAGGTGCCGCGATAGTCGTTGGCCTCGATGTCGTAGGCGATCTTTTCCAGAGCGGTAGGCGGGCGGTCGTACTCGCGGGCGATGGCGATGCCCAGGTCCTTGTGGCGGAAGACGGCATAGTCGTCCACCGTCACGCGGCAGTCGGCGGCGTAGAGCTTGCCGTCGGCGGTCTGGACGAGCGGGTTGATCTCGGCGGCGCGGGCCTCGTAGGTGCGGGCGACGTTATAGAGCTGCACCAGGAGGGTGCCCAGGTCGCCCAGGACCTTGCCGCGGATACCGGCGCGGTGGACGAGGCCGCGGGCCTGATAGTCCTGCAGGCCGGACTCGATGTCCACGTGCGTGCGCGCCACCTTGTCGGGGTGGGCGGCGGCGATCTCTTCGATCCCCGACCCGCCGACGCTGGAGAACATCACCAGCGGCGCCTGGGCCCGGTCGTCGACGATCACGCCGGCATAGTACTCGCTGACGATGTCCAACTGCTCCTCGACCAGCACCTGCTCGACGGTAAAGCCCTTGACCTGGAGCCCGAGCATGGCGCGGGCGGCCGCGGCGGCCTCGTCGGGGGTAGCGGCCTTTTGGATGCCGCCCATGGCCTTGCGCCCGGTGACCCAGGCCTGGGCCTTGACCATGACCGGCCGGCCGACCTGCGCGGCGATGGCGCGCGCCTCTTCCGGCGTCGCGGCCACGCCGCCCTGGGGAACGGCGATCTTGAACTGTTGGAGCAGCTTCTTGCCCTGGTACTCGTGTAAGCGGGCCATCGTTTGCCTCCTTGAAAGCAAAAAAACGCCCTGCCGGCTGATTGTCGGGGCGTTACGGTGCCGACACCTGGTCGTTGTACGAGCCGCCTTGGCTCACCACCCGCCGGGTTGTCGTTCGCGCTGCTGCCATAGCAACGTTCCTCGCTGGTGTACTGACCCCGAGGCGCCGCCTCTTGGGGCAGGGGGTATTGTACCATGACCTGTCGGAACGTGCAAATGGACAGGGGCAAGCCCACGGCACGGCCAAGCGGCCGGCGCAGCGGCGGTTGCGCGCGCCGTGAAATCGGGTATAATGAGGTTCCAGCGACAGCAATCACCGCATCAGTAGACAAAGGAGGCCTCTATGGACTTTGGCTGGACCCCAGAGCAAGAGATGTGGCGCGCCGCGGTGCGCGACTTTGCCCAGAGCACGATCAAGCCGATCGTCCGCCAGATGGACCATGAGGGCAAGATCCCACCGCAAGTGATCAAGGGCATGGCCGACCTGGGCCTGCTCTGCTGCACAGTCTCGGAAGAGTTCGGCGGCATGGGGGCCTCCTGGATGGAGGCGACGATCGCCGCCGAGGAGCTGGGCCGGGCCGACATCAGCGTGGCCATCCCCGTCCTCTACCTGGTGATGGCCTCCTGGGGCGCGGTGTTGGAGCGCTATGCCAGCCGCGAGCTCAAGGCCAGATACCTGCCGCCGGCCTGTCGGGGCCAGTCGTTCTTGGGCATCGCCTCGACCGAGCCGGGCGGCGGCTCCGACATCGTCGGCGCTACCCGCTGCAAGGCCGTGCGCGCGGGGGACGGTTGGGTTCTGAACGGCGAAAAGATGTACATCAGCGGCATCGCCGAGTCCCGCGCCTGGGGCGGCATGCATATGACGCTCGTGCGCACCGACCCGGCGGCGGCGCACAAGGGCTTTTCCTTCTTCGCCGTGCCGCTGAAGGACACCCTGGGCATCACGACTACCCTGATCGAGGACATGGGCCGGGCCGGCATCTCCACCGGCGGCTTTGCCATGGAGGATGTGCGCCTGCCGGGGGACGCCCTGGTCGGCGAGGAAGGGCGCGGCTTTTACTATGCGATGGAGGGCTATTCGGCCGCCCGCGCGCTGATCGGGGCGACGTGCGTCGGCGCGGCCCAGGCCGTCCTGGACATGGGCGTGGACTATATCAAGCAGCGCCACGCCTTTGGCCGGCCGCTCGCCGCCTTTGAGGGCATCCAGTTCCCCCTGGCCGAGCATGCCGCCAACATCGAGCAGGCCCGCCTCCTCACCTACCAGGCCGCCTGGATGATGGACCGCATGGTGCAGGACAAGGCCGCGGCCAAGGACGTCGCCCGCGTCGCGGCGATGGCCAAGCTGCGCGCCCCGATCTATGCCTTCCAGGCGATGAACGAGGTCGCCGACTGGTTCGGCGCGGCCGGCTATTCGAAAGAGTTCCCCATCGAGATGGGCATCCGCGGCATCCGTTCCTACTCCATCGGGGCCGAGGGCGCGATGAACATTATGCGGCTGATCATCGCCCGCGAGATCCTGGGCGCCGAGTTCCTGCCGTATCGCTGGGGGGCGCAGGAGAGGTAAAGACGCAGGATGCAACATGCCGGGTGCAGGAGCCGGGTTGCAGTGGACCGGTTACAGGTTGCAGGTTGGCAAGTTCCAGGTTGACCTGCAAACCGGCGGCTTGCGGCAGTCCAACCTGCAACCTGGAAACCTGCAACTTGCAGCCTGGATCTTGCCTCCTCCATCCAGAGTCTCGTCCCAGCAGTCGAATCATACCACAAGGAGGTGCTCATTGAACGCTATCGTCTGCATCAAACAGGTCCCCGACACCGAGGCGCCGGTCAAGGTGCAGGGCGGGCAGCTGGCCCTGGCGGGCATGCCCACCATGTTGAACGCCTTTGACGAGTACGCCATCGAAGAGGCACTGCTGCTGCGCGAAAAGTTTGGCGGCAAGGTGACGGCCCTGTGCATGGGGCCGGCCGAGGCCGCGGAAGCGCTTAAAAAGGCGCTGGCCATGGGGGCGGACGAGGCCGTCCTCCTTTCCGACCCGGCCTTTGAGGGCGCCGACCCCTGGGCCACCGCCTATACCCTGGCGGCGGCCATCCGCAAGATCGGCGCGTACGACATCGTCCTCCTTGGCAAGCAGTCCACCGACGGCACCTCGGCCAGCGTCGGGCCGGCCGTGGCCCGCTTCCTGGGCCTGCCCGCGCTGACCTATGTGTTCAAGGTCCGCGAGGCTGATTTCAACGGGCTCAAGATCACCGTCGAGCGGCTGCTCGAGGGCCGCCGCGAGGTCGTGGCCGGCCGCCTGCCGGCCGTCGTCGCCGTCGTCAAGGACATTAACCAGCCGCGCTACCCCACCCTCCTGGGCATCCGCAAGGCCAGCAAGGCCGTGATCCCCACCTGGGGCGCGGCGGACCTGGCCGCCGCCGGGGCGAACGCGGCCGGCTTTGGCCGCGCCGGCGCACCCTCCGTGGTCGCCGCCGTCGACTATCCCCCGCCCCGCGCCGGCAAGGTCGAGCTCCTCCCGGGCGCGACCCCCGAGGAGCAGGCGGCGCTCCTGGCCGACCGGCTGCTCGGGCTCAAGGTACTGTAGGAGGACTCTATGACCATACAGACGCACAATCCGCAGGAATACCAGGGCATCTGGGTCTGGGTGGAGCAAGAGGGCGGCCGGGCGCACCCCGTCGCCTGGGAGCTCCTCGGACAGGGGCGCAAGATCGCCGACGCGCTCGGCGCGCCGCTGGCCGCCGTCGTCATGGGCGCGGGCGTGGCGGGGCTGGCCCAGGAGGCCATCTCCTACGGCGCCGACACCGCGTACCTCGCCGACGACGCGACGCTGGAGCCCTTTCGGCTGGAGCCGTACGCCGCGCTGCTGGTCCGGCTCGTCCGCGAGCACAAGCCGGCGGTCCTGCTGCTGGGCGCGACGACCCGCGGGCGTGATCTCTCCGCCGCGGCGGCCGCCGACCTGGAGACGGGGCTGGCGGCCGACTGCACGGGGCTGTCGGTGGAGCCGGGGACGGGCAAGGTGCACTTTGTCCGGCCGGCCATGGGCGGCAGTGTGCTGCTGACGATCATCACCGCGAACCAGCGGCCGCAGATCGGCTCGATCCGCCCGCGCGTCTTTGAGCTGCCGGCCGCGACGGCCGGCCGGACGGGGCAGATCGTGCCCGTGGCCGCGGCGCTGGCCGCCGCCGACATCCCCACCCAGGTCCTCGAGGTGCTGCGCGAGGAGGGCGGGGTCAACCTGACGGCGGCCAAGGTCATCGTGGCCGGCGGGCGGGGCGTCGGCGGGCCCGACGGCTTCAAGCCGCTGCAAGAGCTGGCCGACCTGCTGGGGGGGGCCGTGGGGGCCTCGCGTTCGGCCGTGGACCAGGGGTGGATCGCCTACCCGCACCAGGTGGGCCAGACCGGGGTGACGGTACGGCCGGACCTGTACATCGCCGCCGGCATCTCGGGGGCGATCCAGCACGCGGCCGGCATGCGCGGCTCGCGCTACATCGTCGCCATCAACAAGGACGCCGAGGCGCCGATCTTTTCCTTCGCCGACCTGGGCATCGTGGGCGATCTAAAGGCCATCATCCCGGCGCTGACCCAGGCGCTGCGGAGCAAGATGTAGAAAGTGCGCCGAGCGCAGCAAGCCAGGGGGCCCGGCCGGGGCGGCCGCCTGGCGCCGTCCCCATATGAAAACGACCGGTAGAGGCCTTGCCGCGCCCCTACCGGTCGTTTTTGAACGGTGCGTCCGCTCCCGGGAGTACCCCGGCGGACGAAAATGTCGCGTGCTGCAGCAGCGCGGCGCGAGCGGGCCCCCGGCCGCGGCGGCCGGATCTTGCCACCCCGGCGTCCGCGCCAGGTCCACCTTAGGGGCCGGCCGGGGAGGGCAGTGCCGCCGCGAGCTGCTCCGCGAGCGCACTGCGGTCCTTCATAACGGCGAACTCGGCTCGGCCCTCCCGTTTGCCCGCGCGGCGGTAGTAGATCTCGATGACGTCGGTAAGCATCCGGCGATGCCGGTAGGCCGCGGCGATGTCTTTGCGTTCCACCTTCCAGGCGCGCTTCCCCCGCCAGGTGTTGTAGGTGAAAAAGAGGCTGTCGCCGCGCAGGGCGAGGTAGCCGCCCCGGCCGCCCGCGCCCGGCACACGCCGCGCCTGGCCGCGCACGGCCAGGTCGGGTAGCCGGTGTTCCAGCAGCACCAGGTGCGTGGTGGGCAGGGTGTCGGGTCGTTCCACCGGGGCTACGAGGCCGCGGATGCGCGCCAGGATGGCGCGGAGGGTGAAGCCCATCCAGCGCAGCAACTGCGGGACGAGGAGGATCAAGAGCACCAGCAGGACGAGCCCGATCGCGCTGGCGACATAGGGAAACTTGAGCGCCAGAAAGGCCAACGCCCCCACGCCCACGTCCTCGGCCAGGCTGACGGCGATGTTGGAAACGTTCTCGACCGGCAGGGCGGTGTTGAGCACGGCCCGCGTGCCGGCCTTGCCGCTGTGCGAAACCAGGCTGACCCCTCCGGCGATCAGCGCGGCGAGGAGTGCCACCACGGGGTGAACGTCGGCAAAGGCGGTGGCGGCCAGGATCGCCGCGCCCAGCGGCCGGATCACGGTGTGGACGGCATCCCACACATTGTCCACCAAGGGGATCTTGTCCGCCGCAAACTCGATCAGGTACAGCACCCCGGCGACGATGATGACGGGGGTGCTGCCCATGACCTCCAGCCCCGGCGGCACGTTCACGACCCAGCCCAGCCGGACACACAGGCCGACGATCAGGATCGTGGCGTAGAGGTTGACGCCGGCGGTCAGCGAGAGGGGCAGTACGGTGGCGAGCAGCCGCAGCGTATCCATCGCTACCCTCGTAACGGCCCCGTGCCGCCCAGCAGCCCTTCCAGCCGCGAGGCGGTCGCGCGCGGCCGGTACTGCTCGCCCGGGATGGGGGCCGGCCCAAAGATCGTCCGGCCTTCCAGCAGCGTCCAGCGCACCCGGCCGCGCAGCGTGACGCCGGCCAGCGGCGTATTCTTGCCCTTTGAGGCCAGCTCTTCAGGCCTGACCTTCCACTCCTCCTCGGGGTCAAAGATGGTGACGTCGGCCGGCCGGCCCACCTGCAAGGTGCCGTAGGGCAGGTTCAAGATGCGCGCCGGGTTGCAGGCCAGCGCCCCGACCAAGGTGGACAGGTCCACCAGGTTGTGGTGGGATAGCGCCAACAGCAGCCCCAGGGCGGTCTCCAACCCCGAGATGCCGCTCGCCGCCAGGGAGTATTCGCACTCCTTGTCCACCCAGGCGTGGGGTGCGTGGTCGGTGGCGATGGCATCGATCGTCCCGTCGCGCAGCCCCTCCCACAGCGCCTCCAGGTCGGCGCGCCCGCGCAGCGGCGGATTGACCTTGGTGTGCGTGTGGTAGGGCGGGAAGTGGGGCGGAACCGGCACGAGCGGCGCGCTGGCCGCCAGGTCGAGGGGGGTGCCCAGCTCTCCGGCGATCCAGGCGTCGGTCAGCGTCAGGTGGTGCGGCGTGGCCTCGGCGGTGACGTGGACGCCGCGGGCCTTGGCCAGGCGGATCAGCTCCACGGCGCCGGCCGTGCTGACGTGGCAGATGTGCACGTGCCCGCCGGTGAGCTCGGCCAGGGCGATTTCGCGGGCCACGGCGGCGCTCTCGGCGGCCGCGGGATAGCCGCGCAGCCCGAGCATGGTGCTGATGACCCCCTCGTGCATATCGGCGTCCTTGCTGAGGGCGCGGTCCTCGCAGTGGGCCAGGATGGGCAGCCCGGCCAGGGTGCTGTAGAGGAGGGCGTGGCGCATCAGGCGGCTGCTGTCCACCGGGGCGCCATCGTCGGAAAAGGCGACAGCGCCGGCCTCGTGCAGCTCGGCCATCTCCGCTAGCTCCTTGCCGGCTCGCCCCTTGGAGATCGTGCCCACCGGGAGGACGCGGACGACTCCATCGTGCGCGGCCAGCTGCTGGAGCTGATAGATGCCGGCCGCGCTATCCGGGGGCGGGGTGGTGTTGGGCATGGCGCAGACCATGGTGAACCCGCCGCGGGCCGCCGCGCGCGTCCCGGTGGCGATCGTCTCCTTCTCTTCCGCGCCCGGCTGGCGCAGGTGGCAGTGCATGTCCACAAAGCCGGGGGAGACGATACAGCCGGCGGCGTCGAGCACCTGGGTGCCGGGGATCTGGGGATCGATGGTCGTGGAGGTCAGGCTGGTGGTGATTTCGGCGACCCGCCCGTCCACCACCAACACGTCGGCGACCGAGCCGACGTTCTGCGATGGGTCGATCACGCAGCCGTCTTTGATGAGCAAGCGCATGGAAAAATCCTCCTGCTGAGGTTGGGGACTGGCGCCGGGGCCCGCGGGCTGCCGTTGGCCGGGGAGCCCGGACAAGGGACGCCAGGCCGGTGTTGCGGGCCCCGGGCCCGTGGCTGGCGGCTGCTCGTCCCTCCACGCATCGGCGATCTCCTGGAAACTAGGCCGCACCCCGCTGCCCGGCCAGCATATAGAGCAGCGCCATACGGATGGCCACGCCGTTCGCCACCTGCTCCTCAATGACGGACTGGGCGCAGATGGCGACCTGGGGATCGATCTCCACGCCCTCGTTCATTGGGCCGGGGTGCATCACCAGGGCGTGGGGCGCGGCGCGCTGCAGCCGCTCCATCGTCATGCCAAAGATGCGGGTGTACTCGCGGAGCGTGGGGAGGAGGCCGCCCTCCTGGCGCTCCTTCTGCAGGCGGAGCAGCATCACCACGTCGGCGCCGGAGAGGGCTTCGTCCAGCGCATAGGAGACGCGCACCTTGGGAAAGAGCTCCTCCCAGCGGCCGGCGGGCCCGATGAGGGTGGGCGGCCCGCACAGGACCACCTGGGCGCCCAGCTTCGTCAGCCCCCACAGGTTGGAGCGGGCCACGCGGCTGTGCAGGATGTCGCCGACGATGACGACCTTTAGGCCCGCGATCGGGCCCAGGTGCTTGCGTATGGTGTAGATGTCCAGCAGCCCCTGTGTCGGGTGGGCGTGCTGTCCGTCGCCGGCGTTGAGGACGGGGCCGGCAAAGTGCCGGGCCACGAGGTACGGCGCGCCGGACATGCCGTGGCGCATCACGACGATGTCGCACCCGAGGGCCTCGAGCGTGCGCACCGTATCGATCAGCGATTCACCCTTGACGACAGAGCTGGTCGCGGCGGCAAAGTTGACGACGTTCGCGGAGAGGGCCTTGGCCGCCTGTTCGAACGAGATGCGCGTGCGCGTGCTCGACTCGTAAAAGGCGTTGACCACGGTGACGCCGCGCAGCGTCGGCACCTGCTTGATGGGGCGAGAGAGGACCTCGGCCATGGCGTCGGCCTGGGTAAAGACCTCTTCGAACTCTTCGACGGTGAAATCGTCCAGGTCCAGGACGTGACGCCGGCGGGTGGGCTCAACGCTCATCCTTCCCTCCTCTTGGCGATGACGACCTCGTCCTTGCCGTCGGTCTCCAGGAGGCGGACGAGGATCTCTTCATCCCGCGCCGTCGGCACGTTCTTGCCGACGAAATCGGCGCGGATGGGCAGCTCGCGGTGACCGCGGTCCACCAGGACGGCCAGCTGGATACGCCGCGGCCGGCCCAGGTCCATCAAGGCGTCCAGCGCGGCGCGGACCGTCCGGCCGGTGTAGAGCACGTCGTCCACCAGGACGATCGTCAGCCCGTCGACGGCAAAGGGGATGGCCGTGCTGCGGACGATGGGCAGGTCGGCGCGCAGGCCCACGTCGTCGCGGTACAGGGTGATGTCCAGGATCCCCACCGGCACCGGCTGGCCCTCGGTCTCGGCGATGGCCTGGGCCAGGCGCTCCGCGAGCGGCACGCCCCGGGCGCGAACCCCCACCAGGGCGACCCCCTGCACCCCGGCGTTGCGCTCGATCACCTCGTGGGCAATGCGCACGAGCGCCCGGCGCATCTCCTCGGCCGACATAAGCTGCTTTTCGGGGCCCTCCAATGGACACCTCCTCAGAGCTGGGGTCGTTCCGTTGGCGGAATTATACCCGAAGTAGGGGCGGAGGTCAATACTTGCGTTTTCGTGTGATATCCCGTATAATAGCCGCAAGATCAGGCCCGGTTCCAGAACCTGGCGCCGCTGAATTTTGTGCCAAGAGGACACTGTATGGAAGAAGACAACACCGCTGCCCAAGAAACGATGGTGCCCGCTTTGTCGCCGGAAGCGAATGGCTGCTCCCCGGACGATACGGCGGCTGGCGACCAGCCGGGTGCCGGGATGGAATCCTGGCTGGACATGCTCGAGGACTCGCAGCACTCCTACTGCGCGATGGACTATGGCGACATTGTCAGCGGCGCCATCATGCAGTTGGACGACGAAGAGATTCTCATCGATATCGGGGCCAAGTCGGAGGGGGTCGTCCCCAACCGCGAGTTCCGCAAGGCCCAGCAGGCCGGGGAACTGGACGGGCTCAAGGTCGGCGACTCGATCTTTGTCTTTGTCCTCAAGGCCGAGGACGACGATGGGCGATCCCTGCTCTCGATCGACCGCGCCCGCCAGGAAAAGGTGTGGCGCTGGCTGGAGCAGCTGTACGAGGCCGGCGAGATCATCGAGGCGCCGGTAGACGGGTACAACAAAGGCGGCCTGCTCGTCAACCTGCGCGGCGTGCGGGGCTTTATCCCGGCATCGCAGGTGGCAGGCGCCGTGCCGATCGGCCGGCCCGACCATCCCGAGGCGATGGCGGGGCTGGTGGGCAAGACGATCCCCTTAAAGGTGATCGAGATTAACCGGCGGCGCAACCGCCTGATCCTTTCGCAGCGCCAGGCCCTGCAGGGCTACCGCGAGACGCGGAAGGAAGAGCTCCTGGATGCGCTCCAGGTCGGCCAGGTCTACAAGGGCGTGATCAACAGCATCTGTAACTTTGGTGTCTTTGTGGACCTGGGCGGCGCCGACGGCCTCGTCCACCTGTCCGAGCTGTCGTGGGGCCGCGTGGGCCACCCGCGCGAGGTCGTCCAAATCGGGCAGGAGGTGGATGTCCACGTCCTTTCGATCGACCGCGAGCGCAAGCGCATCGCCCTGAGCCTGCGCCGCTGCCAGCCCGAGCCGTGGACCACGGTCGCCGAGCGCTATCAGCTGGGCCAGCTGGTGCATGGGGAGATCACCCAGTTGGCCACCTTTGGCGCCTTTATGCGCCTGGAAGACGGCATCGAGGGGTTGATTCACCTCTCTGAGCTTTCGGACACTCCTGTCGCCCACCCGCGAGAGGTAGTCAAGGAAGGGGATCCGGCGACGGTGCGCGTGATCCGCATCGATCCGGTGCATCGGCGCATCGGGTTGAGCCTGCGGCGCGCCTTGCGTGACACGGACGACGATGTGCCCGCAGAGGCCGCCGCCCTCGTCGAAGAATGTTCGGAAGCGGAAGCCTGAGCCGGTCATATGCCTGCCGCGCTGAACGGGCAGGGAGTCGCACAGACTGTAGAGACCTAGGAGGTCTCGGCAGCGGGCCTGTCGTCCGCTGGAGGCTCCGATGACCAGTCCCTTTGATCGTTTTACCGAGCGGGCCCGCAAAGTCCTCAGCCTGGCGCAGGAGGAGGCCGAGGTCCTCAACCATCGCTATATCGGCACCGAGCACATCCTCCTGGGGCTGATCCGGGAGGGGGAAGGCACGGCGGCCCGGGTATTGACCGACCTGGGCGTCGAGCTGGGCCGGGTGCGCAAGGCGGTCGAGTACATCGTCGGCCGCGCCGAGCGGGTTGTCATCTCGCGCGAGCGTGAGCTGACGGCGCAGGCGAAAAAGGCCCTCGAGTACGCCGTGGAAGAGGCCCGGCGGATGGGCCACAGCTACATCGGCACGGAGCACCTGCTCCTGGGCATGCTGCGTGGGCGGGACAATGTGGCCAACAGCATCCTGGAGAACGTCGGGGCCGGCCCGGAACGGGTGCGCGGCCGCCTGATGCAGATGCTGCAAGAGGTGCCGGCGCCGGTCGCCGCCGCGCAGCGGCAGCCGACCAAGACGCCCTACATCGATGCGCTGGGCCTGGACCTGACGGAAGCGGCCCAGGCCGGCCGGCTCGACCCCGTGATCGGCCGCGCGACCGAGATCGAGCGGATGATCCAGATCCTCTCCCGCCGCACCAAGAACAACCCGGCGCTGATCGGCGACCCCGGGGTGGGCAAATCGGCCATCGTCGAGGGGCTGGCCCAGCGCATCGTCCGCGGCGACGTCCCGGAGCCGCTGCTGAACAAACGTGTGTTGGCACTGGACATGGGCGCCCTGGTGGCCGGGACCAAGTACCGCGGCCAGTTCGAGGAGCGGCTGAAAAAGGTCGTGGACGAGATCCGCGAGACGCACAGCATCCTCTTTATCGACGAGTTTCACACCATCATCGGGGCCGGCGGCGCCGAGGGCAGCCTGGACGCGGCCAACATCCTGAAGCCGGCCCTCTCCCGGGGGCAGATCCAGTGTATCGGCGCCACCACGCTGGACGACTTTCGCAAATACATCGAGCGCGACGCCGCGCTGGAACGCCGCTTCCAACCGGTTTTTGTGGAGGAGCCCTCGGTGGAGGAGACGATCCAGATCCTCCGCGGCATTGCCGCGCGCTACGAAGACTATCACCGCTGCCGCTTCAGCGACGAGGCGCTGGTCGCCGCCGCGCACCTGGCCGCGCGCTACATCAGCGACCGTCACCTGCCCGACAAGGCCATCGACCTGATCGACGAGGCCGCGGCACGGGTGCGCATGTACCGCTCGCCCATGGCTTCGGCCATCCGCCAGGTGCTGGACAGCCTGGACGAGGTTCGGGGGCGCAAAGAAGAGGCCCTGGGACGGCGCGAATACGAGCAGGCCATCACCCTGCGCGACGAGGAAGACGCCCTGCGCCTGCGCGTGGAGGAGATGCGGCAGGGTGGGGACGACGCGATCCGGCCCACCATCACGGCCGACGACATCGCCGAGGTTGCCGCGATGTGGACGGGCATCCCAATGACCCGCCTGGCGGAGGCGGAGTCGGCCCGGCTGATGGGCATGGAAGAAGAACTGCACAAGCGCATCGTCGGGCAGCACGAGGCCATCCAGCTCGTCTCCAAGTCGATCCGGCGGGCGCGGGCCGGCCTCAAGGACCCCCGCCGGCCGATCGGCTCCTTTATCTTTCTCGGTCCCACCGGCGTGGGCAAGAGCGAGCTGGCCAAGGCGCTCGCCGAGTTCCTCTTTGGCACCGAGGACGCCCTGATCAAGATCGACATGTCCGAATTCATGGAGCGCCACACCTCTGCCCGCCTGGTGGGCGCGCCGCCCGGCTACATCGGCTATGGTGAAGGCGGCCAGCTGACCGACGCCGTGCGAAACCGCCCCTACTGCGTCGTCCTGCTGGACGAGATCGAAAAGGCGCACCCCGACGTCTTCAACATGCTCCTGCAGCTGATGGAGGATGGGTGCCTGACCGACGCCCGGGGACGCAAGGTAGACTTTCGCAACGCCGTCATCGTCATGACCTCGAACGTGGCGGCGGAAAAGATCATCCGCGGCTCGGCGTGGGGCTTTTCCTCCCACAGTGACAAACAGGCCGCCGATCTGCGCGAGTACGAGGCGATGAAGGACAAGGTGCTGGCCGAGCTGCAGAACCTGTTCCGCCCCGAGTTCCTCAACCGGGTGGACGCCATCGTCGTCTTTCACGCCCTGCAGCCGGAACACATCCGCGAGATCGCCCGGCTGCAGCTGCAGCGTGTGGAGGCCCGGCTGCGAGAGGCCGGCTTCGACGTCGAGATTACCCCTGCCGCGGTGGACCTGTTGGCCCAACGTGGTTTCGACAGCGCCTTTGGGGCGCGCCCGCTCAAGCGGGTCATTACAGGAATGGTGGAGGATCCCCTGGCAGAGGCCGTCCTGCGCGGCCAGTTCCACCTCGGCGATGTGATCGTGGTGGACGCAGCCGCAGAGCAGATCGTCTTTCACAAGGCGGGCGAGCCTTCGTTGGTTCCGCCGGAAGAGCCAGGGGTCGTGCTGCAGGAGGTGGGTACGAACTAAACGTCGGCTGTCGGTGTTCCACGCATATTCAGGATCCAAATCAGGGTGCTTTGGTGAATATCTACGTCGGGAACCTTTCGTTCGGCATCACGGAAGAGGAAATGCAGGAGCTGTTTGGCGCCTACGGGCAGGTGGCCTCGGCCGCCATCATCAAGGATCGCTACAGCGGCGAATCGCGGGGCTTTGGCTTTGTCGAGATGCCGAACCGGAGCGAGGCCGAGGCGGCGATCGCCGCGTTGAACGGCAAGGATTTCAAGGGCCGCGCGTTGAACGTGAACGAGGCTCGGCCCCGGGAAGACCGCCCGCGCGGCGGTGGTTTCCAGCGCGGTGGCGGCGGTGGCGGCGGCGGTGGTCGCGGCCGTGATCGCCGCGGCGGCGGTGGCGGCGGTGGGAGCCGCTGGTAGGACAGGCATGCTTTTTGCCGCCGCCGGCTTCAGCCGGCGGCGGCAAAAAGGGCTAGGGACGAGATAGCACGTTGACCGCCGAGCGCGGAGCGCGGGGGGTGCCCTGTGCTCCGCGCTCGCGGCAAAGGTCAGGACTGCTGCCGGCCGCTGATCTGCAAGCCAAGCTGTCCCATCCCCTGAAACCTCTTGCTTTTCCTCCCGTATTACATATGGGATGATTTGCATCCTGTACCTTGTCATCTTGCCATTCTCTGTTATAATGGAACCTGCGCGGTCCCCTCTGCCCCGCGTATGGAGGTCTTTATGGCCGCCCTGTTTGCCGACTTGACCATGCTGGAGTGGATCTACCTGTCCCTCTTCACGGCCGGCCTGATCTATGCCCTCTTCCTGGCGGCCTTTGGCTTTGGCCACGGCTCCGGGATGGAGCATGCCGGCGATGTGGGGCACGGCGATGTGGGTCTCGACCACGGCGACTTGCACCTCGGCGACGCCGGCCACGGCGGCCTCGACCACGGCGACCTGCACCTCGGCGAGGGCGGCCTCGACCACGGCGACCTGCACGTCGGCGACGCCGGCCACGGCGGCCTCGACCATGGCGACGTGCACGTCGGCGAGGCCGGCCACGGGGCCGACGCCGGGCACGGGGCCGAGGGCGGCCACGGCGACGGGGGTATCGATCACGGCGATATGGATATCACGGACCACGCCCCCCCAATTCACGCCTCGCCCTGGAACCCGCTGGTCATCGCCTCTTTCGTCGGGGGGGTGGGCGGCTTTGGCATCGTGGGAACGCGGGTCATCGGCCTGCAATCGTTCCTCAGCCTGGTGGTGGCGCTCCCGGCCGGCCTGGTGCTGGCAGGCATCATCTTTGGCCTCTATGTGCTGCTGATCTCCCAGGCCGGCGGCAGCAGCGCCGCGACCTGGGCGGACATCCGCGGCGCCTCCGGGCAGGTCGTCACCCCCATCCCCGCCAAGGGCCTGGGGGAGGTCGTCTATGTCGCCCGCGGCTCGCGCTTCGCCTCGGCGGCCCGCTCCGTGGACGGCCGGCCGATCCCCGCCGGCACCCGGGTGACCATTTTGGATGCGGAAAAGGCTGCCGTCGTCGTCGACGTGCGCTTCACCGAAGACTGAGCTCGTTGGCTCACCACAGACAAGGAGGGTTCGATGAGTGGTGCACTGCTCTTTTTCGTCATCGTCGGGTTGGTCGTCCTGGTCATTGTCTTTCTGGCCTATATCGCCAGCCGCTTCAAAAAGGTCGGCCCCAACCAGGCGCTGATCGTCTCCGGGCGCGCCCACAGCTACTTTGACCCGGCGACCAAGCAGCGCCTCCGCCGCGGCTTTCGCATCGTCAAGGGCGGCGGCACAGTGGTCGTCCCCGTCCTGGAACGGGTGGACATCCTCTCGCTGGAGCTGCTGACGTTGGACGTCCTGGTCTCCAAGGCCTATACCAAAGAGGGCGTCCCGGTGACGGTCGAAGGGGTCGCCCAGATCAAGGTCCGCGGCGACGATATCTCGATCGCCACCGCCGCCGAGCAGTTCCTCTCCAAGAGCGCCGCCGAGATGAAGAACGTGGCCCTGCAGACGCTGGAAGGCCACCTCCGCGCCATCCTCGGCACCCTCACGCCGGAGCAGATCAACTCCGACCGCGACGCCTTTGCCCAGGAGGTGCAGACCGTCTCGGCTGCCGACCTGGCCAAGATGGGGCTCGAGATCATTTCCTTCACCGTCAAAGAGATCCGCGACGAAAAGGGCTACCTGGAGGCGCTGGGCGTCGCCCCCACCGCCGCGGTCAAGCGCGACGCCACCATCGGCGAGGCTACGGCCACGCGTGACGCCGCGATCCAGTCGGCCATGGCCAAGCAGGCCGCCCGCGAGGCGGAGCTGGCTGCCGATACCAAGATCAAGGAGGCCGAGAAGAATTTCAAGGTCCAGACGGCCGCCTACGACTCCGAGTCCGACCGCAACCGCGCCCAGGCCGACCTGTCCTACTCCCTGCAGCAGAACATTACCCAGCAGGCCGTCAAGGAGCAGGAGGTCCAGGTCCAGGTGGTGGAGAAAAAGAAGCAGATCGAGGTGCAGGAGCAAGAGGTCCTGCGCCGCCAGCGCGAGCTGGAGGCCACGGTGGTCAAGCCGGCCGAGGCCGAGCAGATCCGTGTTCGGACGATTGCCGAGGCGACCAAGTTCCAGACGCTGACCCAGGCTGAGGGCCAGGCGCAGGCCATCCGCTCCGTCGGGCAGGCCGAGGCCGACGCGACCCAGGCCAAGGGCGTGGCCCAGGCCGAGGTATTGAAGGCGCAAGGCCTGGCCCAGGCCGAGGTGCTGCAGGCCCAGGGCCTGGCCGAGGCCACGGCGATGGAGAAAAAGGCCGACGCCTGGACGCAGTACGGCCAGGCGGCCATCCTGCAGCAGCTGATCCAGGTGCTGCCGCAGATCGCGGCGGCCGTTGCCCAGCCGCTGGCCAAGACCGAGCGCATCGTCGTCATCAGCGGCGCGGGCGGCGAGGGTGGGGCGGGGGCTTCGCGCATCACCCAGGATATCTCCAACATCATCGCCCAGGTGCCGACGGCGGTGGAAGCCCTGACCGGGGTAGACCTGGTGGAGACGATCCGCAACCTGCCCGGGGTGATCAAGACGGACGAGGGCTAGCGCCATTTGCACGTTGCCGCAACATGTAGTACAATAGCGGCCGTATAGGACGCAGCGATCCTTCCCGCCAGCGCAAGCTGGCGGGATTCGCCATCAGACACGATCGATTGGACACGCAGCCGGACGGGCGCTCGTTGTGCCCGTCCCGGTTTCTTATATTCTGTAACAGGAGGACGGAGTGGCCGGACCGACATTTCTCACCCCGGAAGGTTTAGCCAAGCTGCAGGCCGAGCTCGAAGAGCTGCGCAGCGAAGGACGGCGCAAGGCGGCCCTGCGCATCAAAGATGCCAAGGCCCAGGGCGACGTGCGCGAGAGCGGCGAGTACGAGGACGCCAAAGAGTTCCAGGCCTTTATCGAGGGGCGCATTCGCGAGCTCGAGCGGCTCCTGGCCGACGTGGCAATCATCGAGCAGCAGAAAGCGGAGGGGGTCGTCGGCTTTGGATCCCAGGTGCGCATCCGCGACGAGGAGGGCTTCGAGGAGGTCTGGACCCTGGTGGGCTCGGCCGAGGCCGAGCCGCGCCGCGGGCGCATCTCGAACGAGTCGCCGGTGGGCCAGGTGCTGCTGGGGCGCAAGGTCAACGATATCGTGGAGGCGCAGACGCCGGCCGGCGTGATGCGGCTCCAGATCCTGGAGATCTCCTGATGGAACTGAACGAATACCAGCGCCAACGTCTGGACAAGGCCCGGGCGCTGCGCGGGCGGGGGATCGACCCCTACCCGGCACGCTGCCGGCGTACCCATGCCGTGGCCGAGGTGTGGCGGTGGATCACGCCGCCGGCCGCGGCGGTGCAGCTCCGCGGCACGGTCCAGGCGGGCGATGCGGCGTACGACCTGGCGTCCGGCCGCGACCGGCTGCTGCTCCTCGACGTGCCGGCCGCCTTCGTCCCGCCCGCGGGCGAGGTCGCCTGCGGCGGGCGGCTGACGGTCACCGCGGGCGGCCGGCTGGCCCTGCGGCTGCAGGCCTGGGGCCCGGCGCTCGATCCGGCGGCGTTCCGCCCGCTCACCGTGGCCGAGGCCCGCGCGCTCGTCCTGCCCCGGGAGGAAGCCGTCGTCCTGGCCGGCCGGCTGACGGGCGGCATGCGCACGATGGGCCGCGCCGTCTTTGTCGACCTGGAAGACGGCACCGTGGCGGCCGGCGAACACGGCGACTTTTGCCCCCACATCCAGCTCTTTCTCAACCAGGCCGGCCTGGGGGCAGAGGCCTTTGCCGCCCTGGAGCGCGACTATGACCCCGGCGATTTCGTCGAGGTGAGCGGCACGCCCTTTTTCACCCGTATGGGCCAGTTCAGCCTGCACGGGACCGGCGTGACCATGCTGGCCAAGGCCGTCAACCCGCCGCCGGAAAAGTTCCACGGCCTCACCGACGTGGAGAAGCGCCTGCGCGAGCGCTACGCCGACCTGTTGGCCAACGAAGACGTCCGCCGCCGCTTCCGCCTGCGCGCGCGCATCCTCCGCGCCGCGCGCGACTACCTCGACGCCCGCGGCTTTCTGGAGGTCGAGACGCCGGTCCTGCAGGCGATCTATGGCGGGGCCGCGGCCCGCCCCTTTATCACGCACCACAACCAGATGGACCAGGACCTCTACCTGCGCATCTCCTTTGAGCTCTACCTGAAGCGCCTCGTCGTGGGCATGTACGACCGGGTCTATGAGATCGGCCACGACTTTCGCAACGAGGGCGTGGACCGGGTCCACAACCCCGAGTTCACGCAGTTGGAGCTGTACCAGGCCTATGCCGACTACCACGATATGATGGGCCTGTACGAGGAGATGGTCGTCCATATTGCCGAGCAGGCGCTCGGCACGACGCGCATCGTCTACCAGGGGCAAGAGATCGACCTGGCCCCGCCCTGGCCGCGCGTCCCGCTGCTGGAGGCGATTCAGCAGGCCAGCGGCATCGACGTCACGGCGCACCGCGAGCCGGCCGCGCTTCTTCAGGCCATCCGCGCCCGCGGGGGCGAGGTAGCGCCCGGCGCGACATGGGGCAAGATGGTCGACTACCTCCTCTCCACCTACGTCGAGCCCCGCGTCGTCCAGCCGGTCTTTTTCTACGACTATCCCGTGGAGCTCTCCCCGCTCTCCAAGCGCCGGCCGGACCGCCCCGAGATTGTGGAGCGTTTCGAGGGGTTCGCCGTCGGGATGGAGCTGTGCAACGCCTTTTCCGAGCTGAACGACCCGCTGGACCAGGAAGAGCGCTTCCTGGCCCAGGGCCGGGCCTACGCGGCCGGCGACGACGAAGCGCACCCCATGGACGAGGATTTCCTCAACGCGCTGCGCTACGGCATGCCGCCCACCGGCGGCCTGGGTACGGGGATCGACAGGCTGGTCATGCTCTTGACCGACCAGACGGCCATCCGGGAAGTGATTCTGTTTCCGCATATGCGCTCGCTATAGTGCAAGGTTCGCAGCACGCCACACGGACTCGTGCTTCGTGTGGCGTGCTGCGTGTTTTGTGTAGCGTGTTTACAGGACCTTGACAGCGATTGATGAAATGGGTATAATGTAGTCACTTGAGAGACCACAACGGAGGCAGCGATGCCCGAGATCGGCGTACGCGAGCTGAAAACCCACGCTTCCGAGATCGTCCGCTCGGTGCGGGACGAGCGGGCCCGTTACCTGGTGACCTACCGCGGCCGGCCGGTCGGCGTGCTGTTGCCCCTGGACGAGGCCGGGGATGCTTTGGCGGAGACAGAGGAAGATGCGGTGTGGCAGGAGCTATCCGCGCTGGGTGAGGAGATTGGCCAGGGCTGGGAGTCGCCGCTCCGCAGCGCCGAGCTGCTCTCCGCGATGCGGCGCTAGGGGAAGCGGTGGCTACCTATACGATAGATGCAAGCGTCTTTCTGAATGCCTTTAATCCATACGAGGCCGGGCACGAAACCAGCCGGCAACTGCTGGCACACCTGCGCCGGCAGGCCGCGCCCATCGTCGTTCCCACGCTCTTGCTGCCGGAAGTGGCGGCGGCCATCCGCCGCGGACGGGGCGATCCGGCCCTGGCGCGCCGCTTTGCCGAAGCGCTAAGCCGGTTTCCGCGCCTGCTCCTGGTGCCCCTCGACGAGACGTTGGCGCACCAGGCCAGCGCGGCGGCCGCCGCGCACGGGCTGCGCGGGAGCGACGCCGTCTATGTAGCCGTGGCACAGCGCTACGGCAGCACGCTGCTGACGCTGGACCGGGAGCAGCGCGAACGGGCCTCCGGCGCGGTTCGGGCATGCGAACCGCGGGAGGCCCTGGCTGGCTTGTGACGATTTCTTGCCCCTTGCTTCCTATCCCTTTACTGCCCGCGCCAAGGCTGCCCCGAACTCTTGCCCTTTCTCCAGCTCTTCCTCGCTCGGCGTGACGACAAACTCGAGGAAACCCTGGTTCTCCCAGCCCAGCTCGCCCACGATCTTTTCAAACTCTTTCTGCGCCCCGCCGCTCCAGGCGTAGCTGCCGAAGCGCGCCACCTTTTTGTTGCGGATGCCCTTGCGCAGCGCCATGTCCAGCACGTGGGCCATCGGCGGAAAGAGGCCGCCCTCGTAGGTGGGCGCGCCGACCATCACGCCGGTGTGGGTCCACAGGTAGGGCAGGATGTAGCTGACGTGCGTGCGGGCGGCGTCGAAAATCTCCAGCGGCACGTCCTCGCGGGAGATGCCCTGGGCGACGGCGTTCATCATCTTGTCGGTGTTGCCGTACATGGAGGAATAGACCAGGGTGACGCCCGGCTCGGCCGGCCCGGTGGCGTAGCTCGCCCAGCGCCGGTACAGCTCCACGATGCGCCCGGGGTCCCGCCGCCAGATCAGCCCGTGGGAGGGGGCGATCATCTCCACGGGGACGGCAGCCAGCTTCTCGATGGCCCGCGTGACCATCCGGCTGAACTTGGCGACGATGTTGGCGTAATAGCGCAGCGCCTCCTGCTCGTAAAAGGCCAGGTCGACGCAGTCGTCGTCAAAGAGGGCGCCGCGCAGGGCGCCGTAGCTGCCAAAGGCGTCGCAGGAGAAGAGGACACGCTGCGCCGGCTCGTACGTCACCATCGTCTCCGGCCAGTGGACAAAGGGGGCGTGAAAGAACTGCAGGGTGTGCTGCCCCAGCGCCAGCGTCTCCCCGTCCTGCACGGCGCGGACGTTTTCCGTGATGCCGTAGAACGATTCGAGCATCCCCTTGGTCTTGTCCGTCCCCAGGAGGGCGGCCTGGGGGGCGATACGCAGCAGGGTGCGCAGGACGCCCGAGTGGTCCGGCTCCATGTGGTTGATGACGATATAGTCGATGGACTGCAGGTCGGTGACCTCGGCAACCTGGTCAAAGAACTCGTCGGTCTTGATCGCCTTGGACAGGTCGATGATGGCGCACTTGTCGTCGCGCACCAGGTAGGAGTTGTAAGAGACGCCGGCCTGCGTGATCGGCCAGATCCCCTCAAAGAGGTCGGTGGTGCGGTCGTTGACGCCGACCCAAAAGATGTTGGGCTTGATTTCGACGGTAGACATTGGAGAATACCTCCTAGAAGAATAGCCAGGGGCCTGGGAGACAAGGAGCGCAGGTGACAACCCCACTTCAGGCAGGAGAGGGCCCGAATTCGACTCATTCTCCTGTCACGACCATTGTAGCACGAGAGCTGGGCCTGCGCAAGGCGCAGTGCGACACGCTGCCCCCATAGGTGACAGTATGCGACCTTGGAGCGTCGCCGTTTGCCTATCTCCTGCTCATCCCGATCGGGTTCGCCGTGCTGCTCCTGGTCAGCGGATCTGCCCTCCTGGTGAGCGCAATCCATACCGTCCGTCAAAAGGGATGATGGATGGCTGAGGGCTGGCCATCCATTATCCTTTTTGGGAGCTCCTGTGGGTTAGAGCACGGCGCGTATTTTCGTGGCGATGCCGTCGAGCTCAGCTCGTGCCGGCCGCTGCTGGTAGCCCGGGCCGAAGCGCAGGCCAAAACCATCGCCCGGGTAGCGCGGAAAGACGTGCAGGTGGACGTGAAACACCTCCTGCCCCGCCGCTTTCCCGTCGGCCAGGAACAGGTTGACGCCTTCGCAGCGGACCCCGCTCTGGCGCAGGGCCCGCGCCAGGCGCTGCGCGACGCGAAACATCCGCGCGCCGGCATCGTCCGGCAGCTCGCCCAGGGACGCCGCATGGACGTTGGGCACGACCAGGATATGGCCGGGGGTCACTGGCTGAATGTCCATGAAGGCCGTGCATAGCTCATCCCGGTGCACCAAGCTGGCCGGAATCCGGCCGTCCAGGATTTGGCAGAAGACGCAATCGGGGTTGGTAGCGACGCTCATCTTCCCTGCTGCCTGCTCATATACCGCTCCACGATCTTGACCATCTCCCCCATGCTCAGGTGATACTTGGCCATCATAACCGCGGCGGCCGTGTTCGTCGCGTATTGCGCGAGGGCTTCCTGGTTCAGCGGTTCCCCCTTGGATATGGACTCTTCGGTACGCTGGAATATCAGATCCGTGAACAGGCTGCCGAATTCCTCCTCGATGTGGCCGCTGTCATAGGAGGCGACCATCTGCGGGGTCAGCGTCTTGAAAGCCGGGATCTCGGCCGGCTGAGGTGTTGGAACACGGGCAGCCGGTCCCTGCCGCGCGGCGACCTTTCTCCCGTACCTGGCGCCCAGCAATATACCGGGAAAGCTTCCCACCACGGCCCCGACCACAAAGCTCAGGGCAAAACCCCACAGGATCGAAGGGTCTTCTTGGGTGACCAGTTTGTATCCGGGCACGCCGTCCAGGGGCTGCAGGCAGCTGACCAGCAGAAAGACGCCACCCACCACCAGCGCGCCGATCCACCCCCCAATCCGCTGGTACTTGCTGATGGTTCGCCGATCCTCCATAAGGATGCCTCCTTACCCGGCCTGTTCCACCTCTCGGTCACCGCCTCGGCCGAACAACGATGTTGACCAGCCGCTTGGGCACGACGATAACCTTGACGACCTCCTGCCCTTCCAGGAACGGCTGCAGCCGCTCCAGAGCCAGGGCCTGGGACTGCACCTCGGCCTCGGGCAGGTCGGCAGGGGCGCGGAGCTGGGCGCGGACCTTGCCGTTGACCTGCACCGCCAGCTCGACCTCTTCCAGGGCGGTGAGCGCCGGGTCAAAGGCCGGCCAGCGCTGCTGGTGGACGCTGTACGGCCGGCCGAGCCGCGCCCACAGCTCCTCGGCGATGTGCGGGGCCAGCGGGGCCAGCATGCGCACCAGCGCGTCCACCGCCTCGTCCCAGGCCGCCGTCCCCCGCAGGGCCGTCTCGCGCACCTTCATCAGGGCGTTGACCAGCTCCATGAGGCGGGCGATCATCGTGTTGAACTGGAAGCGCTCAATGTCCGCGGTCGCGGCCTGGATTGTGCGGTGGGTGACGCGCCGGAGGGCGCGTTCGTCCATGTCGGCCGGCTGGCCGCTGCCCGCCGGCTCCTCCACGACCAGGGTCCAGGCGCGGTTGAGGAAGCGCTGCACCCCCTCGATGCCCTGGCTGTTCCAGGGGCCGCCCTCTTCCCAGGGGCCGATGAACATCAGAAAGCAGCGCACGGTATCGGCACCGTATTTGCCGACCAGGTCGTCGGGCGCGACGACGTTGCCGCGCGACTTGCTCATCTTTTCGCTGTCTTCGCCCAGGATGATGCCCTGGTTAAAGAGGCGCTCCATCGGTTCGTCGAACCAGACCAACCCCATGTCGCGCAGCACCTTGGTAAAGAAGCGCGTATAGATCAGGTGCATGGTGGCGTGCTCGACGCCGCCGGTGTACTGGTCCACCGGCAGCCAGTAGCGGCCCACCTCGGGGGTCCAGGGATTGGCGGCGTCGCGCGGGCTCAGGTAGCGATACTGGTACCAGGAGGAGCAGACAAAGGTATCCATGGTGTCGGTCTCGCGTTCGGCCGGCCCGCCGCACGTGGGGCAGGTGGTGCAGCGAAAGCCGTCGTGGAACTTTAACGGGGACTCGCCCGTCGGGCGAAAGTCCACGTCGCCCGGCAGGAGGACGGGCAAGTCTTTCTCGGGCACCGGGACCGTCCCACACCGCGGGCAGTAGACGATGGGGATGGGCGCGCCCCAATAGCGCTGGCGCGAGATCAGCCAGTCGCGCAGGCGATAGTTGACGGCAAAGCGCCCGCGCCCCTGTTCGGCCAGCCAGAGGGTGACCCGGCGCACCGCCTCGTCCCCCGGCGTGCCGGAAAAGGCGCCGGAGTGGATCATCGCCCCGTGTTCGGCGTGGAAGAGGACGTCGCGGTAGAACGGCAGGGAGTAGAGCATCTCCATGCAGGTGCGATAGCCGCTCACCGGCGGGTAGAGGGCCTGGCACCGGGCCAGGATCTCGCGGTCGGCGGCGGCCGAGTCGAGCGCGCGGACGCCGTCGTCCAAGACAAAGGCCCAGCGCGCGCCGACGACCTCGTTCCAGTTGCCCGGTAGGAGGTACCGCTGCAGCAGGGCGATGTAGCGGTCGATCTGCTCGTCGCCGTGCAGGGTGACGTAGAGGCCCTCACCGCTGCTGCCGACGGGGCCGGCCGCGAATTCCAGGCCGGCCGCGCGCAGCTCCTCGGCCAGGCCGGGGCGCGTGGAGCCGGGAAAGACCAGGCTCTTGGCCAGGCCGTCGGTGCGGCCGATGACGGGGAGGATCGGCAGGCCAAATTTCAGGGCAAAGGCGAAATCGCGCTCGTCGTGGGCCGGCACGGCCATGATCGCCCCGGTGCCATAGGTCATCATCACATAGTCGGCGATCCACACGGGGATCTGGGCCCCGTTGACCGGGTTGGTCGCGTAGCCACCGGTAAAGACGCCGGTCTTTTCCTTCTCCGTGGAGAGGCGCTCGATCTCGCTCTGCCGGGCTGCCTGCTGCTGATAGGCGCGCACCTCGCCGGCCTGTTCCGGCGTGGTCAGCTGCTCCACGAGCGGGTGCTCGGGCGCCAGGACCATAAAGGTCGCTCCCCAGAGGGTATCGGGGCGCGTGGTAAAGACCTCGATGTCGGTGCCCCCCACGACCGGGAAGAGGACGTTGGCCCCCTCGCTGCGGCCGATCCAGTTCGTCTGCATCAGGCGCACGCGCTCGGGCCATTCGATCTTGGAGAAATCGAGCAGCTCGTCGGCATAGTCGGTGATTTTAAAGAACCACTGGTTCAGCTCCTTTTTCACCACCGGCGTGCCGCAGCGCTCGCAGTGGCGGTCCTCGCCCCAGACCTGCTCGCGGGCCAGGGTGGTGTTGCACGTGGGGCAGAAATCGACCGGGGCGTGCTTGCGATAGGCCAGCCCACGGTTGTAGAACTGGAGAAAGAACCACTGCGTCCAGCGATAGTACTCGGGGTCGGCGGAGACGGCCTCGCGGTCCCAGGCCCACATCGCGCCCATCGAGCGCAGCTGCCGGCGCATGCGCTCGATGTTGGCATAGGTCCATTCCTGGGGGGGGATGCCGCGCTTGATCGCGGCATTCTCGGCCGGGAGCCCAAAGGCGTCGAACCCGATGGGAAAGAAGACGTTGTAGCCCTGCATGCGCATGAACCGGGCCTTGGCGTCGGACGGCGACATCGCGTACCAGTGGCCGAGGTGCAGATCGCCGGAAGGGTAGGGCAGCATCGTCAAAAAGTAGAATTTGGGCCTTGCCGGGTCCTCGTGGGTACGGTAGAGGCCGGTCTCTTCCCAGTGTTTCTGCCACCGGGCCTCGACCTCGGTGGGATTGTAGCGGTCGGCCATGGAAACCTCCTGCGAAAAGGCGACAAAGCGTCAAGGCCAATGGGCAAGATAGCGAGTCGGCAGAGCGCAAAATTCGACCGCGATCCTGCCCACCAAAAACGCCTCGATCCCTACAGGGACGGAGGCGCTCCGCGGTACCACCCTGATTGGTCGGGCGCTAGACCAGCCCTCGTCCCGCCGGCGAGGCCAGAAACGCGCGACCCACTCGACGGCCTGCTGATTGGCGAGGCCAAGTATAGCAGCTTTCATACACGGTGTCAAACTGGAGGGCTTGTTTTCTCGCCGGGTCGATTTGACAAGAAGCGCTTTCGGTGATATAATACGGCGTAGTAGGTTAGAGCAGGCGCGCAACTTCAGGTACGATCAAAAATCGGTCCCGTAGGCTGCACTTCTGGCACCTTCGGGGCTTTTTGTATCCTCTGGTAAGTCGTCCTTCTCGACCTAGGTAGACTCCGGTTCGTAAACCGGGGCACAGCAAGGCTTGCCCATGGAAGGGCGAGCCGGCATAGTTCTGAGGAGGAACAAGTACCATGCGTGAGCGCGGTCAAGTCAAGTGGTTCAACGGGTCCAAGGGTTTTGGGTTCATCACTCGCGAACAGGGCAGCGATGTCTTTGTTCATTTCTCGGCCATCCAGGGGAGCGGATTCCGCAACCTGGACGAGGGCGAGGCCGTCGAGTTCGACGTGGAGCAGAGCGCCAAGGGCCCGCACGCCACGAACGTCACTCGCATCGGGCAGTAGGCCCGGGCAAAAGGTCCGTATAAGCAGATCTTGCGAAGCGGCACCCGGTAACACGGGTGCCGCTCTTGCATGGCAAGCCCATCGCGGGCGCCAAGGGGGGGCAGCCGCTCAGGGGCCCGACCATCCTCTTCTCCGTTTGCGCATCTGCCCGCCCTGGTGTATAATCTAGCCGCCATCAGGGAACCAATGGGGGTTTCCTGTTTTTTGTCGCGTCACAGACGCGCTCACACATGGGGGTGTGATATGGACCGTACAATCGGAATCCGCCGCGAGGACAAGAGCCGCTGGGAGCGGCGTGTCCCCATCACTCCGGACAAGCTCCGCCAACTGCGCGAGGCCCACGGGATCGAGTTCTACGTGCAGCCCTCGCCGGTGCGGGTCTTTCGGGAAGAAGAGTTCCAGGCCGCCGGCGCCGTCGTGCAGGACGACCTCGCGCCGGCCTCGACCATCTTTGCGGTCAAAGAGATCCCCTCGCAGTACTTTCGCCCCGGCAAGACCTATGTCTTTTTCGCCCACGTCATCAAGGGCCAGCCCTACAACATGCCGATGCTGCGGCGCCTGATGGAGCTGGGCTGTAACCTGATCGACTATGAGAAGGTCACCGACGACAAGGGCCGCCGCCTTATCTTTTTCGGCTGGCACGCCGGAGTCGTGGCGATGATCGACAGCCTGTGGGCGCTGGGCCAGCGGCTGCAGTGGGAAGGGCTCGCCAACCCCTTTACCGCTATCCGCAACACCTACACCTACGACCGGCTGGAAGAGGCCCGCGCGGCTGTCCGCGCGGCCGGCCAGCAGATCGCGGCCGTGGGCCTGCCCCGGGAAATCACACCGCTGATCGTCGGCGTGGCCGGCTACGGCAACGTCGGGCGCGGCATCCAGGAAATTCTCTCCGACCTGCCCACCGTCGAGATCCAGCCCGACGAGGTCGCCCGGGTGGCCCAGGACCCCCACGCCTCGAACCGCGTCGTCTACCGCGCCACCTTCAAAGAAGAGCACCTGGCCGCGCCGAACGACCCGCGCCAGCCTTTCGTGCTGCAGGACTATTACCAGCACCCGGAAAAGTACCACGGCACCTTTGAGCGGCACATCCCCTACCTGACCATGGTCATGAACTCGATCTATTGGGACGCCCGCTACCCCCGCCTGGTGACCCGCGACTATTTGCGGGAGCTCTGGGCCAACGAAGCGCATCCCCGCCTGCGCGTCATCGGCGACGCCTCCTGCGACGTCGAGGGCTCGATCGAGTGCAACCTCCACATCACCGAGCCGGACGACCCGGTCTACCTCTACGACCCCCGGACCGGGGCGGCGGCGATGGGGGTGGCCGGCCGCGGGCCGGTCGTGCTGGCCGTGGATATCCTGCCCAGCGAGCTGCCGCGCGAGGCGTCCGAGTACTTTAGCAGCGTCCTGGAGCCCTTTGTCCCGGCCATCGCCCGCGCCGACTTCGGCGTCCCCTTTGAGCAGCTGGACCTGCCCCCCGAGATCAGGCGGGCAGTGATCGTCTACCATGGCGAGCTGACGCCGGATTACCGGTATATCCACGAGTACCTGAACAAGGCGTGAAGCGTGAAGGCGTGAAGCGTGAAGGCGTGAAGCGTGAAGACGTGAAAACGTGAGAACGTGAGATACAGGAGGAATTCCATGAAAAAGGTCGTCGTTTTTGGAGCAGGGTTGGTTGTCAACGCCCACGTGCACTATCTCCTGGACCACGGCTACCAGGTGACGGTGGCCAGCCGCACGGTGAGCAAGGCCCAAGAGGTTGTCGGGAAGCACCCCCACGGGCGGGCGCTGGCGTTCGACATCGATAAAGAGGGCGATGCCCGGCTGGACGAGATCGTGCGCGAGCACGACCTGGCCGTCAGCCTGCTGCCGTACATCTACCACGTCCGCGTGGCCAAGTCGTGCCTGCGCAACGGCAAGCACATGGTCACGACCTCGTACGTCAAGCCCGAGATGCAGGCGCTGGACGCCGAGGCTAAGGAAAAGGGTCTGGCCCTGCTGAACGAGCTCGGCGTGGACCCGGGCATCGACCACATGACGGCGATGAAGATCATTCACCACGCGCAGAAGCACGGCGGCGTGGTCACGCGGTTCATCTCCTACTGCGGCGGCCTGCCGGCCCCCGAGGCCAACGACAACCCCTTTGGCTACAAGTTCTCCTGGAGCCCGCGCGGGGTGCTGATGGCCGGCCGCAACGCCGCCCGCTTCCGCCGCGACGGCGACCTGGTCGAGGTCCCCGGCCCCGACCTCTTCCTCAACTATGAGTGCGTCCCGATCGAGGTCGAGGGGCGGTTGATCCCCTTTGAAGGCTACCCCAACCGCGACAGCCTGCCCTATGCCGACCTCTACGGCATCACCCAGACCCGCACAATGTTCCGCGGCACCCTGCGCAACCAGGGCTGGTGCCCGACGCTGAAAAAGGTCGCCGAGCTGGGCCTGCTGGAAGAGACGCCCATGGAGCTGGCCGGCCTGACCTATGCCGGGTTCATGGCCCGCCTGATCGGCAAAAAGAGCCCGCGCGGCATCAAGCGCGCCGTGGCCCGCAAGCTCGGCCTCGACCCGATCAACTTTATCGTCGCCAACATCGAGTGGCTGGGCCTCTTTTCCAACGCCCCGCTGCCGGCCGGCTGCGCCTCGCCGCTGGATGTGATGACGGCGACCATGCTCGCCAAGATGAGCTATGCCCCGGGCGAGCGCGACCTGCTCGTCCTCCAGCACCAGTTCGTGATCGAGTACCCCGACCACAAGGAGCGCATCTACTCCACGATGATCGACTTTGGCATCCCGGGCGGCGACTCGAGCATGAACCGCACCGTGGGCCTGCCGGCCGCCGTCGTCGTGCACCTGCTCCTCAGCGGGCAGATCAAGGCGCGCGGCGTGCTCGTCCCCGTCATCCCCGAGATCTATGAGCCGGCGCTGGAGGAACTGCAGCGGCTGGGGATCCGCTTTAGCGAGAAAGTAGAGCGGATGTAGAAGAGTTGCAGGTTGGCAGGTTGCAGGTTGGCAGATTCCAGGTTGTAGGTGCCCCTCCAGGACCTACCCGCTTGCGAACCTGCAACCTGCAACCTGCAACGTTCAAGGAGAACTCGATGTCCATACAGCTTCTGCGCTTCCCCGACGGCTTTACCTGGGGCGCTGCCACCGCTTCCTACCAGATCGAGGGCGCGGTGAACGAGGACGGCCGCGGCCCGTCCATCTGGGACACCTTCTGCCGGCAGCCGGGCAAGGTCTGGCAGGGGCACAACGGCGACGTCGCGTGCGATCACTACCACCGCTGGAAGCAAGATATCGCCCTCATGGCCGAGCTGGGGCTCAAGGCGTACCGTTTCTCGGTCGCCTGGCCGCGCATCCTGCCGCAGGGCACCGGCGCGGTGAACGCGGCCGGGCTCGACTTTTACGACCGCCTGGTGGACGCGCTCCTGGAACACGGCATCACGCCGTTCGTCACCCTGTACCACTGGGACCTGCCCCAGGCGCTCCAGGACAAGGGCGGGTGGACGAAACGGGAGACGGCCGAGGCCCTGGCGGAGTATGCCGGCGTCGTCGCGGCGCGGCTGGGCGACCGCGTCGCGCACTGGATCACCCACAACGAGCCGGCCGTCACCATCCTGAACGGCCACTTTACGGGGGAACACGCGCCGGGAAAAAAGAACCCGATGGACGCCGCGTGGGCCTATCGTAACCTGATGGTCTCGCACGGCCTGGCGGTGCAGGCGCTGCGGGCGGCGGCCGGCCGGCCGATCCAGGCCGGTATCGTCCTCAACTGCAGCCCCGTGCACCCGGCCACCGACGCCCCGGCCGACGTCAAGGCCGCCCGGCGCTACGACGGGCTGATCAACCGCATGTTTCTGGACCCCGTGCTGCGCGGACGCGTGCCGGCCGACGTGCAAAAGATGTTTGGGCTCCTCTTTCGCATCAGCGACGACGACCTGCGCACCATCGCCACGCCCACCGATTTTATCGGGCTCAACTATTACACCCGCGCCGTCGTCCGCCACGACAAGGCGGTGCCCTTTGTCCAGGCATCCGAGATCCGGCCCGAGGGCAGCGAGTACTCGCAGATGTGGGAGATCTATCCCCAGGGGCTGTACGAGCTGCTCAAGCGCGTCTGGCTCGACTACAAACCGGCGCACATCTATGTGACCGAGAACGGCATCCCCGTGCCGGACACGCTCGAGCCCGACGGGAGGGTGCCCGACGTCCGGCGCATCGCCTACCTGCGCGACCACCTCGCCCAGGTCCACCGCGCCATCGCCGACGGCGTCCCGCTGGAAGGCTATTTTGCCTGGTCGCTCCTGGACAATTTCGAGTGGGCCCATGGCTACCGGATGCGCTTCGGGCTGACCTATGTGGATTACGAGACGCAGCGGCGGATCGTCAAGGACAGCGGGCGGTGGTACGCGGGAGTCATTCGCCAGAACGGCGTGGAGCGCTAAGGGAGAGCCGGAAGCGGCCGGCCACGGCATGACGAGTGCAACGTCAAGACGTGAAACGTAAAGACGTGAATTGCGGAAACGGTTTTCACGTTTCACGTCTTGACGTTTTGCGTACCAGTTGAACCCCTCCCCGCAATGTGGTACAATCTCTGCAGAGTGTTCCCCGGAGGTGTACCATGGGCATCGAACAATACGGCTTGGTGCAATTGGACAAGTACCGTTGGGAAATCCCCCCGAGCGGGGACATGCGCGTGCCGGCGCGCATCTATGCCGACCGCAAGCTCCTGGACAAGATCGCCGAGGACCGCAGCCCGGAGCAGGTGCGCAACGTGGCCTGTATGCCCGGCATCGTTGGCCGCTCGCTGGCCATGCCCGACGCCCACTGGGGATACGGGTTCCCCATCGGGGGAGTAGCAGCCTTCGACGTGGAAGCGGGTGGAGTGGTTTCACCCGGGGCGGTCGGGTACGACATCGATTGTGGTGTGCGGCTCATCCGCAGCAGCCTGACCCTCCCCGACGTCGCGGGCAAGATGCGCGACCTGGTGGCCCAACTACATCGCGACGTGCCGGCCGGCGTCGGCTCGCGCGGCGACATTATCTCGGACCTCTCCCGCGCCAAGGGGGCGCTGGTCAAGGGCGCGCGGTGGGCCATCGAGCAGGGCTACGGCTGGCCCGAGGACGCCGAGTACTGCGAGGAGAACGGCGCCATGGCCGGCGCCGACCCCGAGGTGGCCCAGCAGTACAGCCCGAAAGCCTTTCAGCGCGGCCGCAACCAGCTTGGCACCCTCGGCTCGGGCAACCACTTTTTAGAGATTGACGTCGTTGAGGAGGTATTCGACGAGGAGGTCGCGCGGGCCTTTGGCCTCTTCCCGGGGCAGGTCGTCTTGCAGATCCACTCCGGCTCGCGCGGGTTCGGCCACCAGATCTGTGACGATTTTATCCGCGTAATGAGCGACGTGGTGCGCCGGTACGGCATCCAGCTCCCCGACCGGCAGCTGGCCTGCGCCCCGGTCAAGTCGCCCGAGGGGCAGGCCTATCTCGCCGCGATGGCCGCCGCCGCCAACTATGCCTGGGCCAACCGCCAGTGCCTGATGCACCTGGCGCGCGAAGCCGTCGCCCACGCCCTGCGCACCTCGCCGGGCAAGCTCGAGCTGCACCTGGTCTATGACGTGGCCCACAACATTGCCAAGATAGAGAAACACGTCGTCGACGGCAAGGAGCGGCTGCTCTGTGTCCACCGCAAGGGCGCCACGCGGGCCTTTCCGGCCGGCCGGCCGGAGGTCCCCGCCGCCTACCGCGCCGTCGGCCAGCCCGTGCTCGTCCCCGGCGACATGGGCCGCGCCTCCTACGTCCTGGTCGGCCTGCCGCGGGCGCTGGAAGAGACGTGGGGCAGCTCCTGCCACGGGGCCGGCCGCATGCTCAGCCGCACCGCGGCCATCAAGCGCGGCCAGGGACGCAACATCCGCAAGGAGCTCGAGGCCCAGGGCGTCATCGTCATGTCCACCGAGCGCGACATCCTGTCCGAAGAGATGCCCGACGCCTACAAGGACGTCTCCAACGTCGTCGACGTCATGGCCGGGGCCGGGCTGTGCCGCAAGGTGGTGCGGCTGCGGCCCCTGGGGGTGGTCAAAGGATAGGCATGAACCTGGAACGCTTTCGCGAGAGCCCGGCCGGCCGGCTGGTCCAGGCCGCGGCCGGGGAGACAACCTACTGGGCCTACTGCCCCCACCCCCTGCCGCCGCCGTTGACGCTGGACGCCGAGCTGGTGCGCACCCTGTCGGAGGCCGACCGCGCCCTGGGGGAGCTGGCCGGCCTGGGCCACACGATGCCCAACCCCCACCTCCTGATCGGCCCCTTTCTCCGCCACGAGGCCGTCCTCTCCTCGCGCATCGAGGGCACGGTGGCCGACCTGGCCGACCTCTACGTCTACGAGGCCGGCCCCGGCGCCGCGGCCGACGACGAGGACGTGCGCGAGGTCTATAACTATGTCGCCGCGCTGGAGTACGGCCTGGAGCGGCTGGCCGAGCTGCCCATCAGCCTGCGCCTCATCCGCGAGCTGCACGAGCGCCTGATGGAGGGCGTGCGCGGCGAGCGGGCCACCCCCGGCGAGTTCCGTGCTGTGCAGAACTGGATCGGCACGCGCCGCTGTGCCCTCCCCGAGGCCGACTTTGTCCCGCCGCCGGTGCCCGAGATGCACGCGGCCCTGGACGCGCTGGAACGCTACATCCACGCCGACGACGTCTACCCCCCGCTCATCCGCCTGGCGCTGATTCACTACCAGTTCGAAACAATCCATCCCTTTCTCGACGGCAACGGGCGCATCGGCCGGCTGCTCATCACCCTGCTCCTGGCGTCCTGGAAACTGCTCCCCGTGCCGCTCCTCTACCTCAGCGCCTATTTCGAGCGCCGCCGTGAGACCTATTACGACCTGCTCCTCGGCGTGAGCGAGCGCGGGGAGTGGGGCGCCTGGGTGCGCTTCTTTCTCCTGGCCGTCGCCGAACAGGCCCGCGATGCGGTCCGCAAGGCGCGGCGGCTGCAAGATCTCCAGGTCGAGTGGCGCGCCCGCCTGCAGCGGCAGCGCGTCACCGGCCTGGCCCTGACCATCGCCGAGCTCCTCTTTTCCAACCCCGTGGTCGCGCCCAACGAGGTCGTCGAGCGCTTTCACGTCAGCCACCAGGCCGCCATGCAGGCCCTGCGCCGGCTGGAAGCGGCCGGCCTGGTGCGCGAAGCCAGCGGCCGGCAGCGCAACCGCGCCTACCTGGCGGAAGAGATCGTGCGGGTCGTCGACTGACCAGCGCCGCGGACCCCCGGATCAGGTGTGTGCGCTTACATAGCGCACCCTCTATGTAATTCTCGGCCCCTCTACTTACATACCGCGGCGACAATGTAGGTGGATGGTTGACAGCGCCTATCCCGTGATGTACAATGCGATCCATTGCCGCGCTTCCGGAGGTGCCCGAGGAAAGTGCGTGCGCCAATCGATATTGAGCCCGAGCAGGAGACCATGCTCAGGTGGCTGGCGAGGGAGATGGGTGTTACTGGAGGACCACAGATGAGTGAACTGTTGGAATGGGAAGGGGCAGAGCGAGAGAAACGTCCCCTTATCCTTACTACCCTGCAAGAAAAAGCCCTGCTCGTCGGCGTGGAGCTGTACGGAAGCGGCGGCGACACCTGGAAGGCCGAGGATTCGCTGGAGGAACTCGCCTTCCTGGCGCAGACGGCCGCGGTCGAGGTCGTCGGGCAGACCTACCAGCGGCTGGCCAAGCCCTATACCGGGACCTTTTTGGGCAAGGGCAAGGTCAAAGAGATCCACCGGCTGAAGCAGGAGCTCCACTATGACGTGGTGATCGTGGACTATGAGCTGACTCCCGGCCAGGCCACCAACCTGGAGGAAGAGTGGGATGCGCGCGTGGTCGACCGGACCGGCCTGATCCTGGATATCTTTGCCCGCCACGCCCAGACGGCCGAGGGGCGCCTGCAGGTTGAGCTGGCCCAGTACGAGTACCTGCTGCCGCGGCTGCGCGGCCGCTGGACCCACCTCTCGCGCCAGGGCGTCGGCGGCGTGGGCCTGCGCGGCCCCGGCGAGACGCAGCTGGAGGTCGACCGCCGGCACATCCGCGACCGCATCGCCGCGCTCAAGCGCCGGCTCCAGGACGTGCACACCCACCGGGAGCTGTATCGCACGCGCCGGCGCCGTTCCGGCGTCCCCATCGTCTCGCTGGTCGGGTACACCAACGCCGGCAAGTCGACCCTCCTGAACGCCCTCTCCGGCGCCGATATCTATGTGGCCGACCAGCTCTTTGCCACGGTAGACCCCACGACCCGCCGGGTCGACCTGCCGGGTGGGCGCGAGGTCCTCTTCACCGACACTGTCGGCTTTATCCAGCGTCTGCCGACCACGCTGGTCGCCGCCTTTCGCGCCACGCTGGAAGAGATCGGCGACGCCGACGTCCTGGTGCACGTGCTCGACATCAGCCATCCCAACGCCCAGGAGCAGGCCGACACCGTCCAGAGGGTGCTGGGGGAGCTGGGCGTGGGCGAGATCCCCCAGATCGTGGTCCTGAACAAGGTGGATCGGGTTGGGGCCGGCACGGCGGCCGAGGTAGAGGCGCTGGCCGGCGAGTTGGGCATCCCCACCGACCACGTGGCCATCTCGGCCCTGCACCGCTGGGGTCTGGACACGCTCCTCGACCGGATCGCGGCCCTCCTGGATCGGGAGACGGAGGCGCTGGATGTCACGATCCCGTACAACCGCCAGGACCTGGTGAACCTGTTCCGGGAGCGGGGGCGCATCGCCGAAGAGGAATATGGGGAGGCGGGGATTCACCTGCGCGGCCGGCTGCCGCGGCGGTACATCCGGAGCTTTGAGCAGCTGGCAACTGAGAGCTGATCCTCACGGGACCGGGTGTTTGTCCTCTCAGCAGGGCACGATAGGGGGGAGGGGCGCGGCCACCTTGAACAGTGGCCCCGCGTTCTGCAGGCTGTAGCCTTCTGGCAGCGGAATTCCGGCCATGGTCAGGGCCGGCCGGCCGGCGTTGGCTTCGAGCAAGGCCCGCAGCCAACCCGCGGGCCCTGCCTCCGGCACGATCAACCCCGGATAGCGCGCCGGCAGCTGTTCGCGATACCAGCCCCATTCCAGCAGGCGCACGTCCACCAGCGCGACGTCCGGCCGCGCCCCGTCCACGGCCTGGAGGTACCAGAGCGGGAAGGTGTACTCGTCGGCCGCGGTCAGCAGGATGCCCCCCGCGGGCATCGCGGCCAGCGACCTCTGCCACGCCGCCGCGGAGGTGGGCGCGCGGCGCTGGTCCCATGTCCCCCAGCCGCGGGCGAACAGGGGCAGCGCGAGCAGCGGCAGCAGCAGGGCGGCGCGCGCCGCCTGGGGTCCCCAGCGTCCGCGCAGGAGCGCCGCCGCCTTCCCGGCGGCTACGCCGGCGCAGAGCGCCCACCCCGTGTACAGCGGCAGCAGGTGGACGTAGGAGTCGGCGCCGCCGTAGGTGAGGGCCAGGAGCAGCCCCAGGCCGGCCGGAACCCCCAGGAGGAGGAGGGCCGCGCGGTCGCGCCGGCCCAGGACGATCGCCCCGGCGGCGCCCAGCAGCACACCGTGCGGGAACAGGTCGCGCAGGAGCAGGCTGGCCACGGCCGAGAGCCGGCCGAGGGCCTGCTGCCAGGGCACCTGGAAGAGGTAGTGCTGGTAGGAGGCGGCGGTCACGTGGTCCCAGAAGGCCGCCAGGGTGCGCGGATTGCCCCAGTTGAGCCAGGGGTCGGCGGCGGCGCGCAGCGGCAGGTAGAGGTAGACGAGCAGCCCCCCCAGCAAGGCCCCGCCCGCCGCGAGCAGTTCGCGCCAGGTTGGCCGCCGCGGACGCCCGCGCGCGACCGCCAGAAAGGCCGCCGCCCCGGCCGCGCCCAGGGCCAGGCTGACGTGGTTGCCCAGCCCCAGGCCGAGGCCCAGGCCGGCCAGGGCGAGCGACGGGCCCCCGCGCCGGCGCCAGCGCAGCAGCAGCCACACCGCCAGGGCCAGAAAGAGGGTGTGCAGCGTATAGACCTCGACGATGACGGCCTGCGACCAAAAGAGGCCGGCCGCCGCCAGGGTCAGGCCGGCCGTGAGCGCGGCGACGACCGCCGGAAGGGGCCGTTCCTCCCCGGAAACGAGCTCCGCGGCCGCGAGCGCCACGGCCCCCACCGTGAGCGCGGCGGCCAGGGCCGAGAAGAGGCTCAACCGGCCGGCCAGGGCGCCCCCGGGCAAGAGGCGCGCCGCCTGGGCCAGGAGGACGTAGGTGGGGTATCCCGTGGGGTGGGCGATGCCCAGCGTGCGCACGGCCACGGCCAGCTCCGCCCCGTCCGCGCCCGCGGCCGTGATCGTGAGGCCCGGCGCGGCCGTCGTGGCATAGACGCCCAGCGCGGCCAACGTCACCAGCAGCGCGGCCCACAGCGGCCCATGCCGGGCCATCCAGTCCCCCAGTCGCCAGGAAGGGGTTTTTGTGGTAGAATCCGTTTGTGTCGTTTCCACGTCGACCGCTCGTGCGTTCTCGAGGCGCCGTTCCGCGCGCTTGAGCCTGTCACCTGCCAACTGTCAACTGTCAACGCTCACCCTATGCTGCCCATGTCCGCCGCACCGCCCGCTGCCCCCCCCTTTCGCGCCGTGCTCCTCTGCGCCGGCGAGGGCCGCCGCATGCACCCGCTGACCCTGTCCTGCCCCAAGCCGATGCTCCCGGTCGCCGGCCGGCCGGCCCTCGACTACCTGCTGGAGCTGTGCCGCGCCCACGGCGTCGGCGAGGTCGCCATCAACCTGCATCACTGCCCCGAGGTGATCCCCGCCTACCTGGGCGACGGGAGCGCGCGCGGCATGGCGATCCATTACTCGCGCGAGCCCGTGCTCCTGGGCTCGGCCGGCGCGCTGCGCCCGCTGCAGGCCTTTCTCGACCGGCCCTTTTTCGTCCTCTACGGCGACGTGCTGACGAACATGGACCTTGCCGCGCTGGCCCACTCCCACCGCGCCCACGGCGGCCTGGGCACCATCGCCCTCTACCGCGTCCCCGACCCGGAGCGCTGCGGCCTGGTCGAGACCGACGCCGCCGGACGCATCGGCCGCTTTGTCGAAAAGCCCGCGCCGGGCCAGGTCTTTACCAACCAGGTCAACGCCGGCGTCTATCTCCTCGAGCCGGCCGTCCTGGCGCACCTGCCCGCGGAGGTCCCCTACGATTTCGGGCGCGATTTCTTCCCGCGCCTGCTCGCGGCCGGCGTCCCCCTGTACGGCCATGCGCTGCGGGACGACGAATACCTCCTCGACTTGGGCACGCCGGAGAACTATGCCCGCGTCCAGGACGAGTGGCCGGCCGCCTGGGCGTCCGGGCCGGTCCGGCGCTGACCCTATTCTATCACAAAAAAGCGAGAAAGCGAACGTGCAACAGCCCGGCCCGCGGTGGTCCTTTACGACCTGGCGACCGTGGGCCCGCTACCTGCCGCTGGTCTGCAAGCCCAACTGCTCCCCGCCGTGACGCCGCGGCCGGCCCAGGCCGGTTCACCTACCCCCCCTGCCCCCTCCCTGAAGGGAGGGGGAGAATATCGCGGAAACGTAGCCCTGTCTCCGGGCCGGCAATCTCCCCTCCCCTTTGGGAAGGGGCCGGGGGAGGCGTTGGCCCGTCCCAGCCCTTGTCCCCAACCCGTAACGCTCACCGCAGTCTTCTTGCCTCCTTCACAGGGCTGTGTTATACTGGCGTAAGCTGCCGGCATGGCGCCGCGGTGGGGCCTGGGTCCGACCGGCAGCGTGGTCTTGAACTCTGGATTTTGAGGGTGGACACCATGAAGCGCATCTTGCTCGTCGACGACGAGCCCAAGATTGTCCAGGGGCTCAAACCCTACTTCCGCCAGGCCGGCTTCGAGGTCCTGACCGCCTACGACGGGCAGGAGGCGCTGCGCGCGGCCCGCCGCGACCAGCCCGACATCATCGTCCTCGACCTGATGCTGCCGCAGATGGACGGGCTGGACGTCTGCCGGGCGCTGCGCCAGGAGGGCAACTTTACCCCCATCATCATGCTCACCGCCCGCGTCGAAGAGGCCGACAAGCTGGTGGGGCTCGAGATCGGCGCCGACGACTATATGACCAAGCCCTTTTCCCCCCGCGAGCTAGTCGCCCGGGTGCGCGCCGTGCTGCGGCGGGTGGAAGGGCCCAAGCTGCCCAACGAGATCGTCTCGGCCGGCCCCTTGCGCATCGACGTGGAGGGCCACGCCGTCGAGCTCGACGGCACCCCGGTGGAGCTCACCCCCACCGAGTTCGAGCTGCTCCTGACCCTCGCCCGCCGGCCCGGTCAGGTCCTGTCCCGCGAGCGCCTGATCGAAGAGGCCCTGGGGTACGACTCGGCGGCCGGCGAGCGCACCGTGGACGCCCACATCAAGAACCTGCGCCGCAAGGTCGAGCCCGACCCGGCCAACCCGCGCTATATCGTGACGGTGGTCGGATTGGGCTACAAGCTTGCATCCTGAGGTGAGCCCATGCGCCTGTGGTCCAAAATCCTCCTTGCCACCGCGGCCGTCCTGCTGGTCTGCCTGGGCGTGACAGGCATCCTGGCCGGTGTCCTGATCCGGCGGGCCTTTGACCGCTTCGCCGTCGCCCAGGAGAACGTCAACGCGCAGCGCATCGCCCTGGCCCTGGCCGACTACTACGAGGTCAACGGCAGCTGGGCCGGCGTGGAGCGGCTGCTCACCGGGCGCCGCGCGGGCATGATGGGCCAGGGGATGATGGGCCCGGGGATGGCCTCTGGGATGCGCCTGCTGCTCATGGGCGCCGATCACCGCGTCCTCCTGGATACGCAGGGCGAGCTGACCGGCCAGGAGGCCTCCACGGCGCTGTGGGCGGCCGGCCTGCCGATCGTCGTGCGCGGAGCCGAGGTCGGCCGGCTGGCCAGCGGGTCGGCCCTGGCCGAGGCCAAGAGCCGCACGACGCTGGAGAGCACCTTTCTGCGCAACATCTCCTGGGTCCTGGTCGTCGCCGGGATCGCCGGCGCCGCTGCGGCCGCCGTGGTCGCCACCGTCCTGGCGCTGCAGATCACCGCCCCCGCGCGCGACCTGACCAACGCCGCGCGGCGCGTCGCCGCCGGCGACCTGGCCCACCGCGTCGTCGTCCGCTCCGGCGACGAGCTCGGCCAGGTGGGCACGGCGTTCAACGAGATGGCGGCGGCCCTCGACCGGCAGGAGGGGCTGCGCCGGCAGCTCGTCGCCGACGTCGCGCACGAGCTGCGGACGCCCCTGGCGGTGATGCGCGTCGAGATCGAATCGCTCCAGGACGGCCTGGCCGAGCCCACGCCCGAGAAGCTGGCCTCGCTGGGCGAAGAGGTGGCGCTGCTCGGCCGGCTGGTGGAAGACCTGCGCCTGCTCTCGCTGATCGACGCCGGGCAGCTTTCGCTCCAGCTCCAGCCGGTGGAGCCGGCCGCGGCGGCGCGCAAGGCGCTGCAGCAGGCGGCGGCGACTGCCGAGCCCAAGGGGGTCGGGCTGGAGGAGGCCGTGCCGGCCGGCCTGCCCGCGGTCCGCGCCGACCCCGACCGGCTGCAGCAGGTCCTGTCGAACCTGCTGCACAACGCCCTGCGCCACACGCCGGCCGGCGGCACCGTGCGCCTGTCCGCCCAGGGTGAAGGGACGCACCTCCACTTCCAGGTCACCGACACCGGCGAGGGCATCGCCCCCGCGGACCTGCCGCACGTCTTTGACCGGTTCTACCGCGCCGATTCCTCGCGCGCCCGCTCCAGCGGCGGCACGGGCCTGGGGCTGAGCATCGTCCGCGGCCTGGTCGAGGCGATGGGCGGCCGCATCTGGGCAGAGAGCGCGGCCGGCGCCGGAACGACGGTGCATTTCACCCTGCCGGGCGCCTAGACGGCGACTGCCGGGCCCGGCCCTGCGGCAGTGCGCAGCACGATGCACCGCCAGGGCCAAGGCCCGCGCCATCAGCGGACAAGTCCACTGGAGTCCAACCCCGTGCGCCAGATCTGGTCCTCCCTCCCCGCCAAATTCAAGGTCCTGCTGGTCAGCATGGTGATCGCCAACATCGGCGCGGGCGTCTATGGGCCGTTCCTGGCACTCTACATCAAGGACCTGGGGGCGGACATTGGGCAGGTGGGGATCTATTTCACCGTGATGGCCGTGGCACCGGTGGCCTTTCGCATTCTCGGCGGGTGGATTTCGGACAACCTGGGGCGGGTGCAGACGGTGGCGCTGGGCAGCGTGGCCGGGCTGGTCGGCTTTGCGGCGATGTGGCTCGCGCCGACCTGGGGGTGGCTCATCCCGGGCGGCCTGCTGATGCAGCTGGGCCGGGCGCTCGTGGGCCCCTCCTTTCGCGCCTACACTGCCGAAAGCGCCGCGCCGGCGGTCCGGGCCCAGGTGATGGGCTTTACCGACAGCGTCTTTGTCATCTGCGAGATCGTGGGCCCACCGCTGGGGGGCTACATCGCCCAGTTCTACAACTACCGGGCCCTCTTTGGCGTGGCGCTGCTCTTTATGGTCGTGGCCACCGTGCTGCGGGCCTGGAACACGCGCGACCTGCCCTTTCACTGGGGCAATCTGCAACTGGCCCGGCTCAAGGCCAACCTGGGGGGGATCGGCGCGATCCTCCTGGGCGGCGGCCTGCTCACCTGGATCCTGGCGGTGGACCTGGTGCGCGACATGAGCTACAGCCTGTCGCTCAACTTTTTCTCCCTCTACCAAAAAGAGATCGCCGGCCTGGGCGAGGGGCAGATCGGCTGGCTGGCCTCCGTCGGGGCGCTGACGATGGCGCTGCTGATGACGCTGACCGGCCGGCTGGCCGACCGCATCGGGGAGCGCAAGGTGATGGTCTTGGGCGGGCTGGTGGACGTGGCCGCCTTTATCATCTTTGTCCAGATGCGCTCCTTCGTCGGCTTTCTGCTGGTGACGATCCTGATGCACGTCGGGGGAGCCCTCTTTGGGCCGGCCTACAACTCGCTCCTGTCCAAGGCGGTGCCGGCGGCCCAACTGGGCATCACCTACGGCCTCTTGGAGACGACGGTGAGCCTGCTGGGCATGCCGGCCCCGGCCATCGGGGCGCAGCTGTGGCGGCACGTCGCACCGTACCTGCCCTTTTACATCACCGCCGCGCTCAACCTGCTGACGCTGGTGCCGATCTGGCTGCGGTTCAAGCTGCCGGCCGGCACGGCGGAGCCGCGAAGAGAATAGGAGGATGGCATGGCGGCCTATGTGATCGTGGACATCGAGGTGACCGACCCGGTCGAGTACGAGGAGTACAAGCGGCTGGCCGCGCCGACAGTCGCCGCCCATGGGGGGCGCTATGTGGTGCGCGGCGGCGCCGCCGAGGTGCTGGAGGGCGATTGGGTTCCCCACCGCCTGGTGGTGCTCGAGTTCGAGAGCGTGGCGCGGGCCCGGCAGTGGTGGGCCTCGCCCGAGTACGCCGCGGCGCGGGTCGTGCGCCAGCGGACGGCCCGCACCACCATGGTCGTCGTCGCGGGGATGTAGGGAGCGGGGGCCGGCAGGGATGTGGTATAATGGGGCCGTGTGGGGCACGGCCTCCCTCTCCCTGGGGCATTCCTGGAACAGGGCGCCCGGCCGTGCCGCCCGATCCGGCCGCCGCCCGGCGGCCCGGTCGAGGAGAGACTCCCATGAACAGTGACGGCGAATCCGAACGCGGCGCCACCCGCTACGAGATTCACATCGCCCACGCCGAGGGGCTGGCCATCGGCGACGGCGCCCAGGCCGCCGCCCACGGGCCGGCCGCCGGCCGGCCCTTCCAGGCCCCGCCCCTGCCCGCCCACTTTGTCCCCCGCCCCGAGATCAGCGGCCCGCTGCTCGAGTACCTGCTCGCCGCCGGCGCGCCGGCCGGCACCCTGGCGATCCGCGTCGTGCACGGGCTCGGCGGGATCGGAAAAAGCGTCCTCGTCGCGGCGCTGGCCCACGACCCGGCCGTCCGCGAACGCTTCCCCGACGGCACCCTCTGGGTCGACCTCGGCCAGGAGCCGGAGCTCCTGTCCTTGCAGATGGGCTGGATCCAGGCGCTGCACGACTACAGCTATCATCCCACCACCGTCGAGGCCGCCCTGGCCCACCTGCGCACGCTCCTCTACGAAAAGGCCTGCCTTCTCGTCGTGGACGACGCCTGGCAGACCGGGCACGTCCGGGCCTTTCTGGCCGGCGGGCCTGCCTGCCGGGTGCTGGTGACCACCAGCCGGGCCGACCTGGCCGAGGATGTGGGCGCCACGCTCTATGCGCTGGACGTGATGACCCCGGCCCAATCGCAGGCCCTGCTCGCCAGGCGCCTGGGCCGGCCCCTGTCCCGGGAAGAGGGCAAGGTGACCCTGCGCCTGGCCCGCCGGGTGGGGTACCTGCCGCTGGCGCTGGAGCTGGCGGCGGCGCGGGCGGCCCGCGGCGTCGACTGGGAGTCGCTGTGCAGCCAGTTGGAGCAGGAGGTGGCGCGCCTGGAGGCGCTCGAAGGGCCGCGCCGCCGGCGCACGCAGGCCGGCCGGCTGGAGGCCTCGCTCGCCCTGAGCGTGAGCACCCTCAAGACCGAGGACGAAGCGGCGTGGGCCTCCTTTGCCCGCCTGGGGATCTTGCCCGAGGACACGACGATCGCGGCGCTGGTGACGGCGACCTTGTGGGATATGGCCGAGGACGAAGCGGCCGAGGTGTTGGAGCTGTTGTGGAACGATGCGCTCCTCCTCCCCGGCGCGCCGGTGCGCGTGCGCCAGCGGGACTGGCCGGCCTACCGCCTGCACGACCTGCTGCACAACCTGGCGCGGCAGCTCCTGACCACGCCGGTCGAGGCCGGCGGGCTGGGGCTGGCCCTCTCCGCCGTCCACCGCGCCCTCCTGGACGGCTACCGCAACAAGACGGCGGGGGGGCGGTGGTCTGCCCTGCCCGACGACGGCTACATCTATGAACACCTGGCCTGGCACATGGAAGAAGCCCGCGCGCCGGAGCTCCTGTCCGCGCTGCTGCACGAAGAGACGGCCGAGGGGCGCAATGCCTGGTACGAGGCGCGGGAGCGGTTGGGACAGACCGCGGGATACCTGTCCGACGTGCGGCGGGCGTGGGCGCTGGCCGGTGACAGCCTGGCCCTGGCCGCCCGCTATGCGCTCCTCAGCGCCTCGCTCAACTCGCTGGCCGTCAACATCCCTCCGGAACTGCTCCGGGCACTGGTCGCCGAGCGGCTGTGGACCCCGGCGCAGGGCCTGGCCTATGCCCGCGCCGTCTCCGACTCGCGCCAGTGCGCCGAAGCGCTCGCCGGGCTGGCGCCGCTGCTGCCGCTGGAGCTTCTGGCCGACGCGTTGGCCGCGGCCGGCCGGATCGCCAACGGCAACTATCGGGCGGTGGTTCTCGACTCCCTGGGGCGCCGCCTGCCCCCGGAGCTCGTGCCCGCCGCCCTGGCGGCGGCCCGCGCCATCGCCGAGGAGAACCCGCGCGCCTGGGCCCTCGCCGCGCTGGCGCCCTGCGCCGCGCCGGCGGAACAGCCCGCTATCCTGGCCGAGTCCCTGGCCACCGCCGCCGCCATCCCGGAGGGGGAAAGCCGGGCGCGGACCCTGCTCTCCATGCTGCCCCATTGGCCGGAAGAAGAGCGAGCGCCGGTCCTGGCGGCCGCCCTGGCGACGGCCCGCGCGCTCGGCAAGGAAAAGGCACGCGCCAGGACGCTGGCCGCGCTGGCCCCCTACCTGGCGGAACCGGACCGGACCGGCCTGTGGCCCGAAATCCTGGCGGTGGCTCGCGGATTGGAGCAGGATGTCGCCCGCGCCCGCACCCTGGCCTCCCTGGCCGCCCTCCTGCCGGCGGCCGATCGTCCCCCCATCGTGGCCGAGGCGCTGGCCGCCGCGCGGGCCGTCGTGGACGCCGCCGGCCGCGCGCAGGCGCTGGTTGCCGCCGCCTGGCCGTCGGCCGAGTCGGACAGGCCCGTGCTCCTGAGCGAGGCGCTGGCCGCCGCGGGCGCGGTCCAGGACGAACGCAACCGGGCCGGCGCGCTGGCTGCCGTCGCCCGGCACCTGCCGGCCGCCGCGGTGGCGCCGGCCCTGGCGGCGGCGCTGGCCGCCGCCCGTACGATCCCGAACGGCGACAAGCGCGCCCAGACCCTGGCCATCCTGGCCCCGCACCTGCCCCCGGCGGAGCGGGCCCCGGTCCTGGCCGCGGCCCTGGCCGCGGGCCGCGCCATTGAGGATGCCGACGCCCAGGCCCGTACCCTCGCCGCGCTGGCGCCGTACCTCCCGCCGGCCCGGCTGCCCGAGTTGGTGGCCGCGGCCGGCGCGATCCACGACCCGCGTTCGCGGGCCTGGGTCCTCGCCGCGCTGGGGCCGCACCTGCCCCCCGGCCTGCTGCCCCAGGCGCTGTCCGCCGTGGGCACCGTCGCGGACGAGGACGACCGGGCCCTGGCGACGGCCGCCCTGGCGCCCCTCCTGCCGGACGAGATGGTGCGGCCGGCCCTCGCCGCCGCTCGCGCCATCCGCGAGGCTGCCAACCGCTCGCGGGCGCTGGCGGCCCTGGCCCCGCGCCTGCCGGAGGCCGACCGGGCCGCTGCCTGGGAGGAAGCGCTGCGGGCCGCCCGGGCGATCGAAAAGGAGGGGGCCCGCTCGCGGGCGCTGGCGGCCCTGGCCCCCGAGCTGCCACCCGTGCTCCTGGCCGCGGCCCTGGCCGCGGCGCGCGAGATGCAGGATGGGGCGGCTTGTGCGCGGGTGCTGGCGGCCCTGGCGCCGCGTGCGGCGCCCGACGTGGCTGCCGCGGCGCGGGCGGCGGCCGCGGCGATCCTGGATCCCCTGGCGCGCACCCAGACGCTGGCCGTCCTGCTCCCCGCCCTGCCGGAAGCCGAGCGGCTGCCGCTTGCGGCCGAGCTCCTGGCCGCGGCCCGCGCGGCGCCGGACCAGGATGGGCGCGCCCAGGCTCTCGCCGCCCTGGTGCCGGCCCTGCCCGCAGCCGACCGGCCGGCGCTCCTGGCCGAGGCACTGGCGCTCGCCCGCGCGATCGACCCTACGGACAGGCGCAGCGCCGCGCTGGAGAGGCTGGCCGGGCCCTGGGCCCAGTGGACCGCGGCGGACCCGGCGGCCGCGCGGGCCGCGCTCCTGGAGACACTCCCCCTCCTTGCCGCGCGCACCCGGACCGCTCTCTGTGCCGACCTGCGGGCGCTGGCCCCGGTCGCGGCGGCAGTGGGAGAGGCGGGCGCGATGGAACAGATCGTGGCGGCCATCCAGGACGTGGGGCGGTGGTGGCCGTAGCGGCGGGGCGCGTGCCCGCCGGCAAGTCGTGTGGGCGTGTCGCGGCATCATGCGGAGAGGATGCGGCGGCCGCCCGTGGAGGTAGAATGAGCGCGAACCTGTCGATTCGTCCGGCCCAAGTGGCCGATCAAGAGGCCGTCCTGGCCTTTTGCGCCCACATCTGGGACGGCCACGATTACATCCCCGGCGTGTGGGACGAGTGGCTGAACGACCCGGGGGGTATCTTTCTCACCGGGCTGCTGGACGGGGTGCCCATCGGCGTGACGCGGGCCTTCTTTCCCACCCCGGATGAGGCCTGGATGGAAGGGATGCGCGTGGACCCGGTCCACCGCGGCGCGGGCGTTGCCATGGCGCTGTCCGCCGCACTGGTGGAGGCCTGCCGCGCGCGCGGGGCCCGCGTCGTCCGGCTGATGACGATGGGGGACAACTATCCCATCCACCACATCTGCGGCCGGCTGGGCCTCGACCTGGTGCTGCGGCTGCGCCGGCGCTTTTGCCCCGCCGAGCGCGGGCCGGCCCCGGCCGCCCTTTGGCAGTTGGCCGCGGCCGACCTGCCGCTGGCGCAGGAGCTGTTCGCCCGGCCGGCCCGCGGCCCGCGCTACCTGGAGGCCACCGGCGGCCGCTATTCCCGCGCCGGCGGCGTTTGGAGCGCCTGGAACGAGGAGCGCCTGCGCGAGCACCTGGAACGTGGCGAGGTGTGGACATGGGTGGAGGAGGGCGGCCCGCGCGCCGCCGCCGTCGTCAACCCCCACCGGCGCCGGGTGGGCGTCTACGAGGTGGGGCTGCTGGAAGGGCCGGCCCCCGCCTGCGCCGCGCTGCTCGCGGCCCTCTGCCGGCGCGATACCCTGCCCCCGACGGCGCCCGACGATACGCCCGGCACGCGGATGTTTCTCCCCGTGGGGCTGACGCGCTTGCACCGGGCGGCGGCCCGGGCCGGCTACCATACGACCTGGCGCGGCCAGCAGTTTATCTTTGAGCGGGTTTTCTGACGCGCGGCCCCGCAACCCTCAGTGTCCCCCCGGCGGATAGGTCAGCGGCGGGGTGTTCTGGTAGGGGTGGGGCTTGCCCCCGCCCCGCCTACGGGCCAACCCTCTGCTGCAAATGCCCCGTACATCTCCACCATTGATCCGTTGGGTGCTCTGGTAGGGGCGGGGCTTGCCCCCGCCCCGCCTACGGGCCAACCCTCTGCTGCAAATGCCCCGTACATCTCCACCATTGATCCGTTGGGTGCTCTGGTAGGGGTGGGGCTTGCCCCCGCCCCGCCTACGGGGCGACCCTCTGATGGGAATGCCCCCGTACATCTCCACCATCGCTCCGTTGGGTGTTCTGGTAGGGGCGGGGCTTGCCCCCGCCCCGCCTACGGGGCGACCCTCTGCTGCAAATGCCCCCGTACCTCTCCACCATTGATCCGTTGGGTGCTCTGG
>Ga0302251_1000159_pt1 | contig 77822 bp, 72 predicted proteins | sample AAG_RA_Gln_MG_FD_193534 | JGI IMG/M metagenome (GOLD analysis project Ga0302251, IMG submission 193534) | Enriched activated sludge microbial communities from anaerobic digester in WTTP, New Holstein, Wisconsin, United States - AAG_RA_Gln | ecosystem: Engineered > Bioreactor > Anaerobic >... | reverse complement strand
CCTCCCAGTCTCTGCCTGCCCAGATATCCCAGACAGCGGCCAACGTGAAAGTTGCCTCCCAGTCTCTGCCTGCCCAGATATCCCAGACAGCGGCCAACGTGAAAGTTGCCTCCCAGTCTCTGCCTGCTCAGGTATCCCAGACAGCGGCCAACGTGAAAGTTGCCTCCCAGTCTCTGCCTGCTCAGGTATCCCAGACAGCGGCCAACGTGAAAGTTGCCTCCCAGTCTCTGCCTGCCCAGGTATCCCAGACAGCGGCCAACGTGAAAGTTGCCTCCCAGTCTCTGCCTGCCCAGATATCCCAGACAGCGTCTCAGCTGAAGGAAACATCCCAGCAGTCTGCCAGCCCTGTGACGACAGGTTCATCTCCAGCCGCTCTTCCTTCGAAGGCAGCATCATCAACGGAAAGTCTGCAGACACAGGGAGTATTGCTCACCGGTTCCGCGAAGGGGAAGTCTGCAGTGCCGGAGGGTATGAATGCCCTGAATATTGAAGGGGAGATCCCTGTCAGCGATGAGATGCCTGAGCACAGTACAGGCAGAGCAATAGAACAGCAGTATGACGATACACTGATGCAGAAAGAAAATGCCCTGCTTAAATATGATAAGATGACAGGCCAGAGCCTTTTATACGGCACACCCCTCAATCCTCATTCTCTGGAAAAAGCTTTTAACTATGCTCCTTTTGCCCAGAGCTCTCTCTGGGATTCTCTGCGCCTGATCTGGAAAACCTTTCTTACTTCTACAGAGGCTGAGCTGCAGGAATTCTATTCACCGCCTCAAGAGCCATACTCGGGCCGTGGAGGAGAGAAAGGACAGAGATATGCCGTATCATCCGGCCTGATGAACCAGGATGCGGTTCTGACAATTCCTGTGAGAGCGTTTACCGAGAGTGATATGCAGAAACACCCGGAAAGCGAAGAAAAGCCTCCGGAAAAGACTTCCGGAAAGGAAGGAGCAGAAAAGGGATCACTTCTTATGCGTGAGGAGAAGACAGCTTCTCTGCATATTCCTGACAGTGAAGAAGAACAGAATGAAGAAGGCGGAGGTGACAGAAGCAGCGGAGGCGGAGAAGAGAAAGACGGTAAGGAGCAGGAAAAGGAGGGAAAGAAAAACAGAGACCAGGGAAAGGGTAAAGAAGGTCGAAGCGGTGATGAGGGAGAGACAAAAGAAGACAGAGATGCAGACAGGGAAGATAAAGATGATGAGCTTCCGGAAGAAAAGGACCTTGACCGTGAAGTTGAAATACAAGGAGGAGAAAGCGCTGAGTACCTGCCGATGTGGGATTTCACGACTTTTGCAGATAGTGAATGCTCTGCACGTTATAAAAGGAACAGACGGCTTTACTGGAAAATCTCTGAATCGTACCCACCTTGTCACTGTGCAGAGAGCACCGTGCGTCTTACGTGCATTGCACCGATACCTCATGAACCAACACCTTCCTTCCCGCTCTTTGCCCAGATTTATGCCGAATCCACTTCTCCCATGGGTCTTCAACAGATGCCTCCACCTAAAGTATTCGTAAATCAGGAAGTTTTAAGGCGGCATCTTCTGGATATGCTTGAAATGTCATTGTTTCAGCCGCTCAGAATGACTGCAAGGGCTTCGAAATTTGTTGCTTCGGCAATAGGGGATATTATCAGGAAAAGATACAGATTGAAGGATATCACAAAGGAATACTTTGCATCTTATGTCGCCATGCTGATGAGAATAAGCGGAGAGTTCACCTTCTCGCATTCTCTCAGGACGATGGATCTGGCTTTGGAAATTGCAGAGAAAGCGATGATTGATGATCAGGAGATAATGGAGCAGGTCAGATTTGGTGCCTTCTTTAAAGATATCGGCGAGCTTGACTTCCTTCTTTCCCGTCTCCCGATAAAGGAGAAAGACAGCATTGCAGGCTTCCTTGCAAGCAGGGATCTCAAATGGGCAGGCATCCTTCACGATATAGGAAAGATCCGTATTCCAAGGGAAGTGTTGTATAAACCAGGGGTACTAAGCGATGAAGAGTTCAGTATAATGAAGATGCATCCCATCTATTCCGAACAGATTTTATACCCGGTAATGTCGCTTCGTTTCCTCTGTCCTGTTGTAAGAGCACATCACGAGCGCTGGGACGGAAAAGGATATCCAGACCGCATCGAAGGCAATGCCATACCTGTTGCTGCAAGAATAATAGCAATTGCAGATGTCTTTGATGCGCTGATCTCAGACAGACCTTACAAAAAAGGCATGGCATGGCCAAGAGTCAAGAAGATAATGACTGAAGGCAGAGGTACACACTTCGACCCTTATCTTCTGGATATATTCCTCAGGCATATCACACCGATGTATGAACAGGCATAATATAAAAAGAGGCAGTGAGACTGCCTCTCTTCCTGTTCAATTTCGTTCAGTTCAGCTTACTGCACTGCATCCTTGAGTGCTTTTCCAGGACGGAATGCGGGGACATTGCGTGCTTTGATCTTGATCTTTGCGCCAGAGCGAGGATTTCTGCCTGTACGGGCAGCTCTGTGTCTCACCTCGAAATTGCCGAAGGGGATCAGGCGGACGCTCATACCTTTTTTGAGGGTCTCTTTAATGACCTCCATGAAGGCGTTCATTGTGCTTTCAGTATCTTTCTTCGAAAGCTTTGTTTTCTTTGCGATTGCCTCGATTACATCTCTTTTTCCCATCACCTTTGGTTTCTGTTTGACCGGGGTCATGCGTTCCAACTCCTTTCAAGTTTTTTTTGGTTGACACAGAATATTTTTCTTATTTTCTCTTGCAAACTCCTTCTTTTTTGAAAAAAAATTATATTTGTTCTGATCTGGCAGATCATGTCGGTCAAAAATCTTTGAGGCAATCGATAAAAAACCGCTTTACAATAAAGATTTGGCGGTATTCAGCCTCTTCTCTGCAGAATGATGGTAAAGAGTGTTTTCTGGTCTTGAGAAGGAAGGATGAATCATTCAATGGCTCTTTACAGATAAGAATGGCAGGTGGAGGCATGGCAGAAAATAATACACGTCCAGGAATTGACGTGTATTGGAAACTCTCAGCTGTGTTGATCCATGCTCGGCAGCGCTTAACTATACAAAAGTGAAAGCCCCTTCGATTGATCTGCCGAAGCCATCGGTGCCATCAAAGGAAAAAGGATTCCCATATTTATCCGCCATCAGATTGCCGCCCTGGTTGTCCAGATAGAGACTGTGCTCTGCGCTCCAGGCGACTATGCCATCCTGTCCGAAAAGGTTATTCGTATTGAGAGACTGGATATTGTTCTCCAGACCGAGGAATCGGGCCGTATCCTTGGGCCATTCGCCGTTGTTCAGACTGTCACACGCCCCTGAGAAGTTAGTCGATCCATCATTCTGTTCCATCATTGCTCTCTTTGCCATGGCTGCATAGCAGAGAGTGGCAAACTCCTGTTCATCTGTTCCAACACCTTCGAACTTCTCCTTTTCCTGCGCTATCTGCAGTTCCTGTGCTGAAATGTTAAGACCTACTCCGTCTTTCATCTGAAGATTATAGCCGCCGTCCTGAGTCTGCTGCATTCCATCGAAGACTCCGGTTCCGTATTTATCCATCGCCGCCTTGATGGTGGCAACAGCAGAGCAGTTCCCTTCAGTAGTCTGATTGAAGCCGCTCATTATATCATTGAAGCTGCTGACAGGGTTGTATACGCCTCCTCCGCCGCTGTTAACTCCCTGACCTAGGTTCATGCCGTTCAGGCCGAGAGAGCCGTCGTTCATCATTCCCATGAGGTTGGGCATCATGCTGTTCATGTTCTGGCCGTTGTTCATATTGGGGAAGTAACTGCCAAAGTTGCCGGGGAATGAATTGACCTGGTTTCCCATCATATTCAGGGGGTTGTTTAATCCGTTCATGTTCTGCATGCCGTTCTGGGCATAAGGGTTGTTCATACCGTTGTTCTGCATCATCTGCATCATCATCTGCATCATCGTCATCATCTGTGTCATCATCTGCATCATCATCTGCTGCTGTCCACCCATGGCCTGTGCTGAAAAGCCCCCGAAGCCGGGCACCATGCCGAGACCATTGTTTGAGCCGATAGAACCCATATTCCCATATCCGCTCATCAGAGGATTGCTGAATGACGCACCGGGTTTTTCATACAGGTCCTGAGACAGTGACAATCTGTCTTTCTGGAATCCCATGGCCTGATTGGCAGCTGCTCCTCCCCTGGCTGAGTTGAGAGCCGTCATCTGCATTGCCTGCATAAGAATATCCGGCCTCTGGCCCATTCCCTGAATCGACATGGATGTATTCATCTGTCTTCCTCCCGCTTCTATCGTATTCCAGGCCTGTTGAATTTTCTGCCGTATATGACCCGTCCACTAATTGAATATCAACTCACCGGTGAAAAATATCTAGGGGCAGATGTAAAAATTTCCTTAACATATTATTAACTTTTATTCCGGCCGACAAGATTCTGCTAGATAGGGAGAAGTACCATATCATCGCCGGGCTTTTCAGCTTCCTCCGCTCTGGAAAAATATCCGATTGCAGTGCTCTGTCCGCTGTTCATCCTTACCTGCAGGTAATCTCCATCTGCACATTCAGGAATATTGATGACCCTGATCAAATCAGAATACTCAGCAAACTCAGGGAGTATTTCAGGCAGTCTGTTCTCGTTTCTCAGCAGGAACTCCCTGTCAAAGCCAGACATCTCCCTGTCCGGATAGAGGGGGAGAACCGAAATCCTTCCTTCTATCAGATCGAGGTAAAAGTGTGTGCCGTAAGAAACTTCCGGCGTATAGCCGCCCTTTTCATATGCGATTTCCAGCAGCATCCTGGTGTTATGGATGTCGCCATATGTTACCTTCACTCCAAGGTTTGCATCGTTGCTGCCCCAGCGGCCCGGGCCCATCAGTATGAACGTTTTATCTGAAAGGGCCCTGTTGAGACGGGAGATGATTCTTGCCGCTGTTGTTTTTTCAGTGGTTTTTTTCAGGCTGTCATATGCAACAGGATCGACAAAGACTATATACTCTATATTCAGAATCTCTCCATTTGATACGTCGTATTTCGAATAAAAAAGCCTCTTTGATGATGGGATGTCAACTGGGATAGCGGCCGGTTTGAGATCTTCTCTCCAGTTAAAACGGCGGCACTGCAGAAGGCTGAGGTGAAAATGCACTTCTCTGCCTTCCATATATGGCTCCAAGGAGAATTCGACATCCACCGGCCCTTTGATATGCCGCTCAAGTTTCTTCAGCATTTTTTTAATGATGGCAGGAAAAGAAGTCGATGAGAGGAGTCTGGAGAATGTCAGAACTGCCTCGTCTGTATCATACATCAGTCCGATTGGATCGCTGAGATGTTCACCTTTATCCAGTGAGATCATCAGATTCTGAACAGGATCATTAAAATCCCTTATAACCGTGAAGAGTTCCACAGTCTCGAAGCTGTCTGTGTCAAGATTGATAACATCTACATAGCGCTGAGAGTACTTTGCAATATCTCTCGCATGAACTTCAGGACGAAGTGTCGGGGCAGAAAGGGGTATGAGTCTTGCATAATCATTACCTGTTCTGTCAACAGCCCGGCTGCCAAATCCCATAACCAGCCTGACAAAGCCGTCCTCCTTTCTGATCCTCTGATTCCAGCAATATGGATTCAGGGAAAAAGCAACACCTGCCATTGTCGGGAAGAAATAGCGGCCGCCTGTTGTTCTACCCCTGACTTTCTGTATCAGCACCGCTATCCGCTCTTCAAAATCCAGAAGCCTGTTATGCTTCATATATAGCACCACTGATGGATCATACATGGAAATATAGATTTCTTTTACAGCTTCCTCGAGCATTCTAATCTGTTCTTCCCTGCTTCCTCTGTTTGGGCAGAATATGGATCTATACTTGCCTGCAAAAGAGAAGCCAATTGCATCTTCGAGCCTGGATGACGATCTGGCGACAAAGGGTGCTCCATCAAGCCTTTCGAGTATCTCGCTTAAATAAGCCCTCGTTCTGGGATGAAATTTCCCATTCCTGAAATCATCCTGCAGTCGGGCATACTGAGATTCCATCTCTCTCTGTTCTTCATAGCGGTAGCTCTTGTATTTCAAAAGGCCGTTGTATATGAGAAATTCATAACAGAGGTCAGAGCCGAGCATGAAGAACTCAGGCACACTGACAGTTTCTATCAGCTCGTTGTCCTGTCCATCCTCATTAAGAGACAGGATCTTTTCCGCCAGCAGAATTCCTGCCGCCTTTCCACCGATCTTACCTTTGCCGTATATCTTTCTCTTCATTTCAATCAGATCAGAGAGCTGAAAATAACGTTTTGCTATACCTATGAAGTTGAGGTGATCGCTGAAATACTCTCTGATGAGATGCACCTTGATATCGGTTACAAAATGGGAAGCATTGTCCATCAGCTTTTCTGAAAAAAAGTAGAGATCGTTCACATTCATCTGTTCTTTCAGCTTCAGGTAGACTTCCTCTATGATTCTGCCGATCTGGAAGTTATATTGTTTTGAACAATCAATAATGAGATCGGCAAGACCGGTGGAAAATGTATTGGCAAAATAATAGTCGGTAAGTATTCTAAGATATCTGTCTGTCCAGGTGGTCACCTCATCAGGGGAGAGTTGATTATTTCCCTGCTCTGCGGGCTCTCTGTTCTGTCCAATCAACAGGTTTGTTATGAAGATGTCTGAAGCTTCCTCTTTTATTCCATCAAGAGAGATTATACCGCGTGCATCAAGAAGGAGGCGCATTGTTTCCCTGGCTGTATCGGCCGCTTCAGGGTTGAGTGTCAGCTTATTGCTGAGCGCCTGGGCTTTTTCTATCTCCTTTTCAATGAACATTGCTCAAGCTCCATTCCCACAATTATGTGCAAAATTTCTAGGAAACCTTCGGTAAACCCTCTCTATTTCTTTACCTGCAGTATTCCTTTTTCTCATTTTCCTCAGACAGCCGGAGCACACTTATTCACGGCTGTATGATAGTTATGCACAGGGAAGGAGGAAAGGTGATGGTTTCCCAGAAATATCTTACATATCCCTTATTATAAAAGCAGGTAAAAGGCCAGTACCTTTAACAGGCCTGTCAAACTGCAATTCACCGGTGGGTAATGCCTCAATTTCATTACAGGGCAATTGATAAAGAAGGTAAAAGAGTCAAGGGGGTTCTTGAATCGGATGATGAGAAAACCCTCCTGGATACTCTTAAAACGCAGGGATATACGGCTCTGGAAGTTCTGGAAATCAAGTCTTCAGCCGGCAATACAGCATTCGAAGGCCAGCCATTCGGTGGGGCAGAATCTGAATCACCACAATTACTCAGAAAAACCTGGAATCGCCTTTTCTGCAGAAAAATTTCAATTGAGGAGCTGGCTGTCGCCACAAGACAGCTTGCCACCATGCTGGAGGCTGGAATACCTGTCAACGAAGGTTTCAGGATTGTAATCTCTTCAGCAGAAAAAAGAAGTCCCATCAGAGAAGTGTTCTTCGAGATCAGCCGACTGGTACAGCAGGGAAAGAGTTTGGAAAAGGTGTTGAGCCGTTTCCCCGGGATATTCTCACCCCATTATGTCAGCCTTGTTGCCATGGGCTTGAATACAGGAAGGCTTCAGGAGGCAATGAGCGAGTTGAGCAATGATCTGGAAAAGGAGCACGCTCTCAGGAAGAAGATAATCGCATCACTTACATATCCTCTGTTTGTCTTTATCTTTACCTTTGTCCTGAACGGTATTATCTTTTTATATATCTTCCCGCAGATAATCAATGTTCTGGTTGAATTGAAGGTCGATCTTCCTTTCTTCACCAGAGTGATGGTTTTTCTTACAGCTCTTATGACAAACCCTCTCTATGTTGCTGCTTTTTTCCTGGCCGTGCTGATCGTATTGGTCCAGATGCAATACTATATTTCAACACCGATAGGTAAATTCAACTTTGACAGGTTCAAGCTCTATATACCTGTTATTGGAGGTATCAGCAGGGTAGTTTTTGTTGAGCGCTTCTGCAGAACTCTGAGCCTGCTTTTCAAATATGGAATTGCAATACAGGACGCCCTTATAATAACCTCAAACGTATGTGCCAATGATTTTCTGAAGGACAGTTTCTTCCGCGTGATTATCAACGATATCCATGAAGGGACCGAGATCGATGATGCTATGAGAGCTCATCCCATTATTCCATCTCACGTCATTCATCTTGTTGCTGCAGGAGTTGCATCCGGTGAACTGGCAGAAACGCTCCGGCAGGCAGGGCTGCTCTACGAAATGGAGCTTGCCAACAGGCTTCAGAGATATGTCACTCTAATCGAGCCTGTAATGATCATGCTGATGAGCGCTTTAATATTCCTGACTGTAATCTCGATAATGCTGCCGCTCTATCAGGTCATAATCAGGCTGGGAACATAGTTCCGGTCTGAAGATAATCAGATCCGGCACGTGCAGGAGGCGTTCTGGGAATGAATTTACGGATATCGCAGATATTGTCTGATAAAATTTCTTGAAGAAACTTGCATATTCTAGTACAATGTTATCAAGGGGTAATCAAAACCTGCAACTGTGAAGCTTTTCAAGGGATTCAGCAGCTCATATCGGATTTCTGGGATCCTCCGTTTTATCAGTCATCTGCATCAGATTTCCCTGAAGTCGGGATGGCAGGATGCCGGAAGTGAGAAGATGATGTATAATAAGTCAGTAGGACTTTCAGTTCCACGAAGGTGCGAAGGTGTTACATTCATTGAACTCATGCTGTCCCTTTTCTTTCTGAATATCACCATACTGGTGGTTTTTTCGGTCATGGCCTTTACTCTGAGGAGCAGTCAGAAGCTTATAGACAGCTCTTCAGGAACTCTTGCTGCAGGGCAGCTCCTGTCCGGCTATATTTACAATAACCCCAGCCTGATGGAAGGGAAAGTGCTTGGTGAGATGTATTCAGAGGGGATCCACTTTGAATACAGGATAGATGTCGTCAGCCTTCTGCCAAGACTGAAAAAAGTCGAGGCGAAGGTGTTCTGGTGGAGTAATAAAAGTGATTTCAGAGAAGGCTATGGTAAGCTTTACACCTCTATATCGACAATGGTGAACGAAGGAGAAGAAGCTGAAGAAGCCGGAGAAACCGAAAGCCAGTAGAGGAGCAGAGCTCTGTGAAACACTGACAGCATTGAAGATTGAAAGTGTACAACAGGGATGTATTGCCCGCTTCAGAGGAGTGACGCTGCTGGAGATGATAGTGAGTATCTCCATGTTCATGCTTCTCATGGTGGCCGTTTTTGCCATATTCAATTCGTTCCTGAAGTATTGGAGGGCCGCCGAGGCCCGTGATGAGGTACACAGAACATTTCTCCGGTTCAGCAGCAACATCGATAAGGAGTTGATAAAGAGCGATATTGAGACTGTAAGGTGCGGTACGGATGGAGGCAGGGGGTGGATTGCATTTAAGACCAATATCGACAGCAATGGGGATCCCTGTTGTGACAATAAGGGCTATCCGATCTGGAAGCGCTGTATCATTTACTATACCATCAGGCCAGAGGAGGATTCCTGCTCCGCTTCAGGTTCCGGCAGGGACCTGATATGTCCTCACAAGTTTCTGATCAGGAAGGATATTGATGATCCCAATGCCATCAACAGTGATGGAGATGTTGAAAAGTACCTGACCTTCACGCTGACAGTGAATGAGGCAAAAAGTGAGGGAAGAATCCTCTATGTAAAACCTGTTGGGACAAATGTGCTTGAGCTTTATGCTCATAAGGACTCCACGCAGGTATATGTTCACCTGTCAGTTCTGAGGATTGCAGAGGCGCAGAGAAAGCTGCAGATCGGTGTCATCTCTCTCGACAGTGATGCCGCAAAGCCATTTGTAAACAGGTTTGTATGGTGCACTATTCCTCAGAATGAGGAATTGTAGGGGGTAGGATGAAAGAGTCCAGAAAAGGTATTGTTTTGGTAACTATACTGATTATGATAGTTGTGCTTGTAATGCTTCTTTCGATCATAGTAGGAGATCTGAAAACCGGTCTGTATTTTGCCGGAAACTACAACCGTGAACAGAAGTCATACTGGGCAGCCTGCGCCGGTCTTGAATATGCAGAGCATATGATACAGCTCAACTGTAACTGGAAAGGAAACAGTACTGCCATACCTCTAAGCGCCGGCGGGATTGTGGTAGAGGAAAACTATGCGGCGTGCGGCGTAAAACAGATCAACGCGGCATATGGGAAGATCAACGGAGGAGAATCAGAGTTCTACATCGCCTTTGCAAACATTGACAGCAGTGGAGTCATAAGCCCCACCAGCGATAAGGACGGGAAGAATCTTGAATACTATTCATATAATATGCTCTACCAGGCGCCGGACGGTGATGAATTTAAAATTATTATAAGTCTGGATGGCTTGAAGCGCTCTATACCAAGAAACTCAATGTATGCAGTTGTTGAAGGACGCTCAAAGGGTGTGAGGACCAGTCTGGAAGCCATATTTATTACCGACTATACTGATTACATACCAGCGGTGACTATCTCTTCCGGTGATATGAACTTCAATCTGAACGATCCCAGTTCAAAGCTGCTGATAACCCATGCGGCCGGAGATAACCCTGTCATCAGATGCAATGATGCAATTACCATTTCAGATACAGGAACCAACAAGAAAGTTCTGGATATGTCTTCCGGTAAGGCAATAGCCAAGAACAGCATCAGTATAAATGGAATGCAGGTAGATTCAGGGAATCAGGCTGAATTCGGTATCAACGCTGAAGTGGGCAGGGATTCCAAAAAAGATTTCCCCAAGGTCACCTGGGAGCAGGTCGTTGACAGATATGGTGATCCCGACCGCGATGAAGGGAGGTATAAGGCATCCATGCAGGCCGGTGTATATGCATTTCTTGAGGACAAGAGCACAGATGGCAAGTATTCTCTACAATACTATAAAAAGGAGTATGATGATAAATTCTCTCCCTCTGATCAGGGTATCCCCTTCAGTGAAAACAGCAGCGAGCTTTTCAGCGGAACAGACATAAAGGTGGAGGGAAATGGAAAGGATCTTTATGCTGCCGCCCTGACAGTCACCACCGCTACATCTACAAGAGTGAAATCGGTAAAAGAAGGGAAAGAGAATGTCAGATCTCTTGCCTTTGTCTGTTATGACTGGGACAGTGCAGGCAAGAGATATATTAAAAGCAGTACCGCAAGGCCGAAGTTCCTGCTCAATGACAGTGAAGATGCCTCAGTGACAACTTCACTCTGCTCCAGTGGCAAAGTCATTATAAGGGGAGAGCTGTCAGGCTCGGGCCCTGTCATAGTGGGCAGTGATCTGAGCTTTGAGGGGAGGAGTGAGCTGCTGCCTGATCCCGACAGCGGTCTGGCCGTGTATTCCAGAGGAAACATCGACATCATGCCGATTACTGCATCAGAGACATGTAGCGATCCATCCGGATATTTAAGACAGGCAGTGTCGAATTATATCAGATATTACGGAGATGTAACCTACTCAGTGAGCAGCGCGGTGAGGAATCTGATGTATATCCGGATCGATCAGGGTTCAGGAAAAATGGCGATGTTGAAGGATGCCCTCAGCTCAAAGTATTCCTATGATTTATCCCAGTCGAGGCAGATTGCCACAAAGCTTCTGACAAAGAACACCATAACTGAGCAAGGCTACGGAAAATACAAAACATACAGAATAATCTCACCTTTATCGTCTGGATGGCAGGATATCAACCCTGCCGATTCCAAGGTGAAGGGAGTGGTATATACCTGGAAGAACTTCAGAACCGATCTGTCTTCAGGATCATTGACCCTTCAGGGTGCTATGGTGGCGTATGGAGGAAATCCAGCCAGCGAGGATCCGGGCTCTTCAAAGGATTCAGGCGTCATTTCCATTAATAACGGGCGGTATGTCAATATTGTCTATGACCCGAACTACATTGGCTTTCTGGCCGATGAGAGCACAATCCACAAGGTGAAAAGGATATATTTCAACAGAATACGATAAATGATATCGTTCTTTCGAGCTCAGGACGTCCACATATTGCCCAGAAACTGCTCTCTGTTCGCAAGCTCTGTAATTCTGCCGTCCACAAGGAGCTGTTTCAGAAGCTTTCCCATAGGTGGATGCACTTCAAGAGTCTCCAGTTCTTCAAAATCCTTGAAGGCCGCACTCTTCAGCCTGTTATCATCACCAACCTGTAATGTACCGCCTGAGATCTCTCCCAGAAAAAAGAGGTTCAGGAGATGCCTTGAGCCATCCGGTGCAATGCTTTCAGAGAGGAACAGGAAGCTTCCGACCGATATGTCCAGGTTTGTCTCTTCCTTTATCTCCCTGCGGGCACATTCCTCAATTTTCTCTCCGTAGTTGAGGCCACCGCCTGGAAGCAGCCAGTAGGTTTTTCCATCCTTCTGGTGCTCCACCATCAGTATCTTTGAGTCTCTGAGTAGAACTACTGCAACTCTGATTCGTATTGTCATCAACTTCCTGCCATGTCTCGGAACTTCTATGGAAACATTGCAACGACCGCGTTTGCCTGTCCCCGTCAATGGGGAATGATTGAGAAAAAATGGTGAATTCCTTAAAAACTGTCCTTTCCACGTCTGCCGGATCGAAACCCTGATGTCTGAGATTTCGTGGAAGTGTAAAATAAACCCTCCATTGGGTTGCAGACCTCGCCACAAAGCACTCTTCTCTACTTTTTTTATTCGCCTGTTGATCTTCCTGTGCTCCATACACCGGCACTGGGGGATTTACAGGTAATACTCTTGAATCATGATGGAGGAGATCTGTGCAGTAATGAAATGGCAATGGATTCTTCACGCCAGAGAGCTTCTCAGGAAGGAAGTATCAGTTGAGGCCAGAACAGGAGGTGGAGGGCTTTCCTGGGCTCTTGTATATCCCAATACCTATCGTGTAGGGATGTCAAATCTGGGCTTTCTCTCCATATACAGGCTTCTGCGCCAAAATTACGGTATCCGCTGTGAGAGGGCTTTTCTTCCTCTTCCGGCTTACTCTGGATATATCACGGAGCACAGTGATCTCAGGACAGTTGAAACTCAGACTCCTCTCCACGATTTTGACATTGTGGCTTTTTCTGTCTCTTATGAGCTCGATTTCCCAAATGTTGTCCGCCTGATAAAGATGTCAGGCCTCCCTGCCCTGTCAAGTGAAAGAGATGAGCAGCACCCTCTGATTATAGCCGGAGGGGCGATAACATATCTCAATCCTGAGCCATTGGCTGATTTCATCGATCTCTTCGTGCTTGGAGAAGGGCAGCACGTCATTCCTCGGATACTTGAGGCAATGAAAGATAAAAGTGGGTACCGAAGAGAAGAGCTTCTGAAGGGGCTTTCACATATGAAAGGCATCTATGTGCCGCGTCATCAGTATCCGCTGCAACAGGACGGATTGAACCGTGAAGAGAACGGAACTCCGGGGCCTGAAAGAATTGTTGACAGTAATTCAACCACATATTTTCATTCTCCAATTGTCACTGCAGAGACTGAGTTTAAAAGCACTGTACTGATGGAGATCATGAGAGGATGTCCTTATAAATGCACTTTCTGTGTTGTAGGTAACTCTTTCGGAGCTTTTCGGGCAAGGCCTTTTTCCGATATCAGGGATACTGTGCTTGGTTTTCCCTCATCTATCAATCGTATAGGTCTGATCGGTGCATCTGTCAACTGCCATCCTGAGATACACAGAATCATAACGCTGCTTCGTGAAAGAGGAATGTTTATAACTTTCTCCTCAATGAGAGTCGACAGACTTGAAGAGCAGTTTCTTGATGTCATTGACGATCAGGGCAACAGGACTCTTACCGTTGCTCCCGAATCAGGGAGCGAAGAGATGAGAATGAAATTGAAAAAGAGGATCAGCGATGATGATATTTACAGAGCTCTTTCTCTTGCCTTCAAACGTGGAATAACCACGCTGCGCCTCTATTTCATGACCGGACTTCCTGATGAGCACGATCGCGATATAAAGGCGATTGTGATCATGGCGAAAAGAATCAGAGAGCTCAGAATAAAATCCGGGAGTCAATGCAGAGTCTCTCTGTCCATTAATCAGTTCATTCCCAAAGCAGGTACTCCTCTTGAAAGAGTTGAGGTCGCTCCTCTTCAGCTTGTGACGGAAAGGATGACTGAACTGGAGAAGGATCTGCCCAGAGACTTGAAAGCTAACTTTGAAAGCCCTGGATGGTCTCGTATTCAGGCGCTTCTTTCGAGAGGTGATCGGGCTTTATCAGGCGTTCTGTCAAGAGCTGAGACGCTGAGCTCTTATCGAGCCTGGTTCAGATGTCTGAAGAAGTGTGAGATAGATGAAGAGCGTTATCTCAATCAGATCGCTGATACAACAAAAATGCCTTGGGAGCACATAAGAAACTCCAAGAGGAACAGCGGAGAACACAGAGAAAATCAAAGAGAGAAAGGATAGGTGTCATGCATCTTGAACACAGCTGTCATATCAGAGAAGAGAATGGAATATCCATTGTGGTGTTCAATAATCTTGAAGATACAGGTCTTGTAACACACGGCTTTACAGCTCGGAAAGGAGGTATCAGCAGCCCTCCCTTTGATTCTCTGAATATGGGCCTCACCTCCGGCGATCGCATGGAATCAGTGCATCAGAACAGGGAGCTTCTTGGCAGAGTTCTGGGCTATCTTCCCAGAGAATCGATCGAGCTTGTTCACGGCAGAGATGTCCACGTTCACAGAGAAAACGATAATGCTGCAGATCTGGTCAAAGCGGACGCAGTTGTCACAGCGGTAGCGAGAGCTCCTCTTACAATTTTCTATGCCGATTGTGTCCCGATTTTTATTCTGGACTGTAAAAAGCCCGCCATAGGTCTGGTGCATGCAGGTTGGAGAGGTACGTTGACAAATGTGGTGGGAGAGACAGTTGAAGTAATGAAGCGTGAATGTGGAAGCTCTGTTGAAAGCTGTCTTTTTTCCATTGCTCCTTCAATCGGTCCCTGCTGTTTCGCCGTTGATGAGGATGTTGCTGCTCAGTTCGTGGAGACTTTCAGAGAATGGAAGGATTTGATGGTTACAACATCAAATAAGTGTCATATAAATCTCTGGGAGATTAACAGAAGGCTCATAATGTCGAAGGGCGTGCCGGAGCGGAATGTGGTAAAAGCATCACTGTGCACCGCATGTAACGGAGACATGTTTTTTTCTTACAGAAGAGACAGGCGTGTCACCGGAAGGATGGCTGCAACAATAATGCTGTTATAGACTCAGGAGCTGTGTTTGCTTCCCTATAATTTGTCGATGAGGGGGATGGAAAGGTATGGCTAAAGAAAAGATTCTGGTAGTTGATGATGAAAGAAATATCGTAGAGTTGCTGAAATACAACCTTGAAAAAGAGGGCTATGAAGTATTGAGCGCCTATGATGGCTTTGAAGCAGTGAACATTGCCAAGCAGGATCGTCCTGACCTCATAATTCTCGATATAATGCTTCCTGGCCAGGGCGGCCTTGAAGTATGCAGAATCCTGAGGAAAGAGACAAAGATACCCATTATCATGGCAACTGCAAAAGGCGAAGAGATAGACAAGATACTCGGGTTAGAGCTTGGCGCCGATGATTATGTCACAAAGCCTTTCAGCCCTCGTGAGCTTGTAGCCCGTGTAAAGGCAGTATTGAGGCGGACAAGCTCCAAGACAGAAGAGAAAGATGAGCTTGCTTTTGAAGATCTTACAATCAACCTGGTAAAGCACGAAATTCGCCTCAAAGGTGAGGAAGTGGATCTCAAGCCCAAGGAGTTCGACCTCCTGAAGCTGCTTGCAACGAACCCTGGAAAGGTCTTTACGAGAGATTTCCTGCTTGAGCAGCTGTGGGGATATGACTATCTCGGTGACACCAGGACTGTTGATGTGCATATGAGGCGGTTAAGACAGAAGATTGAAGAAGATGCTGCAAATCCCAGATTCCTGAAAACAGTCCACGGAATAGGTTATAAATTCCAGTATGAGGAGAAAGAGTAGATGCCCCGGCGCATCAGAAGCGGGCTGCAGGATATTGTTCTGGAAAACATAAACGACGCAGTGCTGGCCATCGACAAGGATGGAAAGATAATTATCTTTAACGCTGTTGCCGAAAAAATTTTCGAAATTGCAGAAAAACAGGCACTTGGGAAAAAAATCTGGGAAGTAATCCGCTTCTCAGAGTTCAACAGAATAATAATGGCTGCTGTCAAAGAGTCTGAAGCTAAGATGCGGGAACAGATCATACTCTTCCCTCACGATCGCCTCTTTCAGATTAAAGTATTTCCAGCGCGATGGGATGACACAAAGCTCATTGGAGCGATTGCCATTCTGCGGGACCTGTCTGAATACTCTAGGATAGAGAAGGCAGTCAACAATTATGTATCTACAGTATCTCATGAACTGAAAACGCCTCTTACATCCATCAAAGGCTATGTGGAAACTCTTCTGGAGGGTGCATATTATTCTGATCCCGAAATCAGCAGAAAATTTCTGCAGGTTATCAATGAGGAGACAAACAGGATGACCAGGCTGATCATGGGAATGCTAGAGATGGCAACAGTCGGCGGAGCACATCAGAAACTCGAGGTCAAGCCTGTTCCTGTCCACCTTATAATAAATGATGCAATACGTGTTCTGATGCCTATGGCTCAGCAGAATAATATCCAACTGAATGTAAGTATTCCCGAAGATCTTCCATATGTTCTTGTCAACGAGGACAGGATCAAGCAGGTCTTCATCAATATCATAGATAATGCAATCAAGTTCACAGGACTGTTGAAAAAAGGTGAAGTCACTATAGAAGCACGTGATGAGAATAAGTACATACGGATCAATGTCATTGATACCGGCATAGGAATTTCGCCTGAGCATTTAGAAAGGATTTTCGAACGGTTTTATCGGGTCAAGGAAGGTCCATCTTCTGAGCTCGGTGGAACCGGATTGGGACTCTCAATAACAAAAGAGATTATCGAGGACCATAAAGGAACAATCTCCGTTGAGAGCACTCCCGGAAAAGGCTCCAGGTTTAATATAACCTTACCTATGGTCAATTCCTGAGCCTTTCTGTATGAAGAGGGGATGAAATCCGCAATGGTACATAAATCGACTGCAGATCCTCTAACAGGTCTGCCCATACTGTCATCACTCTACTCCAGGATAGAGGAGCATCTTGAGCAGGGAAAGGAGATAGGGTACCTTTTTTTTGAGGTGCTCGGCTATTATGAAGTAAGAGATCTCTGTGGTCAGGAGATCTGTGATAAACTGCTGAATATCATCGGAAGAACGATGAAAAAACAGAAGATAAAGTTCTGCCGCCAGGAAGATATGCTGGCAGTATATCCTGATTCACCTTCGCAGTTTGTTCTATTTCTTCTCTCACTGCCCAATCCTCAGGGTCAGAGAATGAGCAGGCGCTTCTCCCACAGTGACCTGAAATTTATCTCATCGAGAATTTCACAGAAGCTCAGGACAATTATTAAGGAAAAAGCCCAGATTCTGGGTATAAAGGATAAAGTTGAGCTGTATACCGGCTATGCCGTGATCAGCCCGGATCCTGAATTTTCCATCAGCAAGCTCATCTATGCTACTCACAAGGAAGCTCTTCTACGGGCAGATATAGAGAAAGTCAATGTGCAGCTGATATCCAACATTTCCCATGAGCTGCGGACACCCCTGACGTGCATAAAGGGCTATGCAGAGACTCTTCTGGAAGGTGCCATGGAAGATGGGGCTCTTTGTAAAAAGTTTTTAACGATCATCAACGATGAAGCTCATCGACTGGAGCGCCTGATAAATGATCTGCTCGATCTCTCCATGATAGATGCCCGGCAGATTCAGGTTCGCTTCAAGGATACAGATCTCTCAGCTCTGCTGAGCCAGACAGTGAATGTTTTTCAACCTGTTGCTATAAAAAACAATATTGTTGTGCAGGAAAACATCCCTGATAAGCTTCCGGTCATCAGTGCAGATGAGGACAGGATCCGCCAGGTTCTCATCAACCTTATTGATAATGCCATGAAATATTCACCGGCAGGCAGCACGGTGACTGTCGGAGCAGAGCTGAACAGAAAGGAAGTCAGGATAAGCATAGATGATATGGGGATCGGAATTCCGGAAAAGGAGCGATCCCGTATTTTTGAGCGTTTTTATAGAGTTGAACAGAATCTTAACGGTACAAAGAGCACTGGAAGAGGACTTGGGCTGGCAATTGCAAAATATATCATTGAAGCTCACGGCGGGACTCTTTCGGTTGACAGTGTGGTAGGTAAGGGGAGTACCTTTTCGTTTACTCTCCCTCTTGAAGATGTCTGGGCAAAGGATGATGGGTATTAGTGGCTGTGCAGGCATTGCCGCTGAATTCAGTTCTGAAGCAGCGCTTTACTGTTATCAGAGTCATAGGAAGCGGTGCAATGGGCGTTGTCTATCAGGCGCACGATGGACATGATGGCTCGATTCTTGCTGTCAAGGAGCTCTCCTGTGTCGGAAATAATCAGATTGACAGGAAACAGTATGAGCAGCTCTTCAGGCGTGAAGCCAGAATCCTGAAAGGCCTCAGCCATCCGAATCTTCCAAGAGTCGTCGATTTTTTTGAGGAAAATGGAAAGCTCTATCTGGTGATGGAGTTTATTGATGGGAAGAGCCTTCTTGAGATACTGGAGAGCAATAAAGGTCCTCTCAGAGAGATTGTCGTTCTCCGGTGGGGGATCACAATCAGCGAGGTACTCCGTTATCTGCACAATCAGTACCCGCCTATAATTTTCCGTGATCTGAAGCCTGCAAACGTCATTGAAACGCCGCAGGGACATATCAAGCTTGTGGACTTCGGAATAGCCAGGTATTATCGACAGGGCCAGTGCACTGATACAGTGGCTCTGGGGTCTCCGGGCTATGCGGCACCGGAGCAGTATTATGGAAAGGGGCAGTCAGATCCGCGCACCGATATATATGGACTCGGCGTCACACTCCATGTGCTTCTCACCGACAGAGACCCACTCGATACGCCTTTCAGTTTTCCTGAAGTGTCATCAATCAATCATGCAGTTTCGATGAAAACATCGAAAATCATAGCACAGGCGACTATGACTGATCCGCTCTTCCGATTCTACTCCGCCGCTGACATGCTGTATTCACTGCGGGCATCCTTCAGGGGGCTTACAGCAGGACCTGTATCTCCTTCCGTGGCAGCCTCCAGCCTTGCTGCAGTAGCGGCCCCGGTTCCTGCAGCAGCGGTTCCGCCGGCACCGGCGCCTGTTCCGTCCGCTCCTTCAACGGCACAGGTATGGCACAGCCGGCTCGCAGCGTTCTTTGCAAATCCGTTTCAGCTTCTGGCACTTCGCAAATCCAACTTTGGCAGAGCAACAGCAGCTTTTCTTACTGCTCTGGTATTCTTTCTCCCGATGGCACTTTACGTCTGTGCTGAAGTTCGCGGCGACCCTGGAGCAACTTCATTCTATATCTTGCTGGTATGCTTTTTCTTCGGTCTCTGCGGCTTTTTTACCACATGACGTTTTCAGATAATACAGCCCACTTATATTTTGAAAAAACTGCCATATCATGCCAGAATTATCTACGCTGTTCCAATTTTTTGGAGTCTGTCCCCATTTTCCCGGGAGGGAAAAAGCCCGGAGGGAAGAATTCCATAATCCTGCAGAGCAGGGAGATTGAATGCAATGTTGAGGCATGTATTGAGATGAATAAGAATGAGTGCAGTATTCTCGGAGTTAAGGTTCACGCCATTTCATTTGAGGAGACAATAGCCACCATACAGCAGTATATCGAAGGTCGTGAGCCGCGGATGGTGATAACTCTTGGAACAGAGATGGTTATGGCGGCTCAGAAAAACAGCGAGTTCATCTCCATCGTCAACGGCTGTGATCTTGTCTGCGCAGATGCAGTGGGAATCGCCTGGGCCCTGAAAAGAAAGGGATTTCCGATCGAAGAAAAGGTGGCAGGCATAGACATTCTGGAAAAGCTCTGCTCCATGTCCGGCCCGAAGGGGTGGAAATTATACTTTCTTGGCTCCGGCGAGGGAGTTGCAGAAGAGGCGGTGCAGAACCTAAGGAAGCGCTATCCTGAGATGATAGTGGCTGGAATATCGCACGGCTTTTTTACTGACGATGATATAATGGTGGAAAAGATCAGGGCATCGTCTCCGGATATACTTTTTATTGCTATGGGCTCTCCAAAACAGGAATTCTGGTTCTGGAAGCACAGAGAAAAGCTTGGAGTTCCTGTAGGGATTGGGGTTGGCGGCAGTCTGGATGTGCTCTCCGGAAAGCTCAGGCGTTCACCCCGCTGGATGATAAGATTTGGACTCGAATGGCTCTATCGTCTTTATCTTCAGCCGTGGAGATGGAAGAGAATGCTTGTTCTCCCGCTCTTTGTCCTGAATGTGCTGATGAGGGACAGAAAGAAGCGACAGAATTAAGGATGTCAAAGTCTTTAAGAATACTGATTGACAGTATTATGGATATAATCTTTCCTCCCCACTGCCGGATTTGCGGGGAGATCGGTTCATCAATCCTCTGCCGGAAATGCATTGAATCCTTTCAGCCTCTTGTCCCTCCGCTCTGTGAGATATGCTCGGCACCTGTCGACAGGGAAGAGGAGCTCACCATATGCAGCAGGTGCAGGGATTTTCGCCCGTCCTATGACAGGGCCTGGTCGCTCTTCGTCTATGATGGAGCTCTTAAGAAAGCCGTTCTGGATTTCAAATACAACGGTGTATCCCGTTTACACAATATTTTTGGTGAGCTTATCTTTGAAAGATTAAAGCGGGAATTGAAAGGAACAGAGATAGATGCAGTTGTTGCTGTTCCGTTGCATCCTTCCAGGGAAAAGTCGCGTGGTTATAATCAGGCACTGCTTCTGGCACGCTCATCTGCCTCAATGATCTCTCTGCCTGTCCTGGAATCAGAACTGGTAAGAGTCCGTCATACTGATTCACTTTCTGATCTTGGGAGGAAAGAGAGATATTCATCTCTGGAAGGTGTATTTTCGCTGCAGAAAAAAATATCACTGACAGGGAAGAAAATCCTTCTTGTTGACGACATTATAACTACAGGAGCAACATTTCACCAATGTTCACGAATCCTGAAAGAGGGCGGAGCATCTCATGTTTATGGAATAACTGTGGCCAGAACACTGGGGCACGATCTGTGAAAAAAGGAGAATCTATGATAATGTGGAATATCTGTAACTGTTCTTCTTAGTTGAGCGCAGGGAACAGGTGCATTACAACCTGGTCGTGGTTGTCTTACGCTATTTTTCTGCTTCTCTGTCTCAATTTCTGTAAGGGGGTTCTACGATGGATGACAAAAAGAAAAAAGTCATAGAAGAAAGAATCGAAAAAGACAGTTTCTGGATAAAGGTTCTTGTAATCACAATTGTAATCGTGTGGGCTTCACTCGTGACAGGGAGCTGGGCAGGTCATTATTTTGTTGAAACACAGATTATAGGCAAGCAGGCCGCACTATCTGATGGAAAAAACCTGCCGGCTGAAAAACCGAAGAACTGGAAAGCGGTTGTAAGCATTGACAGGCAGGGAAATGTAACCGATTCGGATAAGGAGAATGAAGAAGGCGCTGAGCTCAATGTCCCTGATTTCCGTAATATCGACGATCCAATACCAGGAATTGATGACCAGGCCATAAGGACTCTTGGGAAGGAGCCTCAACTGAAAGCTGAGGAGTCTGTCAAGCCTCCGGTTATTCCGGGAAATACTACAGACGATAAAGAAGAAAAAGAGCCGGAAACAGTTGTTCCGTCAGAGAAACAGCCTTCAGGCAATTCCCAGGATTCAACGCCGCAGGATACTGCCGCACCGGCAGCTATTCCTTCAAAGACTCAGCCTGACTCAGCCAGGACAGCTCAGCCTGCAACTGATACTGCCAAGCCTGCAGAGCCGCCAAAGGAAAGCATCAGGGTAAAAGAGAGCTCTCCTCACTCAGACAGGAAAGAGCCTCCAAAGAAGGAGGAAGGACCTGGCAGTAAGCAGGAAGCGGGAAGCTACGATATTCAGATGGGATCTTTTGCCAATCCTGAGAATGCCGACAAGATGATGTCTGATCTCAAGCAGAAAGGCTATAAAGCCCGTGTTGAAAAGATCAGGGAAGGTGACAGAGAATTTTACAAGGTCAAGATGGATAAGCTGGATTCAAATGAATCAGCACAGGATAAGGCTGGCAAACTAAAGCAGGATGGATTTGATGCGATTATAATCTCTCATTGATCCTGCAATTTCAATAAAGTGCCGCACCACAGAATGAGGTGTAGCAGGTGGATGTAGTAGAATTATATGATTTCAGGCCGCCCCATTCAGGGCTTGCGGTATCGCTCGGTTTTTTTGATGGTATTCATATCGGACATCAGAAGATCATTGAGGAATCAGTCAGATATGCCCGGGCTCACAATATTGGAAGTGCTTTTTTTACATTCAGTGTTCATCCTCACGGGATAATAAATTCTGGAAATAAACCTCCAATGCTGTCGACCTTCGAAGAAAAAAAGACACTTGTTTCAGAGCTTGGTGTCGATTATTTCATCTGGTCAGATTTTACAGATTCATTCAGAGCCATACCGGCAATGGTGTTTGTTGAAGAGATTCTGAGGAAAAGAATGAACGCCGTGGCAATATGCGCAGGCCCTGATTATCACTTTGGTCATAATGCTGAAGGTAATATTGAAATGCTTCTGCAGCTGGGTAAAGAGCAGGGAATCTCAGTGACTGTACCTCAACCGGTGTGTCTCGGTGGTGAGATGGTAGCCAGCACACTCATTCGAAAGTATATTTCCGAGGGGAACCTGAAAAAAGCAGCTCTGATGCTGGGAAGACCTTATTCAGTGACGGGCTTTTTTCGTCACGATAATAAGTCCTTATCCCCATCTCTCTTGACGGTAGAGTGTGAAATGGAAAAGTTGATGCCCCAGAGAGGAGTCTATGGAGGGAAGATCATACTGCCTGAAGAGACGCGCGGGACACTCATATATATCGGTGCACATGAGCTCAGCTCATATCTCGCTGTCTCGCCGGCAACTCCTTTCAAGGGAGTCAACGGAGACAGGTTGTGCATTACATTTACACACCTCGTAAGGGAGTTTGAAAACTCTCTCAATGAAGCAGAAATAGAAAGGGATCTTGAAATTGACAGGAAGTTACAGCTGCGGCCTGCTTAAGAAAGGTGGTAAAGAGATGGATAGGGCAAATATGCTTAAAGAGCTGAAAGAACTTTACAGGGGTCTCGAGGATCTGCAGCAGAAGCGTGCCAGCAATCAGCAGCGAATCAGGATCAGCGAAAGAATCAAGGAAATTCTCCAGTCTCTTCTTCAGGATATAAACGAGTTCCAATAGTGAGGGATAGAGGTGAATCAGATAAAAACCTGTGCCACCTGCAGGCATCTTACTGTGCTTGAACAGGGGAGAGAATTTGAGATGATACTGGATACCGAATACACGCTGTTTAAGTGCGCCGTTCTGAAATGGGAAAAAAAAGAGTTTTATCTGATGGCCCCTGTTGAAAGAGAGCTAAAATGTATGGATGATGGTGTCTGTGATTACTGGGAATACTGGAAAGAAGACGATAGATCCGGAAAAGGTATCTGTTAGTGTGTTTTGTCTCTGATGACGTTTACATATGCAGTTATCATCTGTGCGACTTTTTTCTGTTCACTGGGGTGCAGCGTGCTTATCTGCTTTAATACGACAAGCATCTCCTCATCAAAAGATTCCTCGAGCTTGATGTTTTCCATCTTCTGAAGAAACTCCATCGGGGGGATACTGTCGGGAGCGTAGCCTGCCATCAGTAGAATCTGATTGGAATCAACTTCCAGTGCCCGCGCAATATCCTGAACCTTGTCTTTTCTGGGAATGTATCCGTCTCTTTCAATCAGAGTCACATAGCTGGGGTCGATTTTAGCCAGTTCAGCAAGTTTTCTTCTTGTAAGGTGTTTGAGCTTTCGCTTCTCTTTAATAAAATTGGCCCAAGTCTGGTTCCTCAAGGAAAACACCTTCTTTTTCTGTGTTATCTGTTCTGTCTTTGGTGCGTGTTTTATTTATATCTCTAGAGACAGCAATTTATATCGACTATACAAATTCAAATAAAGCCACTGCAGCATTTTAAAACAAATGGCCGGATCCTTATACTTAAGAACGATCGAGATCTTTTTCCTCCAAACAGCGTGATCGATATAAGCTGCTTACCTCAGATCTCTCCAAAGGAGTAATCAGATTCAAGAGAAAGGAGTGCACGAATATCCGATCCAACTGCTCCCCCAGGGGAGCAGTCTCCGATGGGGAAGCAGCGCATTTATTGCAGGTTTCAGTCTGTCCCGATCATTCCCCAGAGGTTCTCCATCTCTTTGGCGCGTGCCTCATCCTGAGCTTTCCACTCGGTGTACTTGGCCTCAAAGAACTCCCGGGCGGAATTCAGGCGGCCTTCTTTATCTTTAATTGTATTGTTCAGGCTGTCAATGTTTCCATTCAGGAAATCAAACCTCTGGCTGATTCCTTTTTTCTGTACGAATATGGTTTCCTGCTCATGTGAGAGCCTGGTTTTCAGCTCGCTTGATTTGCCAAGCTGCTCTTTTATCCTTTCGAGTATTACCTCATAAGATGCTGCACCTTCCGCGGCTCCTTCTTCCGGAGCGGCGTTTTCAGCCAGTTTCATGGCTTCTCTTATCTCATTGTCCACATCTTCCTGAGTGGGTATTGATAGAAGATCCTGTTCCAGCACTCCCATCGACTCTTTCATCTTTTCCATTTTAGTGAAGATCCCCGAAAGAACCTCTTCTCTCTTTTTCATCTCGACTTCCAATTTTTTTAAAAGCTGTATGCCTTTCTGAAGGTGCGAAGAGCCGCCTCCAGAAGTCTGACTTTGACCTTGAGGCTGGTTTTCAAGAGCCGCTAATAGTTGCTTTTCTCTTTCCATAAGAAACTTTATTAACTCCTCCTTCTCTTCTAACTCCTTGCTCGTAGCCGCCGCAGTATCGGCATCACCAGGATTCGTCAGTGAGAGTCTTTCGATCTGGTTTTTCTGGTCATCGATAACGGCTTCGACTTCTTTAATCTTTGCCCTCAGCTGTTCCAGTTCCTCTTCTTTCTGAGCCAGAACGGCGGGGTCGATACCTCCTCCTCCTCCCTGGTCCTGCTCAATGTTAGTGAGCTGGCTCTCAAGAGTTTTGATTCTTTCATCCTGTTTCTTAAGCTTTTCCCGCATTTTCCTGAAGGTGTCTTCAGGAATCTGTACTACTTTTTGAGATTCTCCGTTGCTCACTGAGTCTCTCCTCCTTTTCGACGAAGTAATAGTGAAATGTATAATATGTGCTACAGATACTTTGATTGGAACTTGTCTATAAACTGTTACATGATTAACCATGCACCGTTCAAATACCTCTTTAACTGAGATTTTTTTTTATACTGTGAATTAATCATCCGAACCATTGTAATATTCAGCTGGAGGAGTTTGGCAGTTATCTGTAAAAAGCATGCTCAAGGTTGGATGATATAATATTGAATGCCAAGAAGTACAGAATCACATTTGAATCAAAGACTTTCATAGTTCCTCTGAAGGCCCGGTCCCGTGCCATATGCTGGCACGATGTCCATAAGGATTCAGAATCAGGTCTTGGAGCGATGTTTGCCGTTGTGGAAAGCTCTAATGAAAATATTCGTGCCTGTGAAGTTACATGTGACGTTATAAAAGAATCTTTTAAAAGCTGCTATTTCGAAGATGGATACTATGTATTTGATGAAAATGAAAAAATTGAAGAAAAGATAAAGAGTGTATTTGAGGAGGTCAATCGCAGCCTCTTCTCTATCGGGAGCAGAGAGAGTATTGACATGAAAGTTTCTCTCATGCTGGGTATAACCTGTCATGAAACATTATATCTTGGACATTCTGGTGAGAGCAGGGGACTCATGCTTCGGAGTCACAGGCTTCATCAGATTACTGCCAGACAGAGAGGTTTCAGCTCTTATATCAATCAGGACACTCTTTCAGTTCAAAAGAGTAAAGATAAAGAGCAGCATGAAAAGAAACGTTTTCTGCTGGGGAACAGACAGATGCCGGCAGTCGATATACATAAAGTCATCATGAAACACGATGATGTACTTCTATTCTTTACTGACAGTGTCACAGAGACAATAAATGATAACGAGATACTATCTTTCTTTCTGAATGCTGAAGATTCATTATATCCGCTGTCTCGTATAATCACCACGGCGACAGACAGAGGTGGATACAGGGACATCATGCTTGTAGGTATCAAATTCCAGGAATCCAGGGATATTAGAAACATCGATGAGGCAACGACTGCCGATCTGGGATCTCTGGGCGCTCTGGAGGATCTGATATCAGCTGAGAAGGATGAGGTGGTTCATCAGATATCCACTATTGATAAAAAACCTCTTCCCAAGTGGATTATATTCTTATTTTCACTTTTCTGCACTGTGATCCTGGGATTTCTTTATCTTTCGCATATGAGTGAGAAATTGCAGGAGAGCTCGATGTTAATTACCATAAAATCGGCTGTTCCTTTGAAAAGTCTTCTGTGGCAGGGTGTGAACGCTCCCTTTGACGGTACTACTGCTACTTTTCAGGTTGACTCACATATAAACATTTCTCTTTTATTCGAGCCGGAGAGGGAACAGTATACCTGCCATATAATCATGATTTCAAAGGACAGACCGAAGATTGTTGCTGAGCCCAGCATGGTGGCGCTGCAGAAGAATACTCTCGAGATGTCGAGCAGAAGAATAATAATTCATGCAAATGTTTTCACTGTTCTGGACCCACCACAGCCTGAATATGAAGAGACTGAGGCTGAAGGAGTGCAGAGAAACAGAGTTGAGTTCCTGATACGCAGTATGAAAGGTCCCTTTGAGATTGTAAGTGATGGAAGAAGTAAGGTGGAAGAAGTCAAAGCAGAGATTCGGAATTTTAACTGAAGGCTTTCTATGAATTGAAGTTCAGAGATTAAACCATTAGAGATTACAGGGAGGCTATCAATGACATCGTTAACCGAACAGATCACAGGCAATAGTGGAAAATGGCGGGAGTACGGTTATTTTACTGATGACGGAAAAGAGTTTGTGGCAGTGAAACCGGAAACTCGAGCACCGTGGATGAATTTTCTCGGTAACACTCGTTTCGGTTCCCTTGTATCTCATACAGGAGGAGGCTTCTGTTATTATCTGGACCCTCTCAGAAACAGAATCACAAGATGGCATTCAGGTGGAGATCATTCGGCTACGCCGGGAAGGCTCCTGTTTCTGAAAGATAATGCAACAGGTGAATACTGGAGTCATAACGGTATCTCTCCCGGAATAACTTACCAGAAATGGGAAGCGCGCCATGGACTGGGATACACCACAATTCGTGCAAGAGTTGATGACATTACCTCTCAGATTACCTGTTTTGTTCCACTTGATGCAAATGCGGAAATATGGATGGTCCATCTGAAGAATGAAGGTACCAGGGACAGGGATCTCAGTGTATACAGCATTGTCGAGCCGGTTATGGGAAATGCTGTTGATGATACTCTGGCATCCGGCTATTATTCACTTTTCAATGAAGTTACTTTTCAGGATAATGCCATATATGGCATCAAGAATCAATGGACGAAAAGGGAGCAGTTCTTTCTCGGCAGGAATCCGGGAAATCTGGTCTGGAATATGCTTTTCTACTTTGTCTCCACTCTGAATGCAGATTCGTATGACTGTGACAGAGGCTCCTTCCTCGGTCACGCCCGAACATTACTCAATCCTGCCGGCCTTAATCAGGAGCAGCTCAGCAACTCTTCGGCTCTTGGAACGGAGAGTATTGCAGCTCTTCACCATCGCATTTCTCTGAAAGCCGGTGAAGAGCTTCGCTTCCAGGTGGTTGTAGGCGTTTCTGACAGGAATGAACATGTAAAGCCTTTGATTCAGAAATTTCTGACAACAGAAACGGCAGTTCATGAACTCGAACGGGTCAGGTCATACTGGGATACCATCTGCACGAACGTATGGCTTGAGACTCCTGACAGGGACATAAACAGATCTTTCAATATCTGGCTTAAATACCAGGCCATGAATCAGGTATACTCCAGTGACGGCCTGATATATGACAAAACATCACGTACCGATACATCAGTGAAAAAAGTTCTGCAGAACCTGCTTACAACTGTGACGACAGCTCCTGAAACTGCAAGGGAAAAGCTTCTGGAGATAACACAGTATCAGTTTTTTGAGGGTGACTGTGCTCACAGCTTTGTGCCTCTTCAGGGAAGGGGAACCAGAACCGGCAACTCTGATCACCAGCTGTGGCTTCCTTTTCTTGTCAGTCATTATTGTAGAGAGACAGGCGATTATGGAATTCTGGATGAGAAAGTCTCATATCACGACAGAGGTGAAGCCACTGTACTTGAGCATTGCATCAGAGCAATATATTTTGTAAGAGAAAGACAGGGCTCCCATGGACTCCCGCTTATTCTGAACGGGGATTTTGATGAGATGCTCGATCAGGCCGGCAGAGAGGGGAAGGGGGAAAGTGTCCCTCTGGCAATGCTGCTTGTTCATGTAATGAAGAGATTTCTGGTCATACTGACTGAAAAAAAGAATGAGGCGTTAAAGACGAAACTGATGGCAGACATAGAAAAGCTTACAGATTCGATCAACAGATCGTGCTGGGATGGTTCGTGGTACATCAGGGCGTTTGGTGATGATCAGACTCACGTGGGAAGCAATGTGAGTGAGTGTGGGACGATGTTTCTCCTGCCACAGGTATGGGCTGTCATAAGTGGCGTCGCTCCGCGCGACAGAGGCCGGCTCCTCCTTAATGCCATAACTGTTCATCTCGATTGTCCGTCAGGAACCAGATATCTCTGCCCTCCTTTTACTGTCCCTGACCAGAGTCTCGGTCTCATAACCAGACTGTCTCCCGGAAAGAGAGAAAACGCCGGTGTAGTTAAAAGTGCCGCTTTATGGCGTTTGATGGCTGAATGTCTTTATGGAAATGGTGATTTTGTGTATGAGGAACTGATGAAGCTGCTTGATTCTGCGCAATTCAGAGAGAAGCCCGATGCTTTCAGAAGCGAGCCGTTTCTGGAATCTGAATATATCGATGGTCCTGAATCGCGGAATGAAGGAAGAACTTCGCTTTCCTGGGGCAGTACCACTGCTTCATGGATGTTCAGACTGATACACGACTGGATCTGTGGAATTCGTCTGGAGCAGCGGGGGATGAAAGTCGATCCCTGCTTACCTCATAAATGGGATAGTATAGTCATAAAAAAGCATTTCAAAGGCTCTCTTTATAACATCACAATAGACAACAGAGAGCACGTTTCGAAAGGTGTAAAGAAGATATTTGTTGAGAACAGTGAAATGAGCACCGCCTATATTCCCGTCTTTACAGATGGAAAGGTTCACAACATCACTGTGGTGATGGGAAGCAGGGAGGAGAAGAAAGCAGAGTCTTTGAAACCGGTCTCCTGCGACGGGAAGGATGAAGAAAGAGAGACAGGAGGGCTGAAGCCTGAGGTGGTATCTGCACCGCATCCGGAGAAATCTGATGAGCAGCAGGTCGAGTCTGTGAAAACGGCAGAGCAGGTCATGCCGCCAGTGTCACAGACAGTTGTGGTGTCGGAACAATGTGCAGCTTCTGAGGGAGCAAAGGCGCCATCAGTGAAAGATGATCCGGAAGGTGGGGAGTCGAAAACAGCAGCAGAAAGGCCTGTGGCAGAAGAGGTGCCTGAGCAGGCTGTTGAGGTGCCGGAGCAGGCTGTTGAGGTGCCGGAGCAGGCTGTTGAGGAGCCGGAACAGGCTGTTGAGGTGCCGGAGCAGGCTGTTGAGGTGCCGGAGCAGGCTGTTGAGGTGCCGGAGCAGGCTGTTGAGGTGCCGGAGCAGGCTGTTGAGGTGCCGGAGCAGGCTGTTGAGGTGCCGGAACAGCCTGTTGAGGTGCCTGAGCAGGCTGTTGGCAATACCGTAAACGAAGACTCGTATGAACTCCCTCCCATGCCTGATATGGAAGTATCAGGAGATATATCTTCGACTTCCGGTGAAACAGTCATGCCGCCCCTCCCTGAGGACGGATATAAGAGCGGCCAACAGGAAGAGCAGTCTGAATCTGAATCAGGCGATGCTTTCCCCGGAACAGGGAAAGATGGTAATGATCAGGATAGCATTATGCCTGTTGATAAGAAGCCGTGACAGCTGAAGACGGCCCCATTTACAGGGAGACAGACTCTGTTCCATTCCTGGGGCTGAGTGTTCTGGTGCTGAAGCCGGGCGTGAGTCTATGACATCTCCAGTATAAGGAATGTTAAATCATCGCGTACTATGAAATCGCCGCCCATGTATTCTTCGAGCTTTCTCATCAGAGATTTTGAGACTTCCTTGACCGGCGAGTCCATGTTGCTTAAAAGAAACCGATAGAAACGTTTAATGCCGAAGTCCACCCCTTTAGAGTTTTTTACTTCTAGAAGACCGTCGGTGTAAAGGACAAGTCTGTCTCCCTTCTGAAAATTTACTTTGACTTCATTGTACTGTGCATCTTTATATGCGCCTATGAAGACTCCAGTTGTTTCCAGGAGTGTGTGTGACATTATATTTCTATGTATCAGAATTGGAGGGAAGCTCCCGGCGTTGCAGTATGTGAGCTCGCCTTTTTTCTGATCCAGAACAGCAACAAAGACAGTTACAAATCCCTTCTGCAGGCTCCTTAGGCGTTCAAGCATTATTCTGTTGGCTTCGGCAATAATATCTCTTGGGGAATCCATTTTCTTAGCCAGTGTATCCAGAATGCCAAATGTTGATGCCATAAGCAGCGCTGAGCGTAAGCCTCTTCCTACTGTGTCACCGAGGATAATCATAGTATTTTCATCATCTTTCCTGATAAGCTGGCAGAAATCTCCACCTATCCTTCCTGTAGGAAGAAACTGAAACCCCACGTCGATGTTTGGCGTTTCAAAACGGTAAACCTGCGGCTGATTTTCTTCAAAGAGGAGGAGGCCTTCATTTATTTCATCCCATTTATTATCAATGATTTCCTTTATCTGATCTTTTACGCTCTCCACACGTCTCAACTGTGCAGCAAGCCGTGCCAGCAGCTCGTCCATGTCAAAAGGTTTGCAGACGTAATCATCAGCTCCGCAACCCAGGCCTTCCACCCGGTCCTGTACCTGTGTGCGGGCAGTAAGCATGATTACAGGCATTGTAAAGCCTTCTTCGCGGAGTTTCCTGCAGACACTGTAACCATCCATCTTGGGCATGCTTACATCCAGTATAACCACATCAGGCTCTTCGTGCATTGCTTTCTGCAGTGCCTCATCGCCGTCGCTTGCCATCAGTACATTGAAGTTTTCAAGCTCAAGGTTAAGTCTGAGAACATTCAGAAGATGGAACTCATCATCAGCAATCAGTATTCTCTGCCTGGTATCTTCACGTTCATTTGCCATAGCTACCTCATCTGTAATTCTGTCAAAAGCATTATTTCTTAAGATCCGAACTGTTCATTAAACCAAAAGAATCCTTACAGCCTTTCGTGAGAGACCGAGGATTCATTGTAACCGATATTCGACGAGCCGGGAAGAATTATTGTACACGAGATATGATGAGGAGAATAAAGCTACTTTTCTCCCACATGCTCAAGCGCTTTTTCCCTTGTATCAAATATTTTAATATACTCATCAAGACCTGTAATGTCAAAGATCTTCCGAATATTCATATCTGAACAGACGAGATACACATCGCCCTGATGGAAGCGGGCTTTACTCTGTGTCGAGGTAAGTGCTTCCAAACCTGAGCTGTCAATATAACGAACTTTGCCGAGATCAATTACGAGCTTCACCTTCCCTCTATTGACGAGCCCGATTAGCTCTTCCTTGAGTTTCTGTGAAACTGAGAAGTCTATATCGCCCTCAACCTCAACGAGTGCCACTTTCGCGGATATATCCGTCATATTTGATACTATTGCCACGCGTCATTCACCCCCTTCAGTTGGTTATAAATAATGGAGTGTCATTTTTAAATAATCCCAACTGTATGTTCAGAATTCTATAGGATTATACAAATAGTTTAAACACTCCTTCTGAAAATCCTGCAATATGATAAAACCTTACTTTTACAGATTCTGAGAATATGTCTTCCCGGGTATTATGTCTCGGAACTTCTACAGAAATGTTGTAACGAACGTGTTCCATCATTCCGATTGTGAGCGAAGCGAACTATGTTCATCTCCTCTTTCTGAGATGAATTGTTTTGAAAAGGAAAAGACGTCTTATTGTCCAATAGTTCAGATACATGCAAGCAAAAGGAGGCAGCTATGATCACTTCAAACGATTTTAAAAATGGAATGACAATAGAGCTTGATGGGCAGCTGATGACCATCGTGGAGTTCCTTCATGTAAAGCCGGGGAAGGGCTCAGCCTTTGTAAGGACCAAGCTCAGAAATCTCAAGTCAGGCTATGTGGTTGAAAAAACCTTCAGAGCTGGTGAAAAAGTCACAAGAGCGATAATTGATAAGAGAACCATGCAGTTTCTCTACAGCTCAGGCTCAGACTATAATGTGATGGATACTGAAAACTATGAGCAGATAACTCTCTCTGCCGAATCCATGGGTGATGGAGTCAAATGGCTCAAGGAAGGTATGGAGATTTCAGTCCTTTTCTACGGAACAGATCCAATAGGTGTAGATGTTCCAAATTTTGTAGAGCTGAAAGTTACCGAAACAGAGCCGGGGTTCAAGGGCGATACTGCAACCGGCGGCACAAAGCCTGCTACACTTGAGACCGGTGCCACAATTCAGGTCCCGCTGTTCATCAATATAGGTGAAGTGCTTCAGATCGATACAAGAACGGGTCAGTATCTGAGAAGAGTGTGACGGTCAGGTATCCTGACTGATCAGTGATCTCTGTCGCTGGAAACAGCGGACTTGGAAGTAAAAGAAAAGACACAGATATCTCTGTTATTGCCTCTGATCGATATAAAGGCGATTTTCCGACCATCAGAAGAAATAATGGGCATCGTTTCCTCTCCTTCGAGAGTGAAGAGGTGCTCTTTTCCTTTCCCATCCAGCGATGCTCGCCAGAGTTCGCCATTCCTTGTAAAAACTACGTTGTCTCCGGATACATCAACACAGGGCTTTCTTTCTCCTCCCCTGGTGTTGGCCATTCTTACCCTCATTTTTTTCAAGCGATCTGCTCTCCAAAGCTCTTCTCGACCATCTGTCCTCCTGAAATAATACACGTATCGTGAATCCGGTGACAGGCATGGAGATTCGATCCCTTCATCAGATCTGTCAAGAGTTGATACGGAAGCATTTTCTGCGCTGATCTCGGCAAGCAGGGATGAAGAGCCTTTCCTGACTACGGTAATGAGTGACAAACCTTTGTCTGTCCAGACAGGAGGGCAGCAGTCATCTGAGATCTGCCCGATCCTGCAGATTTTTCGAGCCCGGTCTTCGAACTTCTTCTGAATTGACAGCTCCCATACATCACCTTCATTGGAATAGAAGGCAAGCGATGACCCGTCACCTGACCACGAAGGTAATATGTGCCGGCCATGGCCGGATGTGATCTGCCGGATTTCACCACCTTTCATTGAAGTACAGGCAATATGACTGTCTCTTTCTGAAATCAATGAAAAAGCAATCTCCCCGTTCTTTCGATTAACAGCTGGAAATCGCTGCGAAAGCCCGAGTTCAGGAAAGAGTGGTGTGAGGGTTCCCTTTTCTCTTTCCAGAGATATGATCTGACTTATGGAGCCGTTAAAATAGCTGGCAATTATTCCTGTGCCGTCCGGGAGCCAGCACGGCCTGTCAAGAGCCCGGTGGGAGGGGATAAGGCTGTATGAGTGTGATGTTAAGGGATTGATTGTTTTAAGAAAGAAAAGGCTGTCTCCATAAGTCATGAAGGATATCAGGTCTTTCGCGGCCCATCGAAGGCCAAAGGGACTTCCGCACTTCACGGTCAGCTGGCAGGGCAGGTCACCGGAACGTCCCATAGTCCAGACATCCATCGAGCCTGACCGGTTAGAGATGAAGCAGATTTTTCCGGAATCAGGATCCCACCGAGGGAGTGTGTTGATACCGCATGAGTCAGTCAAAGACCGGATTTCCCCTCCATTGAGATCCATTGAGGCGATTGATGATTCCATAGCCTCTCCGTGGACATATGCGATGAGCGTTCCATCAGAACTTGCACAGGGCAGAAGGTGCACTCCTTCATCAGGCGTCAACCGCTTCATTTCAGTGCCATCAGAATTCATCACGCATATATGAGAGCGTCCTTCATCTGTGGATGCAAAGAGTATCTTTTCACCATTTTCAATCCAGGAGAATGCCAGCTCTTTTCTGTCATCGTGTGTGAGCTGCACTGCATTACGGTTATCTGAATCTACCCGCCATAGATCCCAGAAACCGCTTTTAAATGAGATTGTAATAAGGGAAGAGCTGTCAGGCGACCATACAGGCTCGGTTACGATAGGAGTGAGCTTCTCTACTGAAAACAGCTTTTTCTGCTCCTTTCCATCATCATTCATGACCCAGAGGTTCCAGGTTTCGCCTCTGTTGGAGATGAAGGCGATTCTTCCGCCATCGGGAGACCATGAAGGAAGAATATCCTGACCCGGATCGGAAGTCAGGCGCTGGAGGTCACGACCTTCCCGGTCACAGCTCCAGATGTCTGTATTGCCTACAGTCTCAATGGCAAACGCTGCTCTCCGACACTGTGGCGACCATGAATAAAGATAATAACCATTCAGCCACTGGCTCTCTGTAAGACGTGCAATTACTGCTCTTTCCTTTCTTTCGGCGCTCTCAACAGGCAGCGCAGAGAGCATCAGCAGTGTGATGCATATGATGAGAAAGATAGTCGCTCTTTCAGGATAAGACATACATTCATTATTCGCGCCAAATATTGAGGCCCCTTTCAGATCTGCAAATCTGAATAGGTAGTGGTAAGCACTCATCGACATTTAACAATATGTTAATTGACATATGCTTTACGGTTATTTAGAATTTAAATAGAGTAACTGTATCATCAATGAAGGAGGTGAAGTCGATGGGAGACGATATGATAAAGGGATTAGAGGCCATAGGCAAGCAGATTGGATATAACAGCATGTTATCCGGGACAAAGGAGAGTGAAAACATCCGGGAGAAAAATGCCAAGAAGACATCAGAACATATCCTTCAGGATGGCGGCTCTGCGAAAGCTCCAGAGGATTCAATGGGTCTGTCCGATGATGCCAAAGAAGAGAGAGGATTGAAGGCGAGAAACGTTAATGAAATGAAAGAAACAAAAGAGAATTAACAGGCGTAAAGGCATTGATCATTTCAAGTTATTGAGGCCCTGCAGAGCAGGGCTTTTTCACGGCAGGCCGGACAGATACGCATAAGCCTGTCAGAGAGATGGCTCATACTAGTATGGAGGGTTTATTTAACATTTGCACGAAATCAGAGAATCAATGTTGCGCTCTGATTAACACTTCACTACAATAGATTTAACGGTAGTCATGAAAAAATTCTCCAACGGAACAGTCCTGAACAATCGTTATCGGATTCTGAAATCGCTCGGTGAGGGTGCCTTCGGTGTGGTTTACATGGTTGAGGATATGGTAAACCATAATACGCGGAGGGCGATGAAGGAGTTTGCAAAAGAAGCCATTCCGAAGGGAAAGGAGGAGCTTCTTTTAAGGGAAACGAGATTTCTTGCAGGACTATCCCATCCAGGGCTCCCAAGGGTGGTGGATCAGTTCTTCCTTGAACAGAACTACTACATGGTAATGGACTATATAGAAGGAGATACACTGGATTCCATATTCATTATGATGGATGAGCCTTTCACTGAAGAGGAGATACTGCCGTGGTTTTTCGAACTTTCCAGGATTTTTGATTATCTTCACAGTCAGGATCCGCCTGTTATTTACAGAGATCTGAAGCCGTCCAACATCATTATCAATTCACAGAATGAAGCCAAGCTGATAGATTTTGGAACAGCACGCTTTTTTGATCCGGTCAAGGTAAAAGATACTTTCATAATGGGCACGCCTGGCTTTGCTGCTCCGGAGCAGTATGGAAGTGAGCAGTCAGATGCCAGAAGCGATATCTATGCTCTGGGAGCAACGTTCTATTTCCTGTTGACCAGAAGAAACATGGAGACAGCGAAGTTTCAGTTTCCTGCTGTCAGAACCATTAATTCTAAAGTATCTGAAAATATGGAGGAGGTACTGAAGAAATGTCTTGAGCTCGATCCAAAGGAACGCTATAAAGATATTAAGGAGCTGCAGCAGGATCTTGAAGCCAGGTTTAAAAAAGTTAAGTCTTCTCACTCTCCGGCAGCTGTGGATATTGGTAAAGACGATGAATACGCCGTCGGAAGTCCATCAGGCAGTGTCGCTGTTCCTCTTTCCCTTCTGATCGTCTCGGCAGTGCTCCTTCTTGTTGTTCTTTTTTCACCGTTGAGAGGTATTTCAAAGATAATTATCGGAGCAGTATTTCTTACTGCAAGTGTAACAGGCACTGCACTTGCAGTATATTTCTGGATGAGGAACAGAGAGCATCCAGAGGAAAGAAGCATACCTGCTCTTGTATTCTGGGCTTCCATTATACTTATGACAGTGTATGGCATATGCAATTATGTGGATAAATAAGATTTCTGAGCATTTTATCTTTTGTTCAGGTGTAAGGGGGGTTTGAAAAGTGGGTTTTTTTGATAAGATCAAAGATAAACTGGGCAATACCATGGAGGAGGTTCGACTCAACATCAGATATGGACGCCTGTCGGTGGAGCGTCGATCCATATTGAGTGAGATCGGGATGCTTTTTATCAAGAAAGGTAAGAATATGGGTTTCAGTGACCCGGAGATTGATGATCTGGTAAAGAAGATTACAATGCTCAGTACCGAGATTAAAGACGTAGGAAAACAGATTAAAGTGCAGGAGGATTTTGATTTTACTCAGATACAAGGCTCAAATCCGATGGCTGAAAAGTTCAACAGGCTCATGATGCGTATAACCACAACATCCGAAAAATATGAGCTTCGCAACAAATATGACGGGCTTGTGGACAAGGGAATGGACACGCTGTCACAGTTGGGCTATTTTGTAATGTCTGTTAAAAATAAAAACTTTGAAGCTCTGAGAGAATACCAGGATGCCAGGAAGAGATATGACAGGATAAATGAAGATTATCTCAGGATGGGCAGGGAGATTAAAGCAGTTCAGGTTCTTTCAAGGGAGAGAAGTGAATTCCTGATCCCTTTTCTTACATTTATATTTTCGATGAAGGATTTTTCAAGGAAGCAGCATTCCAGAAACCTGAAGTAGCAGTGATGCTGAGTTGCAGCAGGACTGGGTCATCATTGACGATGTAAAACTGCCGAGAAAGTAGATATATCAATCTGTGTTTGTTGGAAACTGGCCATCAATACGTGCCCTTTCATCTCCTGGTCACACGGCGCTTCAAGATTCAAGAACAGGCGAGTGCTCGACTTTTTCATCTTTCTCCACTGCCTGTAATGGACTGTCTCACCTTTTCTTCAGAGACCTCAGGATTGACAAGGGGGATCGCATTGCGCTCCTGTCTCCAACGCGAATAGAATATCTGCAGATCTTTTTTGCAGCCGCCAGAATAGGAGCTGTCATTGTGCCTCTCCCTGAGGCATCGCCTATAGACCGGCTCATTGAGATAGTAAAAGACGCCCGACCTTCTGTGCTTATCTGTGATAAATCCTGCAGCGAGAAGGCAGGCGCACTTCAGTCGGCAGCTCCTCTCAGGAAGAGCTGCGACCTGGATGTGATATGCTCTGAAAACAGGGAAAGCCTGCAAAATAAAGATATACCTGTTGAGGAAGTGGAGCTTTTTCAGGAAGATCCGCTGCTTCTCTTATATGACGCACATAACTCAGGTATAATCCTCTCGCAGGGAGCGGTAATGTGGAACGCCTTTTCTGTATCAATGATGTATGGCCTCAATCAAAAGGACAGGGCTCCCCTGACATTTCCGATATCATCTCCCCTGGGGCTTACCCTCTTCACCCTTCCTCTCTTTCTCAGCGGAGGAGCTACTCTAATCGGCCAATCCAATGCCGCTTCAATGATGGATCGCATGGAGCAAGACAGTATCACCTTCCTGTATATGGAGCCTGATAATGATCTGAAAGAAGTAATCTCCTCACTTGAGCGGTTTTCCTCTCTCAGATTCTGTGCATATCTGGACTGCGAGGAGAGCTCAGAATATGCCGGCAGCTCCCTGGCGAGGCTCATTCCGCTTTACTGCAAGCTGGAAGCAGGCCCTCACACCTTCTATGCATCCCCTGACCTCAGCAGAAAGAACAGGAAGACGGTGGGACATCCCCTGCCCCATGTAGAGGTGGCAATCATGGATCGGCACGGTAAATCGCTTCCTTCCGGTCAGGTCGGTGAGCTGATGATCAGGGGACATCACACATTTTCAGGATACTGGAACAATCCTTCTGCAACAAGAGCAGCCTTTAATCAGGGCTGGCTCCGTACCGGAGATATGGCACGCTGTGATGAAGGCAGCTATTTCATTATCGATATGAAGAGCTCCGAAGCATATCTTTCACCGCGAAAAAAGGCAGCGTCATGAGAAAGGATCTATTTGACTTTATCTCTCTCAGATGTCCCTTATGCAAAACAGCTCTTGCCTTACTGAAAGTGTACGTCATAAAAGGTGAAGAGATCGAAGAGGCCCTGCTGCAGTGCAAATCGATGAGATGCCGCCGCATCTATCCAGTGATATCGTACATACCTGTTTTAATAGCTAATATGCATCATTATATTTCTTTACAGCCTGGACTGACTAACATGCTGAAAGAAGGAAGCCTTTGTGATACTTTAATTGCTGATCTGGAGAGATACTGCGGAATTTCAACTGCCTCTCTTGAGAAGCCTTCTGAAGATATGATGACAGCAAAGAAGATGACTCTAGCATATTATCTGCTTCGACAGTATCCTCTGCACGTGCAGCCCGGTGATGAACTGGCAGATTTGATCCCGATGAAGAGAGACAGTGCACTATATGGAATTGATGAGGTGCTTGCGAGCCTGCCTTTTATTGATGGAGTGGCAGTTGATTTCGGCTGCGCTGCAGGACGTTTTGTCTTTGAGCTCGCATCTCTCACAGAACTGGCAATTGGTCTGGATTACTCCTTTGATCTGGTCGATTCTGCCTCTCGTATTCGGAGGGAAGGGAAGCTTCCCTTTGGTATTCCGTTAGACAGGGCAGTTTTTGAAGAGGCTGAGATCCATTTTTCAGTGAGTGAAAGAGGACGGAAGACAGAATTTGTCGTGGCTGATGCTGCTCAGTCTGTATTTGCCGGCAGTTCAACCGGGCTTGTTTCCGCTCTGAATCTGATTACAGAGCTTCCAGAGCCTTCAAAGGCACTGATCGCTGTGGATGCCATGCTGAAACCTGGCGGATATCTTCTTTTCGGAAGCACCTATAACTGGATGGTCAGGCTGGAAGACGCATTGCTGCTGCGCCTGAGGAGCTTCTACCGGAGCTATGAGGAGCTCTTCAGAGCGCTCATGACGGGAGCTGAACCTGCATCTCCGCTCACCGGCCGCTATTCGATTATCAATGAGAAGAATATCCCTTTCTGTGCATACTATGAAAAGAGAAGATATGTGCTTTATCTGATGGATTTTATGCTCTGCAGGAAGGTACAGGAATGAAAACAGCCTTTTGATCAGAGGGCGTCGTGCTTATTCAGGAAATCGAACACGAGCCTGTTAAACTCCCTGTGTTTCTCAATGGGTGGGACATGCCCGCAGCCTTTGATCATTGAAAAGCTGGCGTGAGGGATCTGATCCAGCAGTTTCCTGGTATAACGATAAGGAGTGAGTATGTCTTCATCTCCCAGAACAAGCAGTACAGGTGCTTTGATCTTACTGAGTCTTGGAGTGGCATCGTTCTCAAGGCTCTCCAGCGTGAGACCCTTTAATGCATTGAGGTCATTCTTTCTGAAGGCTTCCTTGAAAAGCTTTATTTTTCTGGGATTGCCGTCTATGAATGATTCAGCATACAGCCACGGGAGTGAGATATCAAAGCGAAGGTCGAGACCACCGTATTCCTGGGCATCAACCCAGCTTCTCAGGATCTTTTCGATGAGTGGATGTGCTTCACTGGTAGTGTCACTGATGACAACAGAGCGCACATTCTCCGGATAGTCTATGGCATAATTGAGGGCTATATATCCTCCGAATGAATGACCGATAATGTGTGATCTTCCCAGATTCAGATGTGAGGTCAGCGCCAGCAGATCTGAAGTAAGATGCTGGCCGGTGTATCCTGCTGCCGGCTTGTCTGAACGGCCCTGTCCTCTGCAGTCATAGGCCAGAATGCGGTATCTTTTTCTGAAGGCAGCAATCTGATAACTCCAGCTCTCAAGACTGCTGGTGAGACCGTTGATGAATATTACCGGATTACCCTGACCGTGTAGTTCGTAATAGAGTTCAACTGATTCTTCAACTGTTGCCCTGGGCATGACAATTCTTTCTCTGCCGGATTCCGCGAGTTTTATCGATTAATGTTTCCTGTATGTTCATCTTCGAGAGAGAAGCAGTATCCTCCTTTTGTTCATATATGAAGCATGCGAATTACCAGTTCGGCGATCAGTGCGGAACAGATGAAAGAGCCTGTAAGAACAGAGACAGCTACAATGCACATCCTGAACCCCATGGATGTGATCTTTCTGAGGTCTTCCGCGGCAGATATGCCGGCTATGCAGAGTATTGGAGTTGCCAGAGAAGAGCTGGACACTTTCTCGATTAATGGAACGATATAATGACTCCAGGGCATGAAAGGCGCTGTTGACAGCACTCCGGTAAGTGATATGAATATTATGACAGGGATTGATTTGATATGGAAGATTCTGCTCATTGTAATGCCGATGAGCACGATGAGCAGAAGGGCTGCCATTCCTGGCAGAGCGTGAAGCGGAGATACTCCGGTGGCGATATAATTGCCTGCCAGGCAGATCATCGCAATCGCGGCAAGTTTATACGACAGCTCTCTAAGAGGGATCACGACCTGCTCCTTTCAGCTTTGTAAGCCGGCTGTATATCCGTTCAGTAAGCGGGAGGCTTATGAATGTAGATACATAGAGACCGAACATTATGGTCAGAAGGTTTGCCATACCTGCTGCTGCGGCAATCTGTCCGCTCATTTCAGGATGGGCCACGGTGAGAGCTGCCGATGAAGCTATCATCATGCTTATGCTTCCTACACCGGAAGCCATGGAAAGTGAGAGAACAGAGAAAATTCCAAGAGAATCAATCCAGCCGGCCATGATTCCAAAATAAAGCGCACCGAAAACGGTGCCGAAGAGATACTGGAAGAGCACTCCTCTTCCTTCAGGGGAAGTCAGTCCGAATTTTTCTGCAATCAATGCAAGGGAGCCCTCCCTGGCTATGGAAAAACAGGCTCCAACCGCCTCTCTCCCGATACCGAGCAGAACGGCAACAGGCAGTCCCAATATCACTGTCCCCAGAAAATGTCCTATCTCCTGGAAGGCTATGGCAGGCGACAGTGTGGCAATGAGTTTGAGCTGAGGGCCGATTGAGGCACTGATACGCGCAACCAGCAGATAGATGGCGCACAGGGTCATTGCAGGGATCATTGCAGGGTCCCTGCTGCCTGTTATTTTTCTGAATCGTGATGCGATGATTATTCCAAAGAGCAGCGCAAAGAGCATTGGAAACAGCACGATGACGCCCACTCCGCATGGGAAGCGGTGCTCGCCGATAGCTTCTGCACAGAGAGATATTACTGTGATTGTGAGATATAGTCTCCAGTGTGTCATAATTCTCCGGAACATGACAGACGCTGTCTTGATGAGGGTTAATGCACATAGTGGCACTTCGACACGGCAGACAGACAGCTCCTTCAGATATTTGAGAAATCCTCTGATTTATGCTAAGATAATAGCTATGAGAGATGGAGCACTGAAAACCGGTGAATTACTTAAAGACAGATATACGATCAACAGCATTCTGGGGCAGGGTGCTTTTGGCGTAGTATATGTGGCCGACGATCTCAACATTGCCGGGGCCCAGTGGGCAATAAAGGAGATCTGGGAAGGAAGTCTCAGTACCGATGAGCGTCGGGAAGCGCTGGAACTGTTTCAGAAAGAGTTCAACATACTAAAAAATCTCAATCACACCGGCGTGCCGAAGGTGGTGGACTGTTTCTCTGAGGGAGCCCGTCACTATATGGTTATGGAGCGTGTTGACGGCCGTACTCTCGAGAACATCCTTGAGGAAGGCATCCCTGACCTGCAAAATGTGCTTACCTGGGCGCTGAAGATATGCGACATTCTGGAGCATCTCCATTCACTCAGGCCTTCACCCCTCATCTTTCGTGATTTGAAGCCATCAAATGTGATGGTTACTTCAAGAGGAAGAGTAATTCTGGTTGACTTCGGTATTGCGAGGTTTTTCAATCCGGAGAAATCAAGAGACACATGCGAGCTCGGAACTCCGGGCTTCTGCTCTCCTGAACAATACGGCACCTGTCAGTCTGATGTAAGGAGCGACATCTATTCGCTGGGAGCGACGCTCTATCATCTTCTCTGCAGAGAGGATCTCGCCCGGTACAACTTTAAGATCCCGCCAATCCGGAATTTTAACAGTGAAGCTCCTGAGGCTCTCGAAAAAATACTGTCCAGGTGTCTTCAGGTGGAGCCGCAGAAAAGATATCAGAGCGTGAGAGAGCTTCGGCTGGACCTTCAGAGTGTTGAAAGCCTGCTTCGTAAGATCGCAGCGATAAAGGCTAAAGCAGTGCCGGCAGCAGCAATGCCTCAGCAGACAGCATTACACTGGCTCAGAATGGTGCCTGTTCCCGTCATACTGTGGCTGCTTTTTTTTGTATGTCTCATTCTTGGCCCAGTTACATTCATCTCATTTGCAGGGGCCTTCCTGATCTTTCTTGCCCTCCCTGTCGTGTCGATTGCTCTTCTTCCTGGCTATATAAGGCGGAAGCTCTTTATTCATCTCGTAGTGGCCATCCTGAGTATAATCATTCCTGTGTTTTTCATCGTATTTCCCTTCATGTATGGCGGCTTCTTTAAGGACATGAGCGCCGGACAACTGGCCGGATGCAGGAGCAATCTCAGACAGATTGGGGCTGCACTTGAGATGTATGCGACAGATAGTTATGGGAGATACCCTATTTCACTGTCAGAACTGGCTCCGGAATATCTCAAATCCATCCCGGTATGCCCGTCCAGAGAATGGGGAGATTACAGCTATACATCAAAGTCATTTCCCGATATCTACACTGTCTGGTGCGAAGGGAAAAACCACACTTCAGAGAACGTGCCGGAAGACTATCCGGAGTATGATTCGGTTACAGGTATCATAGAAAGACCACAGTTGAAGGCTGAAAGTGTAAACACTTTCGAAAAGACCGGTAAGGCCGGCTTTCCTCAACACGATTCCATCCAGGGTCAAAGAAACAGCAGGTAATCAGCAGTTTCCCTGTCCCGGGAAGCTCTGTAAAATATGAAAGGAGAATAATAATGGCGGTAAAAAGGATATTGATGATTGTCGGTGATTATGTTGAAGACTATGAAGCAATGGTTCCCTTTCAGATGCTTCTGATGGTGGGACACACGGTGCACTCTGTCTGTCCAGGCAAAAAGTCCGGAACTTCAGTAAAGACTGCTGTTCACGATTTTGAGGGAGATCAGACATACAGTGAGAAAAGAGGGCACAACTTCAATATAAATACTGATTTTGAATCTATGAATCCTGATAATTACGACGCCCTCGTGATTCCCGGAGGCCGTGCACCTGAATACCTCAGGCTCAATGAGAAGGTGCTCGAAACAGTACGTCACTTTGCTGAAAAGGGGAAGCCCATAGCATCGATCTGTCACGGTCAGCAGATTCTCACTGCTGCAGGTGTCGTCGAAGGCAGGCTCTGCATTGCATATCCTGCGGTGAAGCCTGAGATGCTGAAAGCAGGAGCACGATGGGGGGAGATAAATGACACATACTCCAATGCTGTTGTTGATGGTAATCTTGTCACTGCCCCTGCATGGCCTGCACATCCTGAGTGGATGAGGAAGTTCCTTGAGCTTCTCGGAAGCACTGTATCCGCATAATCCGGTGATGAACAGAAACATTGATTCATACACACGACTTACATCAGAGATTGTTGACAGCCTGAAAGCCATCGTAGGGGAAGACTACGTCATCTTCAACGATGATTTTGAACTTGAGCCGTTTTCTCACGATGAAATACGGGAGAAGGAATACTTCCATATGCCTGAAGCAGTGCTGAGACCTCGCACCGGAGAGGAGATATCTCAGATACTCAGGCTGGCAAACTCATATCACTTTCCTGTTACCCCCAGAGGCGCCGGATCAGGGCTTTCAGGTGGTGCAGTGCCAATATACGGTGGTGCAGTACTTCTATTTGACAGAATGAACTCCATTCTCGAATATGATAAGGATAACATGACAATCACCGTGGAGCCTGGCGTCATTACCAATGATATAAACGAGATGGTACGTGCGGACAGCCTTTACTATGCAGGCTACCCACTATCGTATCAAAGCTGCACAATAGGAGGCAATGTTGCTGAGAATGCAGGCGGTGGGAAGGCTGTCAAATATGGAGTAACAGGCCGGTATGTTCTTGGAATTCAATGTGTAACTCCTATCGGAGATATGATTGAATGCGGCGGAAAAAGAGTCAAGGATGTTACCGGATATGATCTAATTCATCTCCTTACAGGGAGTGAAGGCACACTGGCGGTGTTTACAGCCATAACTCTGAGGCTTATACCACTTCCTGAAGCCAGTATAGATCTGCTTGTTCCCTTTAACAGCGTGGATGAGGCCATTGCAGCAGTACCTGCCATAATAAGGGGAGGAAGGGTCATCCCTGCATCGATCGAGTTCATGGATCGCCTCTCTGTAGAGCTCACCTGTCAGTATCTTAATGAGGCTTTTCCTGCCGCTGATGCTGAAGCCACTCTTCTGATCACCTTTGAAGGGGCCGGAGGCGAGGCAATGGACGGTATTCTTGAAAAGGCAGGCGAGATCTGCTGTGATAAGGGAGCCACAGATATCCTCGTTGCAGATACCCGTGCAAAATCAGAGCGCCTCTGGAAGGTCAGGAGCTCCATTGCAGACGCCATCAATGCCAGGACAGCGTTTCTTTCCGTAGAGGATATAGTGGTTCCAATCGCGCAGATACCTGAGCTTGTGAAAGCTATTTCTCTGCTGTCAGATAGACACGGGATACTCATTCCCTGTTATGGACATGCAGGGGACGGAAATCTTCATGCAACCCCTCTCAAACCTGACTGCTGGAGTGTCGATGACTGGCACGAAAGGATCAGGCCCATTCTGGAGGAGCTCTACCGCATTACCATTTCGCTCGGTGGAACGATAAGTGGTGAACACGGCATAGGGCACAAGAGGAAGGGCTTTCTGGGAATGGTCTTCAAAGATGAGGTGCTGGAGCTGATGAAGTCTGTCAAGAGGGCCTTCGACCCTGAGAATATATTGAATCCGGGTAAGATTTTTGATCTGTGATTATCAGGAGTTGTTTATTGGAGCAGTCTATGGATCTATATGACCACTCAGTGTTAAAAGCTTCAGAGAATATCGTAAGTGCCATTCTGCTGGACAGCATAAAGAGGGGGGCATCAGACATCCATATCGAGCCTGAGTTTCTGAACCTCAAAGTCAGATATCGGGTACACGGAGTGATGCACGACGTGCTAGAGATACCATCATCCTTCGCTTCATCAGTGATTCAGGATGTGAAGGAAAAGGCAGGGATGGCAGCTTCGTCGTCTTCGCTTCCCAGAGAAGGAAAGATCCGCTTCAGCCTTAAGGGGGAGTCTTACAGATTCGGCGCAAGTCTCGTGCCTGTGCTGTATGGAGAGCGTGCTGTGCTTCATCGGATCGATTACAGGCTTCTTTCCAGCGAGCTTTGTGAACTGGGTCTCGAAGATTCACAAAGCGAGGCACTCAGCAGCATGCTGGCCGCGCGAAAGGGTCTTCTGATCATTACAGGGAAGCTCGGAGACGGGAGAACCACGACTGCACTCAATATGCTTCAGAGAGAGATTCGCAGCGGAAGGTCCTGTATCAGCTTCGAAAGTGCCACAAGCTATGAGATCGAAGATCTCCCGCAGCACGGTATCAGTGACTCTGAAGGCATTTTGAAGCTTTTCAGCGGGGATTTGCCTGATAAGCACGAAATAATCCTGATCGATGAAGCAATCAGCTCCATCATAATGAAGCGGGCAGTTGAGCTGTCAGTGCGAAGAATGGTTGTAGCAGTCACTCGGGCCCCTGATGTCAGCACTGCTCTTTTCAACATAATAGACATGGGAGTTGAGCCGGAAACCTTGCAATCCTGTCTGTCCGGCATTTTCTCACAGAGAATGGTAAAAGAGCTCTGTACCGGCTGCAGGGAGCTGTATCACCAGGAGCAGTGCTTCGGTGCTTCAGAAGATACGCCTGTCGATACAGCACCTGATGAAGCAGCAAGTATCATCTCAGGAGCGCTTTACAGAAACAGGGGATGTGAGCTCTGTTACGGAACAGGCTATTCCAGGCAAAGACTGCTCGGCGAACTATGTACCGCCGGCAGGGAGATGAGAAATCTGATAATGAGCGCCCGTGACAGAGAGCTTCGCGGCGGAGAGAAAAAAAGGCGCAGTGATGTGCGCCTTCATCGTTATAAAGCGCTGTGCCATGAAGGCGTTACAACTGCAGCAGAGATCGCCAGGATTCTGGAACTGACTCAAAAAAAGCCGCAGTAATCTGAATGATCTCTGGCTTGACAAAGCCTTCGCAAGGAAATATACTCAGGAGTATGACTGACCGCGCCACTGCTGAATGGACAGTTTTAGGTGCGGAATGTTCACAACATTTGTCAGTCTGCCTCAATTGAATTCTCAAAGCAAAGTATGCATGGGGTGCCTTTATGTTTCTTTCAGACAAGGGGAAGAGGCTGGCCTTGATCTCTTCCGGAGCATCAGAGATGATCCGGGACTCATTGTTCGGTGATGAGCCTTCTCTTACAAATATCTCTACCGAACACGGCTATATGAATGGTTATTACATGCCGCCCGGACAGTGTGAAGCTCTCTGTGCTCTATGCAGAAAAGAGGGATTTGATGTTAAAATGGCCCCGCAGGAGGGGCTCTCGCTTCGCTGGAGCGGCAGGAGCATCTCGTGTAACAGCGCTCCCCACCCTCTCCAGGAAAGAGTAATCAGCCACGTTGTGAGGCAGTTTCTGGAATCTGCCACGACATCAACAGGAAGAGCCTCATTTTATAATACAGGGGAGGAGCAGCACAAAGCTCTCGAGGTCATTCACAGGACACTTTTCTATCTTGATCGCGGTCTCTATGCGCTCCTGCTTACATTCGGGGGAATAACCGATCATACAAGGCAGATGGGGGTGCTTAGGCTCCTCTCATTCCCGAGGCGAGGTGATGAAACGGCTCTGCTGAGTGGAAAACACGAGAGCGAGCTCATCAGATGGATCATTAGTACCATGCCGCCGCAGCGCACATTAAAGCTTTTTGAAATGATCGCAAGGACGAGAATCAATAATGCACGGACGAGAAGGCTCATGCTGAATTTCCTCCTTCACAATCCCAGAATTGAGCTCTGGAGCACCAGATACAGATCCAGAATGAGAACTGCTCTCATCCACGCACTGGGCAGGCGTTCTGCAAGTATCGTTGCAGACATCCTGTCCAGGAAAGATGAAGCGAGAAGCGACAGGGAGAGAAAGATCCTGAAGGGTATGCTGGGAGCTTTCCCAGGCAGGGAAAAGAGAGACAGGGTGTACGAATGTGCAGCTTTCATCCTGGGTGTAAAGAAGAACCTTTCACTTCCACTTCTCCTTGCATATGAGGGAGCTAAGAAAGAGCTCGAGGCAGGTGCCTCCCTCTCCTTTGAAACGCTTGAGGGTCTGCGAAGCACCTATCACAGAGACCGGAACAGCGCCGAAGTTCTGGCTATGACAAAGAGGCAGATGACTGACGGCCAGCGCCTGAATCTGCAGAAGAAAGCGGCAGATTCAGGTGTGGAGCTCTCCCTCGATTTCTCCCGCTACACCCCGGTCAGGCTTTATATCTATGCCTTTGAAATGGGGATGACCGAAGAGATAAGAATGACGCTTCACGACAAGGCCAGAGATGGCGCCGCCAGAATCCCCCTTTCCTTCCGGAAGATCGGTGTCATTGTGGACTGCTCTCTTTCCATGAAAGGACATCGGACTCAGGCATACAGACCGATCGCCCAGGCCCTGGCAATCAGGGATTTGCTTTCATATATGGCCGATGACACTGTCATAGTACACAGTGGAGGCGAGATCGATGATTCTCTGATACAGCCTTCCGGCCATACATCCCTGGCGTCTGACCTGCTTGATCTTGTTGAACAGAAGGTGGAGATAGTGTTCATCTTATCAGACGGTTATGAAAACGCTCCTTCCGGAAGGCTTGGTGAAGTGATGCTGGCCCTGAGGAGACTGGGTGTAACCACTCCTGTCTATCAGCTGTCTCCGGTTCACGCCGCAGAATCCGGAGGAGTAAGGCCTCTGATACCTGAGCTCATCCCTGTCATGCCGGTATCTGAGAAGGAATCACCGGCTCTTATGCTGATAACCGCCATAATGCGTGAGAATCCTTTCAAGGCTTTGAACGCAGTGATATCTATGCTTCCGCTGGATGAAATATTCAAAATGCAGCCGCTTTTTGAAGAGGGAGTGAGAGAATATGCCGCCAGCCCCGCATAAGGCACTTAAGAAAGCAAGGAAAGGGAAGACAACTGTCGCACATCTCCTGAAGGGCTGCGAGCCAGGTCCGATGCAGTCTGCAGGGATAATGCAGATCATACCGCTTTTATCAGATATTGAAGATCACGGTATCGTATCACCAGTTAATGCCAGATTCCGGACAGAAGCATATGGGACGATGATCTTTGAAAATTCCTCCTCCTGCATGATGCTCATTCCTTGCCATACAGGCTATGTAGTCAAGCAGCCGGCGCAGGATCACGCCATGGGACAGGCAGCTCTCGTAAGGTCTGAAAGCGTTGTCTCATTTGACACGGCCATGTGCATACAGCAGACTCAGCCAGGCTTCATAGCAGCAGACAACTATGCCATGATGATACTGCCCTTTGTCCTCCGTGAAAAGGCTCTGCAGTTACGGAAGGAGAGGAGCTTCAGCAAGCTCTGGAATGATATCCTGGATTTCAACCGCGAGCTCGGAATCGACAAATCACAGGCCCATCTGGAATATTTCTTCACTGCTTTCGAACGTGAGCTGAACCAATTCGTAGCTGAATTCGAGTGGATTCCCCGGCAGGTCGGCGCGTTGATTCTTGTAAACAGCGTTGTGGCCGGGATAGAGAGAAGCCCTTCAGCAGAGTATTTCCAGTCTGTGTGGGAGCCGCTCATCAGAGAGTGTTATGGCTCTCTTGCGTTAAAAGCTGCCAGAAAGAGAGAGGCGTCAATCCCATCAAGTCGTGTATCTCTGAACCTTGATTCCATCGAGAGCCTGAATGATCTCAGGAAGGCGCTTGGCGAAGCAGAGGAGAGAGAAGCTGAGATTGCCAGGAAGACGATAAGGGAGCTTCTGGACGAGCCTTTCTATTATGAGGAAGAAGAGAGGCTCGAAAAATACACACTGGAGACAGTCAGTAATTCTCAGTTTATAGGTCAGCTGGTCCGGGATGGAGACAGAGTCTGCTATCTTTCACTGATTACAAGAGATGAGTGGAGAAAAAAGAAAGAATGGGACATGGCTGAGCCATTTGCAATATGATTGACGGCTCATTCACTCTCAAGAGGAACAAAAAAACGGTGAAGATCATCCTTGTTGGCAGCAGTATCAGCGGTCTGGGCAAAACTCAGCTCTGTGAGCTACTCTTCGGCAGCTTCGAAGGCTTTTCCGCGCTTAAGGTCACAACCGTACGGCACAATCACATACATCACAGTTTCAGGGAAGGATTCTCCAGGGCCAGCAGAACTTTAAGTGAGGGCTTCCATATTGAAGATGATCCGCTTGTTCTGATGGAAAAGGATAAGGATACCGATCGTTACATCAGGGCTGGTGCGGTTAGAGCACTGTGGCTCACTGCTGCACCGGATTACGTACATGAAGGTCTGATGGAGGCCCTGGACCACTTTGATTCAGGGAGCGTATTGGTAATCGAAGGTAATTCTCCTCTTCTTCATCTCGCAAGGGAGGGTTTTTCACCTCTGGTTGTATTCATCAGCGCCACTGACGGTTCAATAAAGGAGTCTGCCAGAGAGGTTCAGAGAAGAGCGCATATGATAGTCCCTGCAGGGGAAGGGGACTATCTGCTCCCGGTATCGGATGTGCAGCGTCTGTATCATCCTTTCTCAATCGACGGGCGCCGCGGCTTCTTACAGGAAATCAGCAGATGGTGCGGAGTCACTCCGCGAATCAGGTAGGAAGGCGCCGCGGCGTTTTGAAAGGTATTGGTCGTTATCGTTCCGAATCTCTCCATCTCACTCTCTGGAGCCTTATGAATGATGTACTGTGAACGGAGTATTGACAATTCATCCGGCCTCCGGGTATTATTAATCAGGAGGATGTTTCTGCAACTCTGTCTCTATATGGAGGTAATAGTGGAGAAGGCAATGGACGAGATTAATCAAAGCTCCTGGTTTGAATGCTCTTTACATAATATTGAAATTGATTTTGACAGGATAGTAGTTGTGGTATCTCTGCACGAAAAGATAAGCAGGGAGATCTGCTGCTACGACTATATCGGATTCTCTTATATCGGTCACTGGGATGAATCTATCATTGAAAGCATAACGGTTGATACAAAGGGAATAATGATAGATGAATCGCTGCAGGTAGTTAAGAATCTGAATGGCGAGGACCCGCTGCCGGGAGGTGGGGATAAAAGGATCACAGACAACTGGTATCAGTTGAGTATCAAATTGATCGACGGTGTCATAATCAGAGTGGCCTGCAAGAGCTTTGAAGTGACCACGTCGGATCACAGCCGGATATCTCAATGAAAATTGGAGTCATTTCAGATACCCACGATCACATCGACAATGTTAAAAGAGCTGTTGCCATATTCAGGGAACAAGGCGTGGAGCTCATTCTTCACGCAGGAGATCACGTGGCACCTTTTTCACTGCCTCCCTTCAATGAATCCGGCTGCAGAATCATTGGAGTATACGGAAACAACGATGGAGAGAAGCTCCTTCTCTGGAAGCGATACCAGGAGATCGGAGAAATACACGACGGCCCTTATTTCTTCACTGCAGGCAGTCACCGTATTCTGCTGATGCACGAGCCCTGCGCCGTCGATGAACTGCTAGACTCAGGCTGTTTTGACCTGATTGTATTCGGACACACCCACAGGAAGATGCTGAAGATTGATAAGGGCATACTGCTGAATCCCGGTGAATGCTGCGGCTGGCTTGAAGGAAAGCCATCCGTGGCTGTAGTCGATCTGGCTGTGGCGGCAGTAAATGAGATCATGCTGTATTGATCCGGTAATTCCGTTACAGCTTCTTTAAATCACTGTCCTCATAGAAGCCTTTCAACAGGGATCTCATAATATTGGCCTCCTTTTTGAGAAGCTCCTGTAATTCCCCCTTGTCAAACCACAGGCCTTTACATTCATTACATCTGTCAAGCTCAAGCCCCTTGAAGCTGAACTCCTCGAGATCTGCCCCGCATTTCGGGCACTTCATGTAGTGGAGCTTCTTTTCTTCTTCGCGCTTCTTGGTTTCCTTTTCTTTCTTGTGACGCAACATCAGCTCCTGATCCCGTTCTGCAAAATAACGGTCCTCATCGGACATGTTCTTTTTCAAAACAGAGTGATTGTGATCACGAGGTTCCTTTTTTTCCACGGTGTTCCCCTCCTGTGCAGTATTGACGGTAGATATATTCCCGGATTGATCGATCTTTCCCTTTTTATGCACGACAGTGAGAAGGATTTGCTGTGAGAAGCCTGAAATGTATACTGACACTGACAATATTGTTGAATTACCAGACAGTTCAGCAATACAATGAATACGTGAATTCTGCCTCTCTTCGCAAACGACTGAGGGAGCATTTTCAGGCGCTCATCGCGATGATCAGGAGCTGCTGTGCAGGTGAAAGTTAATATGCAGAAAGTAATGATAGTAGATGATGATAATGAATTTCGACGTCTGGTGGGGATGACTGTAAAATCTCAGGATTACGAGCTGTTTTTTGCGCAAGATGGGGTGGAAGCCCTGAAAACTGCACGTAGGGAGCTCCCTGATGTGATGGTCTGTGATGTCATGATGCCTTCACTTGACGGGATTGAACTGACACGTCTTCTGAAAGCTGATGAGAGGACACGGAATATCCATATAATCCTTCTCACTGCTTCATCAGACAGTGAAGATATCGAAAGAGGCATGCTTGCCGGCGCAAGCGACTACTTTGTAAAGCCTTTCAGCCCTCTTGATCTGCTGGATCGTATCTATGCCGTGCTGGCTGAGAAGGGTGGAAAATAGTCTCCTCCGGAGGATTTACTTCGCTGTATGGTGAATTGGAGTTGGCATATGAGCAGATTTTCGGCAATCTGAGGTTGAAATGGATTTAAAGAGAGCTTCCAGAAAACACGTCGATGAGAAATTTTCATACAGCCGCTGCATAGAGCTCATTGAACTTGCGCAGAAGACATTTTCTCTCGGACTGGATGAAAAGAGCGATCTGTCCAAGATCCCCAGAGAGATTACCATTGATAACTTTCCCTCTCTGATGGATACCTGCCCCATAATAAAAAAAGTATATATTTTCAGAGTCAGGCTCCACGCCATGGAAAAGGCGCCATCTATGACAGAAGGTCAGAAGATGGCGCTTCTGATAGACTCTGCCAGAGGAATTTCGCAGCTTGCCCGCGTTCTTTGCGATAACAGCGCATTAATTGAGAAGATTAAAAACCATCAGGAAGATCTTACAGATGAAGAGGAATCGGTAATGGATGACCTTACTGTCGCTCTTTCCAGAATTCTGCTCTCCCGCAGCGTAACAATCAGAAAGAAAAGAAGTTCTCGAAAACCCAGAGTGACAAAAGCTGAAGGTGCATCAGCAAAGATTGGAAACAGCTGAGAGATTTTATCCCTGCTTTTTTCGGAATAGATCTAGAAAACGGTCTTCATATTCTCCGAAAACTCCCCATGCATCAAGCTCCTTTTTCAACACTGAAGGGTCCAGGGTGCCGCTTTTAACCTCTCTGAAGAGACTTTCAATGTAAAGCCGACTTTCTCGAGGCACTCCTGAGCGGTCTACTGTGAAAAGTCCTCTGGAGTGAAGATCAGATATATTCCGGTGAAGAGATGTGCCGGTGAAGCCGTAGATGAAGATCATCAGGGAGAGATCCCACAATCTCCGATCACCTTTTATTATTGTTGAATACGGATCGTTTTCCTTTTCAAGATCATCGTTTATTTTCTGAAAGGCCTCGTCTAATGGTGTTGTAATGACAGTCATCTCCATACTGTCGTTTCTGTATCTGTAGAGAATACCTGGATCAAATGTTCCAAAGGCTTCCTGAATTGATTGTGAGTAATCATCTCCGTGCTCGAAACCTTCAAACATGTTTTTCATATAATATGGAGTGATAATACGGGGTCTTTCTGCAGTAAGGAATCCTTCCCGCAGAATTGTATCGTCTGAGTTGTCAATTATCCCCTTGTAGATGGGATCAGTGAGGACATAGTAGTGGATTTTCGTAGAACCGAATGTGGCAAGATGGTTTTTTGGAGGTCTGAGCACCTCTGTGTTCTGCGCTGTATTTATGATATCCAGATATCGTTCATTCATCTGCTCACCTCAAGGCCGGGAATAGGCAACGGTCGAGTTTAGTTTATATACTTACAGTTTAACATATAATCAGGGAATTATCCAGGTGCACTATCGGTTCTGTTTTGCAAAGACCTTCAGCCCTGGCACAGGTCTTTTCCGATCGTGAAGGATGCTAAGCCTTCAAGAGTAAGAACAATCTTCAGGAAGCCCTGCATATTACTCACTGTATAATGAGGGCGTTCACAGGTCTGTCCGACCCTGCTGTCATAGAATCCTCCTCTTTTGATCTTGACAGCAACCATCCCCATTTCACGCGGTGTGATGAAATCTTTGGAGCTGTTGTCTCCGATAACGATTATAGATGAAGGCTCAATCCCCCACCGGGCTGTCATTGAAAGATATGAAGCTCTGTCAGGTTTGAAAAAGCGGAGGTCCTCATTGATGATAATGTCATCAAAGTATTCAGACAGGCCGAGGAAGTCAAGCTTTTTTCGCTGTGTTACCGCTGAACCGTCTGTTATAAGGCCGCAGAAGAGCAGCGAGCTGAACAGCCAGAGTACAGGCTCACTGTCGGGATAAGGCAGATATGTTCTGTCCGGTTCGTGACTGCGGTAGATATCAACAAGTTTTTCAACCTTGGCTGCATGTGTCGGAAGATTCAGTATTTCAAGAGTTCTGTCAAAGATATGCCGCCGCTCACCCTCGATAAAAAGAGAGTTCACGACATTGAAGATGTTCTCGCTGTTCAGGCCGGTTGTGTCTGCCAGATACTGTGAAACAGCCTTGAATCCGGAGCAGGCGAAAGAAGCCTCCGGGGCAAGTGTATCATCCAGATCGAAGATGATTCCCTTGAAGCGTTTCTCAGCAGTATTGGCATAGCTCCTTATCAATGGGAAAAGATGAAAGAACTGCTTCATTGAGGGCATTGCGGTAAACATATCATCCATAATCTGACTCATTTACTTGTATTTTAGATGAAGATTTCAGGCAGTATCATAATTTTCCTCCTGTCAGGCAGAGTCTTTACAATGAGAAGGTTTTTTTTCTGTCTATTGTGAATTCTGATGATATCAGTATTAAAGTTGGGAGGTGCCTCATTGATTTGTGAAAAGTGTGGCCATGCTAACCCTGATGTAGCTGAATTCTGCAGCTATTGCGGGCACACCATGCTGACAAAGGCGGGGAGTCCTGTTTCTGTCTTGGAACCGCCGCAGAAGCATAGTGAGGTAGGTATTGCCAGCATCATCAGCTCCGTGCTGGGCGGGCTGCTGGCTTTAATTGCAGTTACAGGCGCGGTGATATTGACAGCCCAGGGAAGAACACAGAGCGATCCGATTATGGCTCTGTGTGGATGCGGCATAATTCTTTCCTTCCCCATCTTTATCGTGGGAGGAATTCTTGGCATAGTGGGGCTCTTCAATCCAAACAGGAAAAAAGTTACTGCAATCATCGGTCTTGTCCTGAATATTCTTCCCTGCCTTCTTCTTATAATCCTGATGGTGATAGGACTGGTTTTTAAAGACAGAATTTAAGGCCTTTCGGAAGCATTCATTTCCCTGGGAGGTACTTATGTGGGAGGATTTGAAGCAGAGAAGGTGAAAAACTATCTGAAGCTCCAAGCTGGTGAAGAGCCGGCAGCCGTGATTCCTGTTGGGAAAAAGCCGTGATCTCTCCTATAGAGGAGCTCACAATAAAGGTGTGAAAGTCTATGAAAATATTGATAGCGGAAGATGATTTCACTTCGCGGAGAATCCTCGAGATACTCCTTCTGCAATGGGGTTATGAAGTGACAGTCACGTCAAACGGCGCTGAGGCGTGGGAGGTTCTGCAGAAAGAGGATGCACCTCCGCTGGTCATACTCGACTGGATGATGCCTGGGAAGGATGGACGTGAGATCTGCACTCTCATCAGGGGAAAGCAGAACTCTGAAGTCCCTCATTATGTGATCCTACTTACGAGTAAAAGCTACAAGGAAGACATCGTAACAGCGTTTGAAGCAGGAGCCGATGATTATATCACCAAGCCTTTTGACCGTGAAGAGCTGAAGGCCAGGATCAAGGTAGGTGAGCGCATTGTTTCGCTTCAGAATACTCTGGCAAAGCAGGTAAAGGAGCTTCAGGAGGCACTGAATCATATCAAGACTCTTCAGGGTATTCTGCCCATATGTTCATACTGTAAGAAGATACGCGACGACGGCAACTACTGGCAACTGCTGGAAAACTACATATCGACTCATTCGATGGCACAGTTCAGTCACAGCATCTGTCCCGACTGTTATAAGAAATATGTGGAGCCTGATCTGGAGAGGCTTCTGAATGAAAGTCAGAAATGAATGGCGCTGCTGTCTATCCGGTACAACGGACTGAAGTGCTGACAGATCAAAGCCGATTCCCGCCGGGACCTCCTGAAGCGAAAAGCCTTACAATCCAGTCAGCAGCATCCCGGAGGCTGTCGGCTGTATAATCAGCTTCTGCAGCGCCTTCTCTTTCAGTGACGGCACCGTATCCAGTCCGTACCAGTATGGTAAAGCCCCCTGCGCGCTTCCCCAGTTCAATGTCACAGCTTTTATCGCCTATCACGATGCACTCTTCAGGCTTAAAGCCCAGGTCATCTGCAGCGCGCATCAGCATCCCTGTATCGGGCTTCCGGCATCTGCATCGATCCTCAGGTGTATGGGGGCAGAAATATATCCCGTCGAGTCTGATGCCGGCTTCCTCCAGGATCTGCTCCATCCTGTGATGTACTGCATTGAGCTGTGCTTCTGTGAAGAAGCCTCTTCCTATGCCTGACTGGTTGCTTATCACTACAAGACCCATTCCGCTCTCTGTTATTTTGCGCATCCCTTCGACAGCATCGGGCAGCAGGGCGACACCTGCCGGATCAGAGAGATAATGACGATCTTCAATTATTGTGCCATCACGGTCGAGTATGATATAACGCTTTGCAGACATAAACCCTGCAATCCTCCTGTATTCTGTCCCGGAACTTCCGTGGAAATATTGCCTGCCATGCCTGCTACATCCTGCCTGATCGCATGATCGAGTAGAGAAGCCACAGCGCGAGAACGGCAGATCCTCCGAAACCTATGATCCCGAACACTGAAGTGCCTGATGTAGATGCGAGAAGCCACGATGAGCCTATTATCAGTGCAGCTGCAAGCACAGAGGAGCTGAGTCTGTTTATCATCTTCTGCAGCCCCTGGTGCTCGTGAGTTATTTTGAGCTCACCGTGCTCAACAACTTTGAAGGCTTCCGTTATCTGCCTCACAAGAGTCCGAACCTCAGAAAGCGCAGCCTGCAGGCTTTTGTATGTATCTGATATCCACCACCTGGACATCATACGCTCCCTTACAAGCTCTCTGGCATAAGGCTCAGCCACTGCAAATATGTCGAATTCGGGGTCGAGCTGTTTTCCGAGCCCTTCGAGAGTTGCAAAGGTCTTGATCATAAGGGTGAAGTCAGAGGGGATTCTGACCTTGTAAGTATAGATCAGGTTCATGACTTCGCTTATCACCTCGCCGATTCTGATCTCTCTGAGAGTGAGCTGGCTGTATCGCTCAAGTATTGCACCCAGATCCTTCTTGAGGCGATACCGATCTGCCTGCGGTGGAAGAGAGCCTATGGCCGTCAGGGCTTCGGTAATACCGTCAAGGTTTTTCCTGACAGTTGCAATAAACAGATCGCCCAGTTTACCTCGCAGCTCAGGATCTATTTCGCCGATCAGTCCGAAATCCACGAAGGCGATCTTTCCATCAGCTGTAACGAAGAGGTTCCCAGGATGAGGATCGGCGTGGAAGAATCCGTGTGAAAGAATCTGCTTCATATAAGCATTGATGCCTTTTCTGGCTATGTCCACTGTATCGAAGCCCTGTGATTTAAGGCGCTCAATATCTATGATCTTTGTGCCTTCCACCTTCTCCATGGTCAGCACTCTTCCAGTTGTATGGCCCCAGTGTATGACAGGTATATATACAGATGGATCGTCTGTGAAGTTTTTCCTGAAACGCTCTGCACTGTGGGCTTCTCTCAGATAGTCTGTCTCACCTTCGAGAAAATCCTTTATCTCCTGCGCTACAGGCACGAAATGATACGCTTTGAAAATCTTTCTTTTCTCAAGAAACCGCGCAGCATCGAGAAGAATCTCACTGTCTACCTTCACTGATGACTGCACTTCAGGCCTCTGAACCTTCACGACAACTTTGTCGCCATTTTTCGTCATTGCGCTGTGAACCTGCCCGATCGATGCCGAGGCAAATGGAGAAGGCTCAAAATGCTGATAAAGACTGTCAAGAGGTGAGCCAAGCTCTTTTTCAATGATTCTCTTGACATCCTCGTAAGGGAAATGGGGAACCTGATCCTGGAGCTTTCCCAGTTCCTGCACCATTTCGTGCGGCAGAATATCAGCCCTTGTGGAGAGCATCTGGCCAACCTTGATATAAGTTCCACCGAGATCCTCCAGCACCATTCTGGTTCTGACCCACATGTTCGCTATATCTTTTTCGCCTGGTGAAGCTTTTTTCTTTGATGCTCGTGAAGTGATGAAGCGGGAAAGCCCGAGCATGTCAACAATATATCCAAACTGATGATGCGAGAGGACTTCTACGATCTGCTTATATCTTACAAGCTTGCCATAGATGGCGTGTATGCTCATGATTACTATTTTTGCTCATTAAATTTTGCTTCCAGCTCTGCCACTCTTTTCTTCAGCTCGTCAATTTCATGCTTTGAAGGCACACCCATATCCTCGATGACTTTCCGGACTTCGTCTCTTACCATAGTGATGATGCTGTTCTGCTCGCTCCTGCCTTTTTCAACGAGTGAGTCTACATATGCTTTTGCCTCGTCCTTACTCATCTCGCCCTTGGATATCAGCTCTCCCATGATATCCTCGGCTTTTTCCTTTGTGAGTACAGCAGCGCCGAAACCGGCTAGAAGAAGGTTTGTCAGGAGATCTTTCATTGTAATGCCACCTTTCTTTTTTATTCGAGTTAATTCTGTGCGGCTTACAGGTTGATAACGATAAGTGTACATATTGACAGTGCCTGTTGATTGATTATAACACTGTGTTATTAGACGGTCAATTGTTACACTTAAAGAGTCGAACAGGAAGCTCTCAATGAATTATCCATCAGCGTAGATAAACCCTGCCAAAATTATACCATAAAGGTCCGGGACGCCCTCGCGAGAAAAGAAGCCGGGTACAGCAGAGAATGTCATGTGTCCCGCTTTGGAAGTCCTGGGGCTCCAGATCCGCGAAACTCCTGCACTTGCAAAAGAAGCATGCCGATTGACCACCATAAAGTGCAAGCAGAGAAGGAACTCTGAAAAGTACAGAAGTTGGAATGAATCTGAATCCCTGGTTTCTAAAAGTATAGGCTGGGGATTCGTTCATTGGTCATGTGTTTATAGCTTTCAATGAGCGTGAGTGGTAACAGATAATATCGATCAAGATTTGTGAACATATTCAAGGGATTCTTTTTGCAGTTCACTCCAGTTGTCATCTATCCATCTGATAACTTCGTCCAGACCTTTTTCAATTGTAATTTCTGGAAACCACTGGAACTCCTGCATTGCTTTGCCTGAGTCAATTATGTATGCGGCGTCCTGGCCGAGTCGCTCTCCTACAGATATTGTGGCAGCGTCGAAGGGGACTCCTATCCTGTCACATATAATCCTCACTACATCACGAACCGCAATACCTTTTTTAGGAGAGAGATGATATATTTCTCCGGGATGTCCTTTTTCCATTGCAGCGAGTTCACCCCGGGAAATGTCCCTGATATGAATATACGACTTAACAGCCCTTCCGCTTCCGTGGAGTTCAATTACACGGCCCTGTTTAATATAGATTACTGAACGAGGTATTATCTTAAAAAGCTGCTGGTGGGCTCCATACACATTTGTAGAGCGAATCACCACGAGTGGAAAGTTATAATTCTTATAAAAGGTAAAAAGGGAGAGATCTCCAGCAGCTTTGGAAGCCGCATAGGGAGTACTTGGATTAAGAGGGGCATCTTCTCTGACAGTTCCTGTGCATGTACCATATACTTCAGGAGAAGAAATATGAACGTATCTCTTGAGAAAAGAGCATGTTCTGAGTGCAGATGCCAGTTCGGTTATTGCAACGGCATTTGTAAGGAACCACTGACCGGGATTCTCCCAGCTTGGGGCAACTTCACTCTGGGCTGCAAAATTGATAATATATTCAGGCTTGTATCTGTCGATCACTTTGAGAATAATAGAAAGGTCTTTATTCAAATCGAGCTGATAGAAGGAAAAATTCGCTTTTAAATGGCGCTTGTAAGGCAGGAAGAGGGGATTTTTCTCAGGTGAGCGGCTCATGCCAATTACCGTATAAATACCTTTTTCCAGAAGCAGATCAATAAAGTCGCTGCCGGAGAATGAGTTGCTGCCTATAACAAGGACTCTGGTCTTGCTGTTTTGCATGATTTCTCGTTTCTCAGAATGGGCCTGTAAAGGTTTTATCAGGGATATCGAGAGGGATGGTGCTGCTGAAGCCCATCTCTTCCTCAGTCTGCTCTTTGAGGCCGAAAATATTTCGAACTGCAGTGACAATAGTGCATGCTCTCGTGAAAAAAAGATTGGCCAGCGCCCAGGCAGTAGGGGAAGGAACATCAGGGAAGGTCACTCTCTGTGGTGATGCACAAAGATATGAAAAAGCTTTTTCTGCCGCCAAGGCGAGTATTTCGGCAGAGAATCCCGAGGTTTTCCATGCGCCGTCAACAACTACAAGCCTGCCTGTTTTTCTGAGGGACTCAAGAATGGTGCTCTCATCAAGAGGTTTCAGAGTGCGGAGATCTATCACTTCCACACTTATATTGTCCCGGGCAAGACATTCTGCAGCCTTCAATGATTCAATTGTCATGTATGATGAAGCCACCACAGTCACGTCACGCCCTTCCCGATAAACTTGAGCTTTCCCGATCGGTACTGTATACATTTCTTCCGGTACATGCCCTGTAATGTTATGAAGCCATCTATGTTCAATAAAAATAACCGGGTTGTCATCCCGCACTGATTCGATGAACAGTCCTTTGGCATCATAGGGTGTGGCCGGCATGACAACCTTGAGGCCTGGTATATGAGCAAAAATAGCTTGGAGACTCTGGGAATGCTGTGGACCCTGCCCCCAGCCCTGGCCTACTATGAGCCTTATCACCAGAGGCACCTTCATTTTTCCGTCGAACATATAGTGCCATTTGGCTGCGTTGTTGATGATCTGATCCATGGCCAGCAGCATGAAGTCTATACGCTGATGGGTCATTATTGGCCTCATTCCCATAATAGCTGAGCCTATGGCAATCCCTGTCATCCCGTTTTCGGAGACCGGCATATCCAGCACGCGCCTGCTTCCATATTTCCCCTCCAGGCCGATTGTGGTGCCGAAAACTCCTTTGGGATCAGTAACCCCCAGTCCTATGATGTACACCGAAGTATCAGCTGCAATACACTGATCTGTCGCCTCAAGGATTGCTTTCGCGAAGCTCAAACATCGTTCCATGGATGATTCTCCTAATTCAACTGCCTGAATACAGATGCTCCAAAAGGCTTCCAGAATCGGGGAGACTGCTTTGTTCGGCATGCTGAAATGCTTCATTAAGCTCATGGTATATCTTTTCTCTGATTATGACATCCTCTTCTTCTCCCAGCATACCCTCTTTTATCAGATATTCTTTCAAACGTTTTATGGGGCATTTCTTCTCCCATTCCTGGCATTCATTTTCAGAGCGGTATCCGAGGTGATTGTCATAGAATGGGCCGCAGTGTTCACGCCACCTGTAAGTGGTAAACTCCAGATAAAAAGGCCCTTTCCCCTCCCTTATGTGCTCTACTGCCTGCCTGGCAAGCTTCGAAACTTGAATTGCGTCGTTGCCATCCCCTTCTAAGCCTGAAATCCCGAAAGCATTAGCAATGGCTGTATTATTACGCTTTTCCGGCTGGCGCACAGAGAGGGGTGAATAGACAGAAAAGAAATTATTCTCACAAACAAAAAGAATGGGGAGCACTTTCAATGCCGCAAAATTCAGGCTTTCAAAAAACACCCCTTCTTCTGTGGCAGCGTCTCCAAAAAACACCGCAGTGATATTTTTTTCGCCCTTCAGAGAGGTCCCGAAGGCTATACCTGTGGCTATAGGTATGATACTCCCGACGATAGGAGTTGTGCCCATTATGTTTTCATCAAGATCAACAAGGTGCATGGAACCGCCTTTTCCACCGGAGCAGCCTGTTTTCTTCCCGGCGATCTCTGCTATCATAGCCTTGAGATTGCCGCCTTTTGCAAGATAATGGCCATGCGACCTGTGGTTGCTCATAAGATAGTCCTCACGCCTGAGATGAGCACAAACCCCTGCTGCCACGGCTTCTTGCCCGATGCACAGATGAACAGGGCACCTCATTTTCTGCTCCGGATACGCATCAGCAATGGCTTCTTCAACTGAGCGTATCCGCACCATTTTGTAATAAAGTGAAAGATAATGTTCACTGTCCATAACTCATCTACTTCAACTTCAGCGATTGCATGGTCTTTATATTATAATAGCGCATGTCATTGAGAGGATCGGGAATCTTCCCTTCGGTAAAGGCAGTGCGAAGATCCCTGATAGCCTCCTCAATAGAGTGTTTCGGTACAAATCCAAGTTCCTCCTTTATCTTTTTTGAAGATACACGGTAGGACCGGTTGTCATCAGTGGATTTATATACTATGGGCACATCAATATCCGTTGTCCTTTTCACCATATAGGCAAGATCCCTTACTTTATAGTTTTCATACCCTGCGTTGAATATCTTTCTATGAATCAGGACCGAGGGCAGCTCAAGCAACTGAAGATAGAGGTCCGTCATATCCTCGATATGGAGGTTTGGCCGCATCTGATCTCCTCCAAAGACGGTAATTTCTCCTCTATTGATCGCATGATTGGTCAATATGTTTACCGTAAGGTCAAGCCTCATCCTGGGTGAATAGCCACAGACGGTTGATGGCCTGATTATACTAACCGTAAACTCGTCGAATACATCCCGGAGGAGCACTTCTTCGCAGAGGACCTTATATCTGGAATAGTCGGTAAGCGGTTCAAGAGAGAGCTCTTCTGTGACTTCCTCCTCCTCTTTCACTCCATAGACGCTGGAGCTGGAGGCAAATATAAACCTTTTTACATTATGCTTTTTAGCAGTTTCCACAAGATAGGGAAAACAATCATAATTTATTGATTTTCCGAGTGTCGGATTGAGCTCAAAGGAGGGATCATTGGAAATGCAGGCCAGATGGATCACTGCATCACAGCCGGCGATTTCTTTTTGGAGAAGCTCTCTATCCCTGATATCTCCCTTTATTTCCTGAAGAAGAGGACTGTTCCTTACGGTATCAAGAGCTGTATCGCCGAAAATATAGAGGTCCAGGACTTTTACATGATAACCTTTTTTAATCAACTTTGGAACAAGAACGGAGCCAACATAGCCGGCTCCTCCGGTGACAAGCACGCTCTTCAGAGTGTTCATGATCTACCTCCAAGTTGAATGCAGTGTATATTCAAAAAACTAATAATGATGTTCTCGTAAAAAGTCTGTTTTAAGAGATTTTCGCATGTTGGGGTCAATACCCCTGGTTTGATGAACAACACTGTCAGAAATGAAAATATTCGCCTCCCAATTCAGCCTGGCATACTTTTTACAAGGCCGTCAATAATAGTCAATCCAGGAAAAGCTTTATCATCTTATAAGAGTATAGATGAACTCATAGAGCTTTTGAGGCTCAACGGGTTCCCGGTTTCCCACTACCTGCACAGCCAGCGCACCGACAGCGTTGCCTACAAAGGAGATAAGATTTACAGGAAATCCCCGGGCAAAGCAGGGAGCTGTAAAGGCAAAATAGGCATCTCCGGCGCCTATTCTGTCAATAACTCTTGAGGCAAAGGCAGGAGTATTGATGAAGTTGCTATCCATTCCCAGAGCACTTGAACCTTTCTTTCCTCTTGTGACAATAAGGAGATCAGCCTGTATGTGAGTTGAGATATCCCTGATTATCGTATTTATGTCTCCATATCTATCCTGGCAGGCGAGACGGGCTTCAGGCTCGTCTATGCAGGCATAACTTATTTTGTGATACTTTGTAATCATGTTATATCCTGCATTTGCCCCATTTGTCTGGACATTTACTGCCAGTATTTTCGAATTCTCTTCCAGGAGACTGATTATGCCGGGAGTAATCAGACCGTGCCCGAAATCTGCAACAAGCACTAGGTCGTATCTATTGATGATTCTCTTAATATACTCCAAGATCTGTGACTCCAGTATATCAGAAAGTTTCACATTATCTATATAGCACAGCTCAAATAATTTCTGGTTGAGATAGTGATCAATAAACCTTCGCTTAACAATGGTGGGAGCTTTATGATTGTAAAAAAAATTGTAGGTGATATGAGGCCTCAGCTTACCTTTAATAAAGCACTCCCTGCTGTCCTTGCTGCCCAGCAGGGAGACGAGGTGCACCTCGTCGCACAGTCCGGCTATGTGGTTGGCCACAGCAAGAGTCCCACCTGCAAAAGACTCGTCATTGAGATAGCGGTTGACTACCAGGTTATCTTTTAAAGATTTGCCCATGGGCTCGCAGTAATAATATTCGTCTATTATTGTATCTCCTATTACAAGGACTTTCAGGTCTCTCAGTTGCTGAAGTGAGCTTATCACTTTTGCTGCAGAAAAGGATTCCTTGAAATTCTTTAGAAAGTTTCTAGTCTCCTCGGAGTAGATATCAAGAAACCTGTTTATTATGCTCCTGGAGCTGAAAACCTCTCCCGGAGTGTGATGTATTTTGCATCCGGCCACTTTTATGACTTCTTCTTCTTGATGAAGCTTGGTTATTACATTAGGATCTCTTTCGTCGTATTTCTGGCCTCTCGCAAAGATGTCAGGCTTGAGGATCTTGACACTTTCATAAGGAACTGGGTCTTCCACTATGGCAACAAAATCGACACATTCCACAGAAGCAACATTTTCAGCTCTGAGCGATTCAGTAAATATGGGATATCCCGGACCTTTATTGACGTCGATGTCTCTGACCACAGTTGATATAAGTACATCGCCCTGACTTTTTGCCGAGTCGAGGTGTCTGATAATTCCAGGGTGAATGATATCGAAAATCCCTTGAGTCTGGACAATCTTTTTACCCTGCGATTTAAGCTTTCTGGTAATCGCTATGAGCTCCTGCAATGTTTTTATCTTTTCTTCAGATTTCATGGTTCTTTTCCAGTCTTGCTTTTCTTGAAGTATTGTCTGAGAAGCTGAGTCGAGGAAAACACAATTTCCTGGGTGAAGCGCATTTCGCACCCGATTTCCTCGAGAACACTCAACTCCTTTTGGAGCTTTCCTGTCTTATCCTCTCCCTGCTCAAATTCCTGCCCCTTCACGTAAATATCAGGTTTTAACAGTCTCAGAGTCTCTTCGGCAGTGGGCCACCTGTTAATTGCTGCATAGTCGACGCATTCCAGGGCTGCAATTGAGTTTACCCTGAGAGCTTCGTGAAAGGCAGGGCGTCCCGGCCCCTTGTCCACATATCTGTCTTCTGTCACCGTCACAACCAGTATATCCCCCATTTTTCTCGCAGCCTGAAAATGCAGTATATGGCCGGGGTGCATGAGATCAAAACAGCCATGGCAGTGGACAATCTTTTTACCACTCTTTTTAAGGTGGGTTAATTTTTTTGCCAGAGAGTCAATGTCTACAATTTTCCCCATACTTCTCCTCAAGTCTGCAGAGATGGGCCCACAGGGCAGGTATGGTCTCCCTGTGAAGGCCGCGCACATAGAAACTTTCCCCTCCGTCAGCCACGGTTCTTATCAGCATCGTTTTCAGGGGCCTGAAATAATATATTGGTACATTTTTTGAAGGTTCCTCTCTCGGGGTGGAAGGAAGCTTTACAATATCACATACAAGGGTCGTGAACGTTTTGAGATTGCATTTCTTTTGATGAGCCACATTTCTTGCCATACTCAGTGCTTTGAGAAACACCTCAGGAGCCATCACGGCGCTACCAAAGTTCATTACCACTCCATTTTCCAGATCTTCCAGGACTCTGGCGAATTTTAAAAAGTCGTTGTATGAAAGGGCTCCTGTAGCAGCGCCGTCACAATTGGGGTGTTCATGAATAATGTCGTGTCCGATGCCTACATGGACCGTCACAGGAACACTGTGCCTGAATGCTGCAGCGGTAATGCTTAAAGATTTGAAGGGAAAAGAAGAATGTTCTATGGCGCTGCCTATGGCTTCTCCCATTCCTGCAAGGCGGTTCTCCCTGTAAGTGCTGTTTATTATGTCGTTCAATGCTCCGGTTTCCTTCCAGAGCCCGAACTGACCTGTCTTTATATACTTTGACACGCTCTCCGTGGTCGCTCCTATAAGAGAAAACTCATAGTCATGTATAATACCCGCACCGTTCATAGCTATACAGGAGATATAGCGTTTCTCTATGAGATCGATTATAAAGTGCTGAACGCCGGCCCTTAAAACATGGCCCCCCATCATGAGGATCACCGGGGCTTCGCATTTATTTGCAGAGATTATGCGTTCTGCAATTGTTTTAAGTTTTCTGTTCCTTTTTATTGAGCGGGGATTAGTGAGGGGAAGCAGATCAGCGAGGTTGAGATCATGGACCCTTTCAGAGAGCGGTTTTACCATCAGCTCGTTTCGGTCAAAGAGTGGATATGGATTCTTTTTGCCTGACTGCATATGGATTGAAAGAACTTAGAGATGTCCGCAGCGGTTCATTCTGAGATAAGAAGTAACAAGATGTCCTACGATCATAAATATATCCTCCACAGGCCCGTACTCGCCTCGAGGTGTGGGGATATGGATACTGATGTCCACGAGCTTCTTCAGGGCTCCACCATCGAATCCAGTACATCCTATAGTAAAAGCTCTGTGTTTTTTTGCATATTTTATTGCTTCTATTATGTTTGGCGAATTGCCGCTCACAGAGAGGGCAAACACTACATCCCGGGTTTCCAGTACCGCTTCAAGCTGCCTGATGAACACATTGGTGAATTCCTCATCATTTGCTATTGCAGTGATTACTGCCATGTTATCTACAAGGCTGATAGTCTTGTATGGTTTCAAGCCGGGAGCCCTTGTCCCTATACCTATGTCCCTGGCCAGATGGGACGCAGTAACTGCGCTCCCGCCGTTCCCTATGAAATAGATTGCTTTATTCTTTTCTGCAGCTTCTTCAAACGTCGTGATTATTTTTTCAATGACATTCACGTCGATATGCTCGAAGAGTCCTGAAAGATAGGAAAAGTACCTGCCGGCATAATCACTTCCGGACTGACATTGTTTGAAACAGCTTTCCAGGCAGCTTACATTCATAATCATTAAGGCCTTTTTAAAGATGAACTGGATTCTACAGATATCAGGTCGGTTATTTTCTACCCATGCTGTTGAATCATTCAATAACATTAGATTCTCCAGTGCTCATTATAATCCTTTTGTTATATTCTGTAATTAATGTGAACAGCGATGTCCTCAGTTACTGAATCCTGTGAGGCCAAACAATGAGGACCTATTTAAGATGCTGCATCCTTTGTCTTGAGGATCAGTCTGTCCAGGTGTCACGAAGAGAACTCTTAAGGGGAGCACTGCCCCAACCCAGAAGTGATGCCCCATTCTTCATCAAATTTCTGGAAATAATCAACACTTTTACAAAACCTTTACAGATTGTGTATCACTATAACTTTAACACAATCCTGAACTATGCTCATTTTATCCAAGGTCAAAAATTTTTATACAAACGCGCATTATAAATTGCACTATCAAAACTTCTGGAATCATCTATCAACGCTCATTTGGCAATTTAGAATGCTGCAGTTTGTTATGCTGGTGAGTATAACCTCGGCGATGCTGAATTGATAAGGATTTACCCAGTGAATCACATCAAGAATTTTGCCCTTCCAGCATGTAGCCCATGGATTTTGGTTGGATGATATATCTTGGTTTCTCCACAAAATCATGGTAGAATGGTGTTTGAGGTGGTTAAATCATGCCAGCCACAGCGACCTTCAGGGGAGGTGCCAATGCATAAGAACAAAGTACTGTTGATGCAGCCGAACTATGCATGGAAATCGCAGCGTACCTGGCGATATCCGCCCTACACTCTGTGCCTTCTCAAATCTTCACTTGGGAACCATTGCAATGTAAGCGTGTTTGATCCAAATTTTAACAATCTGAGCGAAGAAGAGGTCCGGGAAGTCTTAATCAGCCTACAGCCTGACGTGGTCGGAGTAACATCAATTTCCACAGAATATCTTGCAATAACCAGGCTCCTCTGTGATATCATCAGAAAAACACTTCCCCATACCACAATCATTCTCGGTGGGGTAATTCCTACTGTACTGATAGAGGAATCCATGCAGGATAGGAATGTAAACTACTGGATAAGGGGAGAAGGAGAGCTCTCCTTACTCTCTCTCCTGGAACATTTTGAAAAAAAAGTGCCTGTTCTCGAAGATGTGAATGGCCTATGTTACTGGAAAAATGGAAAAGCAGTTATCAACAGGGTAAGATTTATACAAGACCTCGATTCAATTCCCTTTCCAGATTATTCAGAAATCATATGCGGCGCTGACCTCCAGAAAGCCACATTGATGGATTATGCCTATATTAAAATGAAATATACCACAACCTTACTGCCAAAAAACTATCCCTTTGCTGTCACAATTACCTCGAGAGGGTGTCCCTACAAATGTATTTTTTGTGCAGGAAGCACTGTGAGTGGAGAAAAAACACGGTATAGAAGTTCAGAAAATGTACTGGCAGAAATTGACAATCTTTATAAACAGGGCATTAAAGAAATAATTTTTCTGGATGATCATTTCCTGAATGATAAAAAAAGAGTGGTTAAGATACTTAACACTATTATTGAGAGAAAATATGATATCTCCTGGAAATGTGTTAATGTGACAGTCTGGTTCCTCAACAGAGAGCTTTTAGAGTTGATGTACAAGAGCGGTTGCACCTATCTTGCCTTTTCCATTGAATCAGGAAACCAGTATGTTCTCGACAATATTATAAAAAAACCTGTTGACCTCGTTAAAGTTCCTGAAATTATCAAAATCGCCAAGGAGATCGGCTTTAATGTGGTTACCAACTTTGTCATTGGATTCCCAGGCGAGACCTGGGACCAGATTAGAGATACTTTCAGATATGCCGAGAAGCTTAAGGTTGATCTTGTAAATTTTCATATTGCCACTCCGCTACCAAAGACTGAGCTTATGGAAATTTGCCTCAAGGAAAACCTCATTCCAGAAGAATATCTAAGAGATTTCTCAGCGCATTCAGGATATGGGAAAGGCCTTATAACCACAAAAGAATTTACTCCCTTTGAGCTTGAGGTACTGAGATCCTTTGAATGGGACAGGATAAATTTTGCAGACGAAGGCAGAAGAAAAGCTATCATGCAATTAAACGGCATAACAGAAGATGAACTGGAAACATGGAGAGTCAATACAAGAAGAAACCTGGGAGTAAACCGATTGATTGAAAACATTATCACGCCTGAGAAAGTAATCCATTGAAGCTTTTGACGAATAATTTACCAAGCCCCTGTGAAAGCATCAGATGAAGGAGTTGAGAGCCTGTGCATAAAAAATATCGTAAAAGAATCGTCGATATGGTGATGAAGGGAAAAGATGGTCACATTCCAAGTGCCTTTTCAATCATAGATATTGTGGCCATCCTGTATAAAAAGTTCCTAAGGTTCAACCACCAGATTCCTGACTGGCCGGAGCGGGATTATTTCATACTTAGCAAGGGGCATGGATGCCTTGCCCTTTATGTTGTCCTCAGGGACCACGGATTCCTCTCAGAAAGGGATCTTGAAATGTTCTGCAAACCAGGAGGGATATTAGGTGAGCACCCTGATTGCACAAAAGTACCTGGCATCGAGGCATCAACAGGCTCGCTCGGTCATGGTTTTCCCTTTGCCGTTGGTATTGCCCTTGGCCTCAAGATAAAGAGGATGTCAAATAAGGTATTTGTACTTGTAGGTGATGGGGAATGCCATGAAGGAACTATCTGGGAGTCAGCCAATGTGGCGAACAATCTCAGGCTTGGTAATATGTGCGTGATAGTTGACTGGAACGGAAGCGCCGCCCAGCTGATGTCTCTTGACGATCTCCCGGAGAAATGGAAAGCTTTCGGATGGAACACTTTGCAGGTGGACGGACATTCTGAGCGTGAAATCATCTCTGCCTTTGAAGAAGTCCAATTCAATATGACAGGTTCACCTACTGTGATACTTGCAAAAACCGTAAAAGGCAGGGGTGTCCCTATGATGGAAACTCACGGCCCATGGCACCACAGGATTCCAAACGATAAAGAATACAGAGCAATTATCGATGCCCTTGATAAAGACACGGATCACAGCTGATAAAAAAGCCAGGCGCTCCTGTTTCTGGGATCTCCTGCATTATAGATTGACAGGCCGTGATTCTCAGTGAAGGTAAAGATGAAGTTACAGTTCTCTTTTATTTATGTGGAACTCACCAGTATCTGCAATATGGACTGCACTTTCTGCGTCAACAGCAGAATGAGCCGTCCAAAAAAACACCTGAATTTTGAATTATTTAAAAAGACAATAGATGAAATAGCTGAGCACAAGCTCACAAAGTTGATTCAGCTTTCTGCCCTGGGAGAGTCAGCGCTTTACCCAAGACTTCTTGAAGCTGTGGAATACTGCTCAAAAAAAGGTTTGGAATCATCTCTTGTCACCAACAGTATTGTGCTTACACCAGAACTGTACCTGCAGCTCCTGGAAAAAGGTCTGGCAGACTTGTATGTCAGCCTTCATAACCTCTCAGAAGAATCTTTTGCTTACAGGAGATGCAAGACTAAAATAGACTATTCAACATTCCTTCAGAACATTTTAAACATTGTGGATACACACACGTTGGAAAAACTTCCTAACACTCTTATAATTGCACTGATGTTCAGCAAAACTGAATGGAAGCACAGTGAATTGTGGGATCTTCCTGCATTTAAAAAAGATACGATGAATGTCCGGGCTCTGCTACCTGATTTTCTCAACAACCTCAGGAGTATTGCTGAAAAAAATGGCTCTGAATTCCTCTTTGATGAAAATCTCTTCAACATAATGCTTGACGATCTCAACCCCTTTGAAGTAAGAACCGTACAATTGATGAAAAACATAGTCCTGAACCTAGTACCTCTGAATGCTCAGCTCTTCAACACAAGGGAAAAACTCAACAGTGAATTAAAAAAGCATTTACTTGCGAGGAAAAGGACAAAAGGCTCCTGCAGAAACATTGACACCCCTATGATCCTGTCAAACGGCTCTGTCATTCCATGCTGCTATGATGGCCTTGAAGAAGTAGTCATGGGAAAAGTAGATAAAGAGACATCATTTATCTCGGTACTTGAGGGAGAGAAATATCAAAGCCTGATAACGGGATTTCAGAATAATATCATCAGCCACCCTGTTTGCCAGGAATGCATGGGTATGTTAAGATATACAAGTCCGCTCAGGGAATTGAATTACCTCCTCTGTGCTTCCTGGAAAAAAGCAAAAAATTCAATCAGAAAGCTTCTCTATTACAGAAATAACCTCAGTCTCAGGCAATTGCTGAAAAGAATCCTTCTTGCAGTGAAAAAACCAAGAGGTTTTTCCCTGACAAGGGAGAAAACTAAATAAACCATAGAATATATGGAGACGATGTGAAAAAGATAAGACAGCAGTTTGCAGATACCATGCTGGAAATTGGTATGAGAGATCCAGATTTAATCGTGTTGGTCAGTGATATCAGCCATTTCATACTCCAGCCTTTTGCCAATGCCTGTACAGGGAGATACTATAACGTAGGCATCTGCGAACCTACTGTGGTCAGTATGGCTGCCGGCCTCGCAAAAATGGGATTCTATCCGGTGGTCCACACTATTGCGCCTTTTATTCTGGAAAGAGCATTTGAACAACTGAAACTTGATTTCTGCTATCAGAAACTTCACGGCAACATTGTTACTGTAGGAAGCACCTTTGACTACTCAAACCTGGGTTGCACACATCACTGTTACGATGATTTTGCACTTATGAAATCGCTGCCATCCACCCAGATAGTCTACCCTGCTTCATGCCAGGAGTTTTCTCTGCTTTTTGAGCAGGCATATAGAAATCACTATCTGACTATTTTCAGAATTCCGGAGGCTCAGCATGAACAGGATATCGAACCTTTTCTGATCCAGATCGGGAAAGCTCTGAAAATCAGGGAAGGGAAAGATCTCACATTGATAACAACAGGACCTTTGCTGAAAAAAGTCGCTGAGGCAGCAAACGAACTGGGAAACCTTGGGTGGGATGCTGAGATTCTTTATATCCATACGCTTATTCCCCTTGACAGGGCCATGATAAGGGAGAGTCTCCAGAAAACAGGAAAAGTACTCGTTCTGGAAGAGCATAACCGCTTTGGCGGTCTTGGTTATGATGTTCTCAATGTATCATATGATATTCAGGGACTGCAATATCACTGTATTGCCATAGATTCTTTCATCCACGATTATGGTCTTTATGAAGAACACTGTAAGAATCTCGGATTAACCGTGGAGGGTATAATCAATGCAATCAGAGAACACTTTAAAAAATAGGGGTTCATCATGCCGGAGATAAACTTTCTTGATACTAATCCTAAAACAGTTAGAGACTACAATGGACGGGCAAGAGAAAAATCCCCCGAAGTCATTCGCATAGCACGACTATTTGACAGGGATTTTTTTGACGGCGAGAGAAAGTATGGCTATGGGGGGTACAGATATGACGGGCGCTGGAAATCTGTGGCCCGGCGTATGATCGAGCATTATTCATTGGGGGAGGATGCCTCGATACTGGACATTGGCTGTGCAAAGGGATTTTTACTCCATGATTTTAAAGAGCTCTTAAAAAACTGCACCATTGCAGGTATTGATGTAAGCTCCTATGCAATAGAGAATTCCCTCCCCACGGTGAAACCGTGGTTAAAAATCGCAAGTGCTGAAAAATTACCCTATCCAGACAAGAGCTTTGATCTTGTAATATCCATAAATTCAATTCACAACCTCCCGCTTGAAAAGCTTAAAACTGCCCTTAAAGAAGTAGAGCGGATTTCAAGAGGGAAGAGCTATATAACTGTAGATGCCTGGAGAAATGAACAAGAGAGAGAAAACCTTTATAAGTGGGTGCTCACGGCAGATACAATGATGCATGTAAATGACTGGGTGAAACTATTCAGAGAAGTCGGCTACACCGGAGACTACTGGTGGTTCATTGCAGACTGAACTGCTGCATCGGAAGCTCTCCCGGTATTCGGAAATGTGAAACAACCACAGCCTTTAGGATAAACTCAGAATACACAATGATAAATCACAATTCTGAAAAAGAAGAGTTTTACAACAGGCATGAACATTTTACCGATCGTGCCTATGACTCGCCAGATCTCCTCCCTGACAGGTATGTGTTTATTATTACTAACCTCTGCAACCTGCGCTGTCCTTTCTGCATACAGAAAAAACACATGATTAAAAACCATATGACTGAGAGTGACTGGATAACCGTTGCAGACACTCTTCCCCCTTATGCAAGGGTGACTCTCACAGGGGGAGAGCCTTTTCTCTCACCGGCCTTCAAGCCAGTATTCACATACATTGCAGAAAGGTTTGACTGTAACATCATTACAAATGGTACCCTTCTCTCTGAAGAAATACTGGAACTTCTCCTCTCCTATCCACGTTTAAAAGTGATTTCTCTTTCCGTTGATGATATCGGGAATACCCTGAGAAATCTGGAGGGTGAACAATGGGAGCACATGGAGCAAATGATACGCCTTTTATTGAAAAAGCGCTCCCTCAATGCTTCTTCACTGGTACTGGATGTGAAAACAATGATTCTCGATGAAAATGCAGATAATCTCTTTAAGATATATAAATATTGCGTGGAGAATCTTCAATGTGACACTCACAGCTTCCAGTTTCTCAAAGGTTCACCGCTTCAGCATGCAGATTATATGTTCAAAATGGAGGAAATGTACAGGGAATCTCGCGCATATATTTACAGGAGATTTGAAATGATAAAAGCGCAGCTTGAAAAAGTCCGCCATTACAACATTACCAACAACAGAAGATCCTTTCTTCACCCTCCTGCACATAGTCTTACTGCTGCTTCTTCCAACTCCTTTCTCGAATCGATGAACAGTGGCACTCATAATAAACATCATTTCTCCCCCTGCAAATTTCCCTGGTCGAGTGTCCACATAAACAGTGACGGCAATTTATTCCCCTGTCTGGCAATTCCAATGGGTAACGTAAAAGAAAAGCCCCTAACTGAGATTATTTTTGGTCCCCGCTACATGGAGTTCAAGAGAATAATCAAGGAAGAGGGCACTGTTGAGGCATGCAACCGCTGCGGGTGGCTCAGGCCGATACCGTCTTTATCCTGATGTATAGAGGTCTAAATGAGTAATCCCTGTCTAACAATACTGGGTTCAACGGGATTTATCGGGAAAAGGCTTTTCCATCTTTTCAGGAACAGCCCTTCAATTGAAGCACGGGGATTCTCTTCAGAGGATTGCAACCTGCTGGATATGGATTCCGTGAGAGATGCTCTTTCTTCTCTTAAAGTCGAAGATATGGTGATTATGACATCTTCAATAACCAGGCTGAAGGAAAACTCTTTCCAATCAGCTCTAAAAAACATGGCTATGGCAGAAAATCTCTCTCTCTTAATAAATGAGAAAAAGGTCAGTCAGTTAGTTTATTTAAGTACCGTTGATGTTTATGGCTCTGTAGCAAGTGGGACTGTTATAAATGAGAGACTGCTTCCCGATCCGCAGGACCACTATGCCATTTCAAAGCTCACAGCGGAATTCATACTTAAGAAAATATGCAGACTTCGTGATATTCCCCTGCTGATTCTCAGGCTTTCCGGAGTTTATGGGCCTGGAGATGAGGGTAAAAGCACTATTAGCACAATGGTAATGTCTGCTCTTCAAGAAAAAAGACTGCTCATATATGGAAGGGGAGAGACAATAAGAGACTTTGTTCATGTAGATGATATTGCCAGAATTATCGAGAAAGCTATAGAGAGTCCTTCAGATGCAACAGTGAATGTCGCAACAGGTACAAGCACGTCGATACTTCAGATTGCAGAACTGTTAAGAAGTCATCACTTTCCGGAAATCTCCATTGAATTTAGAAACTACGAGGCCGGACTGGAAAAAAGAGCCGCTGAACTCTCTTTTGACATATCTCTTCTCAAAGCGGTTTTCCCAGGATTCACCCCCCTCTCTCTAGTAGAAGGTATAAAGCACTATATCCATTACCAAAACATGCTTTCAGCAGAAAACAGCAAACTAAATCAAGGAGAATAACTTATGAAAACCTTGGCTGCTATTCTTGAGAAAACAGGCAAACCCTTGAAAATGGAAGAACTCTCCATACCAGAACTGAAACAGGGACAGGTTCTGGTGAAGATAAAATTTACCGGCCTGTGCCGTTCTCAATTAAACGAAATCTCAGGACTCAAAGGTGCAGACAGGTATCTTCCCCACACGCTGGGCCATGAGGGCTCAGGTATAGTGCTGCAGACTGGTCCGGCGGTTACAAAAGTAAAATCGGGAGACCATGTGGTGCTTACCTGGATCAAGGGAAGAGGTCTTGATGGGCCAGGGGCGCTCTATAAAGCAGAAAATGGATCGACGGTAAACTCGGGAGCGATCTCAACCTTTCTTACCATAGCAGTCATTTCAGAAAATCGCCTTGTAAAAATCCAGCCTGAACTGCCCCTGTTGGAGGCTTCCTTGCTAGGCTGTGCTGTTCCAACCGGCGCAGGAATTGTTTTCAACAATGCGCAGGTAAAGAAAAACTCCACGGCAGCAATATTTGGCTTAGGGGGAATCGGTCATGCGGCACTTCTCGCCTGTAAGATCGCCGGTGCTTCAACTATAATTGCTGTTGACAAAATGAAGATGAAGCTAAGGCAATCACTCCTTTCCGGAGCAACACACATAATAAATACCACAGAAGATGATGAACTCAAGGCTATTCAGAGCATAACCGGTGGGCAAGGAGTTGACTATGCAATAGAATGCTCAGGTGTGAAAACCTTGATGGAAAACGCATTCAAATCTGTCAAAGACGGGGGAGGACTGTGTATTATTGCAGGAAATTTGCCCTGTGACGAGGAAATTTCGATCAATCCTTTCGATCTGATTAAAGGCAAAAGGATAACAGGAACGTGGGGTGGAGAAACAGACCCGGACAGAGATATCCCCTATTATGGCAAGCTCTTTGCAGAAGGCACGCTGGACCTGAAAACCATGATAAGCCCCCTCTATGATTTCTACGATATAAATCTGGCTCTTGCAGACCTTGAGCAGGGGAAAGTGCTGAGGGCCATTGTGGAAATGCCCTGACCCAGATTGCCAGTTACATCCTCTTTCTTGCCTGCATTCTGCACATTGCGAGAGGTTTAAATCTTGACATTCGCTACTGACAGCCATGGAAAAAAATACTTTTTTCAATAGAGCAAGGGAATTGTTCACCACCTATTGTAAGAAATGCGGTGTCGATCGTGCCGTTTTCTTCGGATTCCTCACAAGAATCATTGGATTCTCCAGCGGGACAATAACTGCTATCCTTATTGCATCAAAATTTTCTCCAGAAGTTCAGGGCTATTACTATACCTTTCTGAATCTGCTTGTGGCACAGGTTTTTATTGAGCTGGGCTTCAGCACGGTACTGATCCAGCTCGCAGGTCACGAATGGTCAAAGCTTTCAATTGATGAGAATGGTGAAATCTCCGGCGACAGTAATGCACTCTCAAGACTTACCAGTATCGCACAAATAACTTTCAGATGGTTTTTTGCAGGCAGCATAGTGTTCGTGTTAATTCTCGGGACAGGGGGTTATTTGTTCTTTTCACGGATATCTGTCTGCCAGGTATCCTGGGCCCTTCCCTGGCTCACCCTTGTGATTCTCACAGCAGTGAACATGCTCATCATGCCTGCCTGGTCTTTGCTTGAAGGCTGCAACCAAGTCATCAATGTCTATACTTACAGGTTCATCCAGATTTTTTTATCGTCTCTCACCCTCTGGATATCAATACTGCTGGGAGCCGGACTCTGGACTCCATCTTTTTCTTCCGCTGTAGTCATAATCTGCTCGCTTATTTTTTTAAAGAGCACCTACTGGAAATTTCTGAAAACACTTATATTCACAAGACAGGACATAAATCACGTCAACTGGTGGGTAGATATCTTCCCATTTCAGTGGAGAATCGCTCTTTCATGGATCAGCGGCTTTCTTTCCTTCAACCTCTTTACTCCGGTGCTCTTACATTACCAGGGGGCTGCAATAGCGGGTCAGATGGGTATGACTTGGAGCATTGCCAGTATGATCGGTCTGGCTGCCTCTTCCTGGGTGTACCCGAGAGTGCCTACATTCTGCATCCTCATAGCTCAGAACAAATACAGGGAGCTAGATGAGCTCTTTTATAAAATCACAAAAATGGTGGTAATAGTAACGTTTACAATAACGGCGACAATCTGGGCGTTGATATATCTTCTTGATTTCATCAACCATCCCATTGCCAGAAGGCTACTCCCGCTCAGGCCGGCAACATTTGTACTGATTGGGCAGGCCTTACAGACCATGACCATCCCTGCCTCATCATACCTGAGAGCACATAAAAAAGAGCCTCTTCTTCTGCTCTCAATGGTTTCTGCTTTACTGCTCGCCTCCACAGTCTTCTATGCCGGAAAATACTATTCAGCCTATGGCATTTCCCTGGGTTACCTCATAATATCGATTATTCTGAATCCCTGGGTTTTCATCATATGGTATCGTTGCCGCATGAACTGGCATAGAGATGAAAATCCATAGAAATGACTATATATATGTCTCGGAACTTCTATAGAAACATTGTAACGACAGCGTTTGGAATGATGGAGTATTGGAATACTGGAATATTGGGTTTAAGAGAAGAAAGGAGATGGGAAGTTCCTTGGTTTCGTCTTCAATTCT
>Ga0302251_1000158_pt1 | contig 77882 bp, 61 predicted proteins | sample AAG_RA_Gln_MG_FD_193534 | JGI IMG/M metagenome (GOLD analysis project Ga0302251, IMG submission 193534) | Enriched activated sludge microbial communities from anaerobic digester in WTTP, New Holstein, Wisconsin, United States - AAG_RA_Gln | ecosystem: Engineered > Bioreactor > Anaerobic >... | reverse complement strand
ATCTGCTCATCAAGGACGCCAATATGCTGGCTCTGGCCGGCGTGGAGGGGAGGCTGAACACGAGAGCCGATGCCTCACTCCACCGCGGCGACTTCAGGAAGATCGTTGAGGGAGTAAACAACACGCTCGATGGGGTGATCCGTCCCCTGAAGGTGGCTGCCGACTATGTGGAGCGCATCGCCCGCGGTGAGATTCCAGAAAAGATAAGGGTTGAATACAATGGCGATTTCAACGAGCTGAAGAACAACCTGAACACCTGCATCGATGCGGTGAATCTGCTCATCAAGGACGCCAATATGCTGGCTCTGGCCGGCGTGGAGGGGAGGCTGAACACGAGAGCCGATGCCTCACTCCACCGCGGCGACTTCAGGAAGATCGTTGAGGGAGTAAACAACACGCTGGATGGGGTGATCCGTCCCCTGAAGGTGCCTGCCGACTATGTGGAGCGCATCGCCCGCGGTGAGATTCCAGAAAAGATAAGGGATGAATACAAGGGCGATTTCAACGATCTGAAAAACAACCTGAATATGCTCATTGAATCGATGGAGACTGTTACCGGCTTCGCTCAGGAGATTGCCGCAGGGAACCTTGATATTGAAGTGAAACAGCGCTCTTCCCAGGATAAGCTGATGAAATCCATTGAGGTGATGGTAAGCAATCTGAAGATAATGATCAGGAATATCATTGAAATAACTGCAACACTGACTACCGCATCATCGGAGCTGGCCTCCATTGCTGAAGAGATGCTGAAGAACACGGTGGGGATGGGTGAAAAGAGCAGCTCTGTCGCCACTTCTGCTGAAGAGATGAGCGTCAATATGTCCTCAGTGTCTTCGACGTCAGAGCAGTCCACGACCAATCTGAGCAATGTGGCTTCTTCGACACAGGAGATGACTAACACGATCGGAGAGATCGCTCAGAATGCAGAGAAGGCAAGCATAGTCACTCAGAATGCTGTTTACAGCGTAAAGACTACTTCTGACAGCGTGAAAGAGCTTGGTGCCGCTGCTAAAGACATCAACAAGGTGATTGATATGATCGTAGAGGTGGCTGAACAGACCAAGCTGCTTGCATTGAATGCCACCATTGAGGCAGCAAGAGCCGGAGATGCAGGGAAGGGCTTCGCTGTAGTGGCAAACGAAGTGAAGGAGCTTGCAAAGCAGACCAATGCCGCAACTGACGATATCCGACAGAAGATTGAAACTATTCAGCTTACGACGAGCCAGACCATCTCACAGATAGGTGATATCAGCGCCGTTATAACCAACGTGAATGAAATTGTCGCCAATATCGCCACATCAGTGGAAGAACAGACAATGACTACTAAGAGTATTGCACGGAACATCGGGCAGGCTATCGGCGGTGTCAATGAATCAACGAGAAATGTTGCTATGGCGGCAAATGTGTCACGCACCATTGCATCTGATATTCTGCAGATGAACGAAGGCATCAGCAGAATCAGAGAGGCAAGCCGGCAGGTAAGCTCCAGCTCTGCAAATCTGGTAGTGCTTGCCGGAAGACTGAAGACTCTGGGAGACAAGTTCAGGCTCCGCTGAAAGAATGCTTGTGAAGCAGGGGTAAGGATAATATGCCGGACAGACAGCTTCGTGTCTTAATAGTGGATGACTCCATATCTTTCAGGGCCGTGCTTGCCAGGGTCTGTGCTGATATAGAGGGCGTTGAGGTCGTTGGTTCAGCTTATAACGGCAGAGCTGCCATTGAAAAAGCCGGTATTCTGAAGCCCGATCTGGTCACGCTGGATATCGACATGCCTGAAATGGACGGCCTGGAAGTGCTGCAGCTTATGAAATCTGCTGCTCCCGATTCATCCTGTGTCATGATTACATCTCTTTCAAGCAGAAGTGCCGAGCTTACTCTTAAAGCACTCAATCTGGGAGCTCTGGATCTCATCGTAAAGCCTTCCGGTCCTGATATGGAGGCCAACTTCCGCGAACTCTCCCGCCAGATGAGAGCACTTATCAGAATGTTGATGGCGAAGAGGCATGTATCCAACATCCTGGAGGACAGAGGCAGTGTCGAGGCAGCGCAGCCGCAGCCAGTCGTTTCTCCGCTGTTGAAGAATGGAGGGAAGGAGGCTGTTGCAATTGCCATATCCACCGGTGGCCCTGCTGCGCTGAGCACTCTGATACCTTCGATTCCAGGCAATATCAGAGTTCCACTCTTTATTGTGCAGCACATGCCTGTTGGTTTTACCGGATTCCTTGCAGAGTCTCTGAATAAAAAGAGCTCTCTCCATGTCAAGGAGGCTGAATCAGGAGAGTTTGTGAAAGCCGGAACCGCCTATGTGGCTCCCGGTGGAAAGCATATGAAGGTAGACCTCCATCCGGTTTCGAGAGAAAAAATAATATTAATAGCTGATGCCCCGCCTGAAAATTTCTGCCGCCCTTCTGCCGATTATCTATTCAGATCGCTTGCATCGATCTATGGTGAAAAGGTAATGGCAATAATAATGACCGGAATGGGAGATGATGGTGTAAAAGGATTACGTGCCCTCAAGAGCACAGGTGCCCATGTCATAGCTCAGGATGAAGCTACATCTGTTGTTTTCGGCATGGCCAGAATGGCAATCGAAGCCGAGGTCGTAGACATTGTGCTTCCTTTAGGCCGGATAGCCGGAGCAATAGTGGCACAAACCCGCCAGGGCTGGGATTAGGTGACATGCCATGGTAGTAGCCCAGGATGAATTCGTTCACTTTGCCCGCTATATACAATGTATCACAGGCATATTTCTGGATGACAGCAAGAAGTATCTGGTAGAGAGCAGATTTGATATCCTCTGCAGCGAACTTGGATGCAGAAGCATAAATGAGCTTCATATGAGGGCCCTGCAGGACGGAAAAGGTGTCATTGCAGGCAGGATCATCGATGTCATTACGACTAATGAAACATTTTTTTTCAGAGATGAAGAGCCTTTTTTAATACTGAAAGAGCTTGTAACCAGGCTGTATCTCCGGAGAACAGTGGCCGGCTGCGCATCCCACCTGCCGGTAATTAATATATGGAGCGCAGGGTGCTCTACAGGTCAGGAGATTTACAGCATAGCCATTGCATTGAGAGAGATTCTTTACGATGCGGCATCAGCAGCAGTGAGCATTCTGGGTACTGATATCTCTGATGAGTGCATAACGAAAGCGAGTTATGGGAAATATACTCAGCTTGAAGTCGAGCGCGGCCTTTCACCGGAGAGACTGGAGCGTAACTTTAAAAGAGATGGCACAGGCTGGAAGGTAAGGGATGAGATCAGGGCAATGGTGACATTCAAGAGGATGAATCTCCTGGATGACTTTTCTTTCCTGAGGAAATTTGATGCGATTCTGTGCAGGAACGTTGCAGTTTATTTTACACCAGAAGACAGAAAAAAGCTTTTTGAGAGGATGGCTGTCCATCTGAATAAAGACAGTGTGATGATTCTCGGCTTGACAGAGACTATCTATGGTGTGACAAATCAGTTATGCCGCATGGAAAATCATCTGGGAGTCTATTATCAGCTTTCATAATGACAGGAGGAACGGTATGAAGATACTGGCAGTTGATGACAGCGCAGCCGTGAGGAAGAAGATCCGCATCGAGCTGGAAGAGGGCGGATACGAAGTCTTCGAGGCAGTTGACGGTGTCGATGTATTCAAAGTCCTTCTCACTCTGCGGCCGGATCTGATTACTCTGGATGTGGATATGCCGAACATGAACGGCTTCGATGCCTGCCGCAAACTGCGTGAGGACCGGTATGATCGCCTGTTCAGGGATCAGAAGGGCAGGAGGATTCCCATAGTGTTTCTTACAGCCAGTGATACTCTCGAAGGGCGGGCCCGGGGATTCGAAGCCGGGGCTACTGAATTCATTGTGAAGCCTTTCGATAAAGGAGAGCTGCTGAAGGCAGTGAACCGGATCCTCAAAGCGGATGACCTGCTTCATGGTTTGACTGCAGTAGTTGTCGATGACAGCAGGATTGCAAGAAACATTGTCACCGATTTTCTGATGATTCTCGGAGTGAATGTGCTGGAAGCAGATAATGGAGTTGAAGCCATTCGGCATATCAAGGCCAATATTGCCACCGTAGACATTGTCATCACAGATCTTGAAATGCCTGAAATGGGAGGCGAAGAGCTCTGTCGGCAGATCAGAAAGGAGCTCCTTCTGAGAGATCTCCCCGTTATTGTTCTTACGGCAATGCCGGAACGGGGAACATTGCTGAAGCTCTTTGATGCAGGTGCTACTGACTATCTGATCAAGCCTTTTGTCCAGGAAGAGCTTCTGGCCCGTCTGAAGGTGCATCTGGATGTGCGCCTTCAGAACATGGAGCTTCAAAGCAGGCTCGATACACTTAAGAAGTTCGACAGAATGAAGGACAGATTCCTGGCAGTCTGCTCGCACGATCTCCGCTCCCCTCTGAACGGGATTATAAGTCTCACAAGCCTGATGCAGGAAGAAGAAAACCTGACTGATGAAAATAAGGAGTTTCTTGCCATGATTGTCCAGTCCGGAGAATATCTTCTCAGCCTTATTGATAACCTGCTTGATATTCATCGCATCGCCTCTGATGATGCCGAGATGGACATGAAGCCCATATCGATTCTGGATGTGGCAAAGACAAGTATCGATGCACTGAAGTTCCTGGCATATCCCAAGAACATCGAACTGTCCGTTGAAGACAGGTCCGGCGGCAGAAAGATCAACGGTGATACACTGTCGCTGACCCGCGTAGTCAACAACCTTCTTTCAAACTCAATAAAGTTCACTCCCCGAGGTGGGAAAGTGTCTGTCCGCATCGAGGCAGTCGATGAATCACACATATCTCTCACGGTATCTGATACCGGGGTCGGAATCTCTGAGAAAAAGCTGAAGAAGTTCCTGGAAACGAAGAAATTGAGCTCTGAAAGAGGTACTGAAGGAGAAAGCGGCACAGGGCTCGGTCTTACAATAGTGAGAGAAATTGCAGATAAACACGATGCGGTATTTACACTCAAAAGTACTGTTGGTGCCGGCTCGGAGTTTATCATCACGTTTCCTGCAATAACCTGAAAAGAGGTCCGGAGAATGCCTGATTTTTCCATAACCTTTCACGAGAAAGAGTATCGATACCAATATACCGTGGAGCGCCGCATCTGTTCCAGTGCAGGGAATCTGCTCAGAGAAAAGGGGCTCGGAGGTCCGGTTATTATTGTGACAAATAAGCTGGTGAATTCGCTTCACGGCACTTCCGTGATCGAATCACTTGAAGGAAGCGGCTATTCTGCTCATCTGGCAGAGATCCCTGATGGCGAGCAGTTTAAAACGCTCGAATGGGCAGCCCGCCTATATGACTGGATGATTGAGTCAGGGATGGAGAGGAGTTCCACTGTGCTGGCGCTGGGAGGCGGTGTAATCTGCGATCTGGCAGGATTTGCTGCTGCAACTTTCCTCAGAGGGATCCGTCACGTCTTTCTTCCCACTACGCTTCTCGCACAGATAGACGCCAGTATTGGAGGGAAGGTGGGCGTGGACCATCGGGAGGGCAAGAACCTCATCGGGGCATTTCATCAGCCGGTGATGACGCTGTGCGATCCTGATGTGCTTCTGACGCTGGACGCCCGACAGTGGGCCTGCGGAATGGCGGAGATGATTAAAACAGCTCTGATTGACAATAAAAACCTTTTTGAGATTCTGGAGGAGCATGGCCCTCTTACCGCAGGGAGTGACAGCGCTCTTCTCCTGGATGTGATTATGCGCACAGCCTTGATCAAAGCCTCTATTGTCAGTGAAGACCCCTGCGAAAGAGGGAAGAGAGCCTTTCTGAACCTGGGCCACACCCTCGGTCACGCACTGGAGACCGCAACTGATTACAGAATTTATCTACACGGCGAGGCGGTGAGCATCGGTCTTCTGGGAGCCTGTCTCCTCTCTGAGGAGATGGGATGGCTGACACCGGATTTTACGGAAAGGGTCAGAAGGCTGCTGAGTCTTCACAACCTTCCGATATTATGCGGAGATCTCGATATGGAAAAAGTGAAAAGAGCTCTCAGGACTGACAAGAAGCGTGACAGGGGCCTTCGCTTTGTGCTTCTCAGGGGAACAGGCTCGCCTGAGATCACTTCAGCAGTAACAGAGGATATGATAGAGAAGGTGCTGCTGAAGCTGCAGCAAAAGCAGTAACGCCTTCTCTGTTTCTCTTTCACCGCTTCCTGTCAAGAAGCAGATCGCTGTAGGAGCAGTGAATCAGATCTCCGGCAGAGATGCCGAACAATTCCACGTATGAATTACACTGCTCCAGAAGGGTATCTCTGTCTGTCTGCCCGTTCTCGGAGATAGCCTCAATCTCTACAAACGAACCCAGATCTGCCACTAGATCAATGTGAAATTTCACGTTTTCAATGAAGTATATCTCTCTTTTCTTATCCACAACGACTTTAACTCCAATGGAGCCAATCAGGATCTCTTTTAACGATGAATCAGGCGTGGCTTTGTAAAGAGTCACCATTGATTCCTTTGGATCGCTCTGATCGTTTCTCTCATAGAAGATGAGACTGTTTTCTATATTACCCTCTCTAAGTTTCAGGCGCCCTTTCTTCACATTGAAGTAAGTGTCTGTCTGGTGATCTTCCCCGACAAACCTGGCGTTTTTTGATTTCAGGATTGTTCTCACTGAATCCACATCGCGTGATTGTGCCTTGATCTCTATATTAAGGACTTTCATGGTTTGTAAATCTCCCTGCCGGTTTGTTGGCTGTTCCATGTCAAATATCACGTCATTTCTTTCTGTTGATCAGCCTCAGGCTCTTATAAACAGAATGTTTTTCGTCGTCTATGAAATCAGTCATCTTCCAGGTATCGCCTCTTCTTGCGAACTGCACTGTGACATATCCCTTGCTGTTCCTTTCGTATTTCAGGTAGACTATGACTGAAGCCGTGTTGTCTTTTATTGTCGTTTTCCCAATGGTAAAGCTTTTGGCTCTTACCTGGGCAAATATAAAGGGATCGTAATCGAGCCACAGGCAGTTGTTATTCTCAGGAGTCTTTTTCAGTGCCTCCATAAGTTCACTGGAAAACTTTTCATCGAAGCAGTCTTTCCACTTTTCAATGGCTTTACTTATTTCCGGATGATCTTTTATATAATACGCATAGAAATCTCTCGCAATTGACGTGGGGTTTTTCACGTCTGTATTGCATTGTGCAGAAACGGACCAGATACTGATACAAAGAACAGCGATGAGAGTAACAGTCCCGACAGCTCTCTTCATGATTGATTCTACTCCTTCCTGATACTCTGCTTCTGCTTTATTCCACGATTAACGTTGAATCTCCTCGGTCTGTAACTGTTTTTCACTGTCAGATCATGAATTTATTGATTACGCTGTAAAGAGGGAGAAAAGTGGCTATCAGTATGACGCCTGCAATGACTGCAAGAACACCCATCACAAAAGGCTCAATAAGCTTCAGCGCCATTTCAATTCTATAGTTCACGCTGCTCTCCATGATCTCTGCAGTTTTTCTCAGCATCAGCGAAAGGTCGCAAGTCTCCTCACCTACACGGATCATATCTCTTGTATAGCGCGGTATCATATTAACGCCGCTGATTGATTTCGAGAAGCTTTCTCCCTGTCTTATGCTGTGAATGATCTGTTCGATGAGTATCCTGAAAAGTTCGTTTGGTGTTATGTCTTTCAGGATTTTTAAAGCATCTACCAGTGGAACTCCGCATTCGAGCATGCATGAGAGAGTGGTGCAGAACCGGTAGATCTCATTTTCCGATATGAGGGTGCCTATGAATGGCGTTTTCATCTTTAGAAAATCATAGTTGAAGCGTCCGATGGGAGTGAGAATATAGTAATAGATAAGTAAAAAAAGTATGAACAGGACGACGATAATGACAGAGAGCCACAACGGATTTGTTATGGTGTTTGTGAACGAGACCAGCATTGAGGTAATCCAGGGCAGCTCTGCCTCAGTCTCCCGATAGATGGAAGTGAAGCGGGGTACGAAGTAGAGCATGATGACTCCCAGAAAGAGCAGGGCACATGCAAAGATCGTCGCTGGATAGGCCATCGTCGATACCAGCTTTCGCTTATAGGAGTAAAGCTTCTGCAGGTCCAGGGCGTGACGTTTGAGAATGGATGTGAGTTTGCCTGAAGCAGTACCGGCTTCAATGAGGTGGGTATAGACAGTGTCAAATGCTTCAGGATGTCTGCTGTAGGCCTTATATATAGATTTCCCCTCTTCGAGATCCTTAATGATATCGAAGAGAATGCGCCTGAAGCGTTCATTTCTCTCAGAAACGGTGACTGCCCTGAGTCCGGACTCCAGCGAGACTCCTGCTTCAAGCATGGTTGAGATCTGCTGGGTGAATATCAGCAGGGTGGTGTCGTCGATCCTCCTGCGATGTGCAGTTATTGCTCCGGTCAACATTTCCAGCCCGGTAAGAATTGATAAATATAAGATTTTGAAATTATCCAGTGGGGTGCAGTATTTAATCGAAAGCACTGTCTTATTTGCAGTTTCAACAATGGTGATGGCATCCTCTTTGCTCCGGGCCTCAACGATCTCTGTAGAAGTTTCTCCCCTGTTATTGCTGGCAACAATGTGATACTTTTTCAATGTTCTGCTCCAGATTCTTATATTCTTACTGCCTGTTGAAGATCTCTGTTGTCAGAGTAAGTCTGTTAAGCTTTCTTGTCTGAGTTCCTTCATACCAGTACACATTGACGGCCACACAGAGCAGGTCCTCTGTGGTGGGAAATCCAGGGTCATAACATGAGCTTACAGCAAAAAAATACTCTGTTTTATTGGAGATATCCACATCGTTGTTATAATAATTATTGTTGACAACAGTTCGTGGATAGGGAGAGGGGGGAAACTGATGCGGCTGTCCATCGTTCACTGGCTGTTCACCGAGGAGACCGTTGAAACAACAGCGTTTTTCTATGGTACTCCACTGCAGGCTCTCAATCCTTGTGATCAGGCTTTCGGCAAGAGTCTGGGCTGTAGTTTTGGACGAAATGGCTCTGGTCCTGACTGAAGATAGAAAAAGCAGATAGCCGAAAGAAAATAGAAGAAGAACCAGGATGAGCATAGCCACCACGATTTCGGCAAGTGAGAAGCCCTTTCTGCTCCTTCTCATGTGTTTTTCAGGCATCCTGCAACCTCCGTGCCGGTGCAACTATTCCCGGCTCACAACAGTCTGAATGAGAAATTCTTATCCAGTCTGAAGTTAAACTTCTCGTTCCTGTAAGGCTTTTGTGTGACAATCAAGGCGTTGTATGAATAAAAGCTGCAGAAGTCTTCATCTTCTTCTATTTCAAAGTTCAGTATGAAGCGGGCTGCAGTCTGCGCGCCGTTGTGATTCATTATATCGGACAGTGCCGGTGGCATGCTAGAAGGCCCTGATATTCGCTTCCGGTAAAGATAGTAAAGATCCCTGTATTCTCTGTCAGGAGCGAGAGAATAGACTATCCAGGTGTTCCAGTCCGGTTCACCTGTGGTAAGGGTCTGGAATGTTCCCTTCATATTCCTTGGTGAAGGGAAGCATATATAACGTTTTTCAATGTTCGTCTTCCTGGAGGCATTGTTTTTCAAATGGACTACAGAAGTTTCTTTCAGGTCCTGAGACAGGCGATCCATGGCCATAAAGGCGTTGGTCTTTGCATCCTGAAGGGCATTTGTTGCATGAAACCTCCGCCAGGCTGAGCTGAGCAGCACGGCGCTCAATGTGAGAAGTATCAGAAAGATGGCCATGGCAATCAGAAGTTCAACAAGAGTCACAGCTGAGGCCGGCTTTAAAGATTTCTTCATATGATGCTCCGGATAATTGCTGTAAGTGTTAATCGCAGTAAAAGAACAGTTGGTCTCTTTTCTGCACATGATGAACAGCGGTAAAAAAAACTCCCGCAGCAGAGGAGACCGGGATTCTTAATTTTGATGCAACCTCTGTCGAGCAGTTCATTACAGCTCTTCCCAGGTCAGAATCTCTGGCAGGGATTTCATCTTTACCAGGCTGGCAGGGAATAAAATTTTTGATTTATCTGTTATCTTCACTTTGTCGCTTATAAGGGAGCCGCTGAATTCCGAATTTGACACATTGACCTGCGAAAACTTCCCGTTAAAGATGAAGGAGGCTTTTGAACAGTTTGTTATTGAGACGGTGCAGCCTTTCTTTTCACAGCTGTCATAAGCGCCGTATATGATGACATTCTTGGAGTCCCCATCCACATTAAACCTGGCACCATTAAGTGAAAATGATTCCTTTATGTATATCAACACCGGCCCGCGTGTGGCATCAATTGTTATGGTGCTTCCCTCATCGGCTTTGAAATTCTGAATGGTGTGAATACCGCTTTTGAAGCTGTGTTTTGAACCGGCCTGCACTGCAATATCCTGATAATCTCTGCCCTCCGGCACTGTATAATGCGTCGAGATGACCTCATTATTTCCGACGATCTGCAGCTGGCTGTTCTGGTAATTTCCCGAGACAAGAGCGTCCTTGTAAAGGAATATATTTCCATTTATCTTTGAGCTGTCGCAGGATACAGTCGGTTCAGGTGCCGGTACCGGATCATTTGACGGCTCCGGTGCCGGGGTTGTTCCCGGCCCCGGCGTTTCAGGCGAAGGATCTGGTTCGTTCGTGTAGGGAACCGGATTGACAGGGATAGTATCATTTTGATGGACTGATGATGGACTGGTGGCGGAAGAAGATGATGATGGGTTTGCATCTGGCTTAGATGGACCAGACTGAGGAGGAGCCACCTGTGAGCCCTGTGTGTCTGTCTGAGTGATTCCAATGCCTCCGGTCATAGGCTGAACACAATGCAGAGGTGGTCTGGTCGGTTTGCCTGGACTTCCAGGACTCATCCTGCTGTTTGTGCCTGTTTTACCATCGTAGCTTCTTCTCCCTGAGATTGCGTTGACAAAAACCTGATTTGCCGAGTTTAACGCTGAGGAAAACGAGTTTCCGGAACTCGATGAGGAGTTGTTGTTCGAGGACTCAGGCTGTGTAACAGCCGTATCATACTGATTCAAAGTGTTGGCCGGACTGTTGTCTGTGGCTGCCGGTGTAATGGCGGCAGCAGATGACGTTGAGCCGATCTTTAACGCTACCGTATTGGGAGGTTTAAAGCTTCCTACGTCACCATCCACAACAGAGTTATCTGTAACTGTGATTCCAGGGTCCTCGCCGGTGTCTCCGGCACAAGCTCCCAATGCGGCAAAGTCGAAGCAGCTCTTCTTCATGGTGACTTTTATTCTGCTATCCCATTTTCTGCTGCCGTTTTTTTCCTTCAGATATGCGTGAGCAGTTACCGTGCAGTAGCGCTTTGTACATTCATTGACCTCTACTTGACAGTAACAGTTGTTTCCCTCTGCTTTTTTTTCACTGACATCTATGCATCCGGCATTCCAGTTTGTCTGAGTGCTCAGCTGATATTCCACTCTTCTGATTGCAGCGGCAGCAGCCTGTTTTGTCAGTGCTTTGTTATATTTCCATGTCGCATAGCGGGCCTGACTGGTTTCTACACCTGCTATTGAGATCCCGAGAAGTAGGAATACAATTGCTATGACAAGAACAGATACCAGAGCCGCTCCTCTGGAAGGTATACAGCTTCTCATGATAGGGTCCTCCTCTTGTCTGTACAAGTCGGTTGAAGAGCACAATTATTCAGAATAATTATACCTGATCCGGTATCATTGCGTCAAGCAAAGATCGATACAGTCCGCGCGAGATCCCGTGCACAGCAACACAGTATCCATAAGGCTGGCGTAAAGTGACTTATTTACCAGCTCTCATCCAGGACCGATTTCTTGAACTGCTCGAATGTGCAGATGGTTTTATTACCACTGAATGGTAATATGATATCCTTATCATTAAGCCGCACTTTGACAGAATAACCGTTCTCATTTCTGTAAAGCTCAAAAGCCAGGTTCGATGCATAAGGAACCTGCGAATCACTGGGTGTTCCAAGCATGCTCAACACCGGAAGCATTGTGGTGTCGTGAGCCGAATACAGAATGAAGCGGTAATCCTGCTTTCCTTCCACCACCTCTTCAATATTACTGATCAGTTCACGCATGAAGTCCCTTGCGACAATGCAGCCAATCTTCCTCGGCCTGCATTCCTGCGCCATGATTTTTGAGAAAAGCACGGCAATTTCACGAGCCTCGGATTCAGTGAGCCCCTCAGGCAGTTCTGCTCCTTTAAGCAGTCTCACATTCACGTTGTCAGCCGGATGGTCCAGGTCTTTCAGGCTGTTAATTTTGACGCCGAAGATCTTGCTCCAGCGTGCGAATCTGTCTTGATAGGCCGAGTTCATCTTCTTCCACTCATCGGTGGTGAAAACATACTCGCTTCTCAGTTCATTGATCTTCTTCTTATTTATGATATTCCCGAGAAGAAGAAGATCCTGAGCTGCAGGTACTGTCCTTATTGGAATAAGCTGGTATCCATATGGAATGGCCGGACATCCGTTGTCGAGAAGTGGCCCGGTGCCTGGAGGATAGAGTCCGCAGAGAAATGCCTGGGCGCTCATGATGGTTCTGTTGTAATCTGTTGAGCGGGCATAAATGGTGTTATCCTTATAAGTCGGAGGCAGGAATCCAAGCTTTTCCACGTATCTGGCCCTGTAACTCTTCCCCAGCAGATACTCCTGATGCATGCCAAGAGGCGTCAGTTCGCCCAGTCTGAGCTTCCAGTCATAGGGACTCGAAGGGATGTGGTAGCAAGGAGTCCTGTCGCCGTGTCTGATCAGGGTCACCAGGAAGACAGGCTTGTCTTCGGCGAATACTGCCGATGAGCAGAAAAGCACAGCCAGTAATATGAAGAGAGCGGTGATTTGTTGTGTCTTTGGCATTATATTCCTCCCTGTCTGCTGCGAATGACTGTGACACGATGCACTCTGAGTGCGACATCTTCGACAGAAATCACTTCTTTTCCCTTGAAGATGGAACACTATTTCATCATTTTGACCAGGATTCTGAGATGATGTTGTGAATATGGATAGTATGATCAAGGAGGACTGATGGAATACAGTATTCTGAAGGATATCATAATAATAACCGGACTCACCATCCCTGTAACTCTTCTCTGCCACCGGCTCAGAATACCCAGTATAATCGGCTTCATATTGACCGGAACGGTAATCGGTCCGTATGGAATAAAGAGCATTCACACACCTGAGCACATCGACGCCTTTGCTGAATTTGGCGTAATCGCCCTGCTTTTCACAATAGGGCTGGAATTCTCTCTCAGGAAGCTATGGAGCAATAAAAAAGATTTCATTTACGGCGGTGCTCTTCAGGTTCTGTTGACCGGCATCATCTCTGCATTGATTGCCATCGCTTTTTCACGGTCAACTTCGCAGGCAGTGCTTATTGGATGTATGGTCTCACTGAGCAGTACAGCTCTGGTTCTCACACTGCTGCAGGAAAAGGCTCAGATTGAAAGCCCTCACGGCAGAGCCACACTGGCCATTCTGATCTTTCAGGATATCGCTGTGGTGGCAATGATTCTGCTTGTACCGCTGCTCTCCGGGAAAGGAATGGGTATTTCGGCAGCAAACATGACGCTGATTGTGCTCGGGAAAATCCTGCTGCTGGCACTGATTGTGATCGGAGGAGAGAAATGGGTAGTGCCCAGGATTCTGTACCGTGTAGTCAGGACAGGCAACAGAGAGCTTTTTATCCTGTCTGTTCTTTTCATCTGTCTTGCAATTGCCTTTATCACCTCCTCACTCGGCCTCTCAATGGCACTCGGGGCTTTCATAGCCGGACTTATGATTGCAGAGTCGGAGTACAGTCACCGGGCTCTTGGAAGCATCCTTCCCCTGAAGGATGTATTTACCAGTTTTTTCTTTATCTCCATAGGAATGCTTTTTGATCCCGGCCTCCTTTTACGCTCACCTGTAACGCTTCTCGCAGTGGCAGCTCTTGTTATTGTTATAAAGACTTTTGCCGGAGCGCTGTCCATGCTGTTGCTCAGGCGCTCTATCAGGACTTCTCTGCTGACCGGCTCATCGCTTTCTCAGATTGGAGAGTTTTCCTTCATCATCTGCCAGACTGCAGTGATGCAGGGAATCTTCAGTGAGGATTTCATGAATTTCTTTCTCGGAGTGTCGCTTATCACAATATTTCTGACACCATCGGTGATGACTATGGCACCTGTCTTCTCTGATATTATGGAAAAGCTGAAAATTCCTTTCGCAGGCAACGGATTCCCGGAAGCTGAGAATTTAAAAGGGAGCCCACCTGATAGAGATCATCTTATAATCATCGGCTATGGTCTTGTAGGGAGAAATATAGCACGGGCTGCAAAGGCAGGCAACATCCCCTTTACTATCATTGAGATGAACATCGATACTGTTATCGCAGAACAGGGAAAGGGAGAGCCCATATTCTACGGCGACGCTGCTCAGGAGGGCACATTGAATCATGCATCGATAAAAGATGCGCGAGTCGTAGTCATTGCCATTTCCGATCCGATGGCGACAAGACGTGTAACAGAGCTGGCCCGCGCAATGAATCCTTCTGTCTATATAATCACTCGGACCCGTTTCATGACCGATGTGGAAGAGCTTGTCAGGATTGGTGCAAACTGTGTGATACCGGAAGAGTTTGAAACCTCCATAGAGATATTCACTCGTGTGATGAAATACTATCTTCTGCCTCAGGAGACAATTGCAGACATGATCATGGAGATAAGAAAAGACGGCTATCGAATGCTGAGAAGCCTCTCACACGGTTATTCTGCAGCCATTCAACAATCCTTCCGCCATCATGATATTGTCATCACACAGTTTTTAATCAGACAGGGCTCTCCTCTTGCGGGATATGCGCTTGGTGAGACTGATTTGAGAAGAATCTACAGTATTTCGGTTGTTGCAATTCAGAAAGAAGCCGGCGACATTCTGAATCCCGGAGGAGAGGCGAGGATAGAAGCCGGTGATGTAATCACCGTGATGGGTGCGAGAGGTGATGTCACAAATTTCTGTGCGGCGTACTCGTTTAAGATGGATGTGTGACGCATCGCCGAACATTGCATTCGCAGCAAGTCTTTGCAGGGTCGTTCTCTTCATGCTATAATAAGGCTGATATGTCAAAACGCGCCTGTTATAATAGAACTGAATATGGCTTTGCCATGGTCTCTGTGCTTCTCATGATCCTCATTTTCTTCATGATTACAGTCGCCATAAGCTCCATCGTAGTGCTGCAGGCGCGGAGCATCTATGAGACAACTGTTACCGAGCTCTCCTTTTATCTTGCTGATTCAGGAGTCAGATATGCAATGGCCGGAGTGATGTACAGCTTCTTCATGACCGGCCCCTCTCACACGAATCTTCCTCCTGATAAGATCATCACCAAGGATATAAGTTTTGGCTCCAGCTCCGTGTATAAAGGGGCATATGTGGTCGAAATGTATGCAACTGAAGTTTTGTCTCCTGCAGTATCAGGATACACTCACAGGAATATGATAGCCTGCAATGCCAGAATATATCGAGCTGATGACATGAACGTGATAGTTGCACAACGCGTCATTTTTGCAGATATTTATCTGGGAGACAATGCCGGTTTAGCTGACCCAGATCCCGGAACAGTAAAGGCCACTCTGGTGAAATACTACGAAAGGAATCGATAAAGCAGGGATGAAAAGAAAGGAAGCAGGTATCACACTGATCGAAGCCATACTTGCCATGTGGATCCTCTTTATTGCCATCTGTTTTATCTTTGAAGTGCTGAGAACCTCCTATACACAGGTGACAAAGATGAAGATGATGAGCCAGCTTGCAACCCTGGGGAGCTCTAAACTGGAGCACATTCTTTATGAGAACAGTGTATCTGATGTTGATTGGACTCCTTTCCCTGAAGCACCGGACTTTCAGTATAAGATCAGCAGCTCATCCATGGCTATTGATGATGCTTTCCCTGGCTATCAGGTGAAACAGGTGACACTTGAGACAAAAGGTCCTGTAGGAAGAAAAAATATACAGGAATTCCGTCTGTCCATGGGGACCATCCTGCTGGATAATACTCAGAGTGTCGTATCCACGGAAGATTCAGAATGGGGTGGTGGAATTTCGCCGGAGGCCTGTTCAAGATGAGAAGGAAACCGTCAGCCGGCTTTACCTTGTTGGAATCTCTGATTACATCGGTGATAGTGTTTATAACCATATCCATAGCCGTAATGTCGTTCATGGCCGGCTCCAACAACTTTGCCAGCAGTGAGGAGACGATCAAAGCCTATCAAGATTGCTATTCCATACTGGGCTTGATCTCATGTGAGCTGAGGGAAGCCGATTCAGGCGATCTTACCAGTGCAACGGTCTTGTCTGATACAGTCACCTTTAAGAAATATCACAGGCCGACAGATGAAACTCAGACTGTGACTTGGAGCTTCGATTCTGACAATCATAAGGCAATCAGGAGCTATACCGGAACCAGCGGCAAGTCTGGGACATCTGAATTCGGATACTATGTTGAAAATATGAGTTTTGCGCTGAGCACAAGAGGAACTCCACCTGATGAATTCAAGCTTGTTAAAGTGACGGTCAAGGCACAGGCTGAGAAACAGTCATTAGGAAGTAAGCCCGGCAGCGTTGTAGAATTAAGCAATGAGGTCTGTGTGCGAAAAGGCCTTTCTGTGGAAGCTCAGATAAATTTTCTTCGGCCTTAGCAGTCATCGTTATCATACAACCCTGGAATATCTATGAAAAAGCATAAAACATCACCGTTCATTGTCACCGGAGTCTTGGTATTTCTTCTCTGGACAATCTATATCATATTCAGTGAAAGCATCATAAAGGTATTCATCGGCAGAAGATCTGCCGCGCTGCATCAGATTGAGATGTCTGATATCGTATTCATCGGAATTCTTATACTGCTGATACTGCTGCTGCTCATCGGCATCATTGTATCTTTTATTTTATCCCTCATCAGGGCATCTAGGAAATTGCCGGCTGCACCGGCATCCATAAAGAGAAAGGAGCATTCTCGCAAAGAACTCGTCTTCGGTATCATATCGACCTTACTTTGCCTGGCGGTGCTGCTTGTATTGTGGTTTATCAGATACCGCTCATTCGTGACCCATCTTGAAAGCTATGCAGTGAAGAACAGTCCGGCTTACAGGGAACCTGATGCTCCGGTTCTCTCATCTGACGATATGCTGTTGCTGGGTTGGGCTCATTACCGGGACGCTCATCCTGAAAACTCTTATATTCTCTTCCCTGAGAAGAAAAAGCCTGGCACAATCCGCATAGGCATCTTCGGCTGCTCTTTCGTGCACGGCAGTGAAGTGTCGATGGGAAACGAGTTCCCTACCTTTCTGCACAGAATGTTCAGGGACGCAGGAGTTCCCAACGTGGAGGTCATTAATTTCGGTGTGGACGGCTATGGCCTGAATCAGGCCTACATGATGTGGGAGCGTGTGGGCAGAAGATACGAGCTCGATCACGTTGTATTTCTGCCGCTTGAGATACATGAAAGCCGGGACCGGACATTTGTCTATCAGAACCGGAATTATGTTCCGGTTCACGGGCGCTATATTGTTGAAAAGGATGATGTGAAGCTGATTGGAGTGGCAGGAAAAAACACACTGGACGCGACCAGAAGATATTTCGGCTTCATCCCGCCGTGGCGTTATCTCCGCTATGATGAGAAAGCTCCAGTCTCGCTCTTTTCACTGCTTCCGGACAAGAGCAGGGACCTCTTCAATCCCCTTTATTATAAACCCCTGGGCAATAGAAAGAAGGAGATTCTGGACATATATTCCTGTCTCTTCAGGCGTCTAGGCGCAGAAGCCCGGAAAGCAGTGATCATTGTCGAAGATGAGGACCTCAGGGAGGTTGAGAAAAAGACATCGGCGCCTCATCTGTTTTATCTCGACAGCTGTGCCGGCCAGTACAGGAGCTCTTTTCTCTATAAGGCTCCAGGTGGACATCACAGCGCCATGGGGCAGAGAATGCAGGCTGAAGAGCTCTTCGACTTCCTGACAGGGAAGGATCGGGCCGCCTTTCCTTACATGGAGATACAGGGCAGTGATAAAACCATGTCAGGCCTGTGCTCTGCACAGCCGCTCTGTTTGTACAGCAGAATATCGGCAGGAATTGAGGGTACTCCTGTTGCCCATTTCGGCCTCCCGACCGAGACTGGTGTTCCAGACCCCCGATGCATGAAGGTTCTGGACTTCAGTAACAGCAATGTGGCCAGTCTGCTGCAGCAGACAGAGGGGAAGATATCCCGCTTCATCCCCCTTCCCTTCATACTGAAAGATGGTGCTTCGCTGACGCTGAAGGTCAAGACCAGAAGAAGAGATTACAGTGTTTCAATCGGGACCGTCAATGCAGCGGCAGGTGTCATCGGCAGGGCATCGATCTCATCAGAACAGTGTTACCTGGCACACGGCCAGACAAGGATAACGCCGTCTGCCGAACTTGACAATACTGGTATGCCGGATACCATCACTGTAGAGGGTGTGGACCGCCGCATCACAAGTCTCTCGATTTCTGTTGACGATAATTGCATATTGACAGGAGAGGAGATTCCGTGGCAGACAGTTGTCAATATGATGAGGAGAGCCGTAGTGATGCGCCCTCATACATATCTGATACATCGTTTCCAGTTGAAGCCGCTCGTCTGCCAATACTCATATCTGAAATCAGGAGCCGGAGAGTATATCGATGTGGAGAAACTGACAAAGCGAGAAGGCACTCTCGACCTTCTCCTTACTGATGAAAAAGGAAAGACCTCGGTGGTGCCGACATTTCTCAACTATACGCTTAAAGAGGTGGAAGGCGCTCCCTTCCCGAGTGTCTATAAAGACTGCATAGTCGTGCCGGAAAAACAGGGACACCTGCCGGATTTACAGAACAGCGTTGAAGGCACTGACTGTTAATTCGAGCTACAAAACGATGAGAGACAGCAGGTTTTATTCGACAGCCACAATACAGTCTTTCTCCTCAAAGGCAAAAGAATCATAAATCTGCAGGAGCCCGGGATGAGAGAGCCTCGACAGCATCTCCATCTCTCTCCTGAAATGCTCCTGCACCTTCTCGCGCTCCTCATCGCCGCTGTCCCTGACGGTGAACTCCTTCAGTGCGCAGCGCCTGCCGAGGGAGAGATCGATCACTTCATATACGTGGGAGAGGCCCCCTTTCCCAAGAAGGCAGACTATCTGATAGCGCTGATTGAGCACTTCTCCCGAATCGTGCATGAGAATATCTCCAATAAATAACGTGATTCTCAATGCCTGAGCGTGTGCGAAGAAGCTGTCAGAACTGCTGAGATGTTAAGTAAATATCTGGTGGTTTCTGTTGCTCTTTATATGATTATACCAGAATCAGGAGATAACTCCAATAATGTGCTCAGGAATAGAAATTCTGCGAAACAGGGTTCCGAAGAGAAGTCTTAGAATAATCCAGAGGAGCTGAAAATTTTATCAGGAGCTGGTATTTTACCAATTATCCTGAGCAGGAGGTTTTACTGTGAAAAGGACTGTGTTTGTTTTTGCCGCCGTCATGGTATTTCTTGCGTCTCTTTCAGGCCTGTCATCGACCTCTGTGAAGATTGCCGCAGGCGAGACAGCATCTGCCGGCACAGGCATCGAAATGAGGTATCTGACGCCCTCCAAGAAGGTTATCCCCCTTGTGTGGAAGGACAGGAAAGAGTTCTGGACTACAGACATCAAGTTGCCGGAACTGCTTTTGACCAACAGGGGGAACGACGTCTTCACATTGAAAAGTCTTGAAATCAAGGGAGTCTGCGAAAACGGGCAGAGTGTGACATACAGACTGAATGGCGATCTCGTAGCTGCTGAAAGCAGGAATATCAACTCATCTATCAACAATGCCTCCAGAAAAGGTAAGATGGATGCCCTGCGCCCGATGCTGGAAATCAGCTTCGGCGCCATATCTCTTCCTGAAAGCCCCCTTTCAGAATCGGCTGTGCTCCGGAAGGGCGAGAGCACGATACTTCTCCTGTCGAAAGTTCTTTATGTTCACTACACAGGCAGACAGAAGATCAGCAGTCTTTATCTGACTGCAGTCGTGACCGGCCCATCAGGCGATATCGTGAAGGAATTTCCCCTGCCTCTCACACCGTACAGCGTGAAGGGTAAATACTCGTTCCCTCTGAAGGGGAATCTGCAGATTGGCAATCTGCCGCTCAATCTGGACCACCACCGCTGCACGATGAGCCAGGAGTTCGGCTTTGATGTCGTAGAGGTCGGTCAGCGTGAAGGGATAAACTTTACCCACTCGATAAAAAGCACGCCTTTAAAGTCGTCTGACTGCCGCATCTTTCACAGGGAGATCCTGGCGGCAGGTGATGGAACTGTTGTGGTAACAGGCAGCCGCTTTCCTGATGAGGTTGCCGATCAGATACTTGCAGACCCTGCCAGCCAGAAGAAGCATTTCGAAGAGCTTTCCGCCAGAATAGGTATTCTCAACACTGTGGCAGGAAACCATATCGTCATAGATCACGGGAACGGTGAATTCTCCTTCTATGCCCACATAAGTGAGGGAACTATGAAGGTAAAGGTCGGCGACAAGGTCAAAAGAGGCACGCCGATTGCGCTTGTTGGAAATACAGGCAACTCTACCGGGGCGCATCTTCACTTTCAACTGATGGATTCGGCAGATATGCTCACAGCGAACGGACTCCCCATCATGTTCGAGGATGTGCCGGCAGCGGTGATGAACTCCTATTTCGTCGAAGCCAATTCGCTTCTGGATTCTGACAGCTTATTTCTGCACATGCCGATTAAGGAGTGGCAGCCTGAGCTGTTTAAGTAACCTCGCTTCACTGGATAAGGAGTTTATCAAATGAGCGGAAAAGTGGCCAGACTCACTCGGTTTTTCTTTATTATCTTCCTGATCTTCTGCATTTCCGGCTCAGTGGCGGTCTGTGGAGAAGATAAAATAGAGCTCGTGAAGCCTGACAGGGATCTCTGGGTCAATGCCGGAGATCAGGTTCAGATAACAGTGAAAGGTCCCTGCAGAAGCCAGGGGAGTTTCAGCATTATTCCCTTCGTGAAATCAGCGCCGCTCTGCGAGGAGAGGCCCGGATTCTACACCGGTGCAGTCAGAATTGACGGGATTTTCGAGAAGGCAGTTGAAGGCACTTTGTCTGTTTCTTTCTCAGGGAAGAAGGGAATGGAACTTCCACGGAAGATAAGGATTTTAAGCTCAGTAATCCCAACAGTGGGCTCGTGCATAGTGGAAAAAGGCATTCTCAGGGCAGGTCCGGACGATGATTTCGACAGGATCGGAGAGCTCCCTCCAGGAGTCAATGTGGAGATAACCGGTAAATACGGGGAATGGTACAGAATAAGGCCGGGAGGAGCCGAATTCTGGATTTCGGAGCGCTCGATAAGACTGCTCCCTGAAGGAGCGCTTTCTGATGAGCCTGTCCTTAAGGGGATAACGAGCTGCAGAGAAGGATCAGCCTCCGTTATAGAGCTCTCTCTTGACGGGAGATGTGCTTACAGCCTTTCCGAGACCCTCTCTCCGCCTGCTGTCTGCCTGGTATTATACGGTGCCTCATCTTCAGTGCTGGAGGAGGTGTATCGGCCTGAGAACAACGTGATCTCCCATATCGACTTTGCAATGAATTCTCCCGGCCGCATCGCTCTCAGGATAAACCTGACAGGCAGCTCCATCTGGGGATATGAAAGCGGCTTCAACGGCAATCTCTTCTCCCTGAAGCTGAAAGCCGCTCCTGTTCTGGAAGAAAGAGGATCTCTCGGCGGACTCACAATCATCGTGGATCCCGGCCATGGGGGAAGAGACCCGGGAGCCGTGGGGAAGGGTGGCCTCGAGGAGAAGAAGGCAAATCTGGCTCTCGCTCTCGAGCTGAGAAACCTGCTGGAGAACTCGGGAGCGGCTGTCGTCCTCACGAGAGACATCGATTGTGATATGACGCCTCCGGGATCTTCAGTAGCAGAAGGGCTGCAGGCCAGAGTTGCCAAGGGAAAAGAGTGTAAGGGCGATATCTTTGTCAGCATACATAACAACGCCAAGGCTGACGTAGCAGAGGGCCGCATCGCCAGAGGAACATACACGTATTTTTATCATCCTCACAGCCTGGAACTGGCCAGAGCCATCAATGCCAATCTTTCCGGAGATCTGTCAGAAGTAAAATCAGGCCATATAGCCCGATCTTTTCACGTGATACGCCAGTCATATATGCCTGCAGTGCTCGTGGAAGTTACCTTCATCTCCAATCCGGGAGAGGAGATCAAGCTGCGCGATGAAAGTTACATCAAAAGAGCTGCCAGATCGATATACAAAGGGATAGTCGATTTCGCCGAAAGCTCGTGCAGGTATCTGCAGGAAATCAATGACGGCGGGAAGGGAAAGTAGACGGCAGTCTTCAGGTTAAAATCACCAGGCTGTCCACTGTTTTTTGAGCCTGAAATTGTTAACATTTTGTAAATATTGGAGTCTGTCACCAATTTACAGCTAATACCCGGTCGCATACTGGAAGTGCATCGGGTCGTTTTTCAACTGGTGGAAGCCGTGAGCTTTGAATATCTCGGCGATTCTCCGCTGGTTTGCTGTCATATGGCTCTGGCCCATCGGGTTTGAGCTTGCATTGATATCAACTGCAATGCCGTATGCATGTGTGCTCGGACTGGAGCCGCCTCGTTTATTCCGGTTGTTGAAGCATCCGTCAAATGATTTGATATCTCCTGAAAGACCCTGTGCCTTTATATCTTCAAAAGTCGCCTTCAGCTTGTCTGCTATCTTCTTGTTGCATGTCACACTGATCTCCTTCCCTCCCGGGCCGGCCGGCATCTTGACAGTTGTCTGGTTTGTTCCGGGCCGACCGAACTCCTTCTCAATCTGATTTCGACCGTGGGGACGGTCCAGCGGTTTGTCATCTGCTGCCGCCTTTTTCGCTTCGTCCTGTGCCTGCTGCTTTGCCTTCTGAAGCTCCTGTTTCGCCTGCTGTGCTTCCTGCTTCACTTTCTGGAGCTCCTGCTGATCTTTCTGAAGCTGTTGTTTGGCCTTTGACTGCTCTTCCTTTGCCTTGCTTTCCTCCTGCTTTGCCTTGGTTTCTTCCTGCTTTGCCTTGGCTTCCTCGTCCTTGGCGGTCTTCTGTTCGTTCTGCGCCGACTTCAGCTCATTCTGGGCGCTCTCTACACCGCTGTTATCAGCTGCCTGCGGTGCTGCACCACCCTTTGCGTCTCCTGCAGCCTGCTGCTGCTGGGCCTTCTTCTGCTCAGCTTCTTTGACCTTGCCTTCTGCACTTTTCACCTTACCATCGGCTGATTTGACTTTTTCACCTGACGATTTCACCTTTTCGCCTGCCTGCTTTGCCTTGTCTGCCGCCTGTTTTGCCTTGTCGTCAGCCTGCTTTACCTTGTTTTGGTCTTCCTGAACTTTCTTCTCCAGATCCTGTGTTTTCTTGTCAGCATCGTCAACTTTCTTCTGTGCCTCTTGAACTTTCGGATCGTTATTCACAGTCGGATCATCGTTCTGCTGCTCCCTGTTGTCGGCTGCTTTGGGATCTGCTGCAGGATTGTTATTCTTGGGAGCAGCATGCTGATTCTGGTTAGATTGAGGCGCCTGGCCTCCCTGAGGCGCGGCCTGCTGAGGGCTTCCTCCACCTATCGGTGCCTGCTGGCCGCCCATAGGCTGATTTGCACCCATAGGCTGCTGGTTTGCCCCACCCATTGGCGTCATACCGAGCGGTTGGTTGAAGTTGGGATTCTGCTGCTGATTACCTTGTCCCGGCTGCTGCCCCATGCCGTTCTGCATCATCATCTGTAACATCATCTGCATCATCTGTAACATCATCTGCATTATCTGCATCATCTGCTGCTGCTGTTGTGACTGCATTCCCATCACAGGTGGATTCTGCATGCCCATTGCAGACGGGTTCTGCATGCCCATCACAGGGAAGCTCTGCATGCCGGGAACCATTCCCATTCCATTGTTGAAGCCAAGTCCGGGCAATTGACTGTTCCATTGGCTGACAGGGTTCAGGAAGCCTGACTGGCCACGCTGGAAAGCTTCCGTGGAAAACTGGCTCCCATCAGTGCCAAAGGCACCGGGAAAGCCGGATGGGCTTCCAAGACCTGTCTGGCCTGCACCCTGGAGTCTCATAATCATCATTAAAGCGGCTGGCTGCTGGTTTCCTGATATACTGTTCACGGTTACACCCTCCCATGAGAAATAATCCGGCTAATAATGATATACCTTTTTTTGTTGAAAAGTAAAGACTCCTGGGAGATAATTCGCTGGAAATCTATCGAGCATTTATACTGCTTTTTCTTATATTCATTGTTCTGTGATGGGGCTGTGGTGATTTTCCTCCGTCACTTCCCTGTTCCATCAATGCCCGGATGCCTTCCGGGAACGGTATTTTCTCCGCGCCACAGTGCGTTGGCAGGGAAGAGCACCGCAGGAGCCACAAGGTCCCGGCACATCACAGGATAGAGCTCTCCGCAGAAATGCCCTTTCCACATAAGCTTCCAGGGTTCAAGAGGCTCTACTTCCCGGCAGGTGCGCTTTAGAAGCTTCACCACATCATCCCGAGAGCCCCAGCGATCGATTGTGATATAAAGCATGTTCCTTCCTTTGAGGCTGTGTTCACTTTCCCAATTCCTGTATTCACTTCCCTGCAGGTTCCCGTAGCACATGTGGACATATGAGCGGGAATGGAAGGAGAGAATTGCAGAAAGAAAGTTGATGTCTGATGCGATAATGAAGTCGTCATTGATCCGGGAGCGTACAATCTCGATATGACGTGGAGCGTCAGAATATCCATAGAGCATTGTGAAACCGTTGCCAGGGTTGTTGTCTCCGGGGTATCTGCCGGAGATTCTTACCACCATTTCCGGGTTGAGACAGACAGTGTAGATGAGAATCATGAACAACAATGCTAAAGCAGACGCAGCTCCGGCGATCTTCAGCTCTATTCTTCTGACAGGTCCATCCTGTTGATCCAACAGAACAAGCGGTGTCAGGACAATCAGTCCCAGCACCCCTGCCACAGGCCAGTTGATCTCCACCTGCTCGTGCAGACTTACAAAAAGAAAGAACAGATATGTGGGGACTGACAGGGAGATGAGATAAAGGCAGGCCTCCCGGTTTTGAGAGCTCTTCGAGCCCAGGGCCTTCCATATTACATAGATAAAAAGAAACGGCATCAAAGGTGAAAGGGCTGCACTCTGAAGCAGAAGATACTTTGCAAGATAAGAGGATGTGGAAGAGAGCACAGCGTGACGGGACATCATCTGGAAGTGCAGGCTGATCCACTGGTTTGAGACATTCCATAAAATGTAGGGGATGAGTGTCAGTATGGCAGCCCCCAGGGCAAGCCAGGGGCCTCTGTGCCTGAGTGCATCCCGTCCGGAAGGAGTTATGATGAGAAAGAGAAGCATCGACGGCAGGAAGATGAGAGCAGTGAACTTTGAATAAAAGGCCAGGGCCCAGGCAATTCCTCCAAGAAACCAGGATGTCCATTTCTTTTTGCCCAGCACTGCGTCATAAAACATTGTCATTGATAGAGTCCAGAAGAAGATGAGCCCGGCATCAGGTATTGTCATGACAGCTTCGACTGCCAGAAAGGGGATGAGCCAGTATAGAGCAATTGCTCCAAATGCAACCATCTCCTTCCTGCTTATTCTGTAACAGAGGTTGAAGAGAAGGAGTGATGTGGCCGCAGAAAGCACTACTGACATCAGGCGCGCCCCCTGAGGCGTGTCTCCAAGAATGGCTGTGCCCATAGCGATCAGCCAGGCAACCATGGGCGGGTGATCATAGTATCCCAGAGCGAGCCGCTTTGACCACATCCAGTAGTATGCTTCATCTCCGGAGAGAGGAACTCTGCATGTACAGAGAAACTGAATAACCGCAACGACAATGACTCCAATAAAAGCTGATATGACAGGGCTTTTAACAGATGCGACACTGGGCCGGAAGCCATTGACACTCTTGATATTCACCTGTCACTTACCGCCGTTGCTATGCTGATGGGTTCAATGCAGCCTTGAAAGCTGAGAGGGCCAGCTCTTCATTATCGAAGACAGGGAGAAAGTCATAGAGCTTGGTAAGGTTGAAGATTCTTTTTACATAGCTCTGGGGGCAGCAGATGAAAAACTCGAGTCCCTTCGCGAGAAGCTTTTTTCTCGATGTGATGAGGACGGAGAGACCTGTGCTGTCAATATAGTCAGTATCGCTGATATTCAGCAGAATATTCTGATGCGCAGAAATTCCCTCCTCGATTTTCTGGCAGATATGCAGCTCGCTGTTACTGTCCAGATCTCCGTGGATATCAAGTATTGTAATATTATTGTGTGTTCTTCTGTCTATTTCCATATTGTTAATCTTTAATTATCTATTCAGATTTCTGCTATCATTCTATACACATTTCGATGTCCCTGCCTGATCTTTCCAATGAGCCCTGATAAATAAATTAGTTAGGCAAACTAATATCCTGCCGGGAACTATCCAGTGGCCGGCAAGATAAAGGCCCTCCTCTCCTCCGGGGCAGGCAGTATTCCATTATTCGACTGTTACTCTGGTTTTTGTGTGTCTTCCTTTGCGGTTGTTGCTCTGAAGAAAGGTGGCACATATTCCTTCTCTGCTATTTTTTTCATTCTTTCAAGAACTTTTTCAAAACCGGCTTTATACATGAAGGGAGCTTCTTTCGAACCATAAGGAAGGCTTTTCAGATAAGAAAAATGGCTTTCAAGTTCAATGACTATGGCTTCCAATATGGTTTTGAAATCGCCAGCATCTCCCTCAACTTTTTTAATTACCATGAATTTGGCTGTATCCATACCCATTGCCTCTGTTCTTGCAGCCTCAATATAATCAAAAATTTCTTCTCTGAATCTCTTTTTACTTAAATGAGGCGCTTGGTGGCGAAATTCCTCAAGATACATCCAGTCTGGTTTTGGATGTATTTCTGATAAAACTATTTCAAGTTTTTTCCTGTAGTCATTCATATCTGTCACCTTTATCAATAGTGAACCATTATTGCCGGAATCTCAGCACATTTGGCAAGTCAGAGATCTGTTGGTGAACAATCCATTATTTTCCTGCCATTTATGAAACAGGAAATGTCTGATGTCAGGAGGAAAAATGAGCGTAAGATGCTGATAATCTGAGGAGGGTAGCATGATATATCTGTTTTCTGACAAAGTGTCGGCAGTATCAGAAGTCGGAGGAAAGGCCTTTTCATTGATTATACTCACCAGCATAACAAACTGCAGCATTCTAAATTGCCAAATGAGCGTTGATAGATGATTCCAAAAGTTTTGATAGTGCAAATTTATAATGCGCGTTTGTATAAGATGACTGAAGACGGATTAATGTACCTCCTGGGATGGTGCTGAGTGCCAGTTTTTTTAAAAGCTGGATTGATGCTCTGGATGAAAAAATAGATTTCAGGGTAATAGCTAATAAGGTCGTGTCCTGAGACATCATTTTGGCACTTTTCAGAGGCTTCATCACGCCTTTAAAATTAACGACCGTGTGATCTGGCACACAACCGGAAAAGCTTTGAAACCGGGAGAGTTTGACGGTGATCCCGTTTCTGCGGGCATATTATCAGGTTTCTGCTGCGCTTCTCACAGAGTATTGTAATCATTGATTTCATCAGATTTTAATACCGAACTGGGCATATACTGTATTCTTTTCTGGAGCTGTACGGCATATTATGACTGAAAAGGCGTCCGGTCAGCATTTTGAGCGCCATATCATGGCTCTTCACGCTATGAAGTTCATGGGAATTGTTGTTATGATAGCCATCCATACATTTTTCTGGCTTTTCTCGTCGAGAGATACCTGTCTGACACAGCGCGGCATGGTATATGCGGAATGGATATCAACGCTTGTGTTTTTTGGATATTTCCCCCTTTCCCTCCCCATCATTGCCGGAGCAATGTACAGGGCCAGGATTGAAGAAGATCGTGGCGCAGAGAAAACCAGACTCATTCACATACTGGCCGTCTCGCTGATGATAATTCTGCTCGGCTATGTTATGAACCTTCTTACATGGGGGAAGGCCTGCATCTGGGACTGGGATGTGCTGGGCCTTATTGGTCTTGCCTACCTTTTTATCACGCTTATGGTGAGGATATCGTCCTGGCTTCTTTATGGAACTGCAATTATGATACTTGTTTTTTCGAAAGCGATCTATGCTGCAGTCGCTCAAATGCCTCTGTCGGTTCAGAAGCTTTATATTGTTAATATATTTGTATCGATGGATTCTGTCCATTTTTACTGGCCTGTAGTGCCGTGGTTTGCCGTGATTGTTTTCGGCTATGGCTATTATGAACTGCTCTTTAGCCCAGGGATGCAGAACAGGAGGAACATCATGCTCATCAGCACAATGCTCTCTGCCGTATTTCTGCTGCTGGGTACAGTCACCTGGGCAGGCCCCTGGAGGTTCAATCCGGCCCAGATATGGGGATCGTGGCTTTTTCACCCGGATCTCTCCATCCTGCTGCTGCTTGCCGGTGTCTTTGTGCTGTGCTCATATCTCTGTTATCTGGCCTGGCCTCTTCTGATAAAGATACAGTGGCTCATAAAGCCGGTCAGTGTTGGAATTCTGTGGATATATCTCATCCACACAATCACAGGCTTTCATCTCATCGCCTTTCTGAAGCACCTTCTGAAAGCACCGGTGCTGTTTTTCCCTGTTCTGTCAATTCTTCTGCTGTCAAGCTGGTTTATTGGTCGAGGTGTTGAATATATTAACAATCATCAATTCGAGTTTGTAGTAAAAAAAGTTGCAAAGGAATGATGCATTTACCATGGCCGCCATCACCGATGAAGTCTGCATAGTCTCTTATGGCTGTGTTCTGCCTGATGCTTCGAATGCTGAGGAGTTCTGGTCCAATGTGACAGAGAGCCGATGCTCGATAGGTCCTCTTCCTGAGAGCAGATGGGAAAAACGTCTCTTCTATTCTGAAGACCGTAATGATGGTGATGCCACCTTTTCATATTACGGAGCCTCCATCTCGGATCGGATTCTGGATATGATAAGAAAGCGCTTCTCGCAGGTGATCAGTCCAACACGGCTTCAGCTCATTGCGCTGGAAGCTGTCTCTCAGGCGCTGCAGCCTGTCAGGTTTGATGGGAAGAGGACCTCTCTCTATCTGGGGTGCATGTCATGTGATGAAAAGGCAGGCCTTGTTGTTTTTTTCAAGCACGATATGGAGCGCCTCCGGCAGCATATGTCTGCTGATGATTTCAGGCAGTTCAGAGAGCATTTCAGGCTGGATATGCTTGATGGTGATTACTGCAGAAACGCAGTGGTAAACAGCTCAATTCTGCACATGATGAAGAAGGAGTTCGGTATACAGGGCTTTTCCGCCCTTATAGACGGAGCATGTGCCTCATCGCTTCTTTCAATCGGCCTGGCAGAGGATGCACTCAGGAGCGGTGAGACAGATTGTGCAGTTGCAGGTGCAATTGACGCCAATCTCTGCCCTGAGACTTTTGTTGTATTCTGCAGGGCAGGTGTGATGGCAGAAAAATCTTCGATTCCTTTCAGCACATCAAGCGAAGGCCTTCTACAGGGTGAGGGGGCCGTAGTCTTTGTTATGAAGCGTCTCAGTGATGCAGTCGCTGCAGGAGATACCATTCATGCAGTTATAAGGGGAGTGGGTATATGCAGCAGCGGCCGCGGCAGCAGTCTTTTTCAGCCTTCCATAACCGAGCAGACCGGTGCATACAGGAAGGCATATCAAGGCGGTCCGGTACCGGTGCTGGACTTTATTGAGGCACACGGAACAGGAACATACTACGGTGATTATGCAGAGCTCCGCTCCATTCAGCAGTTTTTTTCCGGAGAGCGTATAGCGCTCTCATCTGTAAAGTCTATGATTGGTCATACCAAGGCGGCGGCAGGTGCAGCAGGCCTTCTGAAGAGCATACTGATGATGAGGCATCGCATAATCCCTCCATTTAAGCTTTCTGACGGCTCGCGAATCACTTCATCGATGCCGGTATACCTTCCTGGCAATACAATTGAACTTCAGAACGAAACAATCAGAGGAGGTGTATCGGCCTTTGGTTTTGGAGGCATCAACACTCATCTCTATATTACCTCATTTTCAAAGGAAGAATATTTAAAAGGCAATATAAGGCGTACAGATTCCAGCAGTCAGTCTAAGGATGATACGACGATCCTTCTGACAGGCCAGACCAGGGTTCTGATGGATGAGCTCAATTTGCTGGAGCAGAATTTTGATCTCAGAATTCCCAGGAAAAGCTTTCCCCAGATCGATCCTCTCCAGAGAATGGCAGTAATTGCAACACATAAAGCCTTTCTGGATGCCGGAATTGATATAGACGCTCTTGACCGGGATAGAATCGGTGTGATATCCGGATGTGCATCGGGACAGGAAGTGGCCCGCAATCTGGCGTATCGGATGAACTGTGGGCAGATCAACGCTCCCTTTCCGGAGGCCCGCTATGGAAGGGAGCTGATATCCACGCTTCGCAATATCTATCCCCCTGTGACTGAAGACACCGGACCTGGCATGCTGAACAACGTAATCGCCGGTAGAGTGGCCCACTATTTTGACTTCAGAGGTATAAGCTGTAATGTGGATTACGATGAGGCCTCATCAATGGCAGCTCTCGCAATGGCAAAGACATATCTCTCCGTCCACGAAGGCATGATTGTGGTTATCGGGAGCAACGATCTCTTTGATATGAAGCTTCTTAAATTCAGCCCCGGCCGTGTCGATGTATATCTTGTATCCACCCTGTCCTTTGCACGTCAGCACCGTCTGCCTGTAATCTCGGTGCTCAGGGAGGTGACATTCAGTGACTGACCAGGGACGTGTCATAAAGTATCGTTCGACGTTCGGGCGGCAGTTCACCGCTCTATTTGAGCCATATTCCGGTATGGATTTTTCCACGGTGTGCCTTGTGTTTCCGGCTCAGAGCTCGGCTCACCCATCCATGTTCCGCCGGGAGTACCATGAGTTTGATGAATTCAGAGAGATCTTTGCAAAGGCAGATGTATTTGCCGCTGCCAACGACATATGTCCTGTTTCATGGTACATCGTATCGCCTGACAGGATACCCTCTCTGCATCTGCCGGCAGTGCGCACTCTGTCTCTCTTTGCAGCACAATATGCTATGTTCAGACGTCTGGAAAACCAGGGAATAAGGCCCACTGTCTTGACAGGCCACAGCTTCGGAGAGTATGCTGCGATAACAGCATCAGGCTCAGTGGGATTTGATGAGATGCTTACTGTGGTGCTTGCACGGGAGCGCTCATGTCCTGAGCCTCATCAACTGGGCTGGCTTGTGTCTATAGCTACCCCTTTTACCACGCTTTCAAGACTTCTCGTCTCTTCCTGCTATGAGTTCGCAGCCACAAACAGCCCGCGTCAGACACTCATCGGCATTCCTGGACTTGCTGAGACAGAAGCCATTGAAAAGCAGCTGAAAGCACAATCCATTGCGTTTCAGCGCCTGGAGCACGTTCCGCATCCTTATCATACAACTTATATGGAAGAGTGCGGCATTCGCTTCACAGCACAGCTCTCCGCAATGTCGCTTAATATATGCCCTCCCATGTATCCGCTATACTCTTCTGTGCTTCACTGCAGGGTGGATTCACAGAACTTCAGGCCGGAGCTGATTTTTTCAGCTCTTGCACGACAGATCACCGAATCGATTGACTTCATCGAGCAGATTGGATCGATTCACCGGGATGGAGTATACGGCTTTCTGGAAGTCGGTCCCGGCTCGGTCTTTTCGAAGCTTGCAAATGATATTCTGAAAGGTAAGTCTTACAGTATAATTCCGGTTAAACCGTGGCTTTCTCAAGAGCCGTCTTTGATAAAGGAATATGACATAAGGGATCACAGGCTGCTGCACCGCATTATCGCCATAATCAGCCGGTTGACAGGCTATGAGCTGCAGAAGATACAGGTAAGAAAGCGACTTCAGGACGATCTGGGAATAGACTCCATCAAGAAGGCTGAGATTCTTTTCACTGTTCTCGAGGAAGAAGATGTAAAGGATGCCGCTGCAATTATCACATCGGAGATAAGGACCGTCTATGACCTCAGTGAAGCTGTTGCAAAGGCAAAATATGCAAAGAAGCTTATCGATCCATCATTGCAGAAGGAGCCTGATTTCAGGAGGTTCCGTGCTGTTTTGGAAGAGCAGAGACTGCCATCGATAGTTCCTCAGCGTGGATTGGACTTTGACAGGGTGATTGCATTGTCCATAACATCTCTTATTGATGATCCGGAGCAGTATCTTGACAATGTGGCCGGAAAGATTGCTGATACAGAGAGGCTGATTATAATTCTCTGTTTTGATGGTGAAAGCACGGATGCACCTCTCGAGAAGTCTTACAGACTTCTCGACGCCTTTAAGGTGTTTTTTGCCCGATTCACAATGCCATTTTACCTGGTCGCTATGGCCCGACGGGACAGTATGCTCTTCTCCGGGGCATCGTCCTTCTTGAAATCGCAGAGGAAAGAGCTGGGGTATTTTCACTTCGTATCAGTGATTGCTGAAGGAGATGACGATCCTGCAGTGCTGGCAATGTGCGCTGCGTCAGAGTTGTATTACCGTGATCTGCGGTTTTCTGAAGGCAGGCGTTATGTCAGGAAGATGCAGTCTGACACTCTCTGCGCCAGCGATGAGGAGAGACAGAGATTCAATGGCTCTGTGATAGTAGCAATCGGCGGTGCAAAGGGAACTTCCTTTTCCCTTCTCTACCGCCTGTCGGCTGAGTTTTCCGTGACCATTGCGGTGATTGGCCGCTCCCGACCGGATGTTTCTCCAGTTATTGAAAACATCGACCTGCTTCGAAGAGGAAAGGGAACGGTGGAATACCACCAGTGTGACGCTTCGTCTTATGAGGATTTTAATGCTCTGCTTAAGAGTATACACAGGCATCACGGCAGAATCGACTACATAATCGATTCTGCAGGTTTTCAGGTAAGTGCACCCTTCAGCAGCAGATCCGGTGAGGAGATAAGAAAAGAGCTGGCCTCCAAGGTTGCCGTGGCGGAAAATGTGCTGCGTGTGGCGGAACAGCTTTCTGTAAAAAAAGCTGTCTGTTTTTCCTCAATAGTCGCCTGGGCCGGCAATGAAGGCCAGGCAGTTTATGCATACTCTAACGGTGCGCTCAACTATCTGGCAGAAACCTCAGCAGTTTCCGCTCTTTCGATCATGTGGCCTCCCTGGAAGGGAGTCGGAATGATGGATGATGCTCTGCTTGTGCAGAAGATGGAGGGAATGGGCATTTCGCTTCTGGACGAAGAGAGAGCTTATGCACTCTTCAGAGAAGATCTCATCAGAGAGGCGTCTCGAGGTACGGTTCTATACTGTGACTCTTCTAACACGCCTCTTTACTGGAGCTCTCTTACTTCTCAAAGAGAGTATCAATCTCTGCTGGGTACGTTCATGTATCACCGTGATATAAGCTTTCAGCTCGATATCACTCCTGTCAGCCATCCCTTCCTTCACGACCACAGCCTGAAGGGGTCACTCTATCTGTCGTTTTCGTATGTGACAACTCTTCTTCTCTTCCAGTCCTTCATGCTGAATGGAAAAGTGGGTGTCTTCCGGAATCTGAGGCTCTTCAACCCCATATCTGTTGGAGCAGGTGCTGTAGTGGCCTGTCATTACAGCACGGGAGGCGAAGAGCATTTTTCTGTCACCATCAACTCGATACGTCACGGCCATCAGGTAGTTCTCACTCACGGTGCCTGTATGATTGATTTCGTTGAAATTTCTTCTGCCGCAATACTCTGCAGCTTTCCACAGGGTTTCAAGGAGTATCTGCAGTCCCTTCGAAGGCTTAATCCGCCTCAGATATATGGGAGCCAGGGCCTTTTTCACGGTCCGGCCTATCAGGTTCTGCACGATCTTTATATCGACAGCGAAGGCTGCTATATAGCCTCACTCCCTCGAACCGATCCGGTATTTACCGGGCACTTCACCTTTGATCGTGTGGTTACTCTTCTGGAGGCCTCTATTCAGATTATGGCCTTCAGGAGCTATAATGAGCGCCAGATCTATTCACTGCCTGAAATGATTGAGTCTTTACATATCGATGATTGCTGTGATTTGACAGAGCCTCTATATGTAAAGATGGTGTCGATGACATATCAGGAAGAGTCCATCACTGCAGATGCAGTGGTGCTGACTGTGAGCGGTGTCCCCGTTGTTTCGCTGAAGGGGCTCATGCTCAGGATGCTGAAGAGCAATCCAAATGAATGAGCTGCAGATTGAAAGAGGAATATCGGCGTGGCAGGTGAAATTCGTTGAAGATGAAAAGACGCAGTTCAGGCTTCACGTTCATGGAGCTGATGATAGTAATACTCATCCTTGGAATACTACTTTCCATTGCATCGTTCGGTTTCAGAAGCTATGAATCACGATACCGCTGCCAGGCTGCAGCACAGGTCCTGGCCATGGACATACGCCTTCAGCAGCAGAGAGCCCGCTCGAGGGATGAACAGCAGGGGATCTTTTTTCACAGTCCGACAAAGTATGCTCTGGGAAGGCATCCGGCCTCCTTATCGCCTAATGAAACTCTCTTTGTCCCGAACAATCCGCCGAGAATTGTGAATCTGGCTGATCAGTACAGCGGCGTTGTCATAGAATCAATAAAAACCGTCACCACTTTTCCACAGTATATCTACTTTGATCCTTCCACAGCGGACAGCAGCGGAAACTGGATCCCTCTGAGCGGATTCAACGGAACGATCAAATTCAAAGGCAGCCATTCAAATGTGTTTCTTACGGTAAACGAGAACATGGAGCTCACTATAGAGATCCAGTGAGCGGAATAAATGGAATAATAAATGGGGACAGACTCCAATAAATAGTGACAGACTCCAATTATCAATAAAAGAATCTGCAGCAGATTTGACACGAGTTTGCGCGCCATATCAACTGCCTTACCATTGACCCTGAAGAAGATTTTATCACCTGCCGCATCGCCTGGTATGCCAACTTCTGCCAGAGAGTTTCAGGCTTTTCATTGATCCTGTAGGAAGGTTTTCTCCTCCTGGCGAAATAATCATAATTACTACTATTCATATCCACGATAAGGAGTGAGGAAGATGAAGGTTGTCGGTATTAATGGAAGCCCCCGGTCAAAAGGGAATACTCATCATCTTGTTGAGGAGGTGCTCAAAGGCGCAAAGGAAGCGGGAGCAGCCATCTCCATGTATGATGTCAATGAGATGAGCTTCAAAGGCTGCCAGGGCTGCATGGCATGCAGAAGTAAAGGTAAATGCGTGTTGAATGATGATCTTACAGCAGTACTGGATGAAATCGCCGAAGCAGACGCTATCGTGCTGGGAACGCCGGTTTATATGTGGCAGATGGCCGGCCAGCTTAAGCTCGTGCTGGATCGATTTGTTGCCTTTCTCAACCCAGATTTTACTTCACGCCTTAAACCAGGGAAAAAAGCCGTCATTGCCGTAACTCAAGGCGCTCCAGATGAAAAACAGTTTGTACCCTACTTTGAATCAGTTGCATCGGTTCTCAAGTTTGGAGGCCTCAGCGCCTGCGAGATTCTCATTGCCGGTGGAAATATGAATGAAGGTGACGTGATAAAGAACGTCACAGCAATTACAAAGGCTGGGGAACTGGGTAAGTGGGTTGCGTCCTGAGGAGAATAACTGATAAGGTGTGACTGGATAATACCGCTGCATATGGCCGACAGCTTTGTCTGTATAGGCCTTGGATCGGCATCAGGCAATGAAAAACCATGTCATTTTTATTGTTGATTCTGGCTCTCTTTCTGGTGAGCCTTGTGTTGATAATCAGTTAGCTCATTTCGAATATCAGGTATAGCAGGAAAGTAATGACTTACACCGCTATTCTGATTTGCTTTTCAGGCCTGCTATGATTGCTACTGCTGTCTGCCACTTATTGTATGCGCTACCGTCAATGACGAAAAGCAGCAACATCTGGTGGGAGCAGTGCTTTGCCCGTCCAACAGGCATCCTGGAAAGAATAGCATTGGGATCATATCTCGAATTATCAGGTGTCTTGATGCTTACCAAGGAAAAAGCTCGCCGCTCTGGAAGAAAGAGCTGAATAAATTCCATGGGCATAATGATGATCCGGCAGGATCCAGAGTCTTCCAATACCCTCACCGCACTGGCCCTTTCAGCAGGCTTCTGAAGAAGGCCGGGTTTTGAACGCCTTTCCTCAGCGATATCCCCTTTTCGATGCTCTGCTGTGCTCCTTTTCTGTCGCCCTGCCTGAGCTGGATCCACCCGCGTATGCAGTAGTACCAGCCCATTCCGGAATCAATCGCGATTGCCTCGTCTATCGAGCTCCGCGCCTTGTTCAGTTCGCCTTTCTGCATCCAGGCGAAGCCTTCAACGCCTGGAAAGAGACTCGAAGAGGGGATCTCCCTTTTACCTCTTCTGCACCAGTAAATACAGCGCTCCCACAGCTCCAGATTCTGAAAGAAAAGGAGAGCCTTCTTATATGCTTCATGGCATCTGCCGTTTACAGACAGGCATGCGCAGAAGGCGCGCTCAAAAGGCTTCACCTCTTTTGAGCCTCCATAGAGGCGCATCTTTGAAAGATAGAGATCTTCACAGACAAAGCCTGCCTTATCGGCATTCTGATAGGCTTCAGCTGCAGCGGACCGGTGATTGAGCTTTGATTCAAGCTCGCCGAGCGCATACCAGGCAAGGCCGTCTTTCCTTGACTCCAGAGCTTTTTTCTTAAGAACCGGATAGATGATTGAACGCTCTTTCACCGATTCACACAGGTGGAGGAGGCCGTTGACAGGATCGATACAGCCTGGAGAGAGATTCTGTGCTTCGTAATACTGCTCTCTTGCCTTATCGCAGGCTTTTTCAGCTTCATATTTCTTTCCTCTGTTGTAATGCTCTAGAGCCTGCAATGAATAAGAGCTCTTCCAGAGCCTGCGTCCTGGTGGAGTCATTGCTCTGTAATATCTGTCCAGGTCTGAAGGCCTTTCTGCTGATCTTATACAGGCGGAATCTTTAATCCTGTTTACATTGATGGAGAAGGAGAAACCTGTTTTTATCTGTCCCTCTTCTTTACAGAGAAGGCTGAAAGGCTCACGGAAGCCTCTCCAGAGAGTGATGTATCCTGTGCGGCGTTCCAGGAAGCATCTGAGACGATTTCCCGGATCAAAGCGGCCCAATGTTGTATCGGCATCAGTCCAGGGGCATCCAGGGAGTCTGAGCTCTGTCCAGGCGTGGAATTCATTGTAGATCTCCCTGCCGGAGCTGACATATAGGCCTCCGACGTATCTGGACGGGATCCCGGATTCATTCAGCATCTCGGTAAGGAGCAGAGCCGCTCCGCTGCATTCAACGGTCGGCTTCATTGCAGGTAATCTCTCTCCCGGAGGCCTTGTGCCGGATTCAAACCGGTAGTGTGAGATAATGAAGTCATATAAAGACAGGGCATTGTAAAAGGGGTTCTTTTCGTCAGCAGTAACGGCCTGGACTGCAATAATGAGGGGTCTGGGGCGAGATCTGCCGTCGCTTTTTACTGCGGTGCCGGAAGCAGGCCATTTCTGGGGGCAGTAATCAGGCACATTCCATCTGACGTGGCGGGTTCTGATTATGTATGAAAAGACAAGCAATCCTCTCTCTTCAGGGCTAAGTCTGATCCTCCAGGTTCCCATTTCATTACCGTTCCGGTCTCTTTCGAGCCTGAGCTGCTTTGCCGGAAACTTTCTCGAGATAACCTGCTGAGCCGGATACGGAGAAGGAATAACAGGTACAGTGAGCTCATAATCTCTTTCAATGCCTGAGGAGTTTTCCAGGAAAAATGTCAGGCTGACCTTCCATAGCGCCTCATCGAGAATGGAAAAGGAATCGTTATCTGCGAATGAAGGTATGACTGTCCGGAAGAACAATGTGACAAAAAGCAGCGTGTGAAGGAGATTTTTCATTTATACTCACGTAGCTCCCAGGATCCGGGACTCTTCAATGCCTGCTGCGGCTCAGGCTGCTCCGGTGTGTTATACAAGCTCGATAAAACCCCGCAGGTAGAGAGAAAGAAGGAAATTTTCCGCCTCTTTTCCTGCAATCGCGATAACCTCTTCCATGTTTCTGGTTCCATCACATAATGCAGCGGTTGCATATCCCACGTCTGTGAGCGGAATGACATCCTCCTCTGAAATTAGTATATAGCCGAATGGCTCCTGTCTGACTGTACCGGTCAGTTTTATGCCGCCGTTCAGCGATATTGGCTTATCTTCAGGAATCGGTGCTCCGTCACATTCATTGCTAAGAGGCTCGTCCATCAGAGGGTCTCTGCTGAAGCCGAAGTTCCTTCTCATGACCCGGCATCCTCCCATGCAGAGTGCTATTTCGTCGCAGCGCAGACAGGCCTCGTTGAAATCTGAGGTCCATTCCTCAATTTTCTTCTTTCCGGTGTGCTTCTTCGTTTCTAACTTCCATCTCCCAAGCACTTCGGTGGAGAAGGGACAGGCTTTTATACCGCCTGAAGGAGTTATGGTTATATTTGTGATGCCTGCCAGGCAGCGTGTTCCTCCGCGATAAAAACACCGGGGAAAGCACTCTCCAATTCGATATGAGAAAATTCCGGGAGGTATCTTTCCCATCTGGGACAGAAGCTCTGCCGTGTCTTCCCTGTATAGACTTATCCCTGCTCTGAAAGGGCCGATGTATCTCAGAAAGTGATGTCTTCTCGAGCCTATCCCTGTCGAGAGCTTCAGAATGCCTGGTATATTGTTCCGGTTGAACTCCCCGAGAACTGTGGAGATATCGACAGGGAATCCCTCTTTCACTGCAATCTCAATATTTGAGATGATTCTTTCAAAATCGACAGGCCCGGTAAAGAACTGGTGGATCTCAGGAGCAGAGCCGTGGAGAGAAAATATGAAGCCTCTGAAGTTCCCGGATCCTTTCAAAGCTTTCAGGATTCTGCCGGTATCGGGCCATAGCCCGTTAGTGTATATCCTGAAGCCACACTTCTCTTTTTTTAATGACTCAATGATATCCGGAAATTCGGGATGAAGAGTCGGCTCTCCGCCGCTCAACCGCAGCTCTGTCATAAATGTGGAAAGATGAGAGATGAGAGATATCCAATCTCTGCCTGACATCTCTGATTGCTCGCGGCCGGTCATTGCCGGACACCCCGGACAGCTGTTCCCGCATCTTAAGGTGAGTTCAAGATACGCATAAACAGGTCTGGAGAGGTTCAGCAGTTGAAAGTTGCCTTTTTGTTCTGATGATCCTGTCACGCCTCCTGCTCCTTTTCTCTGATACGGCAATGGTAATACTGTAAATGTCTTCAATGGATGGACACGTTCTTCCTGCCCCAGGCCATTAGAGCCTCTGAAGCACAATGCGGAGGATTTTCCCCGCCTCCTCTCGAAATGCAGGTGCAACTATCGAATAAAGGTTGCCGCTATGAAGAAAAAGTTAAAAGTACTGTTATTCAGCCTTCCTACACCTGCAGTAAATCTCAATAAGTACAGGCACAAAAGCGAGAATGTTCCCCTGGCCTGCGGATATCTTAAAGGATATGCCGATGCATCCGGCCTCTCAGACGAAGTGACAATTGATATTGCTCCGCAGGAATTGATGAGCTTCGGGGGAGATTCAGCTCTTATCTCATATATTGCCGGCAACAACTATGATCTTCTGGGCTGTTCACTGTATCAGTGGAACTCACTTCGCTCTCTCCATATCATGAAGGAAGCGAAGAAGCGGAATCCAGCCATACTTCTTCTTGCAGGCGGACCGGAAGTAAGCCAGGCTTCTGAATATCTTAAAGATGACACCGCTCTGGATTTCATGATAGAGGGAGAGGGTGAGCAGCCTTTTAAAAAGCTTCTCTGCTTTCTTATTACAGGCAGCCCCTCTCCTGAGGAGATACCGGGGCTTTTCTACAGACAGAGGAACACTCTTTTTTATAACGCTCCCGGTGATTCGCTGAAGGATCTTTCTTCAATTCCGTCACCATATCTGTCCGGAATAATAGATCTCCGGTATCATAGAGTCTTTCATATGGAAACGATGCGAGGGTGCATCTTTGGATGCAAATACTGTGCCTGGAAGCGGGGAGGGAGGCACGGTGTTTCGTTCTTCTCCATCGAGAGACTCAGGCAGGAGTTCCGTCTTGCAAGGGAGATGGGAATTCGCTCCATAAGAGTCCTGGACGGAAGCATCAATGTCTCGAAACAGTGGCTCGGAGAGTTCTGCCGAATGATAATCGAGGAGAATAGAGACCGGTTTGTGGAGATTCACGGAAACCTGCACCCGGAATTCATAGATGAGCAGAGCGCCATATGGCTCTCGGAGGCAAACTTCACGCTTGTGACAGTCGGCCTGCAGTCGACCAATCTTGAGGTATTGAAGCTCATTGAGAGGAATGTCAACTTCGAAAGGTATCTGAGAGGAACATCATTTCTTGCAGAACACAAGGTCATATTTCTCTCTTCAATCATACTCGGCCTTCCCGGCGATACTGTTGAAGGCTTTAAGAAGACGATGGACTTTCTTCTGGAGAATAATCAGAAGAGGGTGATCTGCTGCCCCCTTTCTGTATCTCCAAATACACATCTGCGTTTTGAAGCGGAAAAGATGGGATTGCGCTACCAGAAAATGCCGCCCAACCTGATAATTTCTACACCAACCATGGATTTTGCAACGATCAGGCAGTGCATCAGCCTCTTCCGTGAGCGTTTCGTCCATTTCCCCAACGATGGTCTCTTCGAGAAGGATATTCATATTACAGGAAGACAGAACTATCCGGTGGAGCATTATCTTTACCGGAATGCCTTTCCTTCCCTTGTAACATATGTGGATGGAGCCTGTCCCAGATCAAACGGGAGAGGCGTTGAAGACGCTCTTTCTCCGGATACGCTTGAAAAAGCTCTTGCATCATCGCAATCATCGCGTCCTACAAGGCTCATAATGTCCAGAAAGTGCAGACAGGCAGACAGGGCAGCGATAAAGAAAATGGCGGATCTTCTGGCTCCAAGGCTCTGCTGGAATACTCTCCTGTGGTTGAAAGATTTCGGTTCGGAAGATGATATCAGGTTTATCAGGCAGTTCCTTCCAATCCTTTCAGAAGAGAATCCTTTTCATATCTGGCAGTTTGTGCTTGAGTTCGAACAGGAGGCCCCCATTCAGTATCTGTCAGAGTTCGCGGCGTCTCTCCGGTGTATGCCGGGCCTTCTGGATTACGAGTCTCTGTATGAACAGAAGGAGCCTGTAAATGAATACTCCAAAGCAGGTCCATTCATCTATGCAGTCATACCCTGCGATACACCGCAGTTTTCGCGGCAGTGGATCGAGAGTGTCTCCAGGGAGATTTCTGTCTTCTGGGCTCTCTTTCTTCCAAGGGGTTATGATACTGTTCCTGATACAGGAGACGGCTTTGTGGCGGATTTTTCTCCCGATGCGCCTCCTTCGCAGATTCTCTACACGTTGAATGTCATGAATCAGTCGAGGGATACCAGGCCTGTCTTCTTCAGAAACTGGGTCATTCAGCGCCTCTGGGCGCTTTATTGCCTGGGTAATGTGAAGATATGGGGAGCCGATGATAATGTGCTAGACTGCATTGAGAGCGATAAGGCGATCTTCACAGACTTTTCAGATTCCCGCCTCAGAATGAATATGCTGGAATGGATCAGAAGCCGGAAGAAGAACAAAACGGCTCAGATGCTGCAGTCACAGTCACAGGAGCAGTGACAGGCTTCTTTCCCTCCGCAGTCCAGGCTGCTGCAGGCGGTGCAGTAGCAGGATGAACACGAGCAGTAGCCGCAGTCGGTTATTGCAATATTCTGTTCAAGAGATTTAAAATCCAGCAGAATCGAGTCGTAGTACATTTCCAGGGCATCAGGGCGCGAGATCTTCTCTTTCTCTGAAACTGACCTGGCCTGTGCCTCGGCCTTCCGCGATGATTCTGCATTGCGCCGCTCTGCTGCTCCTGTTTCAGGCTTTTTCTCCACTTTGATGTAAGGAAGCTCATAGTCATTTGCCTGACATGGAGTGGACGCAAGTAGTGCCCCTCCGATGAGCAGCAGAGAGGTTGCATGGCCAACTGTATTCTTTCGCCAGGAAGAGCCTGATGCCGAGCTTTTCTTCTTAACTTCAGGTTTTGGTTTTCTGCCGGTTTTTTTTGTCATATAGGTGCGACTACCTCCCTGAACTGATTTCTCAGAATATAGGAAGTCCTGTACCTGGAAACTTCGTGAAAATATGGAATAAACCCTCCATAGTTATTACAGAGGTTACAGTAACCAGGCGGCTGCCTTTGACGATCACGGCGGTCAATATCGCGTCTGCAGGCTGTTGGCACATGCAGAACAATCAGTGTATATCAGATTTTCTGGGCGAGCCGTCAGGCCAGAAAGACGGCGTTACATCGCTTTCAGGCCTGGAACCTATTCCCAGGGTGCAGAGCATCTCGTCCCACAGGCTGTCCTTTGCGAACCGGAGATCGGTATAATAAAAGCCTGGACTGCTCTTCTTGTATGGAGCATAAACGCTGATCCCTCTGGACTCAGGATGATACTTCGGATTTGTCTCATTAGCTATTATGAGCTCTTCGAGGGCGTCCTTGATCTTCTGAGCAGGCAGTTTCAGCTTCTCATTCTTTGAATGCTTTATGAGATTGTCAGCAATATGACCAATGTCCCTGGTATCCCGATACGGCACGGCACCAAAGCCGAAATTTTCAGAGGAGGTTATGGCCGATCTTATTGAATCTCTGTCACCTGAACTGATAATGGCTTTTGCAAGATCATCAAGAAGGTTCTTAAACTCCTCAACCTTGTTCAGGTTTATGGCCGAGAAGGTCGGTATCTCATCATTATGCTCTCTGTTGACTTCGACAATAAGCCTGGAGAGATCTTCAGGAGTAACATCAATCCTTTTGTCCATTGCATTCTGAATAGTGTTCATGACCTTATTCATAGTTGCACCGCCAAGCATTGAATCATAGCTCCACCCAGGCCCTCCCTCAAGCTCTTCTGAGGCGAGCAAGATATCAGCGCTGTCTTTGAGCTCGTAAGCCACCTCAACACCAGCCATCAGACAGGCATCAAATCCTATTATGTCAATCTTCTTCTTCGTAATCTCTTCTGCCTTTGCGATAGCCTGACCAATCTCAGGTACAGTCATGAAATCACCGTCAGAATCATCGGCCATAGCTCCTGTAAATCCGCCGCCGTGATCGTTCAGAACGAGGCAGACGTGGTCTGCAGGAAACTTGCCTATGGCATCGACAATATACCTGGTAAGGGTTCTGGGATTGGACATATCAGCCTTTCCAAAATCATTCACAAGCTCAGAATTAATCAGACCGGGCGTTTCATCTTTAGTGATATAATAAGAGCGGCAGTTCTGCCATGAAGAGTCAAATGGATTGGGCTTTCGACCTACATCAACATAAGCTACAATATGTGTATTTTTATCAGAGCCAACCAGCTCCTGTTGATCGATGTTGCCCAGCTGAGCTTCGGTGAGATTGCAGTCAGCTGCCACATAGTTTAGAAACAGCCATTGTTTGTGAGGCTTTACAGGTCTGGGCACGGTGTAGTCACCTGCACTGAGTTCCACCATATCGCCATTTCCAGGTTCTCCAGGCTGCTTCTCTGTTATTGCCTTCTCTCCGTCACTGAATGACATGGATACAACATTCTGAAAACTTTTTATGCTTTCCATAAAACTCCTTTATAGAAGGGCTTTCAGCCATCTTCCTGTTATACAGGCTTCGGCTGACCTGACTTTGAGTCCCGTCCTTTTCCGGACTTTCACTCTTCCGGCAGTTACCCATCAATTTTTTGTTCTAATCTTCGCCTATTCAATCATAATTTCTATGAAAGCTCCAATCAAGTTCCAACCATGTTCCAGTTTAAAGAAGATCCTGCATGACCTTTCCTGAGCATCCCTGTCACTATGACAGAGAGTAATTATCAAATGAGGCAGGAACCGGGAGACCGGCCTGAGCGTGAGATTCTCAATAGTAGTACCAGATTGTCTTGTAGTCATTGATGTCTTCTCCGCGATCTGCAAGCCTTTGCAGATATGTGCCCAGAGGGACATCCTCGTAGATATATGTATTGGAAGTAATGATTGCCTTCTCCCAGGGATGCATCTCATATATCCTGTTCCCGCCTGGTGTAAGCATTATAAGCTCATGATCCTGCATGGCACGCAGATGGTTCTTTCCTGTGCCAGGTATATTATATACAGGCTCATCAGTTCTTACGACTCCCGGTGTGAGACGTGCTTCTTCCTTTCTCTCCTGGAGGAGCCGGGCAATGGGGACTATGTAATATTCAGTCTCTTTCTTGCCCTTTGCGTGGAACACGTAATAAGGATCAATCCCGATCTGTTTCAACGCTCCCCGCAGCGCCACTGTTTCAAACCGCCTGCTGTTCTCAATGGTAAAGACCTGTTGGTTGTATAAGTTAATGCTCGTGCTTCCCTTCACTTTCTGTACGGCTTTCATTGCTTCCGGCGTGATTTCATATGGATGTTCAAAGTGAGTAATGATGCATATTTCTCTCTTTCCAGGGCGGTGATATTTCTTCAGAATCTGTATGAGCGAACTGGTAAACCTTGAAGGCATTACCACAGGAGTTCTTGTTCCAATGCGGATTCTCTCGATATGCTCAATAGCGCTCAGGCGGCCAATAAGATCATTAAGTATCTCATCAGACATTATGAGAGGATCGCCTCCTGTGATGAGGACCGCATGTACTCTTTTGTTGCTCCTGAACCATTCTATGGCATCATCAATCTGTTTCGGTGAAGCCAGAGCCTTTGGTGAGTTCACTTCATCAATTTCCCAGTTTCTCTGACAGTAAACACATATCTGGGAGCAGGTGTTAAACGGCTTGAAAATTGCAATCATGGGATATCTCCGCGTCACCAGATCGACAGGCGATGTGTCCAGCTCACACATGAAATCCATCTCTTCCCTTGCCAGATGTCGGAACTGCTTTACGTAGCTTAATGGAGGAATTACCTGGGCGCGCACTGCATGGTCAGATTGCCGGTGAGAATCCCTGTCCATCAGCGATACATAGTAAGGGGTGATGCCAAATGGAATGTGCTTTTTCCCTGCCATATCTATGGCTTCTCTCTCGTCATCAGTGAGTTCCACAAGACAGCCGAGGCTTCTGCTGTCCCTGATGAGATGCTTCAGGTGCCATAAGTAGTCGTTCCAGTCGCGTTGCTTCGCGCCGAAATAACGAAGAATTCTCCGCACGTTTTCTCTTCTTTTAGCAATGACGTCTTCGTCAATACCGGAGGGGTACTTGTGATATATATATTTTTCGCTGCACACTGATATATCGTCAAGGAGGCGGCACCTCGCCAGGGCCGCCTTGCGCCCTTTCAGGCTGAGATATTCAGGTTCTTTTTCCCGCAGGCCGCTCATGGAGTATTGTTCAGATTTGCCTTTAAGAGCTTTCAAAAGGTGCTTCAGCTCCTCAATAAAATCGATGGATATGGCACTGAGGACTTTTTCATCTTTTCTCACGGCCCGGTGAATAGTTTTCAACACTTGATGACCCGTTATATTCTCATTCCTCTTGCTGAGGAAATTGCGGAAGACCATCAGTGCTTCCTTGATGCTGACCCTCTCAAGCGGGTGGATATCAGAAGAGACGCTTTCAATATCTCGCTCAATTCCGTATGACAGCATTATAAGTGCTTCCCTGACTTCCTCGACGTCTTCGTTTGTCTTGACAATAGCTCCCACCTCCGGAAAAATTTCAAAAGCTTTATTGATGGAAGAAAGCTTTTCTTCTGGTGAGAGGGGCTCTCTGCCTCCTGTCTTCTGATAACAACTCTGTGTATCTTTCATTGGCTTCCCTTTCTTCCCTTTTCATATTGCATCAGAGCATAGCCTGCTTCATTCCAGACATCACAGTCTTGCTGTTTTGTATGGCAGATGTCGGTTACGGGCAGAAACAGGTTCTGGAAAACCGGGTAAAACACCTTTTTCGATGTTTTGGTGAGAGCTGGAGCAGCAGCAGGTTACTGATTTAAAAATGCCTTTTCGTCCAATCCGTAAACATATCCTGAAGGTGAAGTGTCTGTTCCCACATGCGAACGCACTATCAGGTCAATGCCCGGGTTAATGGCCTTGCGGAGGTTTGCTTCAATCTTTTTTACAGTGACAGGTGAAGCATTCAATGGGGTGCGTATGACTGCCAGCACCAGCAGGCGGCTGTCTTTTCTGGAATAGCGCATTTCCATCAATGTAGAGCCTTTGATGTTCATAGAGATGCTCTTGACCAGTTCAGCATTGAGTTTCTGGTGGAATTTCAGCTCGTCACCTGCAAGCGGGGCAATTTCCTTTTTCACTTCGTACAGGTACCTCTCAGAATCAGCAACTCTGGTGACTGCAGAGCGGACTATCAGATGAACCGGTTCGCCAGATCCGGTATTCAGAGATTCTTCCATCTTCTTAACCTGAAAAGGCTCGATGACATTTGGCGAATCGATAAGCGCTATCACAGTCTGCTTTCCTTCCACGCTTTCTCTGCTGAGCTCCATAAGATGAGCACCTGATATCTTCTGCAGCTCATCGTTCAGTATCTTTGAAGTTGTTGACAGGAACTGTTCATTCCTGGACTCCTGCTCGCGGCGCTCCATCTCAGCCTCTCCTATGAATGCCGGCCCGCTTTTGTCAAAATCCTTTGAGATCATGGACCGGATGATCAGTTGAATACCTGGAGCTACAAGGGTCTGCAGTTTTTTTTCTATACGCTCTACCTCTCTTGGAGAGAACTCCTGCGGTGTCTGAACGGTTGCAGCGACTTCAATGACATTTCCTTTCCTTCGGTATGACACATCACTGAGCTGTGCTCCGGTGGTTGAGACTGTCTCTCTGGTCAGCACTCTTTTAAGGTCTCTGGAAAACTGCCGGTCTGAGATCAGACCTGCCAGAGTGTTTGTCATGAAGACCGCAACAACTACAAGTGCAATAAGGCTCAGACCGAAGCGCCTCAGGAATCTGATAACGGTGTATGGCTCATGAGGCTTCGCCTCTGAAAGACCTCTGGCAGTGAATATGAATGCTGAGGCAAGCTGAATCGAAAGAAAGTTTGCAAAAAACAGCAGAAACGCTCCCAATGCCCACTCCCATCTGCCTGCAGACAGGCACAGACCGCAGGTGGCCAGAGGAGGTACAATGGCTGTGGCTATAGCGACTCCAGGGAGCGCCGGACTGATTCGCTCATCTACCATGGCGTAAGCGCCGGCAAGTCCTGAGGCCAGAGCGATTATGATATCATAAAGAGTCGGCTGGGTTCTGGCCATTATCTCAGAGCCGAAATCCAGGCGCAGAGGGAGAAGACCGATAATGAATCCGATGGCCACAGCCAGAATCAATCCCAGTATTTCAGAGAAAAAAGCTTTCCCGAGAAGTCTTCCGTCTCCTGACGATAAGCCCAGCGCAATGCCGAAGATCGGACCCATAAGAGGTGCTACGAGCATGGCGCCTATTACGACAGCAACACTGTTGGCAAGCAGTCCGTATGATGCAATGACTGTGGAAAGGACAACCATGACATAAAAGGACCACTTTGATGTGGAGATCTCCTCCACACTCTGGTATATCCACTGTCTCTCCTTCTGTGACATCCGTTGATTCTTGAAGGAACGTTTTCTTTTTAAAGTCTCTGCGGCCGCCATCAAAGTTCCTCATTAGATTCTTTTATTATTGCTTTTCCCGCGCACAACAGATTCTATGAGAAGGGAAAGAAGTCCTGGCACAGAAGAGTCTGGATCATCATAGATAGTAAAGCACATCAGTATTAAGGCCGGTCTGGCAGATCATTATAAAGCTGAATAACAGGCATAATATAAAAAAGGAGACAGTATGAGCCTTCAACCTGATTTTTCAACTAACGTAGGAGTACAGGTAGTCGTTGAGCTCATGGTGGTGGCAACAGCAGTTGCGGTATTGACTAAAAAGATCAGGGTTCCTTATACTGTTGCGCTGGTTATCGTTGGCGTCCTGATTGGCTTCTCACACCTGCTGCATCCTATAGGGCTATCATATGATGTCATCCTTCTGATCTTTCTGCCTCCCCTGCTCTTTGAAGGAACTATCTCGATGGATCTGGAGATTTTAAGGGAGAAATGGCGGGAGGTGTTTCTCTTTGCCTTCCCTGTAACATTGCTCTCCGTATGCGCTGTAGGAACAGCCGCGCATTATCTGCTGGGGTATTCCTGGACAGTTGCACTTCTTTTTGGTGCCATCATTTCACCTACTGATCCCATAAGCGTCCTTTCGCTGTTCAGAGAACTTGGAGTGTCAAAAAGGCTTTCAACTATTGTCGAAGGTGAATCGTGCTTTAACGATGGACTCGGAGTGGTTCTTTTCGTGATCCTGTCAAAGCTTGTGAAACAGGAAAGCATGACAGCTGTCCAGGTAATCTGGGTCTTTTTTTCGGAAGTGGTGGGAGGTCTTGCTGTAGGTATAGTGCTGGGCTATGCGGCATATCTCATCCTGAAGAGAATAGACGATCACCTCATAGAAGTGATGCTTTCCGTGGCATTGGCATTCGGGAGCTACATCCTGGCAGACCGTCTTCACTTCTCAGGAGTCATGGGTGTAGTGGCTGCCGGCCTCATTGTGGGGAACTACGGGAGGGTATTATCCATGTCTGCGGGCACTAGACTAGTCCTTTCGTCTTTCTGGGAGGTCATGGGATTTATAGCCAATTCACTTCTATTTCTGTTGATGGGAATTGCAATGGAGAGCATCAAGCTTGGACATTATGCCGGTAAGATAGCAGCTGTTTTTGCAGTGATTCTGGTGTCCAGAATGCTTCTTGTATATGCCGGTTCATTTCTGCTTCGAATCATCGGCCACGGTCTTCCTGCTCCGTGGCAGCACACTATAGGATGGGCCGGCCTTCGTGGCTCCATTCCCATAGCACTGGCCCTTGGAGTGGCTCTTCCTGCAGTGACGTCTGGAGTTCCGGAGAGAGAGGAATTCCTTACCATTATCTTCGGAGTTGTAGCTGTCTCAATAGTTCTGCAGGGCCTGACCATACGGCCGCTCCTGGTGCATCTGGGCCTGATCAGAAAAGACAGACACGAAATTGAATTTGAACGCTTCATCGGTAGCAGGATGGCGCTTCACGCCGCTGCTGCCAGGCTTGAGAAGATGAATACAGAAGGGCAGGTGCCGTTCGATATTTACAGGTCACTGAAGAATTCTCTGGAGAAGAAAGAGCATGTACTGGCCGAATCAATGTCTCAACATCTGGACCTTTATCCGGATTTGGCAAGCACTCGAAAGGATGATGTATTGCGTGCACTGGCTCTGGCAGAACGGGCTTCCCTGGAAGATGCGTTTTCGAGCGGCTTCATCTCGGAGGATGTGTTTTCTGAACTGAGAAAGGAAGTGGATCTTCGCATCGAAGGCGAAATGTCGGGAGATAACGATCCAGACAGAGAAGAAGCTCCATAACCGCCGTAATAATGAAATGCCGACTGATATTCATCTCACGCTTTAAGGTAATTGTGATACTCTCTTGCCGTCACGTGAATCCTGTAATCTTCCCATTCAGCAATTTTAAGTGATATATAGTTACTGTAAAGCTCTTCCCCCAGCAATTTTCTCAGAAAATCACTTCTTTCTGCTTCGACCAGAGCTTCAAACATGCATTTAGGAAGATGGTTCTTATCCAGCAGCATTGAGCCATTTGTTTTTGAATAGTTGCTCCCATTGTCAGGACTGCCGCAATCAAGATTCTCCTTTATGCCCTGTAAACCCATTCCTATAAGAACTGCCATCTGAAGATATACATTTCCTGAAGGATCCGGGCTCCGTAATTCAATTCTTATTTTGTCAGGATCATTGACTTGAGGTATCCTTACCATTGAGCTCCTGTTTTTCATACCCCATCCTATTTTAATCGGCGCTTCTCTCTCAATTATATATGCCTTGTAAGAGTTGAATGTTGAAGCCATGATGATTGAGCTTTCTCTTGCATATTTCAGTATTCCGCCTATGAACTGTCTTGCTGTAGGGCTGAAACCGTAATCTGCATCTTCCTTGTAGAACAGGTTCCTCCCGGCTTCATTCTGTACAGATAAATGTATATGGAAAGCACTTCTGTTCTTTCCATCAAATGGTTTGGGCATGAATGTCACATGATATCCATGTTCTTCTGCCACTTTCTTGGTTATATAATTGAAAAAAAGAGTCCTGTCAGCAGCTTTCAACGGATCAAGAGGAGGGAGGTTAATCTCATGCTGTGAGTTGGTTACCTCGTGATGTGCTTTTTCAAATTGAATGCCGCAATCTGCCAATACTTTGAGAATACTCTTTCTCACATAACTGCCGTTGTCAGATGGATCAGCATTACAATAGCCGACCCTGTCAGTGTGGATCTTCTTGTTGTACTCTTCACTGGTGAGCAGAAAGAATTCATGCTCCGGTCCAACCAGGAATCTGAAGCCAAACTCGGACTGCGCTTCTATTAGTACTTTTTCAAGTGTGGCTCTGGGATCAAAACATGACCGGACTCCCTGCTCATCATAGATTTCACCTATGAAAAACCCTATTTTTTCTTCCTTGAATTTAATCAATTTATATGTGTTCTGAATAGGCATGAGCAGTCGATCGCTATCTTCAACTCTCCCGATGCCTGGAACTGAGCTGCCATCAAATCCAATTCCATTTTCCATGATGGACTCGATACCATTGGGATTTAACTGCAAAGTTATAAGTCTGCCGTTCAGATCGGTTGTAAATATCTGAACAAAATCAGCTTCACGGATCCTTTTAACCTTGCCATTTTTCCTTGTTTCGGTTTTCATAGCTTTCTGGTATCCTGTTATTTAATAATAATACCATATTGTGCTGTAATCATCAATATCTTCACCCCTGTCGGACAGATCACTCAGATAATCGTAAACGGGCACATCTGTGTAGTCATATGCAGGAACCAGCGTTATATTTTTTTCCCATGGATGAAACTGATATACTCTGCTGCCATCAGGCAAAATCATGATAATATCGTGATCCTGCCAGGCACGAATATGGTTTTTCCCCATTTTAGGGACATTAAAAACAGGTTCATCAGTACGAGTCAGTCCTGGCAGCAGGCGCGCCTCTTCCTTCCTTTCCTGAAGCAGTCGTGCTATTGGAACCATATATCTTCTGGTTTCCTTCTTGCCTTTCATATTGAATGTATAGTATGGATCCACGCCGATAAGTCTCAAATCGTGACGCAATTTAGCGCTCTCAAAGCGTCTGGAATTTTCCCTGTTGAAAACTTCCTGATTATATACACCAATCCCTTTCAGTCGTATCTTTTGAATGGCATTGCAGGCCTGTGAGGTAATTTCGCTGGAGTGGACAAAATGGGTGACTATAGCTATCTCCCTCAGTCCTGGCCTGTGAAATTCTGCAATGATGTCGACTATGTCATCTGTCCATCTGTGGGGCAGAACGACTGGAGTCCTGGTTCCGATTCGAATCCGGTAAATATGTTTCTTGGAAGAGATCTGTCTGAGAATATATTCAATAACATCATCATCCATAACCATTGGATCGCCGCCAGTTATCAGTATCTCGCCTATTTCTGGGTGATCATCAAGCCAGTCAAAAGCATTTTTCATGGACTCACTGGAAGCCTGAGCATCCGGATCCATACAATCATCTATTTCCCAGTTTCTCTGACAGTAAACACAGATCTGGGAACAGGTATTGTAAGGTTTGAAAATCGCTATCATAGGATATCTGCGCGTTATGAGCTCAACAGGTGAAGTATCCTGTTCCCCCATGAAATCAAGACTGCTGACAGTATTGCAGCTCATAAGCTCGACGTAATCAGTAGGTGGAATTACCTGTGCACGAATGGCATGATCATAATCCTGCTTTACAGAATATTCCATAAGACTCAGATAATAGGGAGTGATGCCAAAAGGTATGTGGTTCTTCAACGCCATACTGATGGCCTGCTGCTGTTCCTCTGTCAGTTCTACAAGAGCTTTCATATCTTCACAGCTCTTGATGACATTGTTCAGATGCCACTTATAATTATTCCAATCATCTTCTGTGGCATTGAAATAATTCAGTATGCGGGCGGTATTGGCGTTGCGCCTTCTGGCAATATCCTGATCAAGACCTGAAGGATATTTTCTGAAATAATCTGATATTATTCTCGATATATTATCCAGCGCTTCTGTCCTGTGCAAAGCCGCTTCACGTCCTTTAAGTCTGATAAAATCAGGCATCCTTTTGCCATCTATACTCTCAATGTAGATGTCAGATTTGCCTGAAACTGCTTTAAAAAGATGTATAAACTCATAGAGAAAAGCCGGACTCACCTCATTTAATGTCTCCGGGTTACCTTTTGAGATCTTCCATAGATAATGAAGTGAGCTTGTACCTGTGCGCTTTTCATTGACAGGACCGATTATATTTCTGAAGACCTTTATACTTTCTCTTATTACATCTTTTTCCAGTACAGGCATGGTGTTGTCTGAATTGAAGAGCTTTCTCTCACAGCACTCCAGATAATTATACAGTCCATCCCGTGCATCTTCAAGTGTGGCAGATTCACTTAAAATTCTGTGCATATCAGGATTGATACTCCATAGATACTCTGTACAGGCTTCATTATTGTCTGAAAATACGATAAAGGGTTTGTTCATATCAACCTTCCATTATTACTGAATTATAAAAAGATATACATTGCAGCAGCAATATTGTGGTTTTACTGATACCGGCAAAGTCTGATAAATATCGTTACCAGCAGTTTCTGCCCTGTGAGATGACTGAAGAGTCAGACATGCAATACAGAAGAGAATCTCTTTAGTGCCTGAAGCTTATTTTACCTTCTATTACTGTCCTCAGATATCCTCCTTCAGTAATGGTTTTTATGGATCATCTTTCTCAAGTTCACATACTGTTTACAAAACACTCACACTTTGTTACTTTTCAGGCACATTCTGGAAAAACTGTCCTGGTATACTTGTAATATCAAGTCAAAGGGGGGCAATAACATGGATTTCTCCATCGGCGGTCTTTCAACAATGGCTATCCAGCAACTTCAACTAACAGACACATTGAGAGATGAACAGACCTTTTTCACCATGGCAGCCCAGGAGATGAAGCATCAATGGGAAACATGGAAAATCCTGCAGGATACACAGACTGAAATCTACAAAGTACAGCAGGAAGTGACACTGCACAGAGCAAAGAGCCAGGATAAGCTGTTCAATAAATGGGATGACTATATCAAGGGCTGAGTTCTTGAAAACAGAATGAAAAGCTGATGTGTGCCACCGCGATTTTCAGGCAGGGATGAAGGATATACATAGATAGAAACGAAATTTTCCACCATAGAGGCTACTATGAGTGAAAAACTGCAACTCAGCACCTTATTGAAAAATCCGGCACACTCGATCACAGTTGCCCTTCTGGTGCTGTTTATCGTGACAGTATCGTGGATAACACTGAAGACCGGCCCTGTGGTGATGACGAGATTCAATCCCGATCCAATCTGTTACCTTGCAGGAGGCTGGAGGGTCATCCAGGGACAGATACCTTATCGCGATTTTCATACACTCGTAGGTACGCTCTTCTATATTCTTGTCGCGCTTGGTATGCTTGTGAGCGGTTTCTCTGTAAAAGCATTCACAGGAATCAATGTCATTATGTTCATTCTACTTACATTCTGGGCATGGTTCATAGCATACAGGAGAATGACATTACTGAATTCGCTTCTTGCATCTATTGTTGTGGGGCTTATCATCGCAGGAACATATCACCTCGGCTATTCTTATAAGGCTGTCACCTATGCGAATCTGTATAACAGATATGCATATGCCATGCTTTTCATTATCATGCTTGAACAGCTTTTTATCCCCAGGAATGCGCGTGAGAGTGACGAATTGACAGGAGGTTTTTCTACAGGTTTTCTCATGTTTGCACTCTTTTTCCTGAAGCTCACTTATTTTTTAGCCGGAGCAGGCATCATTCTTTTCAGAATCCTGATGATGGGATCTTCGAGAAAGTGGTTTCACGGCGCTCTGGCAGGTGCTCTCACAATCTCTCTTCCTCTTCTCATCTATATGAAATTTGATATTATGTCGATGTTCAACGATTATCATATGATTTCAAAGGTCAGAGGAGTGAAGCTGTTTGGCAGTGAAATTCTACTGCCCAATGTCATTCCACAGCTGAAGGCATCACTGCTTCTCCTGCTTTCTTTTCTCCTGATATCCCCATTCACCATCAGCAATAACCGAAAAACCATAACGAAGAAAACAATGTTAGCTGCCATATTACTTATGTTTATTACTGCAGTGTTTCTGAATCTGACAAACTGGGGAGATGAAGACCTTCCCCTGATTGCGCTCATTGCTTTCATACCTCTTCATTACCATCAGAGCACTGAAAAGCCAGAAAACGTCATCAGAGACAGGACCCTGGTTTTCCTCTACCTGCTCTTCTTCCTCACCAACTGGTCTTATTTCATTAAAAACACAGCAAGTATCTTTTATGCTTCGGCGTGGAAAGCTGAAACAGTCAGCACACTCAAGCTCTGCAGTACTCCCACACTCAGAGACTATTATGTCTCCAGCTATGAAGGCGCCTGGAACAGCAACTATATTGATAAAGTAAATGAGGGGCTCGATCTTCTCAGAAGAAATATCAGTGAGAAAGATAGAGTCACCACGCTGAACTTTGAAGATCCCTTCAACTTCGGGCTTCTCCTGAAAAATCCGAGAGGCGATTCAGTATCATACCATTATACAATGAACTTTGATCGCATTACCTACTGGGATCCGGAGAAGCTGTTTGCCGAGACTACGATGATCATGCTGTGTAAGGATAATGATCCTTTTTCTTCAACGCCGCTCAGGACAATCTACGCCGATTATCTTCTTTCACATTTTTATCTGAAGGCAGAAACGACAAGATGGATGCTGCTGGAAAGAAAAAGGTGAATCACAGATCCGTCTCCAGCCTGTCCTGAAGGTCACATTTTACCTGTGCTCCTGAATATGCTCTTCAGCCTGGTGTATCCATATATCAAGCTGGCTGAAGGGTATTTCAATTCCCTCTTTATCAAAGCGTTGCTTGACTCTTCTGTTAAGCTCCCTCTCAATGCTCCACTGCATCTTGGGCCGGGTCTTGATAAAAATGCGGAGTCTCACACTGCTTTCCCCAAGCCTGTCAATACCTGCAAGTACAGGCTCCTCGATTATATCATCTGAAGCTGACTCCCGGAGCAGATCCGCCTCCTCCTTTAGAGCCTTCAATGCCAGCTCTATGTCACATTTGTAAGAGACCTGGACTTTAAAATCCACCTGAGCATAGTTATGGGAAAGATTACGGACTTCCCGGAGCAGCGAGTTTGGAATAGTACAGAGAGCCCCATTTATATCGCGGAGGCGGGTGGAGCGAAGGCTGAAGCTCTCGACAACTCCTCCGTAACGGCTGCTTTCAATTATATCGCCCACACCGAACTGATCTTCAATGATTATGATTAGGCCCGAGATCAGGTCGCGAATATATTCCTGACCGATAATGCTGATGATAACGCCAAGTACCCCTGCGAAAGCAGCGATGGCTGTTGTATTGACATTCAGGATTTTTAGATAGATAATTAACGCTGCAATTATAACAAAGCCCCTTATGGCATATCGTGAAGCTTCGTTAAGTGTCTCAACGCGCTGTTCTTCCCTGTTGCCGCTGAATCTTCCAAGAGAGCGAAAGCCCTCAATATCTTTCATAACCAGAAACTGCAGAAAAGGATCGACGATACAGGCCACGGCTACGACTCCCCATAGAATGACAAAAGGTATGATAATTAGATCGGCGATATAGAAAGTAGCTTCTCTGGTAAAGGGGAATAGCAGCATAATAAAAATGACTGTGAAAGTCCACATTCCAAACCTGATAATCCAACGGAGGTAAGTGCCAGGGAAAAGCCTGAGTATCAGGAAGTTGAGCACAGTGACGATAACAAGAAGAGCTATGGAAACAAGTAAAGCAGTACAGAGGTATCCCGGCTCACTCATCTTCCGGCTTCTCTGCAATGAAGCGTTGAGCCCCTTCAGGGTCTTCTCTGCGAATTCCCGCTCAAGATCCAGGCGCTCTTTAGATGAAATATGACTCAGGCTGTACTCAGGAAGGTCTTCGTCAATTACCGTCATAACCACTATATCACCTGAACGAATGACTGTAATTCCTCCCACATTATCAACAGTGAGGTTGAAATCTCCACTGCCGGTGAATTTTCTTACAATATTGAGGCGTCTGGTTATGAGGTGGCGACGCTCGGAGGAAGAAATCTTACTTGAGCCTGCCGGCTTGAAAGGAAGCGGCGGGGTAAAAAAGTTCTCCAGAAAAGAGAATAAGGTGAACTTTCCAACAACCGGAACCACTGGCCCCGATGCGGGAGAGGCTTTCGGTGAAGGCGAAGGGGAGGCATCCGGTGAAGGCGAAGGGGAGGCATCCGGTGAAGGCGAAGGAGAGGCATCCGGTGAAGGCGAAGGGGAGGCATCCGGTGAAGGCGAAGGAGATGCTTCCGGTGAAGGCGAAGGAGATGCTTCCGGTGAAGGCGAAGGAGAGGCATCAGGTGAAGCTGAAAAATAGAGAGGCAGGCCTTTATGCTCGCCATTACCTGACAGATCAATGCCGTCAGACATAGAACGGCTATCTGGCAGAGGCACTTCGCTTCGCTTCTTCAATAATGTTCTCTCTGATATGAGAAATGCCGCCAGAATGGCAATAATTACTGTGAAAGTCAGAAATTTCTTCATATCCATTACACAGGATTTCGTGGAAATATTGTGCAGACCCTCCTGGGCCACAAGCCTGACTTTACTTGACAGTATGGAATTTTCCAAGCAGGAAAAGTAATCGGCTACATGTAAGATTTCAGGGCTCACAGTTAAAAAATCATGAAGAAATACCGATCTCTCCGGAGAGGTGCCTTATGAAAAAAACAGTTGTTTTACTGATTATATTGAGTATTTTTTTACTGGAAATCGCAGTCGGTCCTGCCTCTGCTGTTGATATAACAGGAAGCGGTTCGCAGACCAGAGGAGGACCGGGAAGAAATGCACAGCTTACAGGGAAGCCCTTTGTCATTCTTCAGCAGTCCATCATTGCTGATGTTAAAGGAGATGGAAAGGGATTCTGGATCCAGGACGCCACAAACAGATCAATAGTCAGAAGATTTGACAATAACAGGGATGCCATAAATGTTCTGATCCCAAAGGGCACTTACCTGGTGTATCCAAATCTCCATACAGGACAGGCAATGGCGTCTGTTGCTGTCACATTCCGTTACAGTGGGGCTGCATTACCTTCACCTTCTTCAGTCCCTGCAGCAGGTTCAGTTACGCCGACCCCTTCCGCCACTCTGAACGCAGGTCAGTCACTCTGGACCATTACCTTCAGTGACAGCAGATCTTTTCAATATGACCTGAAGTGGAAAAGCGACACTTTTACAGGTCAATACCGTGGCATCAGTAATCCTTCGACCTTCACAGGCCGGATTCTTGAAAAAGATGGCAGAAGGTATATAAAGTACACTCAGTTTGACAGGACAAGAAACTACACTGCAGACTATGAAGTGGTGGAGATAGTGAGCGGTCTGTGGCGTGGCACTTTTTCAGATGTCCTCGGTAACAGGGATAAAATAGAGCTGAGAGGCTCCCTTCCTTCCCAGGCGGCTGCACCTTCCGGGCAGCAGGTGACACAGAAGAACGACCCCATAGTAGGATCGTGGCTTGTCAATAAAAAGTATACTCTTACTTTTCTCGCAGATGGCACAATTGTCCCTATGTCAGAAGGCACACATACGTGGGAGCGCAGTACTCGCGAGTTTAAGGCCGGCCATCCAACTTATTATGTCAGGTTCAACAGCAGGAAAAGGACAAATGTGACACATCTGTATCTTTCCCGGGACGGCCGCAAGCTTTACAGTATCCTGGCCGGCGCAAGCTCTGAATGGGCTGAAAGGTTATCCCGGTGAAGGTCTGGGTCTTTCTGCCTCACCTCAGGGATTTCGGGAGCTGCCGTTGCAGAAGAATGGATTACAGCGCTGCAATCAGTTCACTCCTTAACCTTTTCTGAATCATTGAGCGGAATCAGCTTATGACGGTTCTTCTCATAGAGATTCATTCCCTCGCGGATTATCTCACAGGCTTCGGCAGGCCCCCCTGTTTTTTCAGCAGTGACTACTTTACCTTCCAGTTTTTTGTATTGTTCGAAGAAATGCTTGATTTCGGCAATGACGTTTTCGTGAATCTGGCTGATATCAGTATAATGGGAAAACTGCGGATCTTTCACAGGCACCGCAACTATCTTTGTGTCTTTATCACCGCGGTCAACCACCAGCAGATATCCGATAATCCGCACCTTTACAAGAGTCAAAGGCTCAATCGGTTCCTGTGAGAAAACCAGCACATCGAGCGGGTCACCATCGTGAAAGTATGTCCGGGGGAAGAAGCCATAATTAACAGGAAAACACATTGATGCAGAAAGCACCCGGTCAAGTCTGAGAAGGCCTGTGGGCTTGTCCAGTTCGTATTTGTTCTTTGATCCCTCTGGAATCTCGATTATCACGTTGCAGATTTCAGGACTTCCTGATCCGATCTTGACACCGTGCCATGGATGAACCACAGTTGTCTGTGAAAAGGCACCCGTCGACTGTGAAAAGAATGCAAACAATAATGTAAGAGTAGTAATAACGACTTTTCTGTGCAATAGAACAGTCTCATTTCCGGAATATGACGAGTTGCTTTTGGCGTAACGAAATAAGATCATTCTTGCCTTTCTCCTTTCAATCTCTTCTGATACATGCGATTATTATATCATCTTTCTGTGTCATATTACCATTTCTCAGAGCTCTGCCGTAGATGAGCTCTGCTATCTCCTGAGGCTCTCTGTCTAAGTTGGCGAGAAGGATTTCAGACAGTCTGCTGAAGGCCTCGTATCTGAACTCAGGGCTTTCGCTGATGCCATCAGTAAAACAGACCAGCAGATCTCCTTCTCTGAAAGGTTCTCTGAATACTTCTGTGTGTAACACATCCAGAACTCCAACCGGAGGAGCTGCCGGACGTTCAAGTGATTCTATCTTGCCGGTTGCTGCTCTATATATTAAAGGGGGTTCATGGCCGGCATTGACGAACTCGATAGTATCTTCATTGATGGTGCAGGCAAAAAGAGTTACAAACATGCTGTCAGGAAGACTGGATATCATACGGTGATTTATTCTTCTGACAATTTCTTCAAGACTGTCTGTTTTTTTCAGTGCATCGTTAACGCTCTGATGAAGCATGGAAGAAAAGAGTGCGGAAGCTATGCCCTTCCCGGCAATGTCGCCGATACAGAAAAAGAGACCGGAATCTCTTTCATAAAAAAGATAGTAATCACCTCCCAGTTCTGATGCAGAGGAAATTTTCCCCCCAACTGAAAGAGAGCCGATTCTCTCCGGAAAGGGAGCAAATATGTTGTCATGAAGCTTCTTGGCTATTAACAATTCCAGGTCTCTCTTCTTCTCAAGCTCTGTTATACTTCTCAGTGTCACGACGATTCTGTTTATCAGAAAAGCTACAATCAGAAAGACTGTAAGATGAAGAATGGAATTGAGGATGACGCCGGGTTCATTGAGAATGCCGAATCCATAATCTGCAAGGAGCTCTGCAGCAGTGGCAAAACACGCCATGACCACGCCCCATCGAAGGCCGACAGTTATTACTGCAGTTATAACAGGGATAAGATAAAGCACTGTAAGATCGGGCATATATCCGATAACAACATCTATATACACTGTAAGCATAGTGCAGAGGAAAAGGGATGTCAATAGTACAATCCTGGCAGATTTTGAACTTATCTTCTTAAGAAACTTCAGTTGAATCATATTCTATAAAAGCCTTTCACAGAACCTTTCAATATTGGATAGAGAATAATACCTGAAGAACGTTGCTATCGTCGGGTACGCCTCAGCCATTTGAAGATTTCCATGACGATGATTACCAACGACGCAAGAGCGCCAAGGAGCAGCCATCTTTCAAGTGTCAGTGGAGCAATCCGAAGCAGCGACTGGGTGAATGGCAGATAAACTGCAGCAAGATGGACGATAAATGCAATTATCATGCCTATAATGAGCACACGGTTATTCCTGATTGGAACCAGGAAAGTAGAAACAGACTCAGAGCGGCAGTTCAGGACATGGAAGAACTGCATCAGCACCAGCAGTGTGAAGAGCAGGTTGCGGGCTTCCTGTATCTCCATGCCGGAGCGGATCTCATATATCCAGACAGCCAGGCAGATAATCGCCATGGTGAGTCCGCTGACCAGTACGTTTTCAATCATTTTCCGGTCAAAAATTCCATCGGCAGGAGATCGTGGCGGGAGCTTCATCACGTCTTTCTCTCCCGCTTCAAATGCAAGGGCCACATCCTGAATGCCGTTTGTCACAAGGTTGAGCCACAGAAGCTGCGCTGCAAGAAATGGTGCCGGCGTATTGATTAGAATAGCCGTGCCAAGCAGCACAAGCTCGGCAAATCCGGTCGATATGAGAAGCATGGTCACCTTGCGGACATTAGAATAGGCAAAGCGTCCTTCTTCAATGCCATTGACAATGGAGGCAAAGTTGTCATCAGTGACGATGATCTGTGCAGCGTCCTTGGCAATATCAGTGCCGGATCCCATCGCAACACCTATATTGGCACGTTTGAGGGCAAGAGCGTCATTGAATCCGTCTCCGGTTACGGCCACAAACTCACCCAGTGTGACTAACCCATCTACAATGGCAAGTTTTTGCTGCGGTGTGACACGTGCAAATACGGTAATCTTTCTGAGAAGCTCATGAAACTCTGGTGTGTCAAAGGCTGCAAGCTCAGCTATCTGCGCGCCGGTAATCACCTGTTCGTTTCTGCTGGTAAGCTCAAGATCCTTCGCTATAGCCAGAGCAGTTGCAGGATGATCGCCGGTAATCATGACAACCCTGATTCCTGCATCGTGAGCCTGTCTTACGGCGTCCCTGGCCTCAGGTCTCAATGGATCTATAAAACCTGCAACTCCAAGAACGCTGAGATCTTTCAGGTCAGGTTCTTCAAGACTGCTGATAGTCCGGCCCTCGTGAAGCTTTCTGGCAGCGATGACAAGAACGCGATAACCATCTCCCGCCATCTCACGGACACGCTGCTCCAGTATGTCATAATCTATCGGCACGTCACCTGAGGAAGTGCGCATATGGGTGCAGAACGGGGCGAGCGTCTCAAACGCACCTTTTGCTGCAACATATGCGCCTGTTTCGTTTTGATAGGCAGCTGCAGCATAACGCTTTTCTGATTCAAAGGGAATCTCTGCCAGGATCGAGCTTCTGTCTTCGGTGTCAATTCCGAGCTTTCTGCCCAGGGCCAGAAATGCAGTGTCCATTGAATCGCCGCTGTGGCGCCATCCGTCATCTCCCTTTGTAAGAGAGGCCTCGTTGCACAGAACCGCAGCTCTTGCAAGCTCAATGATACGGCTGTTGTTCTGCTCATCAATTTCGCTGCCATCTTCAAGTGATGCCCTGCCCTCATCGTTATATCCCTGTCCACTTATACTGATGCGGGTGCCTTCAGGAAGAACGACGAGCTTCACCGTCTGGTTGTTCATCGTCAAAGTTCCTGTCTTGTCACTGGCAATGATGGTGCAGCTTCCCAGACTCTCAACGGCAACCAGTTTCCGGGCTATTACGTGTCGCTGTGCCATGCGCGATGTAGCAAGAGAGAGAGCTACGGTCATCGCCACAGGCAGGCCCTCAGGAATTGCCGATACTGCCATGGCAACCATGAGAAAAAAAACCTCAATAAAGGGAACGCCCCTGGACACTGAGATTGTTCCGAGAAGGAAGGCGAAGATAAGCACAACAAAGGCTATCTGTTGTGAGAATCGCTCCATGCGAATGACCAGGGGAGGCCTGGCAGTCTTACCCTCGACAAGGGAGTCGACAATCTGACCAACTTCAGTATGTACACCAGTAGCAACAACAATTCCAGTGGCCCGTCCTGCCACCACTGTTCCACCTGCATAAGCCATGTTGATGCGGTCACTGACCGGAACATCGCTGCCAATAATTGCCGTATTCTTGTGAGAAGGCAGGGATTCGCCTGTAAGGAAAGATTCATCAATTCCGAGGTTATTTGCCTGGATCAACCGCATGTCGGCAGGCACATTGTCGCCAGACTCGAGGAGAACAATATCTCCGGGAACTACCTCATCGGCAGGAATGACAAGAGTCTCACTTCCGCGCCTTACTCTTGCCTGCATCTTCAACAGGCTCTGCAATGCATGGGCACTCTGTTCCGCTTTCCACTCCTGGACAGTCCCTATGATGGCGTTGAGCATAATTACGGCAAAGATGAAAATCGAATCTTTCAGATCGCCTATAACTGCCGAGATAATACCTGCAATGAACAATACGTATATGAGCGGGTTCTTGAACTGGTGAAGCACCACTTCGGCAAGTGAAGGGGCCTTCTTGCCGGGAAGCACATTTCTGCCGTATTCTCTCAATCGCTCTTCAGCCTGAGCTCTGGCAAGGCCGTTCAGGTCTGTCCTGAATCTGATGTACATATCCTCAACGGCGCAGGTGTGAAAAGGAACCTGCCGGCACGCCGTTACTATGAAAGGATCCTCATTGATTTGATGTGAGGGTTTTACAGTCTCCATTTCGATTATTCCTCTCATAACCATTTTCGCACCGGGATTGCTTATCCTTATTAATCACACAGGGAGCGGCAAAGTGTGCCTGTAAGAAATTGCCATCAGCAGAGCTATTGAAGAACCATCGCTGTGCCGGAAAGAGGCCTGAGCGATATTGTGACGTGGCCGTCTGAGAGGCCGAACGACTTTCCTTCAATAATATCATTTATGATACATCCTTTTGCTTCCTTTATCACTATTTCTTCATTCACGCTTTCACGGCTGAAATTGATTGCGGTGATCTCCAGGCCTCTGCCGGCTGGGAGTCTGTGTACCATCACAATCAGGCCCTTGTGTTTTACCGTTGGAATTGCTATCTGTTTGGAAAGCTGTATCCCATATTCATTTCTTATGGCCAGAATCCTCTTCAGTCTTCCTGCAAATGATTCTGATGATTTCAGCTGTTCGGGAAGAGAGCCATAGAGGCACCTGGCCTTTCTTATACCCATCTTTGAATGTGTGGCACAAGGATTGACATCCATCAGATCATATCCTCCCCTGTTCATCCATCGTGTATCTCCATCAGCCATGAACTCTTTTACTTCTTCTTCAGACAACGTAAGCGCCCCGACAAGATCCCATCCTGAAATCGCAAAAATACCGGGCTGCAATGCGTTGAAGAGAACCAGCAGAAGATGGAGATCCTTTATCCTCTCAATCTCTTTTTCAGTAATGGAGGATAAATTACTGATACGGAGAGCAGCAGCGCATATTGTTGCAGTGGTGCACACAATTCCATTGGGATGAGCTATGTTGTAGGGCGCCCGATCTCCGGAGAGCGCCGAGAACATCTCAAGATGTACCAAAGATCTTAGGTCGCTCCCCTTGAGCTTCTTTCTTCTGAAGGGAAAGAGCTCGTCTGCATGTACAGTCATGAAATGAATCAATTCCAACGTCAATTCGTCGTGATTCTGAAGAGCGTGGATGAGTGCAAGCGGATTTATCTCATAAGCGTGCATGAGACGGAGCATGAGAAACAGAAAGCCGGCATTTCCTGTAGCAAGAGCGTGTTGACTTGCCGGCCGGGAGATGAAATCATAAGAGAGGTCGGCTCCGGTAACAGTCATGGACTTAAGATCCTCAAGTGTGAGATTGAGCTCCTGGAAAGTGAATCCGCCCAGCTTTCTTACCATCATTGAGATAACTCCGTTCGCCATTACGGACAGCGGATGTCCTTCAGACCAGGCCTTACCTGTCATGGGGTTTACCTCTATGCCGAGGAATCCGTTTGCATCAAGCCTGAGGCCACTGTCTCCCATCACTCTCATCGAGTGAATTATATCTCCGGCAATGAGCCGGTGGGCGGCAAAGCTGGGATCCAGCCAGTTAAGAGTAGGCTGGCCTTCTTTGAAATAATGGAGGTATACCCATCTGAACCTTTCTCCTCCCTGACCTTCCACGATTTCTGTGGCGCTCCAGTTGGACTCTTTAACTCCAGGCTCAAAAAAGATCACTCTGGAGAGCTCTCCCACTATGTAGCCTCTTGCCTTGAGCTCCATTACCGCTTCAGGCGACAGGTTTACAGAATCTTTACCTTCCGGAACCTGAGGCAGAATATTCCAGTCTCCAGGCTCTATCTTTACCATATGGTAAATACCCGGATACTCACAATAGTTCCGCTCGGCAAGACGGAAATCAGCTCCCTTTCCTGTATGGCCAGGGATTATATCGCCTATCACGATGGCACCGTAATTGCGTGCTGTATGCACAAGCTCCAGATAGTCTGTATCGGATCCGAAATCCGGAGCTATATCCATGCTGATCCTGTCAAAGCTCCCATCGATGGAAGGGGTGAACTCCCCTTTTCTGAGCCCTCCCGCCCTCTTCGTAGGGCCTGTGTGTATTGCATTTATTCCGATCTCTCTGAAACACTTCCAGAGCTTTTCATCTGACATTGTCTTCAGTATTGAAGTTCCGTCGGCAGTAATTATGGAGGCTGGATATGCAGTAAACCATACAGGTGCCTTGGAAATGACTTTTTCAGGCTGGGGAAGAGCATAAGCCCGCTGCCATTTTCTTTCAAGCCTGGAGTAGCTTCTGGACAGTATCTCTGAATGATGAAGCATTGAATTGACTTCCAGCCACCGGAGATATTCTTCCTGCTCTGACTGCTTTTTATAATCTTTATTCCAGACATACTGCATAGCTTTTTACCTCATTCTTTGTGATTAAAAGACTCTTTCACGCTATAGTCAGATACCGCTGCCGTCAGGTTCAATAACTCTTGTCTTCTGTCTGTACGGTGCAAGAAGAGCAGCCAGGTAACTTTCTGTCAGCGAGCCTGCCACAACTATCTCATCTGCTTCCCTGAAATGCTCCACGATCTGTGCCATCTGAAAATCGACCCACGGGAAGATAAGGGACCAGCCGTGCATATCGTGAGGGCCGGCGTGATAAACAGTGCTGGCACCATATTGAAGTATATCAGAAGAAGGAGTCACACTGTCGAAATCGGTGCACATATGATGCACCTGCCCCTCGCTGGATGAGAGCCACAGATCCTCCAGGGCCAGATAGGGCACTGAGATAAAAACGGGAAGAAGAAACGGCTCTTCCCTTATGAGCTCTCTGGCAACCTCCACTTCCCTGGTCCTGTTCAGGCAGACAAGAACCTTTCTTCTTATATCTATTGGATGAAACCGGACTTTTCTGATGAGTTTTGCCGCCTTTTCTGCACCATCAAGGCTCCCGTCGTGAAGCGCCATCACCTTTTCAAGCCAGACTTTTCTGAACGATCCATCTTCGCAGAGCTCCCTGACTTTTTCCACAAGTTGATTTGAAAAGTACGGATAGTATGGCAGCACTTCCTGGATCTGCGGGTCTGTCCAGCTGTCATAGAATCCTTCGTGCCTGCCTATGCATACCACCGGCGTTCCCAGGCCGAATGCTTCCAGAATCTGAAGGTACCCTTTCTTGCATACGAGCAGGTCGCTTGCAAGAAGCAGATTGCGTATCGCTTCTTCCTGCATTACAGGCATATATATCACATTGTCTCTCCTGACCACCTCTTCTGAGGAGGCAATGGCAACAAAAGTCAGATCACTCCGGTATTTCAGGACTTCATTAATAAGCCTGTCGATTATATCCCTCACATCATCCTTGTAACCACTGGCCAGAATGAGGCGGTGGTGATGTGGAATACCGTACTCTTCAAAAACATCTCTTCGCGCTTCCTGGCGTGACTTGTCAGGCTTTCTCATAAGGGGAGGAATGAGATGTACCTTTGGAAGCCTGTTCTTCCAGAGACAGGAAAGGCCGTTCCACATGAAGAGATCTGAATACTCAATCACAGAGCGATAAACAGGCTCCAGATGTTGATTCCTGTGATATATGTTTTCTATTACCGCCACAGGGATCCCCCTCCGTTTCGCTGCAAGAAAAAGAAGAGCCTGATATGGACGGTTTGTGGGAATATCAGTAAACACCACCACTCCAGTGCCTCTGGGGAATTTTATTGATGACAGCCTGGCAGCTCTGTCAAAGGGAGCCTGTATGACCTGATATCCTGCCTGCCTGAGCCACTTGTCATCTCCTGAGTTGAGAAAGACAACCTCTTCTCTGGGAAGATGTTCGGCTATTCTGACTCCCCGTGCCTGGACACCCCGCATTCCTGCAAATGAATATGTTACAAATGTGTACAAATGATTCTACCTGCCTTTCGAATTAGATACTGAGTGCTTCAGGTCGGCGCTCTGACGCTATTATCTCATTCAGAAGCCTGAGAATCTCTCTGTAATCCTTTACCACATATCGCGCCTGTGTCTTCTCCATGCCGACCTTGACAGTATATGCAGTATCAGGAAGTAATCTGAACATGTCCTCATCTGTCAGATCATCACCTGCTGCAAGCACAAAGTCGAAATCGCTGTTTTTCAGGAAATGGAGTGCCGCTTCTCCCTTATTTATTCCTGAGCTCTTCACTTCCAGAATCCTGTTTCCCTGAACGACCTGCAGATCCTTGTTGATGATATAATTTGCAAGATCAGCTACCAGCTCTCTGATACGAAGAAAGCTCATTTCAGGATCGGAGCGGCGATAGTGAAGGACTATGGAATATTCCTTGTCTTCCAGAAACGATCCAGGCAATCTGTCAGTATATCTTTCCAGAATCGGCAGAATACTGGGCTTCCATTCATCGCTGATATGCCTTATCAGCTCCCATTCCGCACCTGTTTTCTTCATCCAGACTCCGTGCTCCGATATGAGATTGATCTGAAGGCAGCCGAACCACTTTGAAAGAGTCTTTCTATCCCGCCCGCTGATTATTGTAACTTCAGTTTCGGGCAGTGATGACAGTTCTGATAAGAGCTTCAGTATCTCCTCGCTGGGGAAGGCCATCAGCGGATCACTGGAAAAAGAGATGAGTGTGCCGTCATAATCCAAAAGGAGCATCCTCCTCCCGGATTCTCTGAAATCCTTCAGTATGGTCTCTTTTACCATTGTGGAGACTGTTCTGCTGACCTGGTGTTTCTGTTCTTCCTTTATTAAAAGCAGTGACGAGCTGAAGTCTTCTGCCCAGTGGATAATGTCATACCTCATTATCCGGGACTGCATTGCCATTATTCTTTTTTTCTGCTCAGCTTCAGGCATTTCAAGTGCCTGTTTCAGTGCTGCCTTTATATCTTCAGTGTTGTTCGGATTTATCAGAATTGCCTCTCCCATCTCCTTTGATGCACCGGCCATCTCGCTCAGAATCAGAACTCCTGTCCTGTCCGAACGGGACGCGACATACTCTTTTGCGATAAGATTCATCCCGTCTCTGAGAGGAGTGATCAGAGCCACATCGCAGAGGCAATACAGAGATGCTATCTCCTCGAATGAAAAAGCCTGAAACAGATACAGTACAGGCATCCAGTCTATAGTGCCGTAGATACCGTTTATCTTGCCTGCAAGCTCGTCTATCTGGCGCTTCATCTGCTGGTAGTGCTCAACTCTCGTTCTTGATGGAACTACTATCAGTATGAGTATAACCTTGCCGCGCCACTCAGGGTTTTCATACAGGAACTCCTCATAGCTTTTGAGCCTGTTGATAATCCCTTTTGTATAGTCCAGTCTGTCCATTGAGAGAATCGCCCTGCGGTCCTGCAGGATCTCTCTGTACTCTTCGATCTTGTCGTGCACATCTGGCATCTCGTGTGCATTTTGAAATCTTTGATAATCTATGCTGATCGGAAATGCATCCGCTTTGACCACTCTCTCACCTACAAATACCTTTCCCATGTCCTGTTCATATCCGAGTATGTTGCGAAGGCACTGAAGATAATACTGAGTATAGCTGTATGTGTGAAATCCTATCAGATCTGCACCCAGAAGGCCTTGAAGAAGATCTCTGCGCCATTTCATCGGAAGGAGTCGAAACATCTCAAAAGTAGGGAAGGGGATGTGAAGAAAGAAGCCGATCGTTGCATTACTGATTTTATCCCTCAACATAGCCGGAAGGAGCATCAGATGATAGTCGTGTATCCATATGACATCACCAGGCTTTATGATTTTAAGCACAGCTTCCAGATAGAATCTGTTGACAGTCTCATAGTGAAGCCACATTGCTTCGTCATAAACTGTCAATGAGGGAAAGTAATGAAAAAGAGGCCAGAGGGTCTTGTTGCAGAATCCAAGGTAAAACCTGTCGACATCTGTTGTCGAAAGAAAGACGGGGTATGTTCCAAAGCCTGATATCAGCTCTTTTTCAACATTTGCCTGATCCCTTCTGGGAACAGCGATACCAGGCCAGCCAATCCAGATACATTCAGAGAATGTCCCGCAGGAAGCTCCTATTGACTGAACAAATGCCTTGAGTCCTGTAGCAAGACCTCCTGCGCTTTCACTGTATCTGTACAAGCCTTCCTTATCTTCCGTAACACTGACAGACAATCTGTTCGAAACTATTACAAGTCGCATAGTCTACCTTCTTTCTGCTGAATCGTGCAAAAGAAACCGGGAGTGTAAAAGAAGAGCCACAGAGATTAAGATGGAAATATAGAATACCAGGTATATAAATATTTATTTACATTATATCATATATGTGTTATACTTGTCAAAGAACCACATCATTGTTGCATTAGTAGTAAGCAATAATTAACTTTATTGGAGGCTCGTTAAATGTCTCTGCACAGTAACAGAAAAAAAGAGATTGTGGAGACTGCCAGAAAGATAATATCATCGTCAGGGATGCAGAGTCTCACAATCAATGCAATAGCAAGAGAGCTCAAACTGACCGATGGTGCCATTTACCGGCACTTCAGGAGCAAACAGGAGATTCTGGAGATGCTGATTGAAGACATCAAAGAGGCCCTTTTTCATACAGTTGAGTCTGCATCAAAAGGTATAGATGAGCCATTAAAGAAGCTGGAAAGCATATTTTCCAGCCACCTTTCCTATCTGGAGCAGCGGAGAGGTGTTTCCTTTCTTGTAATCACAGAAACGCTGAACCTCAAGGATAAGAAGCTTCAGAGGATGATGATGGAAGTCCTGAACGGTTATCTGAAGATGATTGAGTCAATTATCGAAAATGGCATTACATCAGGAGTATTCGGCAGGGATATAGATCTCCACGCCGCAAGCACGGCCTTTCTGGGTATAATTCAATCGGCGGTAACATTATGGGCACTTTCCGGCTATCGACACTCGCTGGGACGAAAGCATCAATCTCTCTTTAATGTATTCAGATCAGGAGTCGAGAAACGAAATAATCTGGAATGACGACAGCAGGGCAGTTTCTTTCAGTCTGATTCCCATTGAGGTCGCCATATACTCATCAGCATAACAAACTGCAGCATTCTAAATTGCCAAATGAGCGTTGATAGATGATTCAAGATGTTTTGATAGTGCAATTTATAATGCGCGTTTGTATATATGACCTTGTCTTTGTAATGAAGATACGTCATTTTTTCAGGATAGACAGCCTGGCGTGTAAGGTATCTCGATCTATTTCTTTTCTGATTCCGCTGCTGGGGCGCCAGGAGCGGGGGCATTATCAGTGCCAGGTGCAGGGCTTTGTTCCGAAGCTTTGGCCGGATTCGAGCTTGAATCCGGTTCCGGGTAGGAAATCTTTCCACCCTCAGTATCAACTACCCGTCTGTCTTCTCCATCGGTTTTAACGGCACTATCTGCGAATGCGTCTTCCATTCTCTGCACTTCTCTGGAAACAGCATCTTTATCATTTATATCAAGCTTCAAATTGCCCAGTTGCTCTATAAGAGCCATTGTTTCAGGACGCACTGATGAGGTTCTTCCCTCCTGATAATCCTGAAGATCGTTATAAGCCTCTGCTATGCTTAAATTCTCAATTTTACCATCATTTTGGGTTCCTCCACCCATCGTGCCCGTCTTATCATAATAATTCGACATTTCGTTGTAAGGACTGTTGATCCCTTGCGGTTTTATTGCTACCTCTCTGGGATTGCCTCCAAATAGACTATTGATCATATTCATTTTACCTGACCTCCTCTGACAATTCTCATATTTCTTATATATGAGTATAACATGAATAAAAAAATTAGCACGCTTGAAAATATTAAAATAAAGGAAAAATCATGGAAAAAAAATTCACAATATTAACAGAATTTATACAATCGTACTGGAGAGCCTGAGTATTTACCAATGGAATACTTCCTGTCCTTCCCCTGCAGGCCGATACTACCAGCTATAGGCCTGCTATGAATTGCTTACAGCGTCGGGAGAAGGCACAGGACGATTGAGAGCGCTGCATATCATCGAGCAATAATGCTGCTGTTCTAATCTTTTTGGTTCCTCTCTCCGCTCTTTCACAGGAACTATTTGGACTTTTCCGAATATTTCCTGTATACTGTAAAGGGGCTGGCCACGGTTTTCTGCATTTATACAAATACATGAAAGTACGAGGTCTCTTTATGAAAGGGAAAACCGCTCTCATTGCTCTTTTTCTGTTTATTTCGGCAGCAGGCATCTCTTTCGGAGCCTCTCCCTCGCCGGTAAAGGAGTTCGTAGAGCGTCACAGAGGCGAGATCGTCAAGCTCAACGGGGAGGAGGCGATGAAGAGCTATCTTCTCACTCATCTTCTGGGAAGCTACCGGGACGCAGGCGATCTGATGGAGTTCACAGATGCCCTCACGTCTGGAGTCTATACAAAAGAAGTGAGCTATATCCTGAAGGAGAAGATCCTGGAGACCAGGATCGATGCACAGACCTTGAAGTCCACAGACCGTCTGAAAATCCATCTCGCCCGAATCAGGCAGGCGCAGCCATTAACGGTGAACATCAACGAGGCTATGAGGAAGATCGGTTACGGTGTCACGGCGGCAACACTGGCTACACAGGTATATCGTGCGTTCCTCGGTGACGATGCGGCTAAAAGGGAGGCAATGGCAACAGCTTTCAGTGCCGAGCTTGACTGGATAGTGAGCAAGGTGGGAAGCACAACACTCAGCGTGTCCATGGGAGCCGTCCATTTTCTGGACTACACCCTGAGAAAGTTCAGCACAGCCCAGTATGAACAGTACAATGAGTTCTGGTGGAATGCCTACTCTACGTACTACAATCAGAAATACAAAGCCATAGTGACAGGTTCAGGCTCGTGGGCCTCCCTTGCAGAGGTTTCAGGTTCTCAGGCTTTTGAAACACGCCTCAACGAGTTCTGGGAAAACCCTCTTGAAAATGCAGCGTTGTATTACAAGACTCCGTCGCCATTCCAGAGAGATGCACTGGCTGCCGCGCAGTTCAGGAAGCCCTTTGCCGCCCGCTACTACAATGACTTTCTCAAGACCACCCTCGACACATATTTCAGGCGCAAGGTGGAGGCGGAGAAGGAGGCAAACCTGAAGGCGGCAGAAGTGGAGTATGAAAAGCTCGCCACCTTCATAGAGGACATGCGCGTCCTCAGGAAACTTGTGGCTGAAGCTCGGAAAAAAACAAAGGATGACAATGGACTCCCCAGGCTCAGCATCTACAAGGTCACCTATGATGACAGGAACGGCAGATCTTTCACATCACCCGCCCAGAACGGCGATGTTATCTATTTTGGAGCAAAGGTGAGCTATCCTCATGGTGAGGCTGTTCCTGCCCTGCTGATATGGAACTTTCTGAGAAATGATGGCTCTGCTGTTACCAAAGAGCTGACCTGCGAGGTTTTCGAGGCAGGTGTGACAAAGAACTATGGCTTCAAAGTCAGTTTTAAGAATACCAGGGAAGGCTCTTACAGAGTGGAGCTCACATACCGGCAGAAAGCTGACAGCAAGCGCTCCGTCAGTGTCTCCTATCCTTTTGAAGTGATGAATTACATCACACTTGACAAGCTCATTGTCACAAGCAACAGGAGCGATCTGACCTGCCGGAAGTCATTTGCTCCTGATGACGATCTGCATTTTTTTGCGTATTATAATGTAAAAAAGGGAGTGCAGGGTGCCAGGATTACTTTGACTGTAAAAAACCTTTCAACAGGCGCCGTTTTAAAGACGATGGCAGACAGTGCCAACCCAGGTGTTAATGATTACACATCCGCAGAGATGTCCATCCCAGCCGGCTCAGTAAAAACCGGGGAAGAAGCGGTGTTTGAAGCGGTGCTTAATACGCCTGACGGCAGGAAACTTGTCAAGGAGACAAAGTTTACCGTAGAGCCGTACCGGCTTGTCCTCACTGCTCCCTCCTCGTTGAAATCAGGCACTTCTGGAGAGTTCTCTGTGAAAATTCCTGAAAGCTTCAAGCGTCCCTGCACCGTGAAAGCAACACCTTCAGGAGGGCTCAACGTCGGCCTCACACCCGGTAAAGCCTCAGGCACCGTGGGCGCCATCGCCACCAATGCTTCGGGAGAAACAAAGGGAAAGCTCACTGTAAGCGTGAAAGACTCTGAAAACAGGACAGCCGAGGCAGTTGCAATAATAAGGATACTCCCGGCACCGGCTCTTCCGCCGATAGCCACGAAACCTTCTTCCAGGCCTTCACCTGCATATAACAGCCCGATATCATATCCTTCAGTTACGTCGGGCATGGATATAGCCGGCACCTGGAGCATCACCACAGTGAGCTATAAGTCAGGACAGTCTACTCATTACCGCATGACCATATACGGCTCGGGAGGCTATTATACAGGGACAATCAGCCGCCTGGGCAGTCATCCTTATTCCTGGCCTGCCCAGGTCACACTGAACCAGACAACTGGAGAGGTTAGCTATTCAATCACCATGGGCACTTCGCCTCCTTATGTCAGGCTTATTTATACCGGTACGGTCGCCTCCGGCGGCTTCACGGCAAGCGGGACATACCGGCGTGCCGGAGGCTCAGGCTCAGCCTGGAGTGGAACCTGGAGCGCCCTGAAGCAGTGAAAGGAAGTGATGTGAACACGTCCTGATGGTTGGAGGATAGTAAGGTAGATTCCGGCGCCCCCCGGCCTCCGTAGATAGTATACATTTTCCTGCTTCGGATGGAGAGCCTGTTGATGGATCTCAGGGGCAGCATTCCTCTCCGGTAAGCGTCTCAATATCCCCACGTCCGGTGGCAGCAATTCAAAGACTACCTGATTCATTCGGCAGATCAACATTCCAGGGCAACAATAACCTCAGTGCGTCAGGATCCTTCAAGTTCACACTGGGAAGAGACCTGAAAAGATAAGTGAGATAATCATAGAGGTTCAGTCCGTTTTCCTTTGCCGTTTCAACAATGCAGATTATTGCACAGGTACTGGCTTTGCGTGGAGTATTGGGAAAGAGCCGGGCCTTCCGTCTCAGACAAAAGGCTTGATGGACCGCTCTGCGCGGTTGTATACAATACAGGTGACAAAGGAGACACAGTGAGAGCTCTTATCAGGCTGGAGGAATAATGTAATTCCAGTAAGTATAGTATTAGTATACTGTAATTATTCTGGAGGTAATCATGAACAAAAGCCGTTTGGCTATTCTGACTCTCTTCCTGCTGAGTGCTTCCATAATCACAGCGCAGGCCCAGACATCAGGCATGAGCGCTGAGGTTCTGCCGCTGAACAGAATGGTTACCGTAACAGCTCCCAGTGCTTCGCTCGACAGGCAAAGCGCCCCGAAGAAGCTCGCACGCTACTTCTGGAACAGCTACGCTCCTTACGTCAAAGTATACAGGTTCATTGTGGAGCCAGGCAGCAAATATACCCTGTACTTTCATCACCCGGCAGACGGGATTTACAGGAATGCCATGATAAGGACCGATACCCCCCTCACAGACAACCTGTTCAACTATACGAGGGAAGGCTCAAACGGTTTTATCGTCTATGGGCAGCAGCCCTGGAAAAATCCAAGAGGCCAGCTCTTCAGGCACAGCTTCACCATTTCACCCAAAAGCGACAACAAAAGCCTTTACATGATACTGCAGTGCGGGAAACCAGGGGTCTCCTTCGGCATCATGCTTAAGAGCCCTCCGGACAGCGATGATGATGTAAAAAAGTCGACAGGCAACAATCTGGGAACTGTATGGATTACTCCACTGATGCTCTCGACAGTTCCAGGCACTGCGGCCGGATTCTCTCCCGTGCCTTCACCCAGTCCAGGCGGCACAGTCATTCCGGCAGCCACTCCTTCCCCGGAGGCCACTGGAGGCCAGACACTGACTGCCACATCTCTGGGCAGCACCTGGACTGTAAATGAGGTGGGACGCTGGTTTGGAAAGTGGATTCGAAGGCCAGGAACAAACATTTTTGATGCCACGTGGAAGAACAGAAGCGGTCAGACAGTAAGGGACACTGTTACAATCGAGTCTCTGAAGGGAAACACAATAGTGATGGTCCGCCAGGGAAACGGCGGCCGCTACTTCGGCACATTGTCAGCAGACGGAAGCAGGATAACAGGCGGCACTGCATCCTGGTATAAAAAAGGCGAGAACTGGTCCGCCACCATATCGAGATAAAATACACCGTGCAGGCCCGAAAGAGCCTTTTGCAGGGGGAAAGAGCTTTTTGCACGTCGGCTCTATGTCCTTGGACTTTCCTGTCGCTGCTGTTGAAGAGATCGAGCCAGTTCACCTGCCCTGAGTCCCTGATCTCTATAATGCCTTCCTGCACGGCGCTGTGGGGCGATATCACAGGAGTGCCGTCGTCGCCGCCGTGAAGCGGGAAAGGTATATCTGACAGGAATCTTTGCTCAATGCCAGTAATCCATATTGTATATGGAGCTTCAATGAAAGGTGGGGATATTGTTGAAGATAGAGCCTGTCGGTCAATACAGAGAGCCCGGCTATCCTGATGCTGGGGAGTTTTCAAAAAAAGGCGGCATAGAGTCTTTCATTCCTGAGAGATGGAAGCGCGAGGCTTTTGCAATGGGCACCATGCTGGCCCTAGCCTTTGGCGGTTGCACTTCGGCTTTTGCCGAGACACAGATCCCGGCGAATCCCGGGCTTCTGGCGAAGAAATCAGGAAATGAGATTCCTGTCCAGTCGAATGCAGTGACTGCACCGATCTTCGAGCACGGCTACGGCTTCGTCAGAAGCGGAGGCGAGGCTGCGTCGCATCCGAAGTTCCTGACAGAAGCTGAGGCGAGGCAGATAATTGAGGAAGAGTTCAAAAAGGCTGGTGTGATCTTCGACAGGCACGACATGAAGTTCAATGGAGCTGCAGGCGATTACAGCGACGCCGGCAAGCTATGTCTGAAGGAGCTCGAGCTGACCAACTACAAAGGCCCTGTAGAGCTGGACGGATACAGCACGAAGAACAAATTTGCCTATGAGTTCGTCTCATCTTTCGATTCGAAGCTGTTTCTGAAGGACAGCAGCCAGATGGTGAGTACCGCCCCACCTGTTGCTTATACGAAGCCGGCCGCGCTGATTCTGAACGCGCTGCTCACCAAGTCAGCAAAAGTCAACGTGATCAATTTCTACGATCCTCTGGCGATGAAAGGATGCCAAGGCGACATTGCGGTGTCGAGAGCAGAGTTGAAGGCGCAGATCAGGGACGCCATAGCCTGGGCGAAATCTAAGGGCTGGATTAAATAACAGTCCTGCACTGAAAGGATCGGACATGCACTATGTAATTATACAAACGCGCATTATAAATTGCACTATCAAAGCTTCTGGAATCATCTATCAACGCTCATTTGGCAATTTAGAATGCTGCAGTTTGTTATGCTGGTGAGTATAAAATGAAGGTTTTGTCCGGACATTGGCATGTAGGGAAGTACGTAGAAAAAGATTAATTACAATCCTTCTTTTTATTCTTATGACGAAATGGTGTTATTCATCAAGCCAAATCGAAGATTCAATGTCGTGGAAACCATATTATCCATTAGAGGGCATGGTATGGACCTACAATGAGAATTCTGAGACCAAATACATTGCTTTAACCAAGGCTAAAAATGACAATGCTAATAGTTTTATATTATTCGGTTTGTCCAGTGGAAGTAAAAAATTTCTGACAGAGAAAACAATAATCTTTATATAATCAAAGAGGAAAAACATGACAAGAGCGAAATTCGCAAGTACCTTCCGGTTAAATGTCCATCTGTCAGACCGACCTTATAAGCACACTGAAAATTCTCAAATTGGATCGGGTCGGACGGATCGGCTAAGGCCTTCTTCCAGAATAGCCCCTTATGCCCCAGGAAGCCCCCGTATTTTTAATTATCTGGAAAATTGGAGTTTTACACCTTATTTTCCTCAGAGAGGCGATTGGAGACCATGCCAGAGCACGCATCAATCTCAATGCCGGTATGTGTTTCAGCGATCGCTCAATTTGATTTCATTGCTTTGCTATGATAAAATTTATATATGCGGAGAAGAAAAAGATATATACAATCAGGAAGAACATACAGGGATTCAACGCCGGATGAGAACCTGCAGGCAGGAAGAGCAGGATCTGTCGAACAGGATCCTGCGCTGTTTGATATCAGCGAATGTGCGCCTCTTGTTCCGAACGAGTTTCACGAGTATGCCAGGCACATCAACAGCCGTTATGTTGACCACGAAGCAGATTTCATCACTTTCGACTATCATCTTTGCAGGCTTTCACACGCCAGATCTCTCATTGACCTCTGTCTGGGCGAACTGCTCAGCGCCTTCAGAAAGAATGACGGAAAGGCTTATGGAGAGATGGGATACAGCAGCCTGGGTGATTTCGCAGAAGAGCATCTGTCTTTTTCAGGGCGCCTGGCCTCAGAGATGATCCTCAACTTCGAAAGACTGCAGGCGCTGCCGCTTACTCGTGAGGCATATATAAGGGGCGATATCGTAAAATCAGCGCTGAGACTGCTGCTCCGTGTGATGACACCTCAGAACGAGACAGAGCTTCTTTCCAGGATCAGAGATCTTTCAGTCAGAGAGATTGAACTGCTGCTGTAAAAAAGATCAGGAACTGTCAAAATGTGCACCGGGAAGGAAAATGCCGCAGGAGGTGATGCTGAAGAGGAGATGCCTTCCGAAGAGGCAGACCGGGAGGAAGGGAGCGGCGTGGTGATGAAGTTCAGTGTGCCCCGCACTCTTGCTCTTACCTGGGATTTCGCGCTCGAGCATTACAGGGAGAATGAGAAGACAAAGGGCCCCCTTTACGGCTTTGTGGAGGCGCTGGTTTCGTCGTTCCTCGATTCGACTGCAGGTCTTGTTGCTGGGACCGGAATCGGTGCTGAGGCTGGAACCGCTGCCGTTGCCGGGGCTGGTTCGGGAGGCGTTTCAGGGTCCGGAGCGAGTGCCGTTGTCGGGGTCGGTGCAAGTGCCGGGAAGGAAAACGACAAAAGAGCAATATCTGAAGACGGACCTGCCATTGCCAGAGGCAGAGAGGTGCCGCTTCTCTACACAGATGCACTCTGGGATTGTTTCCCTTCAGAAGGAGAGTTCAGATCGCATAACAGAGATGAAAATCTCACGTCTTCAGGGGCAGGCGATTGCAGAGCGGCAGGAGCGAGAGACTCCGGAGCGGCGGGCGCAGGCGTTTGCGGGGCGGAAGGAGCAGGAGACTCCGGAGCGGCGGAGCCTGGAAACACGAGACCTGAAGAGACTGGCGGAGAATACCTGGATCCTCAGAATGAAGAGCGGTTGAGGAATATCAGAGAAGAGCTGGATCTCCAGCCATTTTTCGTGAAGCTCCCTGACGAGTATTCGAAGATCCCGTCTGATCCATATTTGTTGTCACACAGGATCATAAGCGTTGCACAGATGAGGCAGTCGATTGACTATCATATCGGATGGTTTCTGAAGGCTGTTCACGACAGGCGTCTTTACCGCATAATGGAGTTCTCGAAGATCGAGGATTATGCAAAGGCCAGGATAAACATATCGGCATCTACGACGTTCAGACTGATA
>Ga0302251_1000157_pt1 | contig 78049 bp, 64 predicted proteins | sample AAG_RA_Gln_MG_FD_193534 | JGI IMG/M metagenome (GOLD analysis project Ga0302251, IMG submission 193534) | Enriched activated sludge microbial communities from anaerobic digester in WTTP, New Holstein, Wisconsin, United States - AAG_RA_Gln | ecosystem: Engineered > Bioreactor > Anaerobic >... | reverse complement strand
GCGGGTCATGGGTGTTCTCTCCTTTCTTGGTCTCTTCAACCGAAAGGATACACCCAGGCCTGCCACCTTCACCAGCAAGCCGATCCCAATCCCAATTTACAGAAAGATTGTTGCACTACTTGAAAATATCAAGAGTTACATGAATCTATCATCTTGCCTCTACAGAGATCCTGTTTCTCTCTTGTACAGATAAGAAGGCAGGTTACGATTTCGAAAGTTCTTATAAAGGAGTGTTCCTAATGAGAGTTAAACATCTGCTATTGGCGGTTGTATTAGTCAGCGTTACGTTGTCTGGTTGTACTCCGGTCAAAGGGTACAAAAAGTCAGGTAGCTTATCTTCAGGCGATCTTGTTTCTGCTGCAAGTAAATATGTCGATATTTACAGTGTCATAGGGAATAAGAACGGTACAGCAAATATAACACTCGATGGCACTGGATTTGACGAGGTCATCTATGTTGTCTACAGCGACGGATCACTTCTATGCAAGAAGGATTCTAGCTACAGCCTTCCAGAAATATGCACTTTCAATATCACTAAGGGCCAGCATTATTTCGTCCTGTTCACTTCCTATTCAATATATGAGACAGGAAGTTACAACGCCGATTTTTCTGAGGAATGCAAAGATGGTGGTCAGCTTTCGTATTGGCCATATGGACTCAAGAGCCTTGATTCTATATTGACAGATCCAGACCTTCGAAACGACAAGACAAAATGACGCTCTCGGAATGGGAGACCTCATCGCTTAGGTATTGGGTTTCCTCAGACTGAACGATCGTTGTGTCTTTTATGATGCAGTAAATGCTTCGGATTATCTGCCTGTCACCTTCAAATAAAGTCGTTTGATGATCCTCGATCAAGGCAGGCCGAACAATCACCTTACGCCTCTGCAGAGGGAGTGTTCTATGTGTCATTACGTTGCCAGGCGCTTGGTCACCTGCGTAATCCTTCTCGGCATTCAGGTTGTTTGCGCTTTCGGGTCGACCACACTTATCAGGGAAACTGCAAAGAACGAAGGCGTCGTCTTCTTTTTCTATAATTCCCCTGTTTCCGAGCGTGTCGCCAACGAGTTGCGGGAACAGATTTTGACAGACAAGAACAACAAACACAAAGAGACGGAGGTTCTTGTTCTGCCTGTAGCCAAAGCGAATAATATCGTTCCACCTCACGAATGTGACAAGGAACTTGCGAAGGAGGACAAGAAGGCTTGCGAGGAATTGAAGAAGCAGTACCCAAGACCAGCCATTTTCTTCGTTCTCGCGGGAGATTCAGGCACCCAAATGGGATCCGACGCCTTGATTCACGTCATCGAAGACCACCGTGACAGGAAGGAGAGCAAGAATCCGTTGGATTTCGATCTCCGCCGCGCCCTTCTGGCAAAGCCCGAAGACCCCATCGTCCGGAAGGCCATTTACCAGTGTTTTCGTAACAGAAATGCACGGTTTACGTCGGTAATGTACGCGCCGGACGACGTTGCCCTCGATAGGCTGGCGAAGGTCGTGATGAATCAATCAGCCTCGGAGTGGCAGGATTTGGTACAGATTGAGAAGAATGAGATCAACTACCTGGCCAACTTCTCGCCTGTGCAGGATAGAGAGACCGTTCAGAACTGGGGTGCGACGGTGGGTGGAGGATGGGACTTCATTAAGTGGTATGACATTGCAGAACGTTCTTCCGTATCGGATCAGGAACTCCGTTTGTATGACGAAGCCTATTTCATCCCGCGTGAAGATAAACAAATTGAGATTCCCCAGGTCCCTGCCGAGATTCTGGAAGAAACTACCAAAGAAGAGAATGCCATTGTCGCCGCGCGGATTGGCCGTCCCAATGGAACACGCGCCGCTGTCATCAGCGCCCCGTCGCGCCTGATTCTGAACCGCAGGGTGCTCGCGTATCGCAATATCGACAGTATTCCCGTTCCGCCCAGAATAGACAAGGTAGTTGATCTTCGGTATCTCAATCCGACTGTGTTCATCGTGGCGGCAGATGACATCCAGGTGCCTGTATCGTCTCGACGCAACATCGTAGCGGAGATTTCGAAAGATATCCGTCAGCAATTGAGTCTGGACGTCGAGCCCCGCGGCAGGATGGCCACAGAACTCGATCGGGAGATTGCTTTCAGTGAACTGAAGGGTGTACCTAAGGAATCCCTCAAACTGGCGTTAAAACAATACAGGATTCGTTACCTCTTTGTTTTCGAAACGTTGGAATATCGGGGGCGAACTGAATACTCACCTTCCGCGAGCAAGATAACGCCAAACCCTCCCTCGGTGTCACATCCCGGACCTGAGCCTGTTCGTGAGCGAGTCGTCAAGAAGGAGAAGGAATCATACAGCGATTATCAAAAGCGCTTGAATAGGGCGGATCAGGAGTATCAAACGAACCTGTATCGATGGCGAGCGAATCGGGATCAGTATCAAGAATACCTTCAACAAATTCAAAATGCGACGGTATCTTGGGAGAGGTGGATCAACCGACATGAGACTGGGTCTATACGAGGCATTTTGCATGTGCTTGATATGGACAAACCGGTCGATAAGACCGTATGGCAGTGTATGGTATCGGGAGATGCATCACACACATCACAGGAAACCCGTGATCGCACAACGGTTATAGGGTATGATGCGCAACCTCCTTCGTTGCATCCTCCAACCAGTAGGGATGACTGCTCCGCGGGTTGGAAAGAACGGGCGACGACAGAGGCAATCAAGAAAGCACTCGTCACCCTTCAGGGGGAAGTCTGGCTCCCGACAAAAGGGGCTTGGGTTCAACACGAGCCGCCTCCATCGGTTGTGATGGGCGTGACAGGGAAGATTGTCAAGATATCGCTCGATTACAACAAGGAACCGCGAATCGGTGGCAAGGTTGCCGTAGAGTTGCCGACACAGCCCCCGAAGTGGGTGAACATGGAAATCCAGAGTTTTGGACCGGACTGGGCCAAGTGCATCGCGGTCGCTGACGGCCAAAGTCCGGCAAGAATCCCCCTGTTGAAGCAGGGCATGGTCGTACGTTGGAAATAGGAAAGGAACACGACACTATGTCTAGAAACGCATTGATTGGCGCGATACTGGTTGCGGTCTTTTGCTCCGGGCCGGGTTTCGCGCAGGCGCAGAAAGAACGGATCCGGCGCCAGACGACAGTGATGGTCATTATACCGGAGACGCATATCCAGATTCCTAGAATCCCGGATCCGGCCTGCGAGACAGCTGTTTATCGTGCCCTGATGGATGCGGGCTATAAGACCGTGGATGTCGAGTTTATAAAGAAAATCCGTTATGAGGACTCTGTCGAAAGGATTATCCGAGGCGGAAAAAACTGGCGCGCGGATCTGGTGCGATTGCGTAAGGCGAATCCAGCCGACGTTCTCGTCACGGGCGAAGCTTTTTCCGAACTCGTTTCGAGTCGCACCGTCGAGACAGACCTTGGAACGGTTCCCCGCATCTACTGCCGGGCGCGGGTCGAACTGAAGGCCATCCGCATGGACACCGGCGAGCGGATCTGGTCGGATTCCAACCATCAGACCGGGCCACCAGAGAGTACCGAAAGACTTTCGAGCAAGGCATGCCTCGAGGCGGCCGGACAAACCCTGGCGGACGGCTCGCTTATAGCGGCGCTGGACAAGACGATTCCTGAGCGTTATATCGAACTCAAGGTTACTGGATTGTCATTCAGCCGAGGAGACTCCTTCAGGCAAGCCCTGCGCGGCGTTCCAGGCGTCAAATCTGTCGCGCCAGGCCGCTTCACTGGAAACCAGTACGAAGTAGAAGCGACCGTTTCGACTGCCTTGTACGGAAATATCGCTTCGCGCCTGGAAACCGCCGCTTCGATGAAGAAGTTCAGGTTTAAGGTCAGGAGTGTATCCGGATCCTTGATCACAGCAGACGCTAAGTAGGTCTCAATCAACCTGCTAGCAACTATTCAGGGGGTTGCCCGGTCGGCAACCCCCCTTCGTTCATGATACCCCGTTTCTTTCAGGACCTTCCTTAAGAATGGATTATCGTCTACTCAACTTCGCTTAGCGGGATGCCGATGGCGTCGGCAACGCCCTTGCCGTAGGCCGGGTCGGCCTTCAGGCAGTTGGCGATGTGGCGGACCTTCACCTCGTACGTTGCATCGGCGATATTCCGCGCCGTATTGCCGAACAGCGCCTCCTGTTGTTCCGGCGTCATCAGGCGGAACAGCTTGCCGGGCTGGGTGTAGTAGTCGTCGTCGTCCTCGCGGTAGTCCCAGTGGTCGGCGGCGCCTTCCAGCGCCAGTGGCGGCTCCTTGAACTCCGGCTGTTCCTGCCACTCGCCGAAACTGTTCGGCTCGTAGCCCAGGGTGCTTCCGTGGTTGCCGTCCACGCGCATCTGGCCGTCGCGGTGGTAACTGTGGAACGGGCACCGCGCGGCGTTGACCGGAATCAGGTGGTGGTTCACGCCAAGCCGGTAGCGCTGAGCGTCCCCGTAGGAGAACAACCGGCCCTGCAACATGCGGTCCGGTGAGAATCCGATGCCCGGCACGATGTTCGCCGGATTGAATGCCGCCTGCTCCACATCGGCGAAGTAGTTCTCCGGATTGCGGTTCAGTTCCAGCACGCCTACCTCAATCAGCGGGTAGTCTTTGTGGTACCACACCTTGGTCAGGTCGAACGGGTGGTACGGGCACGTCGCGGCGTCCTTCTCGGGCATAATCTGCACGAACATCGTCCAGCGCGGGAAGTCGCCGTTTTCGATGCTGTAATACAGGTCGCGTTGATGGCTTTCGCGGCACTTACCGATGACGGCTTCCGCCTCCGCATCGGTCAGGTTCTTGATTCCCTGCTGTGTGCGCAAGTGGAACTTCACCCAACAGCGTTCGTTCTTCGCGTTGATGAAGCTGAACGTATGACTTCCGAACCCGTGCATGTGCCGGTACGTCGCCGGAATGCCGCGGTCGCTCATCACAACCGTCACCTGGTGCAGGGCTTCCGGCAGTGACGACCAGAAGTCCCAGTTGTTCAGCGCGCTTCGCAGGTTGGTGCGCGGATCCCGCTTCACGGCGTGGTTCAGGTCCGGAAACTTCAGAGGGTCGCGCAGGAAGAAGACCGGCGTATTATTGCCGACCAGGTCCCAATTGCCCTCTTCCGTGTAGAACTTGATGGCGAAACCGCGGATATCGCGCTCGGCGTCGGCGGCGCCGCGTTCACCCGCCACGGTTGAAAATCGGACAAAGACATCGGTCTGCTTGCCGATCTCGCCAAAGATGGCGGCCCTGGTGTATCGGGTGATGTCATGGGTCACTTTGAAGTGGCCGAAGGCGCCGGAGCCTTTGGCGTGCATTCGGCGCTCGGGTATCACTTCCCGGTCGAAGTGCGCCAGTTTCTCGAGGTACCAGACGTCCTGCAACAACATCGGGCCTCTGCGGCCGGCGGTCATCGAGTCCTGATTGTTGGCGACGGGCGCGCCGGAATTGTGAGTCAGTTTCTTCTTTGACATACTTTACTCCCTGACAGGTCCTTTCGACCTGCGTTCTGATGTTGTTTCGGTGCAATGCGTACAGACGCCTCTGATTTCTACTTGAGTCGTTTGAACGGTTCCGAAACTATGCGCTTCGGCCGGAACACTGATTCGATCGAAGTCTTCGTGGTATAAATCGCGGGTCATACCGCACCGTGTGCAGACGTAGTGGTGGTGCGGTTTGAGGTTGGCTTCAAACCGGGTGCTTCCCCGGTGAGGACCGAGGGTTGTGATGAGACCCAGGTCCTCCAGGAGCCAGAGGGTTCGATAGACGGTATCGAGTGATACCGTCGGCAGGCGTTTTTGAACACCGAGATAGACGGTTTCAGCGTTCGGGTGGTCCGTGCTGTCAGCCACCTCGCGGAAAACCTCGAGCCGCTGGGCCGTCAACTTGATGCCGGCCTTTCGACACGCGGCCTTGATGACCTCGAGGCTCCCGGTTATCTCCGCGGCTGGGTGTGTCATGTGGATAAAATCCTAATTCGTAATAATTACTAATTAAGAACAGTATAGCCCAAAGACACTGTGTCAATCAATCGCTCGCTCCCGTCCCTCACCATTTGCCTGAACGCCCGGGCAAGCGTCCCATAATCACGTGTAGACTTGGCCCGGTAACGTTGGGATCACGCTTGTGAACACCCCATTCCTCGATATCAACAACATCAGCAAGACATTCGGTGGCGTTCGCGCGCTGACCAATGTATCCCTGAGTATCGAATCCGGCGAGATACACGGACTGTGCGGAGAGAACGGCGCGGGCAAATCGACGCTCATCAAGGTCCTCGGCGGCTCCGTTCGCCCCGAAACGGGTAGCGTGACCATCAACGGTCAGCCTTTGCCTTTGGGAAGCGTCCCGGCGTCCGAGGAGGCCGGTATCGCGATTATCCACCAGGAAAGCGCCGCCTTTCCCCACCTGGACACCTACGACAACGTCTTCGTGGGCCGTGAAATCCGGCGTTTCGGCGGCGTTGTGCTGGACAGGGCGAGGATGAAAACCGAGACCGCCACCCTGCTCGCACGCTTGGAGCAACGGTTCGACCCGCGGACACCCGTCGGTGATTTGCAACCCGCTCAGCGCCAGATGGTCGCCATCGCCCGCGCCCTGTCCCGCAACTGCCGTCTGATGGTGATGGACGAACCGACCGCCTCTTTGTCCACCCGCGAGACCGGAGTCCTCTTCCGTATCATCCGCCAGTTGAAAGCCGACGGGGTCAGCGTCATTTACGTCAGCCACAGACTGGAGGAAGTGTTCGAACTGGCCGACCGGGTGACCGTCCTGCGCGACGGTCGGAAGGTCGACACGGTTCCGACAAACGCCATCGACCGCGCCGGGCTGATACGCCTGATGGTCGGCCGCGACGTCTCCGACGCCCGAACCCGTGAGCCTTCCGTGAGAGCGGGTGTTGTGCTGGATGTCGACGGCTTGACGCGCGCCGACGCCTTCACCGGCATCTCGTTTCAGGTGCGCGCGGGTGAGGTGGTCGCTTTGACGGGACTGGTTGGCGCCGGCCGCTCGGAAGTTGCGCGGGCCATATTCGGTGTGGACGGGCGGGATTCCGGCACAGTCACGGTCAACGGGCGGACCCTGATTCCGGCTGACATTCAAGCGGCCGTTCAGGCCGGCATCGCCCTGGTGCCGGAAGACCGCCAGCGGTCGGGCCTCGCCGCGCCTATGTCGGTCAAGGCTAACTTGTCGCTGGCGGTACTGAAGTCGCTGGCGAGGGTCGGGATCATTTCGGATGCGAAGGAAGATGCCCTCGCGGTTTCGATGATGAACAGGATGGCCATCAAAGCGGAAAACACCGAAGTCGCCGCCGAAACGCTTTCCGGCGGGAACCAGCAGAAGGTGGTACTGGGCAAGTGGCTGGCCGCCTCGCCGCGCGTACTCATCCTCGACGAACCGACACGCGGCATCGACGTCGGAGCGAAGGCGGAGGTCTACGACCTGATTGGAAAACTGGCGGACGGCGGGACCGCCATCCTGCTCATCTCCTCCGAACTGCCCGAGGTCTTGAGGCTCAGCGACCGCATCATTGTCATGCGCTCCGGGCGCATCTCGGGCGAACTACCACGCGAGGAGGCGACGCAAGAGCGCATACTCTCACTGGCTATGCCGGAGGGAGCCGCATGACAGTTTCCTTCCGCAACCTGGCCGCCAGACGCGAAACCGGCGTCGCCGTTCTCCTCGGCCTGACGGTGGCGGTTGTGGCGGGCCTCAATCCCGCGTTCGTTTCCGGCGCCAACATCCGCGATATGCTGGTGCAGTGCGCCCCGGCGGCCATCGTCGGTTGCGGCCTGACATTCGTACTGCTGACCGGCGAAATCGACATCTCGCTCGGCTCGATGATGGGCTTCCTCGCGGCGGTGATGGGCTTGGCAACGTCCTCCCAGTACGGCAATCTGCCGGCCCCGGCGGGCATCGCCATCACACTGGCGGCGGGAACTGCCATCGGCCTGCTGAACGGCGTGCTGGTTTCGGTGGGGCGTGTGCCGTCCATCATCGTAACGCTCGGCATGCTCACTGCCCTGCGGGGACTGACGGAACTCATCATGGGCGGCAAGTGGATTTCCGGGATTCCGCCGGGATTGCGCTACCTGGGGACGGGTACGGTCATCGGTGTTCCGATCTCCATCTGGGTCGCGGCGGTTACCGTGGTCCTGGCCTGGCTGTTCGCGCGCGAAACTCCTGCCGGCAGGCGTATCTACGCGTTGGGGTCCAATCCGAAGGCGGCTGTGCTGGCGGGCCTTTCGCCCACACGCATCAAGTTATTCGTGTTCGCGCTGACCGGATTCCTGGTCGCCGTGGCGACACTGGTCGGCACGACCCAGTTGTCGGTCATCGAGTCCGGCATTGGCGTCGGGTTCGAGATGGTGGTCGTCACGTCGGTGGTGGTAGGCGGCGCGTCCATCAACGGAGGCAAGGGCACGATTCTGGGGATGCTGTTGGGCGTCATCCTGCTTGGAATCGTGCGCACGGTGCTGATATTTCTGAACCTTGGCGAAACTTCGGTGTACTGGGAGCGCGCCATCCAGGGAGCGTTTATCCTGGTTGCCGTGCTGATGGACCACCTGGCCTCCCGGCGAAAGTCGGCGGAGGTGCCAACGTGAAAGCGCTCTTCCGGCGATATCCGCACGAATGGATTCTGGTCGGCCTGCTGACCGGGCTGTTGCTGGCCGCGTGGAGGCTGGACCCGCCATTTGTAAGCGTCGGAACGCAGGCCGAATTATCGACGCACATCTGGGAGATGGCCCTGCTGACGGTGCCGATGACGCTCATCATCATCACTGCCGGCATCGACCTGTCCGTGGGCGCGACGATGGCGTTGTGCGCTGTGGTGCTGGGGATGACCTTCGAGCGCGGAACCCCCGTCGCCGTTGCGTCACTGCTCGCGATACTCACCGGCCTGGCGTGCGGATTCCTGAACGGAGTCTTCGTGGCGAAGGTTCGGGTCCACCCGCTCATCGTCACGCTCGCCACAATGTCGGCCTACCGGGGTATCGCCGAGGGACTCAGCCTCGCCAAGCCCGTGTCGGGGTTTCCGGCTTCGTTCGCTTTCATCGGGCGCGGAGAGTGGCACGGCATCTCCGTGCCGGGCCTGATTGTTGCCCTTGCGATGCTGGCCGCGTGGGTCGTTTTGAACCGTTCCGTGCTGGGCCGCTTTCTGTTCGCAATCGGTCACAACGAAACAGCCAGCCGGTTCTCGGGCGTGCCGGTGGACCGAATCAAACTCCTGCTCTACAGCCTGGCCGGCACATCGGCGGGTCTGGCGGCGGTGATGTTCGTCTCCCGCAGGAACACAGCGAAAGCGGATATCGCCACCGGAATGGAACTGGACGTGGTCACCGCCGTCGTGCTGGGCGGCGCCAGCCTGTTCGGCGGACGCGGGCGAATCGTCGGGACCCTGCTGGGGGTTCTGCTGATTCACGAAACGCGCGAGTACGTGAGTTGGCGCTGGCAGAACGATGAACTGATACTGGTAGTGATAGGCGCTCTGCTGATTGTTTCCGTGCTGGTGAACACGCTTTTGACACGCCGGCAGGCTGTGTCGTAGGAGAACTCATATGAAACGCTGTGGTTGGTTGATGGTTGCCCTCGTCCCCTTCGTTCTGTTCGGCGGGTGCGGACCCAAACCCGGAACCCCGGACACCGGCGGCAAGAAGAAACTCACCGTTTGCATGCTCCCGAAAAAGAAGGGTGTGCCGTACTTTACCTCCTGCGCGCAAGGCGCCGAAGAGGCCGCGAAGGAACTGGGCAACGTGGAACTCATCTACGACGGCCCGACCGACGGCGCGGCGGAGAAGTCGGCCTCGATGATTGAAAAATGGACCCTCCAGGGCGTCGACGTCATCGCCGTTTCTCCCAATGATCCGGAAGTCGTGTCGCCCGCCATGCGAAAGGCCCGTGAGAAGGGCATCAAGGTCATCACGTGGGATGCGGACGGGGCGACCGACGCGCGCGAGTTCTTCGTGAACCAGGCCACCGCGCAGGAAATCGGGTACGGGCTGGTCGACACGATGGCGAAGGACCTGGGCGGCGCCGAACCGGAGGGCGAGGTCGCCATCATCACCGCCACGCTGACGGCGGCGAACCAGAACGCGTGGATAAAGTTCATGAAGGAACGTATGGCGAAGTACCCGAAGATGAAACTCGTGGCGCTTCAACCCTCCAGCGAAGACCAGAAACTCGCGTTCCAGGTGGCGCAGGACCTGATGAAGGCGCACCCCAACCTGAAGGGCATTTTCGGCATCAGTTCGGTGGCGTTCCCCGGCGCGGCGGAAGCCGTGAAGCAGGCCGGCAAGAGCGGCAAGGTGCTTGTCACAGGCCTCGCCACCCCGAACGACATGAAGGCCTACGTGAAGGACGGTACCGTGAAGTCCGTCATCCTCTGGAACACGCCGGATCTGGGTTACCTGACCGTTCGCGTGGCGCACGACCTCGCAACCGGCGCCCTCAAGCCCGGCGCAACCTCCATCCAGGTCGGGCGTTTGGGCGAGAAGAAAATCGAGGGCGACAACGTCCTGCTCGGCAAGTTGCTGGTCTTCACGAAGGAGAACATCGACCAGTACGACTTTTAGGAGGCCCCCGATGGCTATAAAATCGGTCAATCCGGCGACCGGCGAAACCAACCGGACCTACGCCGAGATGACGCAACGCGAGGTCGACCTGGCCGTCGAATGGGCGCACTCCGCCTGGCTGTCTTGGCGCGAGACGTCGTTCGCGGAACGCGCACAGCCCATGAGGCGCGCCGCCGCGATCCTGCGCGAACGAAAGGACGAACTCGCGCGGTTGATGGCGCTGGAGATGGGCAAGCCTCTGGCGCAAGGCGCCGCCGAAGCCGAGAAATGCGCGTGGGTGTGCGACTACTACGCCGACAACGCCGAGCGGCATCTTGCCGACGATGTAATCCCGACCGAAGGGCAACGCTCATTCGTGACGTTCGAACCGCTGGGCGTGGTCCTGGCTGTGATGCCGTGGAACTTCCCTCTGTGGCAGGTCTTCCGCTTCGCCGCGCCGACGCTGATGGCCGGAAACGTCGGACTCCTTAAGCACTCGTCCAACGTGCCCGATTGCGCGCTCATCATCGAGGAGATACTCCACCAGGCCGGTTTCCCCGACGGCGTGTTCCGCACCCTGCTGATCGGAAGCAACCGCGTGAAAGCCGTCATCGAGCACCCGGTGGTCAAAGCGGTTACGCTCACTGGAAGCACGCCCGCAGGGCGGTCGGTTGCATCGATGGCCGGGGCTGTGCTCAAGAAGACCGTGCTCGAACTCGGCGGTTCCGATCCCTACATCGTGCTGGAAGACGCCGACCTCGACCTCGCCGTTCCGATGTGCGTCACCATGCGCCTCATCAACAGCGGCCAGAGTTGCATCGCGGCCAAGCGGTTCGTGGTGGTTGAGCCGTTCTTGCAGGAGTTCACCGACCGGTTTGTCGCGTTGATGAGCGAGAAGAAGGTCGGCGACCCGTTCGCCTCCGATACCGACGTCGGTCCCCAGGCGCGCGTGGACCTGCGGGACGATCTGCACCGGCAAGTGACGGAGTCCGTGGCAAAGGGCGCGAAGTTACTGCTGGGCGGCGCTGTCCCCGACGGGCCCGGCGCGTACTATCCCGCTACCGTGCTGGCCGACGTCCGGCCCGGAATGCCGGCCTACGAAGAGGAACTGTTCGGCCCCGTGGCCTCCATCATCGCCGCGACGGACGAGGACGACGCCGTGCGCATCGCCAACGACACGTGGTTCGGGCTTGGCTCGGCCGTGTTCACCCGCGACCTTGCCCGCGGCGAACGGGTGGCCCGAAGGTTGGAAGCAGGCGCGGCATTCGTCAACGGCGGTGTCGTTTCCGATCCCCGCCTACCCTTCGGCGGCATCAAGGAATCCGGCTACGGCCGGGAATTGGGCGCATATGGCATCAAGGAATTCGTGAACATCAAGACGGTGGTGGTAAAGGGGGCGTGACCGGTGCAGGTGTCAGGTGTCAGGTGTCAGGGCCGGGTAGGAACACGTGCTAACTGCTCCCCTCCTCTTCAAGGAGGGGCTGGGGGGTGGTTATTGGGCTAGATAGGCACGGCAACCACCCCTAACCCCTCCTTGAAAAGGAGGGGTATCGGAAGACCAAGGTCAGTCGATATATGACAGGTACCACTCGCCGATTGGCTTGCCGCCGGGTTTCATACCAGAAAGGTCGGCATAATCACGGGTCGGGCGGAATAAGAGGGTACCGTTCGGCGCAAAGTTGACCATCAGGGCATAAGGCGCGGTTCCGGTCCAGAGGCTGTCCGACGTTCCCTCCCGCCTGGCGTACTGGAAAGGACGATCGACGAGGATTCCCGGGTGCGGTATGACCTCCGTGTATTTAGGCTTCAGTTCGTCCAACGTTGAAGGATAGGTACGGTTCTCCCGATGATACCGGTCAAGCGCCGAAATGATGGGCCGGGCATTCCGGATGACCTGCGGCGCGTCCGATTCGTCGGGAAGCCAGCGGAAATGCAGATACAGCATCGCGAAGAACAGTCCAACCAGCACGACCAGTGGAAGTTGCCAAATCCAGTGGGGAAAACCCCGGCGGCTGTTGTTTGAGACGTTCATAATTCACCCCGCGTTCCGGTAGGGGTAGGTTCCCAACCCATATGCACCAACTAAACGGATCATTCAAGCGTGAGGCACGCTGAGCGGAGCGTAGGGAACTTGTGACCGAAGCGCAGTCGAAGTGCGCCGGTGTTCTTCGACTGCGCTCGTTCCTCGCTCCGCTCAGGATGCCTCGGTTTACCTCTTCAAATCCTGAGATTCTTCGGCTTCGCCTCAGAATGACAATTCACGCTCAGTCAGTCGAGTTAGTTGTTACAGGTGAAACCTCGGTTCGCCCCCTACCTCACCTTGCGGGCCTCGACAATCGCCTTCGCGACCTCTTCGCGTTTGGCGTACACCAGTACCGGGTCGCGCGTGTATTCGGCCGTGCTTTTCGTCAGGTCGTCACTGATGGCCAGTGCCTTCTCCGCTTTCTTCAGAGCGTGAGCGGATGCCGGGCTTTTCAGCTTTTTCAACCGCTCGATCTCCTGGCCCAACAGCCAGAGATACTCGTTGTCCTCGATACCGTCGCGCATGTTCTCCAAGCGGATGGTGGCGAGGGGGCCGTCCGGTCCCGGGCACAGGAAACTGCCGTCTCCGTTGTACTCCCAGAACGTCCAAGTCGGCCAGTCGGTAAACGGGCCGAACGTGATGGGCTGTTTCGCCAGCGGCCACCGGTTGTCGGCGTAATACAGGAATCCGTCCGGTTTAAACTTCGCCGTCTGCAGACCCATCAGCACGCGCGCCTCGACGGCCTGACTCTCCATGAAGATATTGGCGTGCGGCGGTTTCGGCACCACGCAGATGTACCACCATATCTCCTTGCCCTGTGCCCGGGCCTTCGCCGCCCGCTCGGGATTGTACCTTGCCGTCAGCGGGCACCAACCGTCAACCATCGGCAGGTTGAACGCTTCGCCGTAGGTGGGGTCGTAAGCCGTGGTCAGTAACTGAAGGTCGGGAAACTTCTGTTTGATGGCGGAGAAGATATCGAACATCGCGTTGCGCGTGTCCTGGCTGACTTCGTCAAACCCGTACACGTACGCCTTTTCAAAGATGCCCATCTGCTTGTAAATCGGAACCAGTTTCTCCAGCGCTTCCAGAATCTGGCGCTTGTCCTCATCGGGATACGGCGCGTTGGGCTTCAGGTCCTGGGGCTTTCGGATGTAGAAGATGTTGAACGCGTTCATGCCCCACTCGTTCCAGCGTTTCAGTTTTTCGATGGGCGGCGCGGCCTCCAGGTAGACGTTCCGGTCCGTCGGCAAGGGCTGTGCGGCGGAAGGCGTGCTCCCCTGGCGCTCGAGCGGCAGGTTGTAGATATTGTCCGGGTTCAGCCGGTATTCCAGAAGAAAGCGCTGGTACTTCCGGTTCATCTCCTCGGTCAGTTCGCCGTACACCTGCCGGACGGTGTCCTCGCGGTAACTCAGCGCGGTGCGGAGGTGCGTTTCCTTCGTCAGGTCGAATCCCCACACCTTCACACGCAAGGTTAATGTTCGGGCAGGCGCGTTGGACGGGCGGACAGATACCTCTCCGGTGTATACACCGGCAGGCGTACCGGAAGGCGGTCTCACCGAGATCCAGACCGACTGAAGCACCCCCGCGCGGACGTCAAACGACTTCAGGAAGTCGAGGATGGGCTCGGGATACCAGCCCACATAATCGACACGGTTGGGCGGCGTTTTCGTTTTGGCGTATCCCATCGGCGCCCCCTTGACGGCACTCGGCGGCAGAACCTTCCCGTCCCTGCCTTTCAGTTCGCCGACTTCCACGCGAACGTCCTTCAACCCGGCACCATCTGCAAGAATCAGCAGTTGAACGGCCTCGTTTTCATTGCCGGCCGCGGATATGTCACCCGTTCGGCTGACCGTGGCATGGAACGGCAGGTCGTACGGAAACACCTTCTCCATCGATGTCGCCCAGCCGAGGGCGTACGGCGATTCCGAATCCAGCGCTTTCCAAGCCCTCCGCATGCGGGCTTCCGACAACGCTCGCGGGGCGTTTTGAACGACCTGTTGCTCAAAGGCAACCACCCGCGCTCGCAGAGCCTCCTGTTCCTGCTCGCTTCTTGCCCCGGCCAATTCGGATGACAGGCTTTCGCACTCCGATTCCCATGGCATCAGAACATCGGGGAAACCTTCGGCTACGGAGGCTTTCTGCAGTGCGGACAGCTGGAGGGTTGCCCGATTCAGCCTCGGGCCGAGGTCTTCAACCACCGAGATGCGTTCGAAGATCAGCGTGGTATCGAATGGAGGACGCGTGATGAACAGATGCAGTTCACCAAGCCGCGACACCCGAACGCGCTCCAGTTTGTAAAGAGGAATTCGGTAGTTGGCGACGCCGGGCTTCAGTTTGACGGGCCAGGAGACGTTCTCGGCCTCCGGGGTGTTCAGATGGAACGCCAGGTTCACCGTCTTGCCCGACCGGTTGTCGACCCGCAGTTCGGCTGTGTCATAATCGCCCCAGTTGTTGGGAATGCCGTCCCGCAGTCGCAGAACCAGCGCCGGCCACTCGTCCTGTCCCGGCTTGTGCGCCCTGTACACATAGCCGCCCGGCGTGCCTTGAATTTCCTGCACGTTGCCGCGCAGTGTCCAGCGCGCCCGGTCGGCCTGCTTCGAGAAGTCCGATATGACCAGGGTCTTCTGTTCGGCGGCGATTGCCGGGCATGCCGCGAAGCCAAGTGCCAACACCCCGATGAACAAGGCTCTTTTCATCACGATTCGTCTCCTTCCGATCCGCACGCGACCTTGTCGAAACCCACGCTCACAATACCGGCAGTCTCTACTTCTTCGACACCGGTCATCTCCATCTCGCCGAGCTGATGTCCTGTTGCCCGGCGCCAGTCCATCACAAGGTCGTTGACACGCAATCCGCGCACCCGGCGAAATATCAACCCGTACGGCTGTGTGCGCGCGCCCCAAACATCGGGGTCCGATTCCACTGCCCCCGGCGAATCCTGCCCGACGAACTCCAACCGGATATTGTTCAACGACACATCTTCAATCCGATGACCCGGCATGCCGCCGACGAAACCCGCCGAGCGGACCTCCGCGGATACGTCTCTGATGGTGATGTTCCTGATGGCGCCCCGAAAGAAGCCGCCGGTCTCGTTGCCCAGCCAGATGAATAACGGTCGGACGGTGTTTCGCATTGACACGGATTCGAAAAACACACCCTCGATGACAGCCCCGTGCCTGACGCCCGTGTCTTGGTTCGCAGGCAGAACGCTGACGATATCGATGCCGATGTCCGTGTCGCTGATGGCCAGATTCCTGAACCTGCAGTTCCGAATGGGTCCGTCGCCCTCGTATCCGATGCGGACCGCGCAGGCCGTCGAGCGCAGGACGCAGTCCGACACGAACACTTCCTCGCACGAAGCCATTTCACCCAGGCGCGTGATGTCGCTTTTCACCGCGATGCAGTCATCGCCCGCCGAACACGTAAAATCGGTGATGCGGACGCGGCGACAGCAGTCGATGTCCAACCCGTCCGTGTTGGGGCCGTCCAGGGGGTTGTCGATGGTCACTCCCGTGATGTCGACGTCTTCACACCCCATCAACCAGGCGGTGTAGCACGGCGAGTTCATCAATCGAACGCGGTTGAGGCATACCCGGTTGCACTTCACCAGGTGAATCATCGCGTGGGGTCTCAGCGCTTTCGGCTTGCGTACATTCCGGGCCAGGCGCTCGCCGGTCCAGAAGGCCCGCCCCTGACCGTCGATGGTCCCCTCGCCTTCAATCGTCACGCCCTCGAGGCCGTACCCGTGAATCAGCGCGCCGATGCCGGGAAAGGGTCCCCGCTCGCTGTCCGAGGGCGCTTGTGAATAGTCTTCCGGTGCCGTGCTACCCAGAAGGCGTGCTCCCCGATGAAGATGGATGTTTACACCCTGGCGAAGGAACAGGGAACCGGTGAGGTAGCGCCCCGCTGGAAACTCAACGACTCCGCCGGTTTTCGAGCACGCGTCAAAGGCCTTCTGAATAGCCTGCGTATCAGCAGTGACACCGTCGCCGGCGGCTCCGTGCTCGAGAACGCTGATTTTCACCGCGCACGTCTCCCTTATGTCCTGTCCCCTTCCCGTCGACAAGCAGAGGGGCGGGAGCATTCAGCCCCCGCCCCAGTATGGTGTCGCTCAATGTGGTGGAATCCACGGAAGCCGACGCTATGTGTGAATCTACTTGCGAAGATCCGATTGATATCCCGCGTCGTGGGCCCTGTCGTTGAACTCGGTGATGGAAACAGCCTGAACGTGTCCGTCAAAGAACAACTCCACCACTCTGCTTCGGTTGTATTCCGCGGCGTCGGCGTTTTTACTGGAGTAATGCCACGCGCGGTGGTCCCAGAACAGAGCGTGTGCGGCCGGACGCTTCACGTCATTCATGGAGAAAAAGGCCACCGACCAACCAGGTGTTGAACCACCAAGGTCTTTGCCTGTCGCGTAGCCGTCGGCTGTCCGGTTGCTGGAGATGTTGGTTCCCCTGTATCCGTAACTGACGCCCACCTTCTTGCGCGAACCGCGCAACGGCCAGTCCTTCCAGGGCAGATCCGTCGTGGCCCAGTCGTTCAATCTGCGAAAACGGCCAAAATCGGCGGGGCAGGCCCACACCTCCCTGGATTTGATATAAGGATCCAGTTGCAAGGCGATCGTACCCACGGCGTATTCGGGCCTGGTGACATCAATGTTCACCCAGGGCGAATGAATTGTGGCGCAGAAGTCCTCCGTGGATATGCCTCCGGTTTTACCAGGCCCTGTCCATAGAGGGAATCTCTGGTCCCAGTCGTCCAGATACGCCAGGTAAGCGATTCCGATCTGCTTCATGTTGCTGATACACGCGGACTGGTGCGCCTTAGAGCGCGCCTTCGCGAAGACGGGAAATAGAATCGCCGCGAGAATCGCGATGATGGCGATGACGACAAGCAATTCGATGAGGGTGAAACCCTTGCGAAAGGTTGATTTCATAACCTTCTCCCAACGTTTGCGCAGGTGTTACCAACCGGTGCTTTCACCACGGTTGCGGCCATCCGGAGGGATGGGGACCTGCACCAACCCGATTCGATGATACCGTTTTTTTCTGGTGGGATGCTGAGGTCAAACGGACTGAAAACGCCGCCGCCGGCTTCCGCTGAAGCCTGAAGCGGCCGTCAAAGTAACCTGTTTCCGGTGAACGCGGCATACTGCTTCGCTCCGCGTTGAACCTTGATTATGTCGGTGCCGGATACCGTACCGGCTTACTACATTCCTTCTTTGATATCACTATACAAGATAAGGAATGCTAAGGCAAGCGGAAGAAGAAAGACGGCATCACTCAGGTCATCCTCGCTCCGGAAGACGCATGAAACGCCCGGCAACCCCGCCGGATTGACCGCCATATGCACATCGCACTATGAACATAGCACCGTATGAATGGAGAAAATCACGCGATTGAGAGTGCACGGACGGTATCTCCCCCCGGGGTGACACAATGAATCAGGGGATATCGTCAGGGATTCAGCCGGACGATCGAAGCGTTCAGGATGGTGGCGAAGCTGACCCAGGCGATATATGGCAACAGCAGGATAAACGCAGGTTTGCTGTGTACGCGGAACGCAAGAATCGTTCCCAGGATGGCGAACCACAGCGCTATGATATCGATCAGCGCCAGGTCGGGCCGCTGAAGGCCGAAGAACAGCCAGGACCACAATCCGTTCAACGCCAACTGAACCAGGAACAAGCCCAGCGCCGTTTGCGCTCCGGCGAAGCCCGCCTTGCGCCATACGAGAAACGCCGCGACAGCCATCATCGTGTACAGCACGGTCCACACGGGGCCGAACACCCAACCGGGCGGGTTGAAGGAAGGCTTGTTCAAGCCCCTATACCACTCGCCCGGCATATACCGCGCGGACAGCGCCGATACGCTGAAAACCAGCACCAGCCAGGCCAACAGGCCAAAGAAAGAACCGGTTTTGCTCATTCCTGTCTCCCCTTCCTCGGGCCAGGTGAATGCGCTTTGCGCATCAGATCAAAGTAATGGTCGCCGCGCACGATCTTCACGGCGGGATCGAGGTTTTCTACTGCGCTCGCGAGATGACTTGGTGTCACGTTCCACGCCAGAAGGCCGACGGAGACGAACTTAGGCGACTTCCCATCCCAATCGCGCACGGCTTCCTCAATGGCGCGCCGAATGCCGGCCGCGCTGTTCGCCTCGCGCAGTACGGAGAGCGGCACGCCTTCCTTCAGCATCATTGACCGCGACCGGTTTTCCCAACTCATAAAAAGACCTTTTGGCAGAACGATTGCGGCGTAGAATCGCGCTTTGCTTTCCGAAAGCGGGATGTTCTGCCCATCGATGCGGTTCAGAATATGAACGGTGTTCATCCCGGTGCGGAGCATGTAGCGTCGGGTCTGTCGGGCGAACATCCCGAACGTCGCGTCGGGCCAGGGGTCCGGGTTGATATATCCCGCGCCGGATGGACCGGCAATGAGCACGTCGTTCGGAGTCGCCGTCCGCTGATAGTATCCAAGGATGCCTGGCGCGGCTTCCAGCAACAGCGGTGTTGTGGTCCATGTGATCGGCACACGCCCGCGGGCCGGGTCGTCCCACAACCTTCGCATCGCGTGCTGGTTGTACTGCAGGTTATCCCCCTCGCTCATCACGAAGGTGACATAAACCTTGTTCTCCAGTTTCGGAACCGGAGGAGCCTTTGGGGGCTCGACCGACGCCCTCGCGGCCGAGAAGACCGACATGTTCTCGAACCAGTCCGCCGCCAGAATGTACACTCCGTGGCGAGAGGCCAGTTCGGTGCCGCCAAACTCACCGGCCACGTCCTGCGCGAACCAGCCCAGATACGGAGTGTAGGGCTCCACATCCGACATGATCCGCTCCATCAGCACGCGTTCTTCCTTTACATTCGGGTCCAGCCAGAACGCCATGGCGCGGTTCGCAATCGCGTAATCCCGCATGTAGGCATTCGGCACCTCCACGTGCGTACGGGCCGGCTCACGCCCCTGCGCGGAGACTTCAAACTGGTTCCAGATATCTACAGACGCAATCAGGCGCTTTGTCCCTTCCGGCGGAACGATTTTGTAAACAAAGCGGCGATCGTTGTCCGCGAAACGGTGTCCGCCGGACCCGGGACTCGTTCCCGAACCGCCGGAATCGTACAGGAACGGTTTCTCGGATTCCGCGGGTGGAGTAAACCGGGCCACCTCCTTGCCGTCGGCGCGAACGACCACTTCGCCAACCGCCGCGCCCCAGCCGTCTTCGGGATGGCTGTCGCGGAACCGAAGGTAAACGGCAGATCCGCCGAGGAATGGTGTCAGGTCAAGTTCGCGGACTTCGCGGTTGGATGCGTTGCTGATCGGCCGGTTCTCGCGCAGAATCTCCTTCCATTCATCGCGTAACTCCGGATTCACACCAACCGAGCGGGTCGGCGAAATGCCGATGAGCATACGGTGCGTTGTCTTGGGCCACAGGTTCGCGAACTGCCAGGAGTAAGCCTCCAGCCGGTTGCGAAAACGTCCGCGCAGGTCTTCCAGAACCGGCAGATTGTGCGGAGCGTCCGTCAGCCGCTTGAGGAGGTCCGGTGCCGCGACCACGGCATCCTTCAGTCCGGCCAGCGTGGTGGCGACGTTGATTGTGTCCGGCACATCGGGATCGTACACGATGATGCCCTTTACTTCGCTCCGGTACTTGCCCATCAACTCCCACGGATCACCAAGAACGGTATAAGGCACGCCGAGGCCGGTTTTCAGCCACGTTTCCTTCCCCTCCTCGGTAGCGCGCATCAGGTAGATGCGAGGCTCCTTGCGGTTCACCAAACCCTGCAGACTCGCCCACAGCAACTGCTCTTCGCCGGGAATCCTTTCGATATCCACAACATCCAACTGCCGGGCTTTGGCGAATACCGGCAAAGCCTGATTCTTCGGCCATGAGATTCCTGACGGCGCGGCTGAGCCCTCGCCTGCCAAAGCGGAGGCGCACACAATAGCGGCGGCTATGCACATGAACAGGGCTCCCGGAAATCTTCGATATGTGTTGAGCAACCTGAATCCTCTTCGTTATTCACTGAACGGAACCGCGCGAGACGAAGTCAATAGTCCCTCGATCCGTTGTCGATCAGTGTGTTGATGTCGACCGGAAGGTACGAGTACAGGTCGGCGTTCTTCAGGAAGAACCGGACCTTTTTATCCCTATCCCGCAGACTCTCCGGAAACGCGGCTGTCTTCCACGTCATTGTGTGTTGAACCGAGTCGCCGGTAAACGGCACGCAATCGCTCCGCGAGAAGCCCGGCACGACCTTGTTGTTGCGGTCGACTATCTCGGCTTCAATGCGGCCGCCCTTGCGGCAAACTGCATTGATGACCACCCGGGGTGTGTTGAAGACCTCCCGCCGCGTGATAAACGACCCTTCACGGTTACCGGCGCTCATCGAGCAGAAACCGTCCAGCCTCAGCGTCGCGAGTCCGATGGCTCCGTCCGGCGTTCCCTTGTCGTGCAAACCGTTGAAACCGCCGTAATAGAAATAGAGCCGGTCTCCAAGCTGAACGGGCGCTCGGGCCGTGTAGATCATGCCGGAATCAAACACCCCCTTCGGACCCAGAGGTATGAACGGCTTGCGCTCCGGCGTTCGGGTCCACGACAGCATATCGTGGCTCCAGGCCAACTGAACATCCACCGTCAACGGACTGCCCTCCTGCGCCTCGTACATCACGTCCGGACGCGTGTATTTACCGTATTTGATCCAGCGCGCGTGATATATCCACGGCAGGCCGATGTAGATTCCCTGGTACGGGAACACCGGCATTCCGTAAATCTGCGTGGCGTCCGGATCGAGGTCGTCCGCCCCGAACACGGCGCCCTCGACCGGTTTCTTCCACTTCAGCCCGTCGTCGGACACAGCCACGCCCACGGCGCGGTGGCGGCGGTTCGACGTCTTGTAAGTGGCGGTAAAGCGGCTTCTGTAGGGATCGAAGAAGACGTTGACCACGTCCGATGACGAAAACAGGGTCCTCTGTTCCGGTTTGCGGTTCCAATCCCAGCGGATTCCGTCCGGCGAATATGCGACGCACGGCCCGTCCGCGTAGCCGAACATCAGCCACCGCTGTGCCGGCGATGCCGGGTCAGGATGCCGGATGACGCTGGGTATGTGGCACAATCCCTTTCCTGCAACGATGTTGTTCTTCTTTGAACCGGCATACTCCACGACGCCGAGGTCCGGTTTCGTCCAGCGGAGGCCGTCCTTCGACACGGCCATCATCACATCGGCGCAGTCCCCGCCCACGCCCTGGTACCACATGCGGTACGTATCGCCGTCTTTCAACACGGTGCCGTAGAGATACGGTCCCCAGCCTTCCCACGAGTGCTCCTTCCGGATGACGGGATTACCCGGGTGCTTGACCGCAGAATGGAAGACGCGTTGCAGGTTTGCCGACTCCTCCACAACAGTCGCATCCAGAAACAACCGGCGAAATGGCGGCGATCCGGCAAGGGAATCACTCTGTGGAGCGCTCCGGACCGCCGGAATGAGCGCCAACGCCAGGGCAACACACCATATGATGCGCGTCATATTCCAACCCGACTGCTTTTCCGGGCAATGTTCAGTCTCTTGACGACCTTCTCCAACTCAACGGCGAAGAACACGACGGTGGAGAGCAGAATCGTTATACCAAGCTCACCGGCGGACAGCGGTTCGGTCTTGAATATCCCGTTTAGAGTTGGTACATAGATAGTTGCCATCTGGAGTATGAAGGTCAGGGCCACGGCTCCGGCCAGCGGCTTGTTCGATAACAGTCCCTGCTTGAAGAAGGATTCTTTCTCGGATCGAATGGCCAGCACGTGCCCCATCTGGCTGATGCAGAGCACGGTGAACACCATCGTCTGCCAGTGAGCCTCAGCGCGTTCCAGGAAAACAGCCTGAGTCAGAATGGATACGGCGCCCATCAGCAGGCCGACCCAGATGATATGCGTACCCAACCCCATGGCGAAGATACTCTCTTTTGGATCTCTGGGCGGCCGGCTCATAATATCCTTCTCCGACCTTTCGGCCGACAGGGCCAGTCCGGGTACGCCGTCGGTCACAAGGTTGATCCACAAAATGTGAATGGGCAACAGCGGGATGGGAAGACCCAGGAAGGGCGCCAGAAAGATGGTCACAATCTCGCCCGAATTGCTGGTCATCGTGTACTTGATGAACTTCCGGATGTTGTCGTAGATGCGCCTGCCTTCCTGGACGGCCTTGACGATAGTGGCGAAGTTGTCGTCCAGCAGAATCATGTGCGCCGCTTCTTTGGAGACGTCGGTGCCGGTTATGCCCATGGCGATTCCGATGTCCGCCCGCTTCAAAGCCGGCGCGTCATTGACGCCGTCTCCGGTCATTGCCACAAAATGCCCGTTGTCCTGCAGGGCTTTCACAATCTTCAGTTTCTGTTCGGGGGCCACTCGTGCGTAGACCCGGATGTGTTCGACATCGTTTTCGAACTCCTCCAGCGAGGTCCGCGCGAGTTCACGACCGGTCATAACGGCCCGGCTCTCCCCTCGCATGATTCCAACCCTCTTAGCGATAACCTCCGCCGTTAGCGGGTGATCTCCGGTTATCATCACGGGTTGGATGCCCGCGGAGCGGCAGTTGGCAACCGCTTCCACTACCTCCGGGCGCGGCGGATCCATCATGCCGACGATTCCAACCAGCACCAGCCCTGTTTCCACTTGTTCCGACGTCACCGGATCGGGCAGTGCGTCCCAGATCCGCATGGCGAACCCCAGGGCTCTCAAACCATCCCGGGCAATCTGTTCCGTGGTTTCAAGGACGGCCGAACGGTCTACCTCCTCCCGCCCCGAGTGTGACAAAACCTCAACGGAACGCTCCACCACTTCCTCAACCGCGCCCTTTGTAAACGAGACGACTTTTCCGTCCGTCCAGGGGTGGAACGTGGTCATCAGTTTTCGTTCGGAGTCGAACGGGAGTTCAGCCAGACGGGGATACTGCTCATCAAGAGCGGCTCGCAGATAGCCTCTATCGCGAGCCATATCGAAAAGCGCTGTTTCGGTTGGATCACCCGTTGAACCACCCGTGGCATCCGTGCGGGTATCGTTGCACAAAGCCATAGCGCTCAGCATCAAGTCAAGCAAACGCTGTTCGGACATCGAACCGCCCGCCCCGTCCTCCCCGTGCGCGGCAGGCATCTCGGCGCTGTCCATCAACTGGCCGCCAACGTAAACCTTCTCCACGGTCATACGGTTTTGTGTCAGGGTTCCTGTCTTGTCCGAGCATATATAGGTTACCGAACCCAGAGTCTCGACCGCCGGCAGTTTTCGAATCAATGCCTCCTGCTTGACAAGCTTCTTGGTTCCGAGAGCCAGCGAGATGGTGATGACGGCCGGCAAGGCTTCCGGAATGGCCGCCACTGCCAGGGAAATCGATGTCAGGAGCATCTGCAGAGGCGGTTCTCCACGCAGGATGCCCGTCACAAAGACAACCGCACATATCGCAAGAACCGCGTATGCGATATTCTGACCAAAGGCGGTCATCCGTTTCTGAAGCGGTGTCTTCGCTTCGTCCTGCCCTTCGAGCAAGGTCGCAATTCGTCCCAGTTCCGTGTGCATGCCGGTTGCCGTCACGAGACCCTGGCCTCTGCCGTAGGTGACCATGGTTCCTTTGTAAACCATATTTCTGCGATCGCCTATGGAAAGGTCCGGTTCACTCAGGGCGTCCGCGGTTTTTTCCACCGGCACGGATTCACCGGTCAACGCCGCTTCGTCAATCCGAAGATGAATGGCTTCCGTCAGCCGCATGTCAGCGGGGGCGAGGTTTCCTGCTTCCAGCAAAACCAGATCTCCGGGAACAAGCCGTCCGGCGGGTATTGATTCAATCTGCCCGTCCCGTATGACCGAAGCCGATGGAGCGGACATCTTCTTCAAAGCGGCCAAGGCCTTTTCGGCGCGGAATTCCTGAACAAAGCCGAGAACGGCGTTCAACAGCACAATCACGGCGATGGCGATGGTATCCACGGGATCGCCGATCATCCCGGCGATGATGGCGGCGGCAATGAGGACAAGGATCATAAAGTCCTTGAACTGATCGAGAAACATCACCCACGGCGACTTCGGCTTCTTCTCGACAAGTTCATTGGGACCGTATTGCTCGTAGCGCCGTTGAGCCTCTTCTGTGGCAATTCCTTGAAACGAGGTCTGCAACTTCGTCAGTACTTCCTCTCGATCCAGTTGGTACCAGTTCACCATTTCGGTTTTGTCTGCTTTCACAGTGCTATCTCCCTGTTCGTCAAGCGGGCTCGAACGGTCAAGTCATGAATCAACCGCTTCACAGCGGCCGGCTTCCGTATCATATCTACTGCCTTTACTGTTCAGGAATCAAACGTACCGTGCGCAGGTTCATCACCGCGAAGCCGGGCATCAGCGTCGGACGAACGCTTACGATATGCCTTCCCGCGCGGGCGATCCGGATCGTTCCCAGGTCCACTGTTCTGAAGTCGTTCCAATGGTCCGTGGCTCTGGTTTTTCCCGTCAAGCTGGCGCCGTCTACCTCAACGCTGTACTCGGCGCCTTCGGTGTCGGGGTGAACGGCCTGTTCAACAGTCACCGTGTATGCTCCCTTGGTCTTGAACTCCACGGTCCACGAAACCGTCGCCCTTGAGTCGGTCCAATACCCGATGGCGCGTTTGTCTTCTTCGTACCGGGCGGGACTGTCTGCCCTTGCATCCAGAGCGTTCAGCACAAACGAACCGTCGGCATTCGAACTGATGGGCGGTTGGGGCGCGACCTTCGCTTGTCCCTCAATTTCCAAAACGATTACAGTGTCACTTTTATCCGGAAGCGCTTCCGGCAATGACAAACGAGCACCTTCGGCAATCCGGGTGACCTTGAACTCCCGTGAAGGATCGGAGAGCAGGAACGCTCTTCCCATTTTATTCTTCAATCCGGGCAGTACGACCGACTGGCCTTCAGGCGACCACACGTGAAGATACAGTTTTCCGGGCTTCCGGGTCACCGCACCCCACGGCAGTGGTTTCGGGAACGGAGAAGCCGATGTGCCGTAGATGCTGTCGCCGTTGATGTCCATCCACCGACCGACTTCGTTGAGGCGGATGATGCTTTCCGCGGGGATGTATCCTTCGGCAGTGGGACCGACGTTCAGCAGGTAATTCCCGCCCTTGCTGGCGCAGTTGACAAGGTTCCGGATGAGCGTGGTGGAGGACTTCCAGTTGTGGTCAAACCGGCTGTAACCCCACGTGTCGTTCATCGTCATGCACGATTCCCAGTCCGCCCCGGGCAATCCGCCTGCCGGAATCTCCTGTTCGGGAGTCCCGTAATCACCGACACTGTCCTTGCCGGCCGAGGCGCCTCCGAGATAACGCGCCTTTCCGAGACGGTTGTTGGTGATGATGTTCGGCTTGAGGTCGCGAACGTGCCAATAGATATCCCGGCCCATCTCCGTGGTCCAGGTGTCTTCCCACTCACCGTCGAACCAGAGGACGGCGGGGTCGTAGTTCGTGATGATTTCGGTCAGTTCCGATTTGAGAATCCGGCGGAACCGGTCGAAATCGGCGGGCACACCGGGCCTCGGATCCCAGGGACGCCGGGGGAGGTAATCCGGGTGGGTCCAATCCATAATCGAGAAGTACGTGGCGAACCGGAGGCCCTCCTTACGGCAAGCCGCGCTCAGCGGACCGAGGATATCCTTCCCGTACGGCGTGTTGGTGACGTTGAAGTCGGTCTGTGCCGTCGGCCACAAACAGAATCCGTCGTGGTGTTTGCTGGTGATGACAACATACTTCATCCCGGCCCGTCTGGCGAGGCGCGCCCACGAGTCGGCATCGAACTTCACGGGATTGAACTGCTCGCGCAACGGCTGATAACCGGAAACCGGCACGCGCGCGCTGTTCATCAGCCACTCGGCCGCTCCGCCGACCGGTTTGCCGTTCCACTCGCCGGCGGGGATGGCGTACAATCCCCAGTGGATGAACATACCGAACCGGGCTTCACGAAACCAGGCCATCCGCTTGTCGTGCCGGTCCTTCGTTTCGTGCCGTGGCGCGGCGGCCGAAACGGCCGGTGGATGCAATGCAAGAAAACCACAAACCAACGCGCTGATGATCAACGGTCTCATTTACAAGCTCCTCACAGGAAGGCGGTTCCTTGTCATCACATTGTGTTCTTAACCACGGCTTGATAATTCTACACTAATAAAGGGTACTTCCCACCTCAAATCGAGCACATCGCTCAGCGGAGACATCATCATGAAACGTTCGGTATGGTTCCTCATTCCTCTCGCCATCGCCGCGGTGCTGTCTGGATGCGGCAAGAAAAACGACCAGGTGACGATCGGCTTCATCGTCAAGCAACCGGATGAACCGTGGTTCCAGAATGAATGGAAGTTTGCCCGCCAGGCGGCGGAGAAGTACGGCTTCCAACTCGTCGAGATCGGCGCCACGGACGGCTCGCAGGTTCTCAGCGGCATCGACAACCTGGGCGCTCAAAGCGCCAAGGGCCTCGTCATCTGCGCGCCCGACGTTCGCCTCGGCCCCGGAATCCTGCAGAAAGCCAAACAGTACAATATCAAGGTTTACGCCGTGGACGACCAGTTGGTGGACGCAGACGGCAAGCCGCTGGACGTGCCTTACATGGGCATTTCGGCATACGACATCGGCAAGCAGGTGGGCCAGGCCATCGTCGATGAAGCGAAGAAACGCGGATGGAACCTGAAGGATCCATCCATCGCCGCCTGCGCGCCCACCTTCCCCGAGCTGGAAACAGGCCGCCAGCGCATCAAAGGCGCATCCGAAGTCCTCACCGCGGCCGGCCTGCCGGCAAGCCAGATCTTTACGTCGCCCAACAAGACCGGCGACACCTCGGGCGGATTCTCGGCCGGCAACATCGTTCTGACACAACACCCGCAGGTTAAGAAATGGCTTGTGTTCAGCACCAACGACGAAGGCGTGATGGGCGCCGTTCGGGCCATGGAGAACCGCGGTTACAATGCTGAAACAATCATCGGCGTCGGCATTGGCGGAAGCACGGCAATGACCGACTTCAAGAAACCGAAGCCCACGGGCGTCTTCGGTTCGGTGCTTATCGATCCCAAACGCCACGGTTTCGAGACTTCGGAACTGATGTACAAATGGATTACTGAGGGCAAGGAACCGCCGAAGGTCATTCTCACCACCGGAACGTTGATTACGCGAGACAACTTCGAAAAGGTGATGACGGAGCGCGGCCTTCTGTGATGTCGGGCAGGACCGGATCGGAGTACCTTTCGTTTGAGGGAATTGCGAAGTCCTTCCCGGGCGTGAAGGCGCTGTCGGACGTCTCGTTCGGCGTCCGGGAAGGAAGCGTTCACGCGCTGATCGGCGAAAACGGCGCGGGAAAAAGCACCCTTCTGAAGATTCTCTCGGGCGTATACAAACCCGATGAAGGAACTCTGCGCCTGGGCGGGAACGCAGTTTCATTCCCGAACACTGCCGCGGCGATCGATGCCGGGGTGGCGGTTATTTACCAGGAACTGAACCTCGTGCCGCATATGTCCGTGGCGGAGAACCTCTTCCTCGGACACATGCCGAACCGCGCCGGCGTGCTGGACAGGCGGGAACTTGCCGCGAAAAGCCGGGAACTGATGGCCGGCTTGGGGCTCGATTTGCGCGTGGAGGAGAAAGTCGGCCGATTGCCGATCGCCGAGCGCCAGATGGTGGAGATCGCAAAGGCACTCTCCCGAAATGCCAAGGTGATCGCCTTCGACGAACCAACCAGCAGTCTCAGTTCCCGAGAAGTGACAGCCCTTTTCCGCATTATCCGCCGACTGAAGGAAGAAGGCCGCGTTATCCTTTACGTTTCCCACCGGCTGGAAGAGATCTTTAAAATAGCGGATTCCGTGACGGTTCTTCGCGACGGCAGGCATGTTGAGACATTCGATGCTCTTGACAACGTAAGTGAACCTCAACTGGTCAACCGGATGGTCGGCCGCAACATTGAGGATATCTACAACTACAGCCCGCGTCCGGTTGGAGAACCGGTTCTGGAGGTCAAGGGCCTTCAGGGTCCCGGCCTGGCGTCTCCGGTAGACCTGACGGTCCGCAAGGGTGAAATCGTGGGTTTGTTCGGGCTGGTGGGCGCCGGGCGCACCGAATTGTTGCGCGTCATCTACGGTGTAGAGAAACCCACGCAAGGTGAGGTTCACCTGCTCGGCAAACCGGTGCCCATCCGCCGCCCCTCGGATGCCATCAAGGCCGGCATTGTATTGTGCCCTGAAGACCGGAAGAAAGAAGGCATCTTCCCCGTGCGCTCGGTTGAGGAAAACATCAATATCAGCGCACGGAGGCTGTTTTCACACCTTGGCTTCCAGATAAACAACGCCGCGGAACGGCGGAACGCCGAGGCACAGGTCGCGCAGTTGAACATCCGGACGCCGTCGCTTTCGCAGGAAATGCGGAACCTTTCCGGCGGAAACCAGCAGAAAGTGATCCTCGGCCGCTGGCTCAGCGAAGACGTGAAGGCCGTTTTGCTGGACGAGCCGACGCGCGGCATCGATGTCGGCGCGAAAAGCGAGATCTACAACATCATGTACGGCCTCGCCCGGGACGGCATCGGAGTGCTGACCGTAAGCAGTGACCTTCCGGAAGTGCTCGGCATCTGCGACCGGATCGTCGTTATGCGGCTTGGCAGAATCGTGGCCTCGGTTCCGCGCGCGGAAGCCACGGAAGAGAGTATCCTGAGGCTGGCCCTGCCGGCCAATTCCACTGACAGCGAGAACACGAAACCATGACGTCCAGTCCCGCACCAAAGACATCAGCCAAAGCCGACAAACGGTCCGATTTCTTTCGAGTAACGCTGGAACAGTACTCGATGATGGTCATCTTCGTGGTGCTGTTTGTCGCCGCCAGCATCTGGGTTGAGAATTTCGCCACCCTCAACAACATGAAAACCCTGTTGTTGCAGATCGTGCAGGTGGGAATCGCGGCGTGCGCCATGCTGTTCCTGCTGGCAACCGGGGATTTCGACCTGTCACCCGGCGCCGTGGTAGCGCTTTCCGGCGTCATCGCCGCCGTGGTGACCAACCGGACCGGCAGTGTGGCGCTGGGCTTCGCCGCCGGAATAACAGCCGGCAGTCTGGTCGGCCTGTTGAACGGTGTGCTGGTGGCGAAAGCCGGAATCAGCGCCATGATTGCGACACTTGGCACACAGCAGATCACGCGAGGACTGACTTTCATCACGTCGGGAGGAAAAGCCGTCGGCGTTTCGAACGAGGGATTCTACTGGATCGGGAGTTACCAGTTGTTTGGTTTCCTGCCGATTCCCGTGCTGGTGATGGGGTGCTTCTTTGCCGTGTTTGGCTACCTTCTCGGACGCACGATTTTCGGCCGTAATTCGCTGGCCATCGGCGGAAACGCGGAAGCCGCCAAACTCGCCGGCATCAATGTGGCGCGCACACGCATCATCATCTTCACACTGCTTGGATTCTGCGCGGCAGTGGCCGGCATCATTCTGGCCTCCCAGATGACGAGCGGACAGCCCAACGAGGGCCTCGGCCTGGAACTGCGCGTCATCGCCGCATGCGTACTGGGCGGAGTCTCGCTGAGCGGCGGTATCGGCACCATGATGGGAACCATCGTCGGCGTGCTGATTATGGGCATGTTGCAGGACGTGATGAACCTTCTGCGCATCGAAACGTTCTGGCAGTACGTGGTCAGCGGCGCCGTTCTGCTGGCGGCCGTGCTGATCGACCGGTTGAAGCAGAGGCGGACGGCTTGAGCCGCAGGACGGCTCGACCATCGAAATTGACTCACATCGACATAACAACAACAAGGAGAGACAAATGGAACTGAAGGGTTCGCAAACCGAGGCCAACCTGATGGCCGCTTTCGCGGGTGAATCGCAGGCCCGCAACAAATACACGTTTTACGCCAGCGTCGCGCAGAAGGCCCGTATGGAGCAGATTGCGGCCATCTTCCTGGAAACCGCCGAAAACGAGCGGGAGCACGCCAAACTGCTTCTGCAAGCCGCTGGCGGACTGAAGGGCAAGACACTTGAGAATCTGTTGGACGCCGCCGCGGGTGAAGGCTACGAGTGGACCGATATGTATCCCACCTTCGCCGCGAAAGCCCGTGAAGAGGGATTCGAGGACATCGCGAAACTCTTTGATGCAATCGCCGATGTCGAAAAGCATCACGAGGAGCGCTACCGGGAACTGGCCAGGCAACTGGAAGCCGACACGCTGTTCAAGAAGCCGGAGGTCCGCAAGTGGAAATGCCGCAAGTGCGGCCACATCCACGAAGGCACAGAACCGCCCGGTGTCTGCCCGGTGTGCAATCACCACAAGGGTTACTTCGAACTGCTGACCGAAGAGTTCTAGGCGCAACAAAATCAGGCAGTATTCCTGCACGGAACCGACCGAATCGCTCAGGCAATCCACGCGATTACACCGGTTCCGTGTAGGTTTTTGGCGCTTTGGTACTGTACCTCTAGGTGATATGAATGACCGACGGGTTTCGTTGGCCTTCGTGCGAATGCGCCCGTATCCTGTCATTCGGAGTTTTTGTTTTCACAGGAGGAAAACAGAATGAGCAGACCATTTCGGTGCCTGGTTGGAGTCTTGATGGTACTCAGCCTCGCCACCGCCGCCAACGCGGACCTGCGAACCGTCTACCAGGCAGGCCCGATTATGTACCCCGGGGCCGACCCCGATTATCCGCAGGGCTCGGCCGTGAACAAGAACCTCGGCAGTCCGTATTACGGCTACCTCTATGTGGCGGACTACAAGAACACAACCGGAGCGCCGAAACCGATCCATATCTGGAGACCCGAGAATCCCGCTGAGGGAACCGGCGCGGCAACATACGTTGACACCGGTCTCGAAATCCTGACGTCTGGAACGGCGCTGTACGATCCTTTCGCTGTCTCGGTAGGTCCGGATGACACAGTGTGGATCGCGGAATATGGCTCCGGTATCGTTTCATCTGCGCCGCCTGTTCCGCCAACGGGAACCAGCGTGGCCTCAGTTCCACAGATAACGGGCGTGAGCAGTATACGCGGCATCACTGTTGTCGGACCGATCACCGGCGCCCAGGTGTATCTGACCGGTACCTCGACTTACGCCAAGAAGTTCAGCGGAAGCGCGCCGGATCCTGGAACCGCTGGTTCTTTCAGCCAGGACTACACGTTGACTGTTCCGGTCAGCGCCGGACCTTACGGCAACACCGTAGACCTGGACGGCAATCTCTACATCGTAACCAGCAGCAGCCTTCCCGGCTCGAATGCGTTCATCAAGATTGATCCGCTGGGCAACATCGTGCCTTTCCCGTCGCCGATTCCGGCGAACTTCATCCGCACCAGTGACGCGGCGTCGTCCGGTTTTGTGGCGGACAAATCGTACCCCGGCGGCGGATATCTCTACTCCATCAACCGGACATACTCCAACACCACGAATCCCGGCGACATGGCGATGCGGTTTGACCTGAACGGGAATTATCTGGACGGATACGGCCCCTCGCTGACCACCCCGCCGGCAAACTACACGGCGCTGGCTATCGCCCGAAACGGCACCTACGGTACCACGGACGACCTGGGCAATGTGATCCACAAAGTGTCTTTCGAAGGCAACGGAGCTTACCAGAAGATCATCAAGCTCGCACCGTTCCTGGTGGCATCCGCCGAAGCAACAACCGCCAACGCGCCGGTAAAGTCCTCTCCAACCGCTGTTGAGGGCGTTGTTTACTTTGGCGCGACGAACGGTCTCCTGTACGCCTACACCACCGCTGACGGCAACCCTGTTGCCGGCTTCCCGGTGGACATCAGCGCCGCCGTCGGTGCTGCGGTGCAGTTGCTTGGCCGTCCCAGCGTGTATTACGGCAAGTACGGCAAGGCTATCTACGTAACCACCAACCGCGGCGACGTCGTGAAGGTCAAACCCGATGGGACGATCGGCTGGGCCATTTGGAGCCGGGCCGGCACATCCACCAACACCGCCACCGCCCCCGCGGTGACCAGCGACGGGTGGGTGTTCGCGACCATCAACGGCAAAAACGGCGTCCAGCTTCTTCGCATCGATGAACTGACCGGCGAGTCCGTCATCGAATCGGCCGTCCTTGCCCCGGCGAGCGGCAGTGTCAGCAACCCGGCCGTTGACGGCACGAAGGTGTATGTGGGCGTGCAGGAAGGATCGACTGGCGACCTTCTGGTGTTGAACGGCGTCGACTTGTCGCCGCTGGCAACCTTCGCCGGTGGTGAAGGCGTCGTCGCGCCTCCGCACGTCAACGGCCCGGATGCCTATGTCGGAACGATGGCGGGCAACCTCTACAAGATCAACAGCGCCAACGCCGCACTGGACCCGTCCTTCGGAACAGGCGGAGCCGCTATCATCGGTGAACCTCTCGTAACCGACGCCTTCGTCAAGCCGGCGGCGGCGACGACGTTCGCGCCCGGCACTCCGTTGTACATCGGTACGGGCAAGGGCAAGGTCTTCGAGGTGGACTCCATGAGCGGAACAGCCTCGGTGCTGTACGATACCACCGACGGAACCGGCGTGGTAGGCGGCCTCGTGCTCAATCCCGCGTCCGGCACCATCGCCTTCGGCACCAGTTCCGGCCTGTTCTACCAGGTTCCGGAAGGCGTCCACGCGGCGCAGGTGTTCCGCGGATACGGCGCGTTCAACGGCGCTCCGACCTACGACCTGACAACCGGACGCTTCCTGATCGGAAGCGACGACAAGAACGTCTACGCGTTCAGTTGTCGCTAAGCCAGGTTAGGCTGACATCAAATCAGCAAAGCGGGGGTCGGGATAATCCCGACCCCCGCTGGCTTTTACAAATATGGCTCCCCAGGTAGGACTCGAACCTACAACCCTGCGGTTAACAGCCGCATGCTCTGCCAATTGAGCTACTGAGGAACAAATGGGCGCGCTTGGCTACGCGCCCGTGACCTTCGTTATTATATCTTTCGCCTGCTGGCTCGTCAAGAGCGCGTCAGAATCCTCAGCGCCGCGCGCACGATGCCGGCAACATCGGCCCCTTTGCCCGCACTTTCCGCCGCCTGTTCCGCCGCCTTGCGCGCCGAAGCCTGAGCGTATCCCAACGCCATCAGGGCTTCCACGGCGTCGCGCATGGCCTCCGCCGCGTGGTCCTTCGCTCCGGGCGCCAACCTAGCCGTCCACGCACGTTCCGCCGCCTTGTCCTTCAATTCCAACACGATACGCTGGGCCAGTTTGGGCCCCACGCCCGGAACGCGCTGTATCGTGGCGGCGTCTCCTTCCGCCAGAGCCGTTGTCAGCGTGTCGGTGGCAATCACGCTCATGATGCTGAGCGCGACCTTCGGACCCACTCCGGTGACGCCCAGAAGCAACTCGAACACCTCCTGGTCCTCGCGCTCCGGGAAACCGAACAACTGGATGGCGTCCTCGCGCACCTGCGTGTTGATATGCAGGCTTACCTCTTCCCCGGGCACAGGAAGTTGCGGCATCAACGAGAACGGCACCGAGACCTGGTAGCCCACGCCGCCGGCATCCACAACCACGAAGTTCACACCCGCGAAAAGCAATTTACCTGTGAGATGCGCAATCATCGGGTTATCCGAGTCAGTAGATGACCTTGTTAAGCGGATACTCGACGAGGCCTTCCGCTCCCGCGCGTTTCAACTCCGGAATGAGGTCGCGAACCGCTTTTTCCTCAAGAACGACCTCAAACGCCACCCATCCTTCGTCGGCCAGGGGCGAGATGGTCGGCTTTTTCAGCGCGGGCAACAACGCTTTGATCTCGTCCTGCCTGTCCGCCGGAACGTTCATCTTCAAGCCGACAAGGCTCTCCGCGTTCAAGGCGCCCTGCAGGAGCATGGAGAGGTTCTCGAGTTTGGCGCGCTTCCACGGGTCTGTCCAGGCGGCCTCGTTCGCCACAAGCACGGTGGTGCTTTCCATCAGCGTCTCAAGGATAACCAGGTTGTGCGCCTTGAGACTGCTACCGGTTTCGGTGTTAACGACGATGGCATCCACCAAATCCGGAACCTTCACTTCGTCGGCGCCCCACGAGAACTCAACCGAAGCCTCGATGCCCTTCTCGGCGAGGAAGCGCTCGGTGAGTTTCACGTACTCGGTGGCAATGCGGCGGCCCTGAAGATCCTGAACGCTCTTGATGGGGCCGTCCTTCTGCACGGCTAGAACAATGCGGATGGGATTCAGGGTTTGCTTGCCGTAGGTCATGCGGCAGACGATGCGCAGGTCCGCGCCGCAGTCGCACAGCCAGTCGTAGCCGGTCAGTCCGCAGTCCAGGATTCCCTTGGCCACGTACTGAGGCATTTCCTGCGGCCTCAGCATCAAAGGTTCGAGTTCCGGGTCGTCCACCGACGGGGTGTAGGACCGGCCGCTGACCGTGAAATGGAATCCGGCCTTGCGAAAGAGGCCGAAGGTTGCTTCCTGAAGACTGCCCTTGGGCACGCCGATTTTAAGGGTGTTTGATGTATTCACGCTTGAACCATAGAAAGATAACAAGGGCTCAGGCAAGCAGAATCACTACGGTAGGCCGTTGTTGTTACGCTACCATGTTGGCAGGAGACAGCCGCCATGTTGGACCTGACAAGCCTGAAACAAGCCGTTGACGCGCTGAACCGGTCGCTCGATATTTCCGTATCGGAACTCGAGGCACTGGATCCGAAGATTGCCGAGGCCGTGCGCGCCGGTGTGATCCAGCAGTTCGAAGTAGCCTACGAACTCTGCTGGAAGTTCGTTCAGCGCTGGGTTCGCACGAATGACGCAGAAGCGTCCGGACAACCAAGAACGCGAAAGGAGTTGTTTCGTACAGCCGCCCGTCTAGGATTAGTGTCCGATCCGGCGCCGTGGTTTGAGTTCGGTGATGCCCGCAACCTCACTACTCATACATACAACAATCTGCAAGCCGAATTGACCTGTGAAATCGCCAGGCGATTCCTGCCGCACGCGGTCGCTCTGGTGAAAGCCTTGGAATCTCGAAGTGATTGACCTTCAGCCCGATCACTTGACCGAGGTTCAACGCATTCTCCGGGACTTGGTTCCGGGCGTCGAAGTCCGCGCGTTCGGCTCACGCGTCACCGGTTCTGCCGCCAGGTTCTCGGACCTGGACCTTGTCCTGATGGGCGACGGGGCACTCAACTGGCGGTTGATCGAATCGCTGAAAGACGCGTTTTCCGAATCCGACCTCCCGTTCACTGTGGACGTGCTGGACTGGCACACAATCCCCGATTCCTTCCGCGACATTATTTCACGGCAGTATGAGGTCCTCCAAGCCCCGGCAGGCGTCTAGCCCCGCCGGAACAGCCTCTTCCACAACGGTTTCGCTTCCTCGTCCGTTGATGTTTCAACAGACGGTTCGTCTACGGTTTCCGCAGGTTGGATCGGTTCCACAACAGGCTCAGATACGGGCTCCAGCGTCACTGCCTCCACCGGAGCGGCGTCCCCGTCTCCGTCCAAACGGAAAAGACCATCGGCGTACTCGGCCGCATCAAACAACCGCAGGTCCGAAATCTTCTCGCCGATTCCGATGAACTTGACCGGAATACCCATCTCGCGTGCCAGCGTCAGCACCACACCGCCCCGGGCGGTGCCGTCCATCTTGGTCAGAATCACGCCCGTTAACGGTGTCGCGGCGCCGAACTGGCGCGCCTGGTTCACGGCGTTCTGGCCGGTGGTGGCGTCCAGCACCAGCAGTGTTTCGTCCGGCGGCCGACCCAGGCACTTCTCGGTAACGCGTCCCAGTTTCGCCAGTTCCTGCATCAGGTTGGCGCGGGTATGCAGGCGGCCCGCTGTGTCGGCAATCACGATGTCCACCCCCCGGGCCCGTGCCGCCTCGATGGCATCAAACACCACCGCGGATGGATCGGAGTTCGGCTGGTGGCGCACCATCTCCACGCCGGCGCGTTCCGCCCACACCTCCAGTTGATCGATAGCCGCCGCCCGGAATGTGTCCGCCGCGGCAAGCAGAACGGTTTTACCCGACTGCCGGATATCCCACGCCAGTTTGGCGGCGCTTGTCGTTTTTCCGGTTCCGTTCACGCCTACCAGCAGGTAAACCGCCGGTAACGTGTCGGGAAGAGACAGACCCGGATCATCGTCCTTCAGAAGGCGGGCAACCTCGTCCCGAAAACCGGTTGAAACCTGAGAAGCGTCGGTCCACGCTTCCGCGCGAGCCTTGTCGCGCAGATCGGATACCATCTGGAACGCCACGGACGCCGACACGTCTCCGGCGATCAACGCTTCTTCCAGCTCCTCCCACAATTCCTCATCGATACGCGGGCGGAGCCTTAAGACCTGCGCAACCTGATTGAACCAGCGAAACACGCTTTGTTTACCCCTCCATTCGACTTCGGCAAGTTACAGACTGACTTCGTTCGGATGATCCCTGATGTACTTGACGGCGCTGTCTGCGGCTTCCTTCCAAGGCCAGCCCGAAATCTCGAACCGGGTGGACCATATGTCGTCGCCATCCAGCGTGGTCCAGGCAACTGCCTTCGCTTTCGACAATTTGAGATCCCGAAGAATCTGAATCACGTCCTTCTCAACGCCTCCTGCCTTCTCCATGGCGTTGATAATCGTATCGGTAAACACAAGATCGGCGGTGAAAACCACGGGCGAGTCTGCCGCGGCGGACGGCAATGGCACGCCCGGTTTGCCCCTGGACGAGTCCAGCCAGGATGAGTGCGTTGTGAGAGTTACGAGACGTCCCTGACGCTCCATCGCTGGCTCCACCGGGAATTCGGGCGCCGGATCCTGCGATATCGGAATCGTCCACCGGTTACCGTTTTGTACGACCGGCGGTTCCGGATTCCTGCGAATCTCCGCAACCAATCCCTCGCACAGATTCTTCGCGATGTCCTCAGCGCCTGTGTCGGCGACAAGCACAGCGCCGAATTCCTTATTATCACGCAGGGTCACACCGATCGACATCTGCTTGATATTGTCCAACGCGGCGCCAAGCCACGCGTAGTCCTTGTACAACAACCGCTCTATTTCGGCGATTCCTCTGGCGTATTCCTGGTCCGACGAGGCTTCCTTGAAAGACTCCAGCACCTCTTTGAACAGGACACCGAAGTTCCTGAACGCCAGCCATGCCACGGTGCTGTCAGGCAGTTGATCCGCGATGGTCCAGGATTCCGAACCGGCTGAATAGATCCTCTTTCCACGCTCCAGCAGTTTGGCGCCGTCGACCTTCTGCTTCCATTCCACGCGGAAACCGTCCGAGGCCTCTATGACGGAGAACCCGACCACGGCATCCATTTTGCCGGGCATCTGTCCGGGCAGTGTGCGGCTCATGCCGGGCACATCCGCAACTGCCTTGTTGTCGAAAACCGCCCGAACAACCGTGCCTCCCCCGGCCGATGCCAGCGCGTTTCGCAGACGCCCGCCCTCCGCCGCGGAAGGTTTCCTTCCGGCGCCCGAGTCGATCAACTGTTTCACGGCGGAACCGGCGCCCATCAGCACCCAGCCCCGGTCAAATCCGGCCAGTATTCTATCCCGGCCGTTGTCTGGAAGGGCTACCAGTTCCACGCCCTGGTAGGTGACCTTCTCCCACTTGTCGGACTCGGCCTTCTTCATCAATTTCTGGTAAGTCTTCACAGCCCGGGGAAGATCGCGGGGTTGCATGCAAAACGCGAACTCGGGTTCCTGCGCCTTGACTCCTGTCACGACGATTGCAACGTCGCCAACACACGGCAGTACTTCCTTCTCCATCGAGACGGCTGTTTCGCGCTCAAAGTCATCCATCGCGCGTTTGACATCGGGAAGTTCGCGAATGCTTTTCGAGTTCTCAATCCACCATTCGCCGTTCATCACCGCATAGCCGACCGCGGTTTCCGGCACCATGGCCTGCAACGGCACGGGGCGCTGTTTCATCCAAAGCAGGAACAACACAGCCGCGATTATCAGGAGGATGGGAAAAACAAATAGAATGAATGGGCGTCTTTTCGCCGGCTTCGGTTGCGACCCTGAAAAAACGGCGCCCTCAACAGGATTCTCGTTCATCGGCGGACTCCTTTCGAAATCAGTTCTGCGCTCTCTCAGGGTAAAGTATAGGTTACCCGGACCCGCGCGGCACGAAAAAGCGCCCCCGTTTGAGCGGGAGCGCTTCCGTGTCATTCTGTGCGGTCGATTAGTGGCCGGCGGTGAATACGACGCGCATGACTTCGTCCGGCGTCGTCAAGCCTTCCAGAACCTTGCGCAGGCCGTCCTCGCGCAGGAGGCTCATGCCGTTCGCTCGGGCGGCCTCGCGGATTTCGGACAACGGCGCCCGGCGAACCATCAAGTCGGCAATCTCGTCGTTGATGACCATCATCTCGTAAATGCCCATTCGGCCCTTGAATCCCCGGCCACTGCATGCCTCACAACCTTCGCCCCGGTACAAGGTTACCTTGTCGTTTTCATTTTCAGGACGGTAGCCGAACCGCCGCAGTTCGTGCGCCTCGACCTCATAACCTGTGCGGCACTTGGTGCAGATGCGTCGGGCAAGGCGCTGGGCCAGAACACCAATCAGCGTGGCTGACACAAGGTAAGGTTCCACACCCATGTCGACGAGACGGGTAACCGCGCTTGCGGCGTCGTTCGTGTGAAGCGTGGAGAGAACAAGGTGGCCCGTCAGCGACGCTTCGATGGCGATTTCCGCCGTTTCCAGGTCGCGGATTTCACCAACCATGATGATGTCCGGGTCCTGGCGGAGGAAGGATCGAAGGGCGGAAGCAAACGTAAGGCCGGCTTTGCGGTGCACCTGCACCTGGTTGATGCCCGGCAACTGGTACTCAACCGGGTCTTCAATGGTGATGATGTTCTTTTCGACGCTGTTGATCTTGTTAAGAACGGAGTACTGAGTCGTTGTTTTGCCGGAACCGGTCGGTCCCGTGGAGAGAATCATTCCGTTCGGCTGAACAATCAACTCCTCCAGCGTGGCCTGGTTGTCCGCGTAGAAGCCGAGTTTGTTCAAACCGATCAAAACGCTGGACTTGTCCAGGATTCGCATAACGATCTTCTCGCCGAACATGGTGGGAAGACACGATACGCGGAGGTCGTAGTCCTTGTTCTGGAAACTGATGGCGATACGTCCGTCCTGCGGGATACGGCGCTCGGCGATATTCATGTCGCTCATAATCTTGTAACGGCTGATGAGCGGCGGTTGAAGGTATCGCGGGAGGTTCATAACCTCCTGAAGAACACCGTCGATGCGGTAGCGGACGCGCACGCCTTTGCGTTCGGCTTCTACGTGGATGTCGGAGGAACCCTGCAGAATCGCCTGTTGGATGATCGTGTTGGCCACGCGGACGATCGGCGCCTCGTTAACCAGTTCGTCGGCGTCCGACGTGGTTTCCATCTGGGCTTCACGGCTTTTGTAACCTTCCAGTTCACTGCCGATGAGGCCCATCAGGTCCTTCGAGGCGGTACCTTCCGTGCCCATATCCGTCGTTGCGGGAGCGCCTGCGGCGCCGTCCAACGGAGCGCTCACGGGTGTGGGACCGATGCCGTTGGAGTAGGCCTTGTCGATGGCGTCCTCGATGTCGCCGGAAGCGGACAACACCATTTTGATCATCATTCCGCGCGTGTGCATGCGCAGATCATCGATCGCCTGGATATCATTCGGGTCCGCCACGGCAACCATGATTCCAGTGGGGCTTTTGGCCAGCGGAAGTATGGTGTGTCGTCGCGCGAGGGCCTCGGGAATAGCCTTGATGGCGTCCGGTTGCGGTTTGCGACCGCCGCTCAGATCCACGTAATCGAGGCCCAGCAGACCGGCACGGGTTTCAGCCACCTTTCGCTCGTTGGTGTACCCGAGGTCCACAACGATGCGACCGATGTCCGTACCCTTGGCGCTCTGCATGGCCTGGCGGGCTTCCGTCAATTGATCAGGCGTTAATATCCCTCGCTCGACCAGCAGGTCGCCAAGGTCTTTGCCCATTGCCATGGAGTGGTCAATCTCCCTTCACTCAGACTGGAACGTTTCGGCGCAGTTCGGCTTGGAGCCGTAGAAACGGTGATGATGATACGAAAGAGCGGCCCTCCGAGCGCGAACGGGCGCGCCGGTTTTTTCCAGCCCACGGGAACATTATAACAGCATTCACAAACCCGAACCACGACACACGCTCGGCCGCGTTTCGGGATTTCTCACAATTCCGCAATCGACTTCAGGACCTCCGCAACGTGCCCCTCCACCTTGACCTTCGGAAAGATGCGGCGAATCACACCCTTTCCGTCAATCACGAATGTCGTCCGCTCCACGCCCATGTATGTCTTTCCGTACATGGACTTTTCCTTCCACACGCCGTAGGCAGTCGCGATGGCGTGGTCTTCATCGGCCATCAGCGGAAATGGCAGTTGGTACTTGCCAATGAACTTGCCGTGCGAAACGGCGCTGTCCGGCGACACACCCAGGATTGCGGCGCCTGCCGCCGCGAACTCCCCGGACATATCGCGGAACGAGCACGCCTCTTTGGTGCAACCGGGTGTGTCGTCCTTCGGGTAAAAGTAAAGAACCAGGGTCTTGCCGGCATAATCGCCAAGCCCTACCGGCCGTTCGCCGCCGGCATCAACAGACGTCGAATGAAAATCCGGCGCTTTATCCCCTTCTTTGAGTGGCATGGTTTCGCGTCCCTCCGTGGAATCAGGTCAGCCCGTCTGATTCCTCTTCGTCGGCATCGTTCTGGGCATCCGTGTAAGTCCCGAGCTCCCGCCCGGCATACACCGTCACCAGGAAGTCCTCCCGCTCGTAGGAAGGACGATAGGACGACACGATGGATTGGTCGATCTCGGCAACCAACCGCTCTTCCTGGCTCGCTTCCAGTTCGCGCTCCAGAATCAGTGTTCCGTGTATCATATCCCCGGCGTAGTGCAGTTCCACCTGGCCCGCGCGTTCCTCGCCCTGCCAGATGACGTACACTTCACTGCTTTCCGTGCGAACCAGCCGCACATAACGATATTGATCGTTCATGGCACTCTCCTCGATCCATCCGCCATTCTGCGGATTTTCATCTCGCCCTGCCAATCCACCCGCGGCCATCCGGCCTTCAAGGTAACCGGCCGGGAGACCGAACGCCCGTTGACGCGAACATTGCGCCCTTCCAGAGTATGCAATCCCTCCGTTGGGATGCAAATCGGCACGGGACCGGTGATGTCTTTTGGACGCACTGCCACAGCGTTCGGGGTTTCAACCAGCACGGCCTTCAACGACTCCAGAAAGCCCTCCAGCCGGTTGCCCCGCATACGATCCAAAGTCCTGGCCAGAATCCAAGGCCCGTAAACCGCGCGGACGTACAGCGCCGCGCCAACGGCATGCTCGTATCCGTCCGCCCCTCGGCTCCGAACCAGGGCCGGCACCGGTCCCGTCTGCGCCCAACGCCGCACCGGCGCCAGAACCCGACTGTCAAGATACGCCTTTGCGTCAATCGACGGGTCCCAATCTCTCAGCCACCCCCAATCGTGCAACGTCGAAAGATACACCCGCTCTCCGGTGTCCCCGTTTGTCCAGGCTTCCGGTTCGGTATATCCTGTCAATCCCGCCAAGGAAGCGTGTCCCCACTCGTGAGCCATCTGCCGGGCCCATTCCAACGGAGTCCGGGGTACATCCACGCGCCCAAACGTGATGGCATTCGCCCATTGCTCCGCCCCGGCCGTTCCGGATCGCGACAAACGGACGGCAACAGGATACCGGGCGCGGTTCGTGTACTTCAGCAAGCGGTCCGACGCTTCGGCGACCAGACCGGCGATCCTGCCCATTCGTTGCGCCAGATCCGCGTCCGTTGCCGCGTCGTGGCGTATCTGAAACCGTATCCGCATCACGCCGTTTTGCTCGACGTAAACCAGCGTCAGACGGTCCAGCGGTGTACCGGACCGGGAATCTGTCGCCGCAACGGGCTCGTTAACCGCTATCGTCCAGATACTCGCCCGTGGAACGCCGGTCGACGAGTTCGTCTCAAACAACGATGCCTTGCCGGGCAACCGCGCCGCCTGGGCCGGGGTGAAACCGTCCACTTCGGGATGCTTGCGCCAGATGTCACCCGCCAGCCACAAGGCGTCCCGGTCTTCCGGGTCCAGTTCCGCGCACCGTAAAGCCAAACGCAATGCCAGGTCGGGCCGGTCCTTGCGTATCGCCGAGGCCGCCCGGCGCGCCGGTTCCACGTCTGCTATGGTCACCGCCTCCGGTTTCGGCAGTATGCGCACTGCCGCCGAAATCGAACCGGAACGTGCCAGAGACGCCGCACGCACCAGCGCCGATGAGACCTCCGACGCATGTACCGTTCCGGCCCACACCATGCACACGACGAGAACCGTGAACAGACGCAAGGTCCTAGGCATATTCCGGTCGAAGCGTTCTCTCAGCGAGGAACGCCTCCGCCTCTTCTGCCCAGCGGTTCAGCAGATCCTCGCCGGACTCGCCTGCGTCAATGCGCGTTCGCAGTTCGTCGCCGCCGCCAAGAAGGTCAATGAACGGTGGACGACCCTCTTTGAACGGCGGAAGCCACTCGAATTCATCGGGATACATACGCTTGACGGTCGCCAGCATGCGCACTCCGGCCGCAACCGGTCGAAACGCCGCGTGATTTGTGATGTGCAACTGACAACCGTGGCACGGGACGTCCTTGTGCTTGCTGGCGTTGGGAATAAAGTGCACCGGACGCCACCTCGCGCCGGGTACGGCCAGGGCATTCAGTTCTTCGGCGAGGTCGTCTGCATCGATCCAGGGGGCGCCGAATATTTCGAACGGGCGGGCGGTGCCGCGCCCTTCGCTCATCTGCGTGCCCTCGATAAAACACATCCCCGGATACACGCGCACGGTGTCCGCGGTCGGGATGTTCGGTGAGGGCATCACCCAGTCAAGCCCGGTCTGTTCCCAGCGCGTTTCTCGCGTCCAGCCGCGCATAACAACGACGTGCAGGTCAGTCGTACCTCCGGACTTACTGCGGAACCACTCCGCCGTTTCGCCGATGGTCATTCCGTATCGGATCGGAATCGCGTCGATACCCACGAAGGATGTGAATCCTTCGCGCACGATAGCGCCTTCCACCACCGTTCCGCCCAGCGGATTTGGTCGGTCCAGCACCCACAGAGGAATCCCGTTCTCGCCGGCGGCTTCCACGCACATTTTCAACGTGGACAGGAACGTGTAGAACCGCACGCCCGCGTCCTGCATGTCGAAAACCAGTGAATCAATACCTTCCAGCATCGCAGGAGTCGGTTTCTTGGTGTCCCCGTACAGGCTGTGCACCGGAAGGCCGGTGCGCGGATCAGCGCCGCTTTCCACCAGTTGCCCCGCGGCCACATCGCCGCGCACGCCGTGTTCGGGACCGTACAGCGCCGCGACATTGAGGCCCGCCGCGCGAAGAGCGTCCACTCCGGGAACGAGATCGCCCGTAACGGCGCTGTGATTCGTCACCAGACCGACACGACCGCGCGGGATATCCGAATCACCCGACCTGAGGCGTTCAATCAGTACATCCAGACCAGTGCATACAGGCATATCAGATTCTCCCTCGGGCCGCGTCCGTGGGGATTGCCGCGGGACGCCCGATACCATGATCAGGATGGGGCAAGCGGGCATACGGGGTCAAAGTAACACCTCGTTTACACGTTGGAATAGGCTTTACGAATTCCCTACACTGAACAGGAACGCCCAGGCAGGGCACCCGAGCGTCTATGATTCACCTCCAGAATGTCAGCGTGCGATACCCCAACGGAACAATGGGGCTTTCCGATGTCAGTGTGACCGTGGAGGACGGAGAATTCGTCTTCGTCGTCGGTCCCACCGGCTCGGGCAAATCCACATTTCTGAAAGCGTTGTACCGCGAGGTATCGCCGTTTGAGGGGGTGGTCAGCGTCGCCGGGCGCAATGTTTCACGCATCCGCCACCGCGACATCCCCTATCTTCGCAGGAAAATCGGCGTGGTTTTCCAGGACTTCCGGTTGTTACCGTACAAAACGGCCTGGGAAAACGTGTCTTTCGCCATGCACGTCACGGGCGCAAGCGGCTCCGATATCCGCAAACGGGTTGCCGCGGCATTGGATATGGTGGGGCTTTCCGGCAGGGAGAAACGGTTTCCAGGCCAGCTTTCCGGCGGAGAACAGCAGAGAGTCTGCATTGCACGCGCACTGGTCAACTCGCCGGCCCTTCTGCTGGCCGACGAGCCGACCGGAAACCTGGACCCGACCACCTCCGAAGATATCTTTACCCTTCTGGACTACATCAACCGGCGCGGTACGACAATCATCGTGGCGACACACGACGCGGCCATGGTGGACCTGTTGCGAAAACGCGTTCTCACCTTCGAAGACGGCCGGATTGTTCGCGACGAAGGTCTCAGCGGCTATTCCGGACCGCAGGCACTGGAGCCACCCGATGCGCCTTCATAGCCTGCTGTTCCTTTTTCAGGAGGCCCTTGAAGGCATCATCCGGCACCGTTTGATGGCCCTGGCCGCCTTGAGCACGTCGACGGCCGGTTTCTTCGTGTTCGGGGCTTTCCTGGTGACAATCTATATTCTGCAGAGCATCACCGGCTCCACGCTGTCGGAGCTTTCATTCGCCGCCTTTATGAAGCCCGAAACCACCCGCGCGGACAGCTTGAGGGTCCAGAACGCCATACGCAAGATACCGGGCGTGGTGTACGTGAGGCTCGTAACCAAGGAAGAGGATTGGGCCCGCCAGAAACGCGACCTCGGCTCCAGACTGCCGCTGGAGGGCATTACAGACAATCCGCTGACCGACGGATTTGAGATCCGCACAAAACGTCTGGAAGATATGTCTGCCGTAGCCAAACAGGTGCGCAAGATCCAGGGCGTTGACGCCGTGCAGGTGATGACAGACATCGTCTCAAAACTACGTGCCTTACTGCGTTTGCTGAAAACACTGGGCCTCGTGGCGACGGCCGTCCTCCTTCTGGCGATTACCCTGATGATTGGGAACGTGATTCGTCTGACGGTGCTTGCCCGACAACGCGAAATCCGCGTGATGCAACTGGTTGGCGCAACCGATACGTTCATCCGGACACCGTTTCTCATAGAGGGTATTATCTACGGTGTCACCGGCGCCGCCATCGCCGGTGTGCTGGCCTACGCACTGGGAAACAAGGTCATCACGCTGATGATGGAGCAATTGCTGTTTCTGCCCATCAATCCGGCGCACATCCCGCTTTCACGCGTTGTGTTTCTGCTGTTGCTGGCCGGCTTCGTCATCGGCCTGCTCGGCTCCTGGCTCAGCCTGCGCCGGTTCCTGAAAGACCAGTAAGCGTCTTCATCTTCTTTGCGATTGACCGAAAATGAATGGGATGGTATCACCTCGTCTCATAGTCCGGCGCCTTTCAGGGGCGGAAGGCTCGCGCCGATTTCTGGCCGCGCTGTGCCTGGCGCTCGTGTGCCTTGTACCCGCTGATACCGCACGCCCGAAACGCTCGACCAGCAAGCCGACCAGCAAACGCGCCGCCGTTTCCCAACTGAAATCCATTGCCGTCAAGAAGAAAGTCGTCCGTCAAAAGGCACGGGCCGCCAGATTGCGCAAGGCAACCTATACCGAGCAGTTGGCCGATACGAGACGGCAATTGTCGACCACGCGGCGTAGAATTGACACAGCCACCGGACGCCTGCACGCCACGGAACGCAACCTCGCGCAAGCCAGGAGCAACCTGAAAATCGTCCGCTCGCGACTGGCATCCCGCCACGCTCTGCTGAAGCGCCGTCTCGTTGCCTATCAGCGGCACGGAATGGTCTCATTCGCTTCGGTGATTTTCCGGTCCACCAGTTACTGGGATTTTCTCAGCCGCACCCATCTTGTAAACCGACTGGTTCATTACGATACCAGATTGGTGCAATCGATTAAAGAGGACGAGCGCGAGCACGTGTTGTGGACCACCAGGCTGAGCGAACGCTCGCGGGAACAGCGGGAACTGCTGGCATACCTGCACAAGGAACGCCAACGCCGGAACGAATTGAGCGCCCAACAGGCCTCGGAAGTCATCGCCGCCGGCCACGAGCAACGCTTGTACGAAGCGCAGTTGGAGGAACTGGACCGCAACAGCAACGAAATCACCAATTTCCTGCGCCGGCTGGAAGCATCGCCTTCGGGCCGCAAACGCATCAGCCGACCGTTTTCGGGCGGTCTGGGGCTTCCGACCCGCGGATATATCACCTCTCGGTTCGGCATGCGTTTTCACCCGATACTGCACCGGTACAAACTGCACACGGGCGTGGATATCGCCGCCCCAACAGGCACTCCGGTGTTCGCGGCCGCCGCGGGTGAGGTGGTTCACGCGGGATACTGGGGAGCCTACGGCAATGCGGTCATCATCGACCACGGCGGCGGCGTGACAACCCTGTACGGGCACCTGAGCCGCATCAACTGCCGCGTCGGGGCGACGGTCAACAAGGGACAGCACGTCGGGGCGGTGGGCAACACCGGTTGGTCAACGGGTTCGCACCTGCATTTTGAAAAACGCCGCAACGGCCAGCCTGTCAGCCCGATGTAGGAAAATCGTACAGGCTACGTGGTAGGGGCACGTTGCACGTGCATCTGTACCCACTATATCGGTAAATCGAGCGTGAGGCACACTGAGCGGAACCCGTACGGGCGCCCATACGGGCGTCCGTAGGGACGCAGTCGAAGTGCGCCGTCAAAGTGTTCTTTTGCTGTCATCCCTCGCTACGCTCGAAATGACGTCGTTTTACGCTCATCTACAGGAAATAGTTGGTACTCATGTATGTGCAACGTGTCCTTCCCTGCGACGTCACGCAATCTCGATGTCGCCTTCAAACACCTCCACCGCGGGACCGGTCATGAACACGTGGCCGTCTTCCGCCCACTCGATCATCAGCGTTCCGCCCGGAAGATGAACCTTGGCCTTCCGGTTTACGAATCCGTGGATGGTGGAGGCAACCGTCACCGCGCAGGCCCCCGTTCCGCACGCCATGGTGATCCCGGCGCCGCGTTCGCATACGCGCATCTTCAACTCGTCCGGGCCGATGCGCTGGACGAAGTGGATGTTGGCTTTCCTCGGGAATACCGGGTGCCGGCACAACAGCGGACCGACGCGCGCCAAATCGATCGCTTCCACGTCGTCCACGAAGATCACGCCGTGCGGATTGCCCATCGAGACGCCGGTAACCACGAACTCCTCCCCGTCCACCTGCACGGGCACGTTCATCGCGGAGCCTTCGCCGGTCATCGGAACGTCGGCGCGTTCCAGGCGAGGCACGCCCATATCGACACGCACGTTGTAAATGCCGGCGGTATCCTCACCGATTTTTACCACCATCACGCCCGGACGGGTTTCGACGCGCAGGGGATTGGCGTCGGATAATCCGCGCGTGCGAACGAACACGGAAAAGCACCGTATCCCGTTGCCGCACATATCGGCTTCGGTGGCGTCGGAGTTGATGACCCGCATGCGGACGTCGGCGACATCGGACGGCTGAACCAGAATCAAACCGTCGGCTCCAATGCCGAAGTGCCGGTCGCAAATCCGACGCCCCAGTTCCAGCAGTTCCTCCTCACGCAAGGCAAGCGCGGTGTCGTCCACCAGCACAAAGTCGTTGCCCAGTCCGTGCATTTTCGCGAATTTCATGCCTCAGCGCTCCTTTGGTTGCCGATTGGGCGGGAATTCACCCGCACCAATAGAATGTAGGAAATCAGGACGTTCTGAAAGGACATCACATCGTGCTCTGCCAAGCCTTCCTTTTGTCTCTTATCCTTACCGTGCCTGTCAGCGCCTTTGCTCAGCAGGCCCCGAAACAACCGGAGACCCCCACCACGCCCGCGCCGGGACCGGAAACTGTGGTTCCACCCGGTGTCACGGTGAAAACCGACTACCCGGGCGCCGTGTGGGCGCCGGCAAACGAACGCAACTACCAGAATGCAAACCGGCCGGCGAGCCACGAAGTGAAGTACATCGTGGTTCACGACATCGAAGGCTCGGCGGAGGCCTGCGTCACCTGGTTTCAGAATCCCCGGGCACGCGCGTCCTCGCATTACGTGGTCAGTGGTACCACGGGCACGGTTTACCAGATGGTACTCGAGAAGGACGTGGCGTGGCACGCCGGCGAACGAACCTACAACAACCACTCCATCGGTATCGAAAACGAAGGCTATGCCTACCGACCCGGATTCTTCGACGCCAATCTCTATGAACCACTGGCGCGCTTGTTGCGGGATATCACCAATCGCTGGAACCTGCCGCGCGACCGGGAGCACATTTTCGGACACAACGAAGTGCCGAATCCCTCCAGGCCGGGCAGTTTTGGAGGATACGGCGGACACACCGATCCCGGTCCGTACTGGGACTGGGACACCCTGATGACCCTCGTGCGCAACGACGGCGAACTGATCGGCCACACCATTCCGAAGATCATCCACCCCGGCCAGATTCTGCCCGCCACCGTAACGTTCAAGAACACCGGCGACGATGTGTGGGTGGCGAACAACTCGGGCAGAGAGGATCCGAGCATCGTCGAGCGCGGCGGCGCCGTGTATCTGGGAACATGGAATCCGCGTGGACGCAGAAGTCCGTTTTTCTCCTACAAGTACATGACAAGCCCCGCCGTCGCCTCCAGCGTTGTCACCGGCGACACGGAACCGGGCGCCGAAGGCCAGTTCTCGTTCTCGCTGTACGGTCCGCGGAAACCGGGTAAGGTGGTGGAGGAATTCCGGCTGACCAAGGTGCCGCCGATGCCGCACGCGCCGGTGGCTTTCGGGCCGGTGGTTAAGGCCGAAATCCTGGTGGAACCGTGGCTGGTGGACGCCTCCGCGGTAAAGGACGGATTCAAGCCGAAGGACGGCTGGAATCCGAAAGGCTCATATTTCTGGCGGAAAACCGGCGCCGGAGAACCCGTGGCGTGGACGGTCAACCTGCCGATGGACGGCGAATGGGATGTGTACGCGCAGTGGTCACCGGGCACAAACCGCACCGCCAAGGCCCAATATGAGGTCACTTCGTCAGAGGGGAAGAAACTTGTCCCGGTCGACCAGCGCACCGGTTCCGGCTGGACCCACCTGGGGCGTTTCCGCTATGACAAGGCGGGGCCGGCAACCGTGCGGTTGTCATCTATGGGCGCGCCGGGCATTGTGATTGCCGAGGGAATACGGTTCGTCGGGCCGATCGAGTAACTCTCAGCGTTCTTCGGCGGCCTTGAGGCTGGCTTCCAGACGCGCCTGACGGACGGCTGTCACCACATCTCCGCGCGTCCGTTCCAGCAGTCCGCGCATCGCGTCCGTGGTGCGGCGCAATCCGGAAGTCAGGGCGTCGGGGTAATCGAACGTCATCAGAGCGCCCTGGATGTCCTCCGCGAGCGACAGCAGTTCTTGGGCGCGGTCGACCTCGGCGCGCAGAATGGCATCCAGGATTGCCCTTCGCATCTCGCCGATCGCCTCGCCCAGGCCGTTCAGATAGGCGCCCGGTTCCACGCCCAGCACCGCGGCCGAAGGGATCGGTTCGCCGTTGATCAGCGCCGCCGTCGCGTGGGCTTCCACCCACTCCTTCAGCGCGTCCTGCGTGTATCCGGTGTGGTAGATATCGGGGTGCCCGGCCGTGGCGGCTTTCAGTTCATCGGCGAGTTTCGCTCCCTGATCCAGCCCCTCATCGGCCTCGGCGCGGTCTCCCCGGTGCGTCGCCCGTATGGAATTGGCAGAGACGCGGACCAATTGCCTCGAGATGGACAGCGCCGTTTCACGCGCGGCGTTCTTGGCCGCCAACGCCTCGTACATCGGTTCCAGCAAAGCGTCGATTCCAACCATATCCGAACTCCCCCTATGATTCAGGCCGACTCAACTGTTCTAGTGATCCGTTCCAGTTCCCGCGTCAGCGCCGGCGCCGGCGGGATCAATTCGCAAATCCGCAAAATATCCTCGGCGTAGAACAGGGCGCGGCGAAGGTATTCGTTTGCTCCTTCTTCGTTGCCCTTGTCGATCTGCGATTGCCTGCGGAGCGTTACCGTGCCAAGCGCATCGAGGCATCGGCACAACGACGCGCACAGGAACGCATCTCCGTCGACCCGCCTGGCCGCGATCTCGACCGCTTGCGTGAGAGGCAGTGGCCGGTACGGCGCGCGGAGGAGTTCCGCCCAGTCCCACGCCGGATTTGCCCATGTCACGGTTTCCCAGTCGATGGCCCGCCAGCCGGAATCGTCGGGCACGATGTTCAGCGGCGACAGCGAATTGTGTATTACTTCGCGCCCGCCAGCCAGCGCAGGCCGGACGAACTGCCGGAACGCGCTCAACACCCGCGATTCAACTTCACCGCCGGTGACGCGCCGCACAGCCGTGCGAAAACGAATCATCAGGGTTGCGGCGTTCACCTTGTCGAGCGAAATCGACAGCGCCGTGCGCTGAAGAGGCAGTTCCCACAGTCGCATGCCGTCGTACAGCGCATCCACGAACTTCGCCGTCTGTTCCCAGAGTTCGACCGGGTTCTCCGCCTTCATCAACCGGTCGGCGAGGTTCTCGGTACCCGCGTCCTCCATCAACAGTCCGGCGGTTCCTTCCGCGCACACCCAGCCGCCAAGCGGACGCGGCGCGACAGGCGGCCGCACGTTCGCCAGCAGTGTCAGGACCTTTTCCTCGCGCCGGAAACGGTTCGGTCCGTGCGGATCGTTTGGCGCGTCGAAAAACTTAAGGAACGCCTTTTCGCCTCCGTCCAGCGTCAGCCGGATCAGGGTGTTGCGCGAGTCGGTCGGCAGAATCCGGGCATTCTCCACCTGCCTGCCGATGAGCGCCGCGAAGGTGGCGGACTGTTCGAAGCGGTCAGGCTGAGGCATCCGGCTTGTCCATCACGATATCGGCGAGGCGCAACTTCCGGGCGGCTTCGGGCATTTTCGAGGCCACCACCGAGGCTTCCTCGCGTTTGTGCGCGGAAAGGATCCGGCTCAGCACTTCCATCGCGTCCAGCCTCGTCATCGGGCGCTTCAGCCACAGCAACTCGTCGTCGGTCATCTCCGTTACCGACAGCCCGGTGGTCTGCACGAGCCTGTTGTACGGAATACCTTCCAGGCGGAACGGTATCCCGCTCTTCATGACCAGCATCTTGTGCTCGTCGATGGCAAGGTACATCGTCCGGAACAGCGATGCCAGCGACCAGAGCATGATCACCGGAACAGCCGCGATCAGCCATCCGATCAGCATCCAGATACTGAACTTCGCCGCGACCACTCCGCCGATACCGCAAACCGCCGACGCAATCAGGAACCACAGCACGATGCGATCCCGACGAAAGCCGGCCATCTCGAAGTGGTGATGCACAGGCGCGGCCAGCAGAGGCAACGGGAACTCGTTGTGGGGCGCCCACTCATTGCCGTAAATCTCCACGCGGCCGCCGGGACGATACAGCCACTTCGTCAGAACCTGAGCCTGCCACAGTGAGGAGAAACCCTCCAGAATCCAAACCGCCGCGACGGCAACGAACACCCATCCGAGGTGCAACCACAACGCCGTCGCCGCAAGCCCCCCGCCGATGGCCAGGGACCCGCTGTCGCCCAGGTACACCCTGGCGTGGCGTTTCACGTCCGTGGATTTGGAGGTCCAGGCCGACGGGAGGTTGAATACCCAGAATGCCGCGATGGCGCCGCTGGCGGAAACGAAAGCCGGCACCCCCGCGATGCGGCCCGCCACGGCGGAAACGCAGATCATCGCATAGGCGGCGATCATGCCGATTCCCGCCGACAGGCCGTCGATTCCGTCACTGAAGTCCGCCGCCACGGCGATGCTGAACAGGAACAGGGCATCGATCAGCAGGCGCCAGACGGGCGTGGAGCCCGCCGGTTCGCCGTGCAGAAGGAACGCGACCGCAATCGCCGCGACGGCGCAGGCGATCGTCTTCCACCGCTCCGACATGCCCCTGCCGCGGAACTTCAGGAAATCGTCCGCGAATCCCACCGCGCCGAACAGCGCGAACGCTACCACGGGGATCCACCATTTACCGACGGTGTCAAACATCCGCCCGCACGCCCACATTGCCAGCGCGAACGTGAGGATCACCACGATACCGCCCGTCATCGGCAGTTTGGACGACACGCCCTGGCCGGATACGGCCCGGTAGAACCCCTTCTTACGCTCCTGCGAGACAAAGCCCTTGCCGAGAAGCATGGCCACGAACTGCAGGATCACCCCAACGATGAATGTACCCAGAAACAATTTCAGAATCATCGGACACCTCCGCCCGGCGTCACGCGGGCCGGCGCCTCCGGCTTGACTCCGCCGAGGTCTTCTGTGTTATGATAGGCGCGATGGCACTTTCACTTGGAAACAACGGTTCCGCGCGCCGTTTTATCACGCTGACGCTCGTCTTCGCCGCCGCAATGACGGCCCAGGCGAAGGGAACCGATTACCTGGCGCTCCGCAAAACCACTCCCCCGACGCCTGTCGTCAGCGAGGCCGCTTACGCCTCGAATCCCGCGGCATACGCGAACCGCGTGGTGGAACTGCGCGGCATCCTGAGCGGTTGGTCCACCTACGGCGACGCCACGAACGCCCTCATCGATCTGCCCAACAACGGCGCCCTGGTCGCCCTGGTGACGGCCGTAGACGATTCGATCCAGGCCGGCCAGCAGATCCGGGTCCTCGCGCGTTCCAATTCGCAGGGGCAGGTTAAATGCCTGGCCATTGCCCGCGAAGCCGAAATCGCCGCTTCTCTGAGTGCCAAGCCGGTGCCGTCCGCCAAGACACCGCCGGCCAAGGCCAAGGCGAAACCGCAGGCCGTCAACCGCAGTAGTGTCTTCAGCCGCGCCTATGCCCCGCAGGAAGCCCTGCCGCACTACATCACCGCCGTAAAGTACTTCAACCCGAACCTGAGCAACGCCAAGGCGGAAACCATCGCGCGGAGCATCATCGGTTTCAGCGTGGAAAAAGGCGTGGACCCGCGGTTGATCGTAGCGATTATTGCCGTGGAAAGCGACTTCAAAACGTCGGCCCGGTCCCGCAAGGGCGCGATGGGCCTGGGGCAGTTGATGCCCTCCACCGCCCGCGGACTTGGTGTGCGGAATCCCTACGACCCGGTACAGAACATCGAAGGCGCCGTCAAACTGATCAGCAGTCACCTGAACAAATACGGCGGGAACAGTGACTGGCTGAAGCTCATCTGCGCGGCCTACAACGCCGGCCCCAACGCCGTGAAACGCCACGGCGGCGTACCCCCGTACCGCGAAACGCGTAATTACGTGAAGAAGGTCCGCGACCTCTACAAGGTTTTGGCACCTGACGTGCGGGTGGACTGAACGCAGGGGCGACCTGTCACCCGATCAATGTAGGGGCAGGTTCCTAACCTGCCCATTCTGCTACCGCGCCTGATTCCACACCGCAGGCGGTTCGTTGACAAACGTTGTTTCGTATTCCTCCGGACTCAGCACGGTGTCGTACAGCCCGATAGGTTGGCGCTTGTGTTTGTCAATACCCAAGTAGCGAAGGCTTGAGTCCTCATAACGCCGAAACTTGAAGATCGCATCGTTCATCAACGAAGCATTAAACACATCGAGACTTACCAACAGGTCGAAATCCTTTACTTCCAGACCGGTCACTTTCTTGAACAAACCGGGTTCCAGTTTTGTGATGACATCGCGGAGGCATTGCTCCCGATAGTCTGTCAGATACATGAATACTGGAATTCTGGTCGCGAACTTGATCAGTTTTTCCTGAATCTGCTTGCGTTTGCTCTTGTATTCCTTCTCCTCATCGGTCAGTTTTCTTTTTTCTTCCGGAGACAACGTGTCGGCATTGGCTTCTCGTTTCGCTTTTTTTACGTTTTCCGATTTGTTGATGATGGTCTCGATGTCCTGATTCAGATTTCGGAAACCCTCAATCCGGTTAAGCGCTTCCATGGCCTGATCGTTGGCTAGTAATCGCTGAAGCGTGTTGTTGTCCACGTTGACGAGTAACGCGCTTTCCCATCGGCGCGCAAGTAGCGTAGCGGTCGTGCCGGCCAGAGCCATATCCAGGATACCGGCCGCATCGACCTGTTTCATCGTACTGCCGTCGTAGGCCAGCACGGGTAGGAAATTGATGAATTCCGCGACCTTTGGTTCGGGATTGGCCTCACTAAGATTCAAACGGCAACTGTAGTCGGCTATCTGGCGCAAGGCCCGATCCGGCGCAAAGTCGAAAACATAGCATTCCCGCTTGATGATCTCTTCCTGATTTGGTGAAACGCCATCCGGATTCTTAACCGTCCACGCGTTCTGAACGCGGAACGCCGCCTGGAAGTAAGTCTCGGGGCTTGAAGAATTACGCAACATCAAGATGCCAGCCCAGGGCCGAACGGTGACGCCGGTCGTCAGTTTCCCGCAAGACAGGGTGATGGTCTTGGTCTTGAGGGGATCGTCCATGGCCTTCAACACCGGTGGCAACGCCTTCACACCAATGCCGGCGGCGCTTCCGGCCGCGACGACCACCGTGTAATCGTGGTAGTACTTGTTCTGCCTTTTCTTCAGCAAGTTCTGCATCGCATGGCAGGAAGCGACGCTGGGCAGAAACCAGAAGGTGTGCGACAACACATTGAGCAGACGCACGTCCGAGAACGGCATGGGCGGTCTCTCGGCGCCCATCTTCAGGTTGTCCACACTGGTGATGGCCGATGCCCCGCGAATCAGGTCCAACCACTTCTGAACGTATTCCTCATACACGAACCTGGCGCTACGCCCTACACCCTCGGCGGAAAAGAAGACGTTCAGGTCAAACTCGTCAAACTCGGACTTTCGCGTAATCTCGATGACTTCTTCGGGAAGCTGATAAGTCAGAAGAACCATCCGTGGCAGTGCCTCGTACGGGTTGTTTTCACCTTCCCATTCCTGTTTCGCCCGTTGCTCGTCGGAGTAGGTCCAGTTGAATATCTGGTCCTCAATGAATTCGCCGGACGCTATGGCTCGAAACGGAGTTCCGGAAAGGTAAAGGTATCCGCCCGTGGTGATCGGCAACTCGCCCTCATCGTAATAACTGATGCCTTCGCCTTCGGCGAACTCGACTTCCTTCCTGTCCTCTGCCTCGAACAGGTCCTTGGCGCTCTCACGCCACGCGCCGTAATGGTACTCATCCAGAATGACGCAGTCCCAGTTGATCGCGTGCACCCATTCGTTCTTGGTCTTGATACCCCCGGTGCTCGGATTCCTGCCCAGATAGTCCTGGAACGAACCGAAGCAGACGATCGGCCGCGTTTTGTCCGCAGTTTCGTATGTCAACCCGCCCGGCGAGATGAACTGCCAGCCCCCGAAGTCTACGTGCGACTTCAGGTCCTCTTCCCATGAGTTCTGAACCGCCGGCTTAAACGTGAGGACCAACACCTTGCGCCAGCCCATGCGCCTGGCCAACTGGTAGCTCGCGAAGGTCTTTCCGAACCGCATCTTGGCGTTCCACAGAAAGTGCGGTGTCTTGCCCGGATTCTCCACCTTGAAGGCTTCAAAGTACTCCGCCGTGCGAGCGACAGCTGTTTCCTGTTCCACCCTCATCCGGAAATCCATCGTCCGGTTCTCTTCGCTCATCTGGCCGGAACGGACCGCGATGATTGCCGCCTTCACCTGGTCGACCGTGCACTCGAACCATTCGCCTTCCGGATTCTTCACCCCGGTGTAGCGGAGGTACCGGTGCACATCGCGGTCGGTGAATGTCGTGCCGTCGTTGTGGAATGCGGATTCGGCCAGCACGATGCGGTACGTGGATTCCCCCGGTCTTTTCGTCGGATACTGCTGGGCCACGCGCTTGGCGGGATCACCGGTTGTGTAGCCGATCTTCAACAGGCCGTGAAACTGCGGGTGCGTGTCCTCGTAAGCGTAGATGGTCGGCTGAACGTTTGGCCGCTGGGGGAAGAAGTCCCTATTCATCGACGCTCTCCATCGGGCGGATCTTGGATTCTATGAAGGCGATCTCATCAGTGGTCAGACCGAAGTGTTGATACAGTGTTTCATCGGTCCAAAGTGTCCCAGAATCCATTACAGGAACAAATCGGTATGCATCTTTGGTAATGTGATGAGAATACATAAACTGCGATAGGAGAAAGCGGAACATTTTCGTTTTCATATATGAAACAAGATTCTTCGCCTCAGCCTCGGACTCGAAATACCCTATGACCAGATAAGTCTCCGTACAGATGGTTCCGGGCGGTAAGATATCGATCTTGGATAAGACACGGCGTCTGCCATCCGGCCCTGGGTTACCCGCATGGTCATAGCCAACATAGGAGGTGATAACCTTGTATTTATCTATTAAATCAACACCCACACTGATGTCGCTTCGTTTATACGGGCCTTCTCCGTTGTTCCAACGCAATTTAATGTCGCCTTTAGGAAGCGGGCGTGCATTGGTTGGCAGGCCAAATGGCTTTCGGCTGGACACTTGATTACTCATGTTGTCGTAACCCATGGCCATTACTTTCCGTATAATCGGAACGGCCTGACTGTGTCGGATAAACGTGGGAAACTCGTTCAGAGATCGCGTGGACCCGATGGGATTGCCGTTCAAGACACTGACGACTTCACACAGGCCGGGATTTTCCCGGTCCCAGAGAAAGTAACATACACCGCCTGCGATGTCGACGCCCGGGAAACACTCTCCGGCATTTTCATAATCGACGATTTTTCGGATACGGCTGTCGTTGAGCATCTCGTTTCTGAAATCAGAGAGGCCCTTTCCTCCCGCAAACCAACGCGCGGGGATGATCATCGTTAGGTACCGCGGCTGGAGTTCCTTGGCTTTCTCGACAAAGGTCTGATAAATGGGCGTTGCGCTTCGCCCGAAGCCGCCGTCGTCCAGGTGGTACGGCGGATTGCCTATGATCACATCAAATTCCATATCGAAAACCTTCTTGTTCTTCGCCGTGTGGATAAACTCGTAGGCGTGCGTTTCCATGTCCTCGCCGCGGTTGTAAGCGCCTTTGGAGGCGCTCTTGGAGGCTCCGCACAATACGCACCGTCCCCTCTTCCACGAATGCTTGATGCGCTTGAACCGGATGTTACCCTGCTCGTCATCGAAGGCGTCGCTGACGGAGTACTTCCCGTTGGCATGTTTGGAGCAGTACACGGATCGACGGGATGTGAGGGCCGTGAGCTCGGTGATGCCGATGCCGAACACCTGGTTGCGGAAGATGTGGTTGATGCGCTCCTGAAGGTCTGGTATCTGGGATTCCAGCCCGGCGTCCAGGCGCCTGGCGATCTCACGCAGGAAGACACCTGTCTTGCACACGGGATCCAGGAACGTGGCGTTGGGATCGCTCCAGATGGTGGCGGGCAGAAGGTCCAGCATATCGCCGGCGACTCTGGGAGGCGTAAAAACCTCATCACTGCTCAGGTTGGCAAGGCAGGAGAGAATATCGGGATTATGACCTGTGATCATGAACGTCGACAACCTTCAGAAAGTGAACGGGGGGGTATGCCCGCAACATGCGCGGAAGGAAAACCTTCTGCCCGGAATCGGAAACCAATCCGGGTTTCGCAAACAAGCCATCCGTTTGTTGAGCGGATGAACCGTCAGCCAGTAATTCCTGGTATTCGTAGTCAGTCCGCTTCACGAGGTTACCGCGCACGAATGCCCACTGTGCGAAGGCGATGGGCCGCGGGTGGCCCGCAACGGTCATCAGAGAAAGCGCATCGCCCCAGACGATGTTGCGATCCAGAACATAGCGCACGGCGTCGCGACACGGCTGTTTCGCCTTTGACCGGTAAAGGGACGTGTAAAGCGTGTCAAAGATACCGAAAAGACGTTGCCGGCAAGCGAGTACATTGTCTTCCTGTTTGTCAACGCCATACAAAGAAGCCACGGCCATGAAGGCGTATCGCTCGAATTCGATCTGGCTTTTCCGATACCGTTCTTCAACTATATTGAGTTTACGTTCCAGGATAGGCGCAAGGAAATTACCGGTGCCGCAGGCGGGTTCAAGGAAACGCGATTCGATGCGTTGGGTTTCACGCAGAACCAGATCCAGCATGGCGTTGACCTCGCGTTCGCCGGTCAACACCTCACCGCGGTCAATCACCCGTTGCCTGGAGACAATCTGTTTGTCGGACGTTTCGCTGTCCATTTTTCTTCTGTTCAGTATAGCCCGGGGCCCGTACGGGCCCCTACGCGGGCGATTCGTGAATCGCCCCTACAGGGCCGGCAGTTCCAGCATCACGCCCTGACCCGCGGCCAACCACACGTCCTCGCCTTGCCACGGCTTCGGGCGGCCGGTGTACTGGTTGATGTGCGTGATAGGGCCCGCCGTTTTCGGGGTCAGTTCCAGCGCCATCGACTTATGGAGGTCCTTGTTCACCGCGATGACGTAAGGTTTTCCTTCCGGTCCCGTGAACTCGCCGACGACCACGTCGCCGCCCCCGACGCTTTTTATGAACCGGCTTGTGTCGATGCCTTGACACCCGGCCGGAACGTTGGGATGGTGGAACACGTTGACGCTCTTCAACTTGATGTACGTGGGACCCAACGCGTGAATCTGCATGTTCACGCTTCGCAGGTAATCCCAGGTGGCGGTTTTGTTGCCGAACTGGTCGATGGGCGCGAGGCGGTAGTTGCCGATATCCGGCGCGAAGTACGTGAAGTAACTGATGCCTTTCGCGCCGTAGGCCAGCGTGGTGTACGCCTGGAAGCGCAAGCCGCCCTCCGTGGGATTGGCGTAGTGGAAGTGGGCGTTGGACAGCACGATATTCCAGAACGGAATGTTGTGGCGCAGAGCAACCCTTCGCACAACCTCCAGGTTCCGGAAGTAGCCGTCGCGCAGTGAGCCGTCGTCCATCAGGGCATAGTGGTCGTAACTTATGTAGGGAGGCTTGACGGTTTCGACGAACTTCTCAACGTAGCCTTCGTAGTCGCCGACGCCCCACGCTTTGTACAGCGAATCGGGGAGGTACAGCGGAAAGAGGTTGATGTATGATGTCTTGCCGGGCGCGGCCTCGCGCAAGGCGTCCGACCACCGCGCCAGGCCGGGAAAGGCCGGCGCTCCCGGTTCATCTCTCAGGTAATATCCCCACACGGCGGGATTGTCTCCCACCTTCTTCACCAGTTTCTGTACGCGCTTTGTGATCTCCGCTTGGTCCAGACCCGCGGCGGCGTCATCTACGTTGGTCAGAGGATCGGAAACGATGACCTTTAAACCGGCTTTCGCGGCCGTGCCGATTTTGTCCACCGGCACGAATCCGGCCATATTGAATCCGCAATCGTAAATCGTGCGGAAGTCCTTCAGTTCGCCTTTGGCCGGCCCCCACGGAAGGATGGCGAACTCCTCCGCCGTGAGCCGTTTCGGCTCGCGGTTGTCGGCCCACTGCCCGAACGCGCCGGCGCTGACACCAAGCAACAACGCCATCAAGCCCATCGTAATGCCTAACTGCATCGTAATGACTCCTTTTACCGATCGGTCGGTCTACTGGAACGTCCCAGACGTCTTCCCCGATTGAGGCCGTTCCCTGGCTTTCAGCGCCCGATAGCCTGATGCGCGGAATGCGACAAGCGGATTCAACGCCGCCCCGTTCCGCCGACGGGCTTCCGCAATGAGCGGCCTCACGTCGGTCTGGAAGGCCTCCTGTAGGGTCAACTCGGCCATCAGCACGTCGTTGGCCTCCTGGTACTCCGAAAGCGCTTTGCGGTCGACCAGTAGCGCCTTGGCATAGGCCGACTGGAGGTTGCCGACCGTCTGAATCAGGTCCTCAAGCGGATCCTTCACGTTGTGGCTCTGGTCGATGAGGTAGGCGGGATCGAAGTCCGGCACGCTTTCCTCGGCGGCGAGCACCAGTTCCACGAACACGAGGAACAGTTGGTACGGGTTGATGCTTCCGGCGGTCAGATCGTCGTCGGCGTACTTGCAGTCGTTGAAGTGGAAGCCGGCCAGTTTACGCGCCTGAATGAGCATGGCCACGGTCTGCTCCACGTTGCCGCCGATGGGCGTGTGGCCCAGGTCGACGAGGCAGGCGGCCTTTTTTCCAAGTTCGCAGGCGATCAGGTAGGAGATGCCCCAGTCCGCGACAACCGTGGAGTAAAACGCGGGTTCAAAGGGCTTGTGCTCAATGAACATCCTCCAGTTGTCCGGAATTGCCGCGTAGATCCGCCGGTAGGAATCGAGCGCGCGCTCGAATGCCCGGCGGAAATGGGACTGGCCGGGATAGGAGGATCCGTCGGCTATCCACACGCTGAGGGCGCGGGAACCGAGCGCCTTGCCGACCTCGATGACCTCGATGTTGTGCTGAACCGCCAGGTCGCGCACGGCTTTGTCCGTATGGCTCAAACTGCCGAACTTGTACGAAACCGGTTGCCCCTGCTGATCCTCGAAGGTGTTCGAATTCATCGCGTCGAAACCCAGTCCCAGCGAATCGGCGTGGTATTTCAGGTCGGGCAAACGGTCGATTCGGTCCCAGGGAATGTGAAGACTCACGCGCGGTGTGGAACCCGTGAGTGCGTGAATCGCCTGGACATCCTCAAGTTTCTCGAACACATTCCGCGGTTCGCCCGGGCCGGGAAACCGTCCGAACCTGGTACCGCCGGTGCAAACACCCCACGACGGAACCGCGATTTCCAGCTCCGACAACCGGTCAACCACAGACTCCGGCGATCCGCCCCGATGCAGTATCTGCTCCGCCAGCGACCCCCACTCCAGCGTGTGCCTGGTTACTGAACCGGAGTTGTTTTCCTGTATGACTTCATTCCATTTCATTGGCATATCCCCTCGCGGTCATGTTAGCGTTCAGCATCGTGCGAAATGGCAATGCCTTGCCTGATCAAGCGCGGCCCACCTAACCTGATTTTGTGCCACGCGTTTGCTTTCTTCTGGTCTCCCTTCTCCTGACGCTCTTCTGGAGCGCTCCGCGCTGTGTCGCCGTGGAAACCGTCATTTTCTGGTACGGCGCCACCCGTGAGGAAAAACTGTCGATCGACGATATGATCGCGGAGTTCAACCGCAATCACCCGGATATCCGAGTCGTCGGCATGCTTACCCCGATGCAACAGATCCAGCAGAAACTGTTGCTGAGCGTGGCCGGAGGCGTGCCTCCTGACGTCGTACGCTTCTACACGGACCTCGGCGGTGAACTGATGGCGCGCGAGGGACTCGAGCGCATCGACCTTCTCGCCAAACGCGACAAGGTCGACCTCAAGGCGTTCTACCCCGTCTCCATCGAACAGAACACCTTCCAGGGACGCCTGTACGGTATGCCGTGGGTGGTCGGTCCCAAAGCCCTGTTCTACAACAAGCGGCTGTTCATGGAGGCCGGCCTCGATCCGGACAAGCCGCCGCGCACCTGGCAGGAGATGGAATTCTGCGCCAAACGCCTCACGAAGCGCAACGCGCAGGGGCGTATCACGCAGTTGGGATACGGCGACATCCTGGATTTTGCCACGTGCCTCTGGCAGTCCGGCGGAACGCACCTGACACCGGACGGCCGTCACCCCGCGTTCAACAGCCCGGAAGGCGTGAACGCTCTCTCCTTTTGGATCGGCTTCCTCAAACGCACGGCCGGGGACATCGATGACCTGCGCGCATTCCAGTCTCAGTTCTCCGGCGCGACCACGGATCCCTTCGGGCTCGAAAAACTGGCGATGCGGACCGACAGCCCGTTCCGCATCCCGGATATGAAACGCTACTTCCCGAAACTTGATTACGGCATCGCTCCGTTTCCATCTGCCGGGCCGCGACTGACGGAAGTCGTCGGAAACTCGCTGGTCATTCCGCGCGGTTCCAGGCACAAGGAAGCGGCGTGGGAGTTCATCAAGTTTGCCACATCATACGAGCAGGTCCAGAGGGTTTGCGCGCGCACCTTCCGCCTGCCGGCACGTATCGACGCGTCGATGGATCCGGCCTTCACGGAACACCCGCACTTGAAGGGATTCGTGTCGGAACTGCCATACGGGCGCAGTATCCCCGTGGTGCCGGGTTACATGGAGATGGCGGAGGCGCTGGGCAGGGGCATCGAACAGGCGCTGAAAGGCTATATAACGCCGCAGGAGGCGCTGGACAAGGCGGCCGCGGACTCGGAACGCATCCTGTCCCGGGGCATGGAAGACGTTTCCCCCCTGCCTGTCATCAACTGGCGTCTGGTCATCGGGACGCTTGGCATTGTCATCACGCTCATCGTCGTTGGCGCCGTGTGGCAGGTGCGCCAACAAACCGTCCGATCGAAACGGGATCGCCGGGAAGCGCTGGAGTTCTACGCGTTCCTGGCGCCCTGGATATTCGGCTTCCTCCTTCTGACGTTCGGCGCTGTCGCGGCGTCCATGGTTCTGTCGTTCAGCCGTTGGGACGTTCTGACCGAGGGTCGCTGGGTAGGCTTCCGGAATTATGCCGACCTGATCCGGTCCGATCCTCGGTTCATCCACTCGCTTGTCAATACGCTTGTCTACTCGGCGATGGCGATTCCGGTTTCGATGTGCCTCGGTCTGGCCACGGCGATGCTGTTGAACCTGCCATTGGCCGGGATACGTTTCTTCCGCACGCTGTTTTACGTGCCGGTCGTCGTATCCGGCGTGGCCACTTCTCTCCTTTGGCAGGCCCTGCTGAATCCGACCACCGGCTACATCAACCGCATCCTGAGCGTAGCGATTCGCCCCGACTTCGCCGGGGGATTCCACTTGGCTCCGCTGGTTGCCAACCCGCCCGGCTGGCTGGCCGACCCGATGTGGTCCAAACCGGCGCTTGTGTTGATGGGAACGTGGGGCGTGGGCGGCGCAATGCTGATATACCTGGCGGGTTTGCAAGGCATCCCGAAGTCCCTGTACGAAGCGGCGGAACTGGACGGCGCGACCGGGTGGCGGCGTTTCCGCAACGTCACGATTCCCCTGCTGACGCCCGTGCTGTTCTACCAACTGGTGATGGGCATCATCGGGAGTTTCCAGGTCTTCACGCAGGCCTACGTGATGACCGGAGGCTCCGGCGCGCCGGAGGACAGCCTGCTGTTCTACGTGCTGTACCTGTTCAACAACGCGTTCCAGTGGCTGAAAATCGGCTACGCCAGCGCCATGGCGTGGATTCTGTTCGTCATCGTCCTCATCGTCACGCTGTTCAACCTCGCGATGGCTAAGCGTTGGGTCTACTACGAGGGCGAACGGGCCAGTTAAGAAAAACGGGGGCGCACCCGCCCGAAGACAGGCACGCCCCGATAGAGTCTCTACTGGCAGGTGAACACGATGGGCGCACCGTTTTGATAAGCGGTGTTCAGGCTGACCGTCTGAGGAACGGCATCCTCCGGGATCCGGAACCCGAACCGGATCTTGCGGACGCCAAGGGGCTTCAGGCGGCTTTCCTCACCCGTGACGAATTGCGTGACGTCGAACGCCTCTCCGTCCGTTGTGGTCAATTCCACGTCGCTCACAATCACGTCGGCAGATTCAACCAGCAGGCTTGTTACCGTGCCAGAGAAGAAGACGTTTTTTATACCTTCTCCCTGCTCCCAATCAGCCGGCAACCGGGGATCGGTTTCCTGGTTGAGAGTGGCCGATACGATGTCGTTGGTCGCGGTTCCCCCAAGCTTCGCCCGATTACCGAAGTCGTTCCACTTGAAGCCCTTCGGAAGGGCCACACGCAGGCTTTCGCCGCCATCATACCCGAACCGCAGGATGAACTTGGTTGGTGTGAAGGAGAAAGGCAACCTTGCCGCGAAGGTGCCCGACTTGCGTGAAGCCGGAAGCATTGCGCCTACATCAACCTCGACGTCATCGTCCACCTGCTCGCCCTTGTCATTGGCAAAACGGACCATGAAACCCAGGTGCGTTTCGGTCTTCTGCACATTGCCCGCGCTGTAGTCCACCAGGACGAACCTGCCGTCAGACCCGGCGCCCTCGCCGTTCCATGCCAGCGCCTGCCGCAGGTTGCTGAACTTGAGCTGGAATCTCCCGTTGTTGAAATCCGCACCCGGATACTGGCCTTCCAAAGCCTTCATCTGGAAAGTCCCGGCCGCGGGCTTATTCACCGGAGCCTTGGCCTTAACGGATACCTTCGCCTTGGCTTTCGGTTTCACAACCGGCTTTTTCGGAGGAGCCGCAACCGCTCCGGCACACAGGAGAACCAATCCGACAACCAGTACTTTCCGACTTTCCAACATCACAACAGACCTTTCCTTTCACAAGCTGCCGGCCTATTCCACCGGCTCTACTTTCGTCCACGCGCCGTTGTTCGCACTACTGCTGACGCTGGCTTCGATAAAAGCGATTCCCGCCGCGCCGTCCACCACATCGGGCAGTGGATACGGCGCCGGCACTTCCTCGCCGTTGCGGCGGCGCACCAGCAACTGCATCGTCTTGTGCAGGTTGGCAAGCGCTTCGTGGAATCCCTCCGGGTGGCCGCTCGGAAGGCGCAGGTAGCCCTTCATGCTCTCCGGGAAGTAGGCGTAACCGCCGCCCAGGCGGTACACCTTCACCGGACCGCCGCCGTCGAAAACCTTCAGGCTCATGTGGTCCAGCATCGACCACTCTACCGTGCCCCTGTCGCCGATTACGCGGAAGCCGTTGTCGTTCTGCGCGCCGACGGTAATCATCGAGGCGCCGATGGTGGCAACCGCGCCGGAATTCAGCCTCGCCAGCACAGTGAAGTCGTCGTCCAGCGGACGACCGGGCAGGAACGACTTGAGGCGCGCGGAAACCTCCACGGCGGTCAAACCGGCCACGAACCGCACAAATTCGTACGCGTGTGTGCCGATGTCTCCGCCGCAACCGCTGATACCCGCGCGCGACGGATCCATGCGCCAACCCGCCTGCTGGGATCCTGTGTCTTCAAGGCGTTCCGCCAGCCAGCCCTGCGGGTACCAGGCTTCGACCTTGCGAACCGTGCCGATGTCACCGTTATGGACCATCTCCCGCGCAAGCATAACCATCGGCAACGCCGTGTACGAGTACGCCACGATGAACGGCAACCGGCGGGCTTTCGATTCTTTCACCAGGTGCTTCGATTCCGTCAGAGTCATCGTCAACGGCTTCTCGCACAGAACCGGGATGCCCTCTTCGAGGAAGGCTTTTGCCACCGGGTAGTGCGTATCGTTCGGCGTCACGATGGTAACGTAATCAATTCGGCGATCGGCGGGGAGTTTGCCCTCCTCGCGGGCCATCGTCTTGTAGTCCGGATAGCCGCGCTCAAAGAACAACTCGCGGGCGGATTCCAGCGCCGCTTCGGGATTGGTTCTCAGCGCTCCGGCGGTCAGTTCCGCCGCGTTGTCCATCAATATGGCGGTTCGGTGCGGCGCGCCGAAGAAGTTGCCCGGGCCGCCGCCGCCGACCATTCCCACCCTGAGTTTTCTGTGTTCGGTCATCGTTCTCCTCACTTTCGTTGAGTTGAAGTTTTCCGTAAATTCTTTTACAATTCGAAGCGTTCGTCGCCGTGCCACCCGCGCGCCCATTCCACCGCGGGCATCGGCTTTTTGCCGGCAGGCTGTACGGTGGTCAGAGCCAGCGCTCCGCCTCCGGTGCCTGCCAGCACGTGACCGGCCGGAACGCTGAGATCGCCGGGGGAGCGCGCGTCAAACGCCATCGGTATTGCTGACCAGATCTTGAATTCCTGCCCGCGCCAGACGGTCCACGCGCCCGGCTTGGGATTCATGGCGCGGATGAGCGCCCCGATCTCCACGGCGGGGCGTTTCCAGTCGATGCGGGCGTGCTCGCGCGTGATGGAAGGCGCGTGCGTGGCCTTGGCCTCGTCTTGCGGTTGCGGCGTGATGAGCCCGGCCTCGAAGTCGTCGATGGTCACCATCATAAGGTCCGCGCCCAGCAAAGCGAGTTTGGCGGTCAGTGTTCCCGCCGTGTCATCGGATTGGATGGCCGTTGCCGTCGATGTGAGCACGGGACCGGTGTCGAGTCCCGCTTCGGCGATCATCACGCACACGCCGGTCTCGGAATCGCCGTTCGCGATCGCCCACTGGATGGGCGCGGCGCCGCGGTACTTCGGCAACAGCGAGCCGTGTATATTCCAGCAACCGTGCCTGGGAATCGAGAGGAAAGCAGGAGGAAGTATCTGTCCGTACGCCGCGTAGACAACGAGGTCAGGATGCATCGCCGATACCGTCTCCAGGAACGCCGCGTCTCTCCGAAGTCGTTCGGGTTGCCAAACGGTCAAGCCCAGCGCCTGCGCGGCTGTTTTGACCGCCGGGGGTTGGGGGATGCGTTTTCTGCCGACGGGGCGGTCCGGCTGGGTGAACACGCCCAGCAGTTCGTGTCGGGATTGCGCCAACCGGTTCAGGCACGGAACCGCGAACTCCGCCGTGCCCCCGAAGAGGATTCGCATGGCACTTCCTTCTCTCGCCGCAGGCCGATTGAAAACTTTACACACGCGCAGTGCGACGCTTCATATTAAGTATAGGAACGCCGTAACTTCAGATCGGAGGCGGATATGCCCAGCGGATTCGTGAGCGCCGGCAACTGGATTATCGACCACGTGAAACTGATCCACGCCTGGCCGTCGGAAGAAACACTCTCCAATATCCTCAGCGAGTTCAAGGGAACCGGCGGCGCGCCGTACAACGTTTTGCTCGGTCTGCGCGCCTTCGACTCCTCCATCCCGCTCACCGGAGTCGGTGTGATCGGAGACGACGCGGACGGCGACTTCATCGAGAACGACCTGCGAACGCGGAACATCGACTTCCACCTCCGGCGAAGCGCGAACCTTCCCACCTCATACACTGACGTGATGACCGTACAATCAACCGGCAGACGCACGTTCTTCCACAACCGCGGGGGCAATGCCGAGTTCGTTCCCGACGACATCCCGTGGGACAATCTCGAAGCCCGCTATTTCCACTTCGGATACCTGCTGTTGCTGGACGCGATGGACGCAGAAGACCCGGAATACGGCACACCGGCCGCGCGCGTGCTGGCCACGGCCCGTGCAAAGGGGATGATCACATCCGTGGACGTGGTCAGCGAGTCCGGCGACCGCTTTGCCCGCATCTCCCGCCCTGCCCTGCCCCACACGGACCTGTTGATCTGCAACGAGATCGAAGCGGGAAGGATTGCCGGCATCGAACTGCGCCCCGGAGGAGCATACGCCAGGGAGCGCCTGCATGAAGCCGCCGAAACACTGCTGGGGATGGGTGTGAACGTGGGCGTCGTGATCCACGCGGTGGAGGGCGGCTACGCGCTGATGAAGTCGGGCGAGGAGGCGTATCAGCCGTCGCTGAAACTGCCGCCGGGTTACATCGCGGGCGGCGCGGGAGCGGGCGATGCGTTCTGCACGGGCTTCCTGTACGGCACGCACGAGGATTGGCCTCTGCAACGCCGCCTCCTGCTGGCAGTGTGCGCCGCCGCGGCGAACCTCAGTGACCCGACCTGCACCGGGGGGATCCGCGGCCTGGACGAGACACTGGAACTCGGAATAATGTATCGCCCCGAAGGCTGAACGTTAAAAACCACCCCCACCCCCTCCTTGAGAAGGAGGGGAGCACGAAGTGGCCGGCCTAATTCCCCTCCTTTCCAAGGAGGGGTCAGGGGTGGTTGCACTTTACCGTTTTCGACAACCACCCCGAAGGTTGCCCCCTACCAGCGGTCCTGCGGGATATCGGACGGTTTGGGCACGTTTGCCGAAGCAACGGGAGGAGCGGGCGGTTCCTTGCGCCAATCCGGCACGGAAACCGCGTCCTTCCACACGCCAGCGATGAGGTAGTCGCCTTTCTCGGACTCCGGTTCCCCCTTCGTGTCCTTGACGAAACTGTTGTAGGCGAACAGCGACACTCCCTGTGCGCCGAGTGTTCGGCCCATCTTGATCATGGTCTCGACGCCCTGCTTGTCCAGCAACCAGTCGCCGATGCCTCCCCAGATATGGGTTCTTCCGCGCTGTTTCACGGCCGGCCCGATCCAGGATGCCCACTGGCCGGGATCGGTGTGATAGGTCATCGGAACGGCAATATCCAGAATGCCCTCGCGCATCCAGCCGAACCAATCCTGGAAGGTGCTGTTGTAGGCGTCGGAATCTTCAAATTTCGTCAACGTTCCCCACGGGATCAGCGCCGCCGAAACCGCAACGTTGGGCTTTACCTTCTTCACACTGCGATACACACTGCGGACCACGTCCGTCACGCAGTCGCGGCGGAACTGGGCCCACTGCGCCGGAAACATCAGGGTGTAGGCGTCACGCTGGGGCATCGCGGCCAGTGCGGACTTCTGCTCCGGCGTGATTTTCGGATCAATCAGCGCTTTGAACCGCTCGAGGTCGCCGTCGTTGAATCCGACTTCCTTGTTGGGGTACCGAACGTAGTCGAAGTGGATGCCGTCCACGTTGTAGCGCGTCGCCACATCGACAAAAACGTCGTGTATGAACTTGCGCGCTTCGGGGTTCGCCGGGTCCATGTACGCGCCTTCGCGGTTTTCGCCGGCCGTGAAGTATACCTTTCCGTCGCGGTCCGCCGCCACCCATTCCGGGTGGGAGTTTACCACGTGCATCGGGCTTTTCGGCTTCTGCGCCCCGCCCCACAGATAAAAGGTATTCAGCCAGGCATGGATCTGCATGCCTTCCGCGTGGCCTAGGTCGATGCACATTTGCAGGGGATCGAAGGTCTCCGGCTGGCTCGCAAGGGACTCAGACCGGGGCTCGAGTCCGTTCAGGTAATAGGCGTCACCGCGTCCGCGCACCTGCACAATCAGGGTGTTGAAGTTGTACTTTTTCGCGGTGGCGATCACGTGGCGCACGGCCTCCGGAGAGGTCAGGTCATACCGCACAACCCACATGGCCCGCGCTTCGGGCTGAGTTTGAGCCATCGACATGTGATTTCCTCCCAACGTCGCCAGCGCCGCCAGGCAGGCCAGGCGCAACGCGTTCGATACCGTCAACCAGGGGATGTTTTTCATTGCTGTACGACCTCGATCTCCTCGCGCCAGGCCGGATCCACAATACACAGGAAAACCAGTTCGTCCGTGCCCGACGATTCGATAAACTGACTCTCTCCCGGCGGGATGTACACGGCGTCGCCGGGACCAACGTCTCCGATCTCGCCTCCGATGTGCATCACGCCCCTGCCTTGCAGGATGTAATAAACCTCGGAGTATGCCAGCCGGTGCGGCGCCGTGGCCGTTCCGACGGGCACCCGTGCCCACGCCAGACTGTAACGTAACGAAACCGGCGCCTTGTCCGGGTGCAGAATCTCCCGGAGAAACGCTTTGTCTCCCGAGATAAACTCCGGGCACTCGGACAGGCGCCGTACAAGCATAACAACCCGGTTCCCTGATCAGCCCGTAACCGCGGGTGTTGTGCCGTCCGTTGGCACGTTGATGATGGTCGGCGAGAGACGGTTGTTGATCACGAACGTCCAGGACTGATCCACCGTGTTCCCCTTCCAGTCCGAGGCCCTCAGGGTTACGGTATGTCGCCCGTCCGACAGCGGTTCCACCGGTTGCGAGGACTTTGTGCGGTAGTACACCCAGCCCGTATTCGGCTGGTAGATATGCTCCACAGGTTCGCCGTCCAGTTCCAGCACGATGGTGGACGAGTTGATACCCGAGCCCTCGTCGCTCAAAATCGCGCCAATCATGATGGGCGGAGTGCCGTTCATCTCGGTCGCCCGCGTGGGTGTTTCCGAACTGACCACCGGCTTGGTGGCGTCCAGAGCAGTCGGCGAGAAGCAGTGCAAAGCGCCGTCATCGCTTTGGAAGAACAACCGTCCGTTCCCTACCGCCACCGCGCTGTTGATATTCGGGTAGGCGCCGATGGGCAGGTTGCTGAAGACGGCATAGTCCCACTCGATCTTTCCGGTTTCCGCATTGACGGCATACAGGAAGCCCCGGTTGGTTCCCACCACGATGTTCTTGCCGATCAGCACGGGCGAGGAATAGATGGATCCGGTGAGTTGAAGGAACGGATCAGTGGTGTCCTTGGAGGCTAGCCGAACCGACGCCCGGCTGGTGATCGTTTCGCGCGACTTGTTGTCGGTGATCGTCCATTTCGTGCGTCCGCGCGCATCCAATCCGTACAGCCTGCCTCCGCGGTCGCCGAAGTACACTCCGTCCTCGGTGACGAGCGGCGTAGTGGTGATCGGGTTACGGGCCGAGTATTTCCACCGTTCGATACCGTTCCGCGACAGGGCGTACAGCACGTTTCCGCCCACGATGTAGTTGTAGCGGTCGGTTGCCACAACCGAAGCGTAGGAGTTCGGGTTCATCGTGCGGTAGCGATACTTCACGCGCCCGGTGGTTGTGGTGATCGCATACAACTGAAGGTCGGAGGACGTAACGTACAGGACGTTGTCGCTGTAGGCGGGAGAACCGATGACGTCGCCGCCGGTCCGAACCGGCGCGAACGCGGGCTTGCCGGTCTTTCCGTCGATGGCATACAGGCGGTCGTCGTCGGAGCCGACGTAAACGACACCGTCAACAACGATCGGCGCGAATCGGATGCTTTTCAGCGTGTCGAACTGCCACAACAGCATACCGTCGGTGGCGTTGAGCGCGTAGAGAACACCGTCGGTTGCGCCAACAAAAAGGGTGCCGTCCCAGTAAGCCGGCGTTGCCTTGATCGTCGCGGCGCCTGCCGTTCCGATGGGCCCTTCCTCCGGGTACTTCCAGATCAACTCGCCGGTTTCGCTGTTCAGCGCATACACACTGGACTGCGAGGTGAAATAAACCGTGGCGCCGGCAACAATCGGCGAAGCGGTGTTGTTCTGGTAGAAAGCGGTCCGGTATTTCCACTCCAGCGCCATCGGCACGGACGGAGCGTCGCCGTTTGATCCGGAGTGTCCCGGATCGGCCATGAACATCGGCCAGTCCGCCGCGCGCGTCGAAGAAGACATCGCAACAACGGTCAACAGCGCGCAAACGCCGACTTGAAGTGTACGAGCAAGGAACTTGGATTTCGGCATCGAGACCTCCTGGGCAGATTCCTGTGGGGCCTTCGTCCCCTCCTTCATTCTACACACAACCGCGCGCGCAAGTGCAAAGTTCAGCGTGTTCCCCGCTATTTCGCGCCCTTTCACTCCGTTGGAAACAGGAACCCCTCAACAGGGCCGGGTGTCTGATGAATAAGGCCTCCGGAGGGAGGCGAAGACCTTGAAACCAACCGCGCGTCGGGAAAGGCACGGAACACCTTGGCGAGAAATGACGATGACATGAGTGAAGACTTCGGAGATCCGTTTGAGGATCTGAGGCACGAGGACTTTATCGATGACGACGATGAATATTCCGCGGGTCCGGACCCCGGCGGCACCGTTGACAAGATACACCACCTGCTGGAAGGCGGCGCGATAACCGACACGCGTGTCCTGCGCGAACTGATGGCGATTGGATCCCAGGCTGTCGAGGACGAGCGCAACCTGAAGAACGCGAAGGATTCGCTTGAACGGTTGCAGGAATCCTATCGCAGACTGACCAAGCCGGCAAACCGCCTGGCGACCTACCTTGGTCCGCTGTCCGACAAAACGGCCTTGATCAGCGTTTCTGACGCGGAGTTCCTGGCCGAAGTGGATCCGGCTGTTGCTCTCGATCAGTTGCCCATCGGATCGCGTGTACGCATCAACGAAGCCTACGCAATCCTCGGGCCGGTTTGCCCGCCTGTATCCGGTCTGGTGGTCCGGGTAGCGGACGTGCTCGAAAACGGTCAATTGCGAGTGGGAGGCGATCAACAGGGCAACGGCGGCCGGGTGCTAATTCGCGCCGGAAAACTGGTGGATGCGCAAGTGCGCCGCGGCGATGAAGTGACGATGGACCCCACGATGCGTGTTGCCCTGGAACACTTCCCGGCGCAGGAATCGAAGGATTACTTTCTGGAGCAGATTCCCGAGATTCCCTGGAGCGCCGTCGGCGGGCAGGAGGACGCCATCCGGTTGATCCGCGAAACCATTGAAACGCCGCTGATGCACCCCGAACTCTATGAGCGGTTCAGCAAGAAACCGTTACGCGGCATCCTGCTGTTCGGACCTCCCGGATGCGGTAAAACGCTGATAGGAAAGGCCACCGCCTATAACCTGACGCGCGAGTACAACCGCAGAACGGGCCAGGACATGAAGGAATACTTCATGTACATCAACGGGCCGAAGATTCTGAACATGTGGCTCGGAGAGACCGAGCGCATGGTCCGCGAAATCTTCGCCACCGCCCGCGAAAAGGCCGCGGAAGGACACCTCGTTTTCATCTTCGTGGACGAAGCCGAGAGTATCCTGCGCACCCGAACAAGCGGAAAGTACTTCAACATCTCGAATACTGTCGTACCGCAGTTCGCAACCGAGATGGACGGCCTGATTGGCATGCAGAACGTTGTCGTGATGTTGACCTCCAACAGGCCGGATTACATTGATCCTGCCATCCTGCGGCCCGAGCGCATCGACCGCAAGATCAAGATCAAGCGTCCGGACCGCCAGGCCGCGCGCGATATCCTGGCCATCTACCTTAAGGACATGCCGCTCGATCCGGCGCTGATTCAAGCCAACGGATCCGATCCGACAGCGGCGCGAGAAGCCGTGGTCGATGACACGCTGGGATTCATTTTTCGCCGTGTTCCCGAAACCCGATTCCTGGAAGTGTTCTTCCGAAACGGAAGCAGTGAAATCCTGCACTGGCGCGACCTTTTAAGCGGCGCCCTGCTGATGAGCGTGGTGGAACGCGCGAAGGACGACGCGATCCGTCGCGCCATCGACACCGGCGACTCCGATGTCGGCATCAGCATGGCCGACCTGGAATCCGCCGTGCGCACCGAGTTCAAGGAGAACGAGATCTTCCCGAAAAGCGACACCCAGGAAGACTGGCTGAAACTGCTCGACTACGAGCCCGAGAACGTCGTCAACGTGCAACCGATCCGCGCCGACGCCGACAACCGCGGCGCGCGGGGCCACGTCATTTGAATCCGGAAGGGCCGACATGACACCAACAGGAGCAAACACACGCGTCGCGGTCGTCCAGATGGACTGCGCCATCGGCGACGCAACCGCGAACACGGAGCGCGTTCTGGAACGCCTGGACGAGGCTGTCCATCGTTCCGCTCAAATTGTCATCTTCCCGGAAGCGGCGCTGACGGGCTACTGCTTCGACACCGTTGAGGAAGCGCGCGAGCCGTCACTGGACGCGCGCCGGCAGTACGAACGCATTGTGGAAGCGACCAAGGCCGCCGGAGTCGTTACGGTGGTCGGCTCGCTGGAGTACGACAAGAACCGGTTGTGGAATTCCGTGTGGATCGCCGGGCCGGACGGACCGATAGGCGCGTACCGGAAAACGCACCTGCCCTTCATCGGCGCCGACAAGGTGGCGTCGCCCGGAGATAAACTGCGCGTGTGGAATACTCCATTCGGACGCCTGGGTGTGATCATCTGCTACGACCTGCGTTTCCCGGAAACAGCCCGCACGCTTGCCCTGCAAGGCGCGGACATCGTGGCCGTTCCCACCAACTGGTCACTCGGCGCGGAAACGGCGCCGGAATTCGTAACCCGCGCGCGAGCTTATGAGAACCGAGTTTTCGTCGCCGCCTGCAACCGTGTGGGACTGGAACGGACATTCGAGTTCTTCGGACGGAGCCAGATCGTCGATCCCAACGGAACCGTGCTCGCGCAGGCCGGCGGAGGCGAAGAGATGCTGATCGCCGATGTATCCCTCGATTTTGCGCGAACAAAGCGGGTCGTGATCCGGCCGGGCGCGTTCGAAATGGACCTCATCAACGACCGCCGCATTGATCTCTACGATGAGATCACGAAACCGCGCGGACCCGGAGGACATATCTGACCTGATGCTTTTCGGCCTGGAGACCGAATACGGCATACACGTGGACGGAAAGGGCCCCGCGGAGATGATCGCCGAGGCTCGCGCGGTCGTTCGCGCGTGGCGAGGTAAAAGCGCCGGCCCGTGGGACTACGCCTCGGAAACACCGCGCCTTGATCTGCGCGGTTTCGAGGTCGACCGACTGAACAGAGACCGAGCCGACCAACGCTGGGACAAGGATTCCGAACGCTACGAAAGCCAGTCGGATGAACGCGCTGACCGTGTGCTGGCCAACGGAGCGCGTTTCTACAACGACCATGGACACCCGGAATACGCCACCCCTGAATGCCGGTCACTGTACGATCTCGTAGCCCACGACAGGGCGGGCGAGCGCATCGTGTGGGAGAGCGCAAAAGCGCATGCGGAATCCGGCGCGCCGGTGTCCATTTTCAAGAACAACACGGACTTCCACGGCGCGTCCTACGGATGTCACGAGAGTTACCTGATTCCGCGCGATATACCGTACGAGGACCTGCAAAAGGCGCTTGTTCCGTTCCTCGTCACCCGGCAGTTGTACGCCGGCGCCGGGAAGGTCGGAGTCGAGCCTTCGTCGCGTTCCGAATCCGTGTTTCAGTTGTCCCAGCGGGCCGACTTTATCACGGAAACAGCGTCCATCGATACCCTCTCGCGGCGTCCGGTGTTCAACACGCGGGACGAACCGCACGCGGACCCGGAATTGTACCGCCGTCTTCACGTGGTCAGCGGTGACGCGAACATGAATGAGCGGGCGACCGCGCTGAAGGTCGGGGCAACGGCCGCCGTTCTCCGCATGGTCGCCAAGGGATGGCGCAGTGAACTGGTTGTCCGCGAACCGGCGAAAGCCATGCAGGCCATCTCGCGCGATCCTTCGTGCCGATGGATCGTTGAACTGGAAGGGAACCGAACGATGGCGGCGGTCGACATCCAGCGTGTCTACGCGACGGAGGCATCGGAAATGCTGTCCCGGGACGACGACGGCGAAGACGTCTTCACGGCGCTCGAGATGTGGATGGCGGCACTGGACGGCCTGGAGCAGTACTGGGATTCGATGGTACCAAGCGTGGACTGGGCCGCGAAGCGCCAACTGATCGAGATCTATCGCGAAGTGGAAGGCCTCGAATGGGATCATCCTTTCCTGCGAAGCCTGGACCTGGCGTATTCGGACGTCAATCCGGAAACGGGTTTGTTTCGCGCGCTGGAACAGGAGGGAACCGCCCGGAGTTTGGTCAGTGAAGCCGACATCGTCCGTGCGATGGCAGAACCGCCGACCGACACCCGCGCGGCCGTTCGCGGAGCGCTGGTTGACCGGTTCGGCGCGGAGATCGCCGCATTGTCCTGGGGCGGTGTATGGCTCGGCGCCGACGGATCCCGCTCCTATCTCGACCTCGGCATGCCGAACGAAGCGGATGCCGAAGCCGCCGCGGTGAAAGTTCGAAACGCCTCGTCGCTGAACGAGGCCCTTCGTTCCCTGTCGGCGATATCGTGAAAACACAATGAACCGGTTCTGTCGAATCGGTATTGTCAGGAGGTATGGCATGGCACTTCAGATGGAAGAACGTCCGCGAGCGCCGCTGTCGCCGGAACCCGAACGCAAAATCGGAGACGACGGCCCGCGCCGGCCGGACGTGTCGCGTCCGGACAGCAAGCGCCTTCTGGAACGCATGAAGCGCGTGGATCCCGAGCAGGCAAAGCGCTACCGTCAGCGAAGCGGCGAATAAGAAACACAACAGAAACGAAAGAGACCAGTGAATACCGAAACGACCGTAAATCACCCCGCGCGAGGGGACTTTTTCGCGCTTCTACAGCGTGCGGACCACCCGATCACGCGCCCGATGGGCGCATCGGGACCGGCGCCCGTGGCTGAGGTACACGGCACCACTGTCATCGCGGTCAAGTACAACGGCGGCGTGCTGAACGTCGGCGACCGGCGCGCCACCGGCGGCACGGCGGTTATGTACGACCGCGCCGAGAAGATCCTGGCACTGGACGAACACACCCTGCTCGCCGTGTCCGGCTCCTACGCGACGGCGCTCAATATCGTCCGCTACCTCCAGCACGCCTTCAAGTACTACCGGCGCACGCAACTTCAGGAAATGAGCCTGGAAGGCAAACTGCAGGAAATCGGGCGGATGATTGCAAACAACCTGCCGAACGCGATGTCCGGTTTCGGCGCGTTCCTGCCGGTCCTTTCGGCGTGGGACACGGTTGCAGACGAGGGACGCATTTACTTTTACGACGGTATGGGCGCGCGGTTTGAGCAGGCGGAACACGGCGCGGCAGGCTCGGGAAGCGCACCAATCCGCGGCGTCTTCGAGTATGTCACCCGGACGAAAGGCCCGTTCCACAAGATGCCTCTCAAAGCCGCACTGCGCGAGTGCCTCGAAATGCTGGATATTGCCGCCGACCTGGATTCCGCAACGGGCGGGTACGACAAGGTTTTGCCGAGCGCGATGGCGGTGGGACCGTCCGGAATTGTGAAGATCACCGATGAGCAACTGAACACAGCCATCCGCCAGGTTCGGGGCAAGGAGTAAACCGACGTCATGATGACACCCTACGACTGGAACGAATCGGTCCGCAACCGGATGGAATTCGTGGAAGAGCGGCTGAGGAGCGGAAGCCCGGTCATCGGAATCCGCTATTCCGGCGGCTTGCTTCTTGTCACGTTGCGCGGCACACAGAGCAAGACATTCGAGATATACGACCGCATCGCCATGTCGGCCATCGGAGCCCCGTCCGACGTGGAGGCTGTGCGCATTGCCGCGCTCGACTTCGCCCATCAAGAGGGTTTTGCCCGCAGTCCCGACGACGTCACCGTGAACCGCCTGGTCAGCTTCGCCATCAGTCCCGCTTTGAAGAAAGCCTTCGGCGACGCCTGGTCCGCCCCGCTCGTTTTTCGGGGCGTGTTTGCCGAAGCCGGATCCGCGCCGGAACACGACCGCTTCGCCACGCTTAACTTCGACGGGAACTTCGCCTATTCGTCCTCATTCGCCGTTGCCGCCGGAACCACACCGGCGGAAGAGGCGATGCGGGACGTCCTGACCGCGCTTACACCGGACGTGCCCCTGCAGGAAGCCTTGCGCGCAACCCTGGAAGCATGGGCCCTGGGTCGAAAACTCGCCCTGTCGGGAGTCGATCCGGATTCTGAAGAAGAGGAAACCAGTACAAATCCGGCCGTATCGCCGTGGGGGGAAATGGAAGACGATCGCGCCCAACTGACAACGGAAGCCGCTGTGCTGGAGCGAAACACATTGGGTGAAGTCGGATTCAGGTTCCTCACGGAAGACGAGATTGCACTCTCTCTGCCCCATTGAGTCTCCTCCGGTGCGCTATAATAAGTGAAACAGCACGAAAGGAGATTCACATGGCCGGTTTACTGGAGGGCAGGAACGCGCTGGTGATGGGCGCGCGCAACAAGTGGTCCATCGCCTGGGAAATCGCCGAACGTTTCGCCGGGCAGGGCGCCCGCGTAGCCTTGACTTACCAGGGTGAGCGCGAGGAAAACGTGGTCCGCGAACTGGCGGACAAGATAAACGCCACGATGACACCGTGCGACGTCACCGATTCCGATCAGATGGAATCCGCCTTCCGGCGCATCGGGCAGGAGTTTGGAACGCTCGATATTCTGGTTCACGCGATTGCGCACGCCAAACGCGAGGAACTGGCGGGCTCCTACTCCGATACCTCCCGCGACGGTTTCGCGATGGCTCAGAACATCAGCGTCTACTCGCTGGTCGAGGCGGCGCGCCTGGCCGCTCCGTTGATGACCAACGGCGGCAGTATCCAGACGTTGACGTATCTGGGCGCCGAGAGGGTTGTCCAGAACTACAACGTGATGGGCGTGGCGAAGGCCGCTTTGGAGGCATCGGTGCGGTACCTGGCCAACGATCTCGGCCCGAAGAATATCCGGGTGAACGCCCTCAGCGCCGGACCCGTGAAGACTCTCGCGGCGCGCGGCATCTCGGACTTTGACGTCGTCCTGCAGGCTGTCG